>SAMEA104404100__coassemble_1363_pt1 | contig 22351 bp, 12 predicted proteins | sample SAMEA104404100__metabat2_low_PE_008 | metagenome-assembled genome bin SAMEA104404100 (sample SAMEA104404100) | Balaenoptera acutorostrata
GTTCTTGCCTTGTTGTGCTAGGCAAATCAAAAAAGAGTACTAAACGCATGAATCTAACCTGACCGCTCATAGCAATGTGTAAATCTCTACTTCCTCTGCTGGCAAAGTACGCTCGAGCACTTTAAAACAGTCCTGAATGTAGTATTTCAAGACGGAACTCATTTTGAAAATTCCATCCTTATAGCCAACCTCTTTAGTCATCATTGCACACAGATATCTTTTCATTGATGTATCAAATTGAGTCATTCCTGACGATAAGACAACATAGTCAACAAACGGCCTAAATGGTTCCATAAAATCACATGCAAGATTCCAATGATTCTCTGGACCATGATGAAATATTCCTAATTGTGTTAAATAACCTTGTGCAACGATCTCGCGTGAAGCTTGTGAACAGAGAATTGCATACCCATAATCAAGTGCACTATTTTCAACACATGTCATATCTCGAGTAAAGCCTTCTCCAAAAATTGACGGAAAGTAACAGCGTGCCGCAGCTCCTTCGCGATTTGTCGAATCTCCTGATTTGACTTCGCGTGCATATGTACGCAAAACCGCAGCCCTTTCATCTCTTGAACAGACATCAAGGACTTCTGCCTGAAGACTAATCTTGTCTTGAATTATTTTCTTCCAGAGCTGCTTTTTGGAGACAGCAGACCATTCGATCTGCTGTCTCACGCGCATCGCATTATTATGAGCCCCGTGCAGCGGCAGAGATTCTGCCGCTGGCTGGTGCTTATCATTACAGAAAACTACTGGTATCTTTCTTTGGGCGATTTCTGCCATTAGGCGCCCACTTACCATCACTTGGTCTGTAGAAAAAACAATGCTCGAGACGTCGCCAAGATAAATCTTCAGCGTTCTATCCTGCAATGTAATAACGATATAACCACCTGCATAAACACATTTACACGGGCTCTCTATATCAAGGTACCTAAAGCTCATTAATCATATCCTGGTATGTTGTTCGCTTTTCAAACATTCCAGTTACAGATTGGTCGATCCACGTAATGTTTTTCATACAATTACCAATAGTAAAACGCTTATACGCAACTTTTGCACTACTACCTACAGCTCGCAAATCGCACCCCTGAGAAACACCACAGGCACACATCAAAATGCTCTGGAGTAGTTTTCCTCTTTCTACAGCATTAAGTTGCTCTGCCTTTGACAATATAGACGGCATATCAATTGCTGAAGCAATTGACCTGTTAACATACTTGAGACAATTCGAGATTTGTTCCCAAACTTCAACAAACAAATCATTCTCAGCACAACCCGATAGTACTTCTTTTAGACTGCTCGTCTCCGCTGGTGACATACTGATTTCACGAGCCGCACGTACTTCATTACTGCCACTCGTTCGTCCGCAAAGGAAGAATTCATCACCATCAATAATGAGCTTTGTACGCAAGAGGCATTTTGCTCTCAAGATCTTTGCATCATGGCATTTCTTCTCATTAGCAATGCTTTCAGCATACTCCTGCAATGCCTCCTTAGATTCAGCTGCCTTACTTGCAATATGTAGAGGAACGCCCTCAAAGAAGTCTTTACTTCGACCCTTGGAATCCTTTGCAGTAAATGCAAAGTAATAAGCACAAGAAGGTTTGTTATATCCGCCGTATTTAAAGGTGTCTAACTGCGCTTCACTGCCATAACCTTTAAGAGGGACCAATGCTGCGGGCTTGTGTTTTGAATCGCGAGGTGAGTAAACAGTCTCATCCCAAAAAGCACCAGTCTGCTCTATCAGCATTCTTGAAATGAAGATGTCCTTATAGGAGAGAACCCTACGTACCTTATCGATCTCAGCATCAGGGTCCCAATAAACCTCGCCAGTCGACTTATTTAATCCCATCGACATAAAGCTATCAATAATAAAGCCCGCTTTTCCAGGAGTAAATTGACGACCATTTCGTTCCATACTCTTTTGCTTGATAAATTTCTTAACATAGGCAATCTGAATCTCATCTCGATATCCTGGATAATTGGTATTAAGGAATCGAGTAATCGCGCAAGCAAGATATGCGTCATGTGCATGATGGAAGTTATTAAGCTCACGACATTTTGCAAAGCCGCAGACCTTCCTCAAATTGCTTCCCAACTCAGCCTTTACAGAAACAATGTCTGTTCCGGGGTACTCCTGCTCACAAAGCTGACGAGTGAATTTAACAACCTGGCTCGTTTCAACAATCTGGCGATTGATAAACGTGGTTATCTTGCGATCGGAAAGATCCGTACAAGTCAAATTATTGAACTTCTTCTTAGAGATTAATCCTGCACTTAATAAGCTCTTCCAGTATGCACGCTGCTTCTTGATAATCTGGTCATCCAATAAAAGATCATCGAGTTTTCGCTGGTTTTCCTGCTGCAATACCAAGGCTTTATTATCCAAACTATCGTCCTTGATATAAGCCTGTGGAATAATATGGTCAACTTGATATTCGGAGAGTCGATTAATATCGAGAGTTTTACCAGAGTAGAGAGACTTACCTCCTTGTGCGAAATACAGATACAGTCGCTCGTCGTCCAAGAAGCTCTTCTTACTATCGAGCTGCTTCAAAATCTCAGGGTCAAGCGAAGCCTCCGCCTTAAACACCTTAAGCTGCTGCTTCAGGTTGTCAAAACGAGTAGTAGTTCTCTTTCCTTTTTCGCCATCGCTTCTCGTAGTCTCAATACAAATACTTGTTGGCTGATGGCCAACAATAGAAACGATTTCTTCAACGATTCTCATTGCCTGATTAACAGTACGCCTATTTGCTGGAGAACCCTGTAGGTCATCAACATTCAAACCATACTTACGCCCGGCAAGATGTTCGTCATTAATCCTCTTGATTTCTTCTTCAAAACCAAAGCGTTTCTCGTGAATAATCTCCTGAAAAAGCATTGATGCCCCATTGTGGCCCTGCAAAACATTGCCATCACGCAGGAAGTCCATGATTGTTCTAGGACCATCGGCGGTATCAATCTTCATTTCTTCCAACAACTTACGAGACAAACGTCCCCAGCCGGTATAGCGTTTCTTAACAATCTTCTTTATCTGAGATGCATTGAGTCGATCGCCATATTTCTGCTCAATCTTTCGCTTGAGAATCTGACGATCTTCGAAGACGGTATTCCAAAGAATAATTTCTTCAATCTCGTCAATTGTCAGAATTGCATCCTCAAGGTCATCAACCTTCAAGATGTCACAGAAATCGTTGTAGGAATTAAGCTTTGAAACAAACCTATCCTCACCCTGGGCACCTTCAACTTTTGCATTAAGGACTTTATGGGTCTCCAGTAACCACTTTTGAACTCGAGCAAAAGTAACAGTCTTATGTTTCTGAAATAAGTCCTCTACAATGTCGTATCGATCTTGTGAATCAAAACGATGAGTATTCCTAAGCTCTTCACCCCAACGAGCACCATTGAGCTCATTCAAAACGCAAAACTCTTCATACAGTAGCGAGCATCGTGGCAAAACAGGCTCATCGTAAAGATATGTGCAAGTGCCTGTCATGCGCGTAATAAACTTCTCGGCAGTTTTATCTGTATCAATTACTTCATCGACGTTCCATGGGTAGACCTTGACACCATCCATCCCCTCTTTACGGGTTGACCAACCAAACTTTCGGTCTTCCTCAGGTTCGGAGGTATTAAGAGGACCTACGTAGTAAGGAATACGACACTTTACAATTTTCTCAAGTTGATCTTTCTGCTCAAGCAAGAAAGGATAGAATTCTCCCTGTGCGTCAATAATGGCAGACATCTCTTCAAGATGAAGTTGATAAGGAATAGCTCCATTTGCTCGAGTCTTTTGTTTAGTCAAAACGTCAAAGTCTTCTGACCAGAGTCGATCCTTAATTTCTTGATACTCTTCGTCGGATTCAAGACCAGCAACAACGGATGGATCAAGTATTGAACGTAAGTGCTTAACAAAGTTTTCCTGACTGCAACCATTTTTATTAGCAAGACTGTCGCCCGCAATATATGCTGTATAGCTATTCTTAGGGAGCTTGTTGATGTCATATCGACCATCTGCAAGCCTTGGACCACGGAACATAGAACGATATGTTTCCATACCGCAATATTCCTTTACAAGACGCTTAACAATTTTCAAATCATGCTGGTGCTGCTCATATGAAGCAATCATTGCTCCAGAAATTGAATTCTGGCCTCTTAAGATATGACCGAGTACATAGGCAGAATAGCAACTTCTAATTGCATCAAATAGAGGCATAGCCTCATCAGGGCAAATCTCTAAGAAGGCATCAACTTTCTCATCATCATTAATTTCAAAATTAGTTCCTTCTTGCTTCTCTAAATTGAAGAAGAGATTTGAGTATTCTGTTTTATAGCCAAAGCACGCACGAGAAAGAGCTTTTGCAAATTTAGCATCACTGCAACCAAGAGCATCCTGAAGAGACTCAGCTTTGGCACCACGTGAGCCGTGTGCATCCTCAAATACTGAAAGCATTGCATCAAAATCTGGATCACAGCTCAATGCGTCAATAACATCGCCCTCAAGATATTCTTTAAGCGCTTCGCACAGTCCTTGTACAGCTTGGGAAGCATTCGAATTTGCAGCAGAGAGACCCTCTTCACCCTCGTGAAGGAAGTTGCCACGATATTTAACTATGTTGTGGAGTGCGAGATAGATGAGACGTATATCCATCTTCTCAGATGAATTCATAAGAGCAGAACGCAAATGCCAAATAGTTGGATACTTCGCGTAATACTCCTTCTCGGTAAAGTCGGTACCATTAAACAAGGCGTGCAGCTTATCCTCTGCAAACTCAACGCCCTTGTCTTCTGCCCAAAGCGAGCTCTGCTTCATCCTTACAAAGAAGGTTGGATCAGCCTCATCCATTGCAGGCATAAAAATTTGCTGCAAATAATCAATGCGCTGGCGACGGCGGTTGTAGCGTCGACGCTGGCCACGCTTACCGCGTCGGTCTGCAGCGGTTTCTGCACTAGGGAATAACCTTGATCCCATAGTTGGCTTCCCATTGAAGTGAAATGGCCATCCATCATCATCAACAACAGCCCAGCCTACAGAACCTGTTCCCAAATCGAGACCAATGTGGTAACTTTTAGCATTTCTCAAATTCATACTTGCGCTCCTTTAAATCTGAGTGCTATACTTTGAACTACTTAGATGATCAGTCTAAGTAACGCTGCGAGTCAAAATAAAGGCTTGCCTTAAATGCCTCTTCGGAGGCCCGCGTAGGCGGATTTTTAAAAGCTCCCTTTTGGGAGCTTTTCTTTTACCAATCCATCCTCACAAATCAATAGCAAGACGAGAGGGCCTAAAAAAATAAAGGCTCATTTTGGCTGAGCATTGCTCCGACAAATCACATTTGTCTTATACAGATTTTAAAATTCCGTGCGGACAAAATTTTGACTATTTCTGGTACATACATTTGTATCCAATATGAAAGTCGATTAGCTCAGCAGTCGCAGTTTAATCTACAAACGGAGCTGGGCTTTCTCTCAACGACTCCAGCGTATTCTTAGCTCTAACTCATCTCTAATCAAATTCCTACAACTGCTATCATTTAGCTCAGACTTATACCGCAAGACAAAAGGATCGGTACTGTGCTTAAAGCTGTTTTATTTGATATGGATTCAACGCTTCTAAAAATCAATCTGAATGCATTTATTTGCGTCTACGTAAAAGAGATTACACGCATACTCGCTTCTATTGCACGTGCCAACGAACACGTTACGCTCATTGAATATGTCAAAACATATGACGCAACCTACGACAAATCGCGCTGTGATGGACTTTCTAATGCAGAATTCTTCGCTCGTGACTTTGAGCTGCGTACCGGCATTCCACTGCAAGACCCAATCATTGCCGATGCGCTCTCTTTTTATGAGCGTGAGATTTTGCCATCACGCAACAATCGCTTTATTGGTGCAACCCCTATGCCTGGTGCCCACGAAGCGCTCTTTAAGGTCACTGCTGCAGGGCTTAAGTGCGCTCTCTTTACTAATCCAACGTTTAACGAAAACACCATTCGCACGCGTATGAAGTGGGCACAGATCGATACCTTCCCTTTCGATAAAGTCACCTTTATGGAAAACTCCTATGCTGCAAAACCAAGCCCCGACTTCTTCAAGTACCACCTCGAAGATATGGGTCTCAAACCTTGCGAAGTCCTTATGGTAGGAGACGACCCCAAGCGCGACTTCTGTACCCCAGACTGCGGCATCAAAACCGCCTACGTTGGCAAGGGAGAAGATCCTCGTGCCTTCTGGAGTGGATCGATGCAAGACTTTGCACGTGAGTTTTATTCCATTGTCGAAGCTTTCAATTCAGCTTGTTAATTACATCCCGGTCCTTCTCGGCAAAAGAGGGGCTGGGATTTCTTTTTTCACGTTGAAAATCGGTAAGTGTACGTTAATTTTCACTGGTAAACGTGTATATTATTCCCCGGGTATTAGTAGTAGCTAACAGCTAACTCACAGATAAGTTAAGGAGGGGTAGTACGCGTTATGATGATCAATAAACGACTCATTGGCATTGTGCCAGACAGTCTAGAGCACATTAAAAAGACCGTACTTGCTCAATGGGTTTCCTTGCTTGCAAACATTTGCATGATTGCAGCGGTTTCCCACCTGTTGGCTTCGTTTCTAGATCACGAAGTCAAGGCAGTTTACGACCTTATATGGTTCACGCTCGGCATAAGCGTCTGCGTCATTTGCGTTCGCTTTGTATGCACACGCGTATCCACGCACGAAAGCTTTATGGCTTCTAAGGCTGTAAAGGGTCGCCTGCGCCAGATGATCTATCAAAAGCTTCTTGATCTGGGCAATGCATACCAGCAAGATCTTGCAACCTCAGAGGTTGTTCAGGTAGCTGTTGAAGGCGTTGACCAGCTCGAGACGTATTTTGGCTCATATCTGCCACAGTTCTTCTATTCTATGTTGGCACCTATCACGCTCTTTGTTGTGCTCTCCTTTGTCAATCTTCCCTCAGCGCTTGTTTTGCTGCTGTGCGTGCCTTTGATTCCAATTACGATTGCCGCAGTTCAGACGTTTGCAAAGAAGCTTCTCAACAAATACTGGGGCCAGTACACCGCTTTAGGAGATACATTCTTAGAGAATCTGCAGGGTCTCACAACCCTCAAGATTTATCAGACCGATGCAATGAAGCACCAGCAGATGAACGAAGAGTCCGAGAAGTTCCGTAAGATCACCATGCGCGTTCTTACCATGCAGCTCAACTCCATCACCATCATGGACGTCGTTGCATATGGAGGCGCTGCAGCAGGCATTATTGTTGCAGCACTGCAGTTTAAAAACGGAGCAGTTACCTTAGGTGGCGGCATTGCCATTGTTCTACTCGCAGCAGAATTCTTTATTCCAATGCGACAGCTGGGCAGCTTCTTCCACATTGCTATGAATGGCATGGCTGCAAGCGATAAAATCTTCCGCCTGCTTGACCTTAAAGTTGCAGACCAAAGCGATCGCACAGACTTCCCTGCAGACCACACTATCAACTGCGATAACGTATGCTTTAGCTACGATGGAGAGCGTGAGGTACTCCACAACATTAGCTTCACCGTTCCTGCCAAGGGTTTTGTAGCTATTGTCGGCGAAAGCGGCAGCGGCAAATCCACCATCGCCTCCCTGCTTATGGGACGCAACAGCGCTACCTCAGGCACTATCACTATTGGCGACACGAATCTTGCTTCCATCAACGAGCAAAGCTTGTTGCAAAACATCACCTACGTAGGATTTGACAGCCACCTGTTTAAGGGAAGCGTCAGGCAAAACCTCCTCATGGCTTGCCCAGATGCTACCGACGAGCACCTTATGCACGCACTTGAGCAGGTAAATCTTGCAGCATTTCTTTCTGCCGAGAAGGGCCTTGATACGCAGCTTCTCGAAAACGGCAGCAATCTTTCGGGCGGCCAGCGCCAGCGTTTAAGTCTTGCGCGCGCAATCTTGCACGACAGCCCACTCTACATTTTTGACGAGGCTACCTCCAACGTAGATGTCGAGAGTGAAAACGACATCATGCGCGAGATTCACGAACTTGCTCGTCGCAAGACCGTCATCTTAATTACCCACCGTCTTGCAAACGCAGAGCATGCCGACAACATCCTTGTTATGGATAAGGGCACGATGCGCGAAAGTGGCACCCACACCGAACTTCTTGGCCAAGACGGTCTCTACACACAACTGTGGTCTGCACAGTCAGACCTTGAGCACTTTAGAAAGGCAGATGATCATGAGTAAACGTAGCAATACCACCATCTGCCTGCGTCTTATTGGCCTCGTAAAGCCTTTGTGTGGCTTTATGATCCTCGCTATTGTTATGGGACTTTTAGGCCACTTGTGCGCAACTTTTATCCCTGTTTTGGGCATCACTGCTTTCTTGAGCGTCCTTGGCATTTCAAGCTTTTCGCTTTCGGCCATCTTTGTTGCCGCAGCTATCTTTGCTGTTATGCGTGGAGCTTTGCACTATGCCGAGCAAGCATGCAATCACTTTATTGCCTTTAAGTTGCTTGCGCTCATTCGCGATAAGGTCTTTGGTGCACTGCGCCAACTGTGCCCAGCAAAGCTTGAGGGCAAAGACCGCGGTGATCTTATCTCGATCATTACCTCTGATATTGAGCTGCTAGAGGTATTCTACGCACACACCATCTCTCCTATTGCAATTGCAATTCTTATGAGTGTGGTCATGTGCACCTACCTAGGAAACTTCCACATTGCTTATGCAATCATTGGTGCGGCTGCCTATGCAATCGTAGGTATTGCATTGCCTATGTACATTAGCAAGCAAAGTGCTGGCTTGGGTGGCAGCTTTAGACAAGAGTCAGGAGCTTTGAGCAGCTTTGTACTCGACAGCTTGCGCGGCTTACCAGAGATCATGCAATACAACCAGGGCGACGCTCGCCTGCGCGAGCTTGATGAGCGCACAGATTCGTTAAGCAAGCACAGTGAGGCACTTAACAATTGCATGGCTCGCTCTGCCTCCTACACCAACACTGTCATCTTGTCTTTAGACCTGTGTGCACTCTTTTGCGGTTGCGTGTTATTCGTAAATGGCCAGGTTAATTTTGATGGCTTGGTACTGCCTGTTGTAGCGCTCATGAGTTCCTTTGGCCCAGTTATTGCCCTTGCCAACTTGGGCAGTGGCCTTCAAAACACCTTCGCTGCAGGCAACCGTGTTTTGGATATCTTGGATGAGACTCCTCAAACTGCAGAGATTTGTGACAAGCCTCATTGTGACTTTGAGGGTGCTGCAGTCAACAACGTCACGTTCTCCTATGGTGACGAGACCATTTTGAAGGATGTCTCTGCCGCCTTCCCTCCTAACACCATTGTTGGTCTCAATGGCAAAAGTGGCAGTGGTAAGTCAACCCTGCTCAAGCTTCTTATGCGTTTTTGGGAAACTACCGAGGGCAGCATTGAAGTATCTGGCCGCAATATTAACGAGGTCAACACACGCGATTTGCGCAACATGCAAAGCTACGTCACACAAGAGACGCATCTGTTCCACGACAGCATTGCAAACAACCTGCGCATAGCAAAGCCCGATGCAACCCAAGAAGAGCTTGTCGAAGCTTGCAAGAAAGCTGCAGTTCACGACTTTATTATGACGTTGCCACAAGGCTACGACACTAACGTTGGCGAACTTGGCGGCACCCTTTCTGGTGGCGAAAAGCAGCGCCTGGGTCTGGCTCGTGCGTTCTTACATGACGCTCCTATGGTCCTTCTCGACGAGCCTACCAGCAACCTCGACAGTCTCAATGAGGCCGTCATTCTCAAGTCGATTGATGCTGAGCGCGCAAACAAAACGGTTGTACTCGTTTCTCATCGCGCGTCTACTATGGCAATTACCGATAAGGTCTATAGCGTAGAACATGGCAGGGTAAGCTAATGGATAAGGTTCAGAAAAAACGCGAACGCGAAAAGCGTGTTGTTGCAGAAATGATTGCCCTGTATTGTCACGGCAATCATGACACCACAGGCGACGAGCTTTGTCCTGAATGTCAAGAGCTTATTGACTATGCTTGCAAGCGTAGTGATCGCTGCCCTTTCATGGAAAACAAGACGTTTTGCTCTAATTGCCGCGTTCACTGCTATGCTCCTGCAATGCGTGAGAAAATTCGCACTGTTATGAAGTACTCTGGTCCGCGTATGATATTCCATCATCCATGGATGGCAATCTATCATGTTGTGGCTTCCGCACAAGAGAAGCGCAAGCTTAAGAAAGAGTCTCAGTAATCTATGAGCCGATATCACCTTAGGGTGGTATCGGCTTTTCTTTTAACTTTTAGGGCAATCATCTGCTCAAATACTTAATAAATGATTTACATTATCTGCAGATTACTAAGCCTTAATTTGGTTAGAGTACTATTATTAAAATAACAGCTGAAGGGAGGTCATTATGCTAAAAGCAATATTGTTTGACATGGACGAGACGCTGCTCAACATCAACCTCAACGCATTTATCCTCAAGGTCTGCCGCCAGGAGGCACAGATTCTGTCAGAAATCTCTCGCAAGAATCAAATGAGCATCCTAAAGTCGTTTGGCAGTTCCCTATGGGCGATGATCGATTCCGAGCGTACCGATGACATGATTAACTTTGACTTCTTTGTACAAGACTTTAAGGAGCGCAGCGGCATCCCTCTAGATGATCCAGTAATTGCAGAGGCAATTACTTATTACGAACAAGAAGTACTACCACTGCTTAATGACCGCTCCATTGATGCACACCCCAAGCATGGTGGCTACGAGGCTCTTACTACCGCCCTCGCCCATGGCTACAAAGTAGCTCTCTTTACTGACCCAGGCTTTAGTGAGCAAGTTTGCCGCGCGCGCATGAAGTGGGCCGGCATTGAAGAGATTCCTTTTGAGCGAATTACCTTTATGGAAAATTCAACGCGCTGCAAGCCATCAGGTCGTTACTACTACGAAAATATTGCTGCTTTAGGATTTTCCCCTGAAGAAGTATTGATGGTTGGTAATGACCCCAAGCACGACTTTATTGAGCCAGGCTACTATTTGCAAACAGCCTACGTGGGCGGTGGAGACGACTCACGTGCTACCTGGTGCGGAGACATGAAGCAATTTGCTCCCAACTTTGAACGCATTGTCGAAGCATTTGAAATTAAAGCGGAACATCACCGCAATCAACAATTATTCGAATCATAAAAATAGGCGCCGAGGAAAAATTCCTCAGCGCCTTATTTGTTAGCTCATATACGATTAGTTAGCAACCTGCATATACGTCAGTCTTGCCAATCATAATATTTAAGATCTCAACATCAGTTGCCTTCATGCCAACACGGCCAACATAGCCCATAGCAGCAATCGACTTCTCAATGTTCTCCTGTACAAGACCATCGCCAGACTCGAAGCCACGGCCAACCATTGCCATATCAGAAGCCAAAATTGCAGAGTCTACTGCAGCTGCAATCTTAGATGCACATGATGCCTTAGCGCCGTCGCAAACAATACCGCCAACATTACCAAGCGTATTAGTAATGGTAAGGCCAATCTGATCAACGTCGCCACCACGCATAAAGGTAATAGCCGCACCCGCACCAGCTGCAGCACAAACAGCACCGCAGAATGCAGACAAGCTACCAATGTAGGACTTCAAGTGAACTGCAATCAAATCTGCCATAGCCAAAGCAGCAAGCATCTCGTCGTGAGACTTACCCAATACCTCAGCGTACTCCATAACTGGCATACAAGCAGTAATGCCTTGGTTACCAGAGCCACAAACAATGGTAACAGGCATAGAGCAGCCGCTCATACGAGCATCAGAACCTGCTGCTGCACGTGCACAAGCACGAGCTGCTGGACACTCTGGACGAGAATCAAGCAACGTACGACCAACCTGAGCACCCCAAGGATTGCAAAGACCTTCCTTAGAGATTGCATCGTTATTGTCACACTGACGCTGGAGAATATCACGAATATCATCAACGTTAAGCTCGCGTGCAAACTCAACAATGTTCTCTACGCTCAAGCCAGAACGATCAATTTGCTCGCCCGTCTCGTTAGAGTCATAGACGTTACCCTCGTGGAGTACTTCGCCGTCGCGCTTAACAAGAATAACGTTGGTGTGATGTTCTGCCACAACAACCTCTGCGCTGTGGTCGCCTTCACATGCAACAACACGAATGTAGAGGTTAGGAACGTCTTCTACCAAGGAAACATTGCAGATGTTCTCGTAACCCAAGACCTCTTTTGCATGAGCGATATCGTCTGGAGTTACCGACTGCAAAACCTCGAGTGCGTTGTCGGAATTACCGCCAACCATACCCAATACTGCAGCAGCCTCAATACCGTGCATACCATCAGAATTTGGAACGGTAACAGACTTTACGTTCTTAATCATGTTGCCCGAACAGCCAATTTCCAAATGGCTTGCTTCCTGTCCAAGAACCCTGCGTGCTAAAGCTGCGGCATACGCAAGTGCAATAGGCTCAGTGCAACCAAGAGCACCCATAAGCTCCTGATTTAAGATGTCGCAGAAGTTCTTGTATGTCGTTGCATCCATCGTTGGACCTCCGAAAAATTCCCCTTTATGTGCAAACATGCAATTAATGCAATATTTACAGTATAGTACAAACTCTCATGTGTAGGATGTTACTACTTCGCGTCCGCCCAGGTCTCACCCGTAGACGCATCGGCAATGAGTGGAACCTTAAGCTCAACTACCGATTCCATAACCTGCTGGACCATCGCGGTGAGCTCTTCTACTTCATCAAGTGGGCACTCAAAGTCGAGTTCGTCGTGAACTTGCAAGATCATACGGGCAGCAAAACCGTCCTCGCGAAGCTTTTGAGCAACACGAATCATAGCCAACTTAATAATATCTGCCGCACTACCCTGCATTGGGTGATTCATAGCCGTACGCTCACCAAACGAACGCCTCATCGCGTTCTTCTCGGCAAGTTCTGGAATATGACGCTTGCGACCAAACATCGTAATGGCATAACCACTTGTGCGAGCCTGAGAGATTGTCGTATCCAAATAGGTGCGTACCTGCGGATATGCCGTAAAGTACGCATCAATCATATCGCGTGCCTCGCCCATTGAGATGTCCAGCGTCTGTGCCAAGCCATAAGCCTGCTGACCATAGACAATGCCAAAGTTGACGGCCTTAGCGCGGCTACGAAGCTCTGGCGTAACACAGCCAGGGTCTACGCCAAAGACGCGCGCGGCGGTCTGAGCATGAAAGTCGTTGCCCGAATTGAATGCATCAACCAAATGCTCGTCGCCGGACAAATGAGCCAACAGACGCAACTCTACCTGGGAATAGTCGACCGCCAAAATGACTGAACCTTGAGCTGCCGAGAAGGCCGTACGTACCGTGTGACCCAGCTTTGAGCGCGTTGGGATGTTTTGCAAGTTAGGGTTGGATGAAGACAGACGACCCGTTGCAGTAACCGTCTGGTTATATGTGGTATGGACGCGACCATCTGCCATACGCAAGCCACCCAACGTATCGAGATAGGTCGACTTAATCTTTGCCTTCTCGCGATAGTCCAAAATAAGACGAACAATCTCGTGATCATGCGAAAGCTCTTCGAGCTTCTTGGCATTGGTAGAGTAGTAACCGCGTGCCGTCTTCTTAAGACCTGCTGTAGGAAGCTTGAGCACGTCAAACAAGATGTGAGAAAGCTGCATAGGGCTGTTAACGTTAAAGGGCTCACCAGCAATTTCTTGAATACGCTGTTCAAGCTGAGCCATCTCGCCACCCAACTCAGCCGAAAGCTCAGAGAGGCGATCGGGCTCTACAAACATGCCTGCGCGCTCCATCTGTACCAATACAGGAATGAGCGGAAGCTCAATGTTGGTGTAACAATCCCAGGACTTATCGGCATGAAGCTTCTCGATAAGAGCATCATGTGTTTCGCGCGCTACCAAGCAGGACAAATAAGCCTGCGACAACTCGTCGTCTTGTGGGATATTCTTGCCTGCATATGTCTCAAGAATATGAGCGTTAGTAAAGTCTTCTACGCCCGCCTCGAGCAAATAGACAGCAACCTTAGTATCAAAAATGCGCGCAGGATCCACGTCGAGCGGATGAATAAGCTGTGGCATAGATGAGTCGGTAGGAACAAGCTCGTGAATAAGCTGCTTGATGTCTACAGAGACGACCTGCGTGTGTGCAAAGGCGCGCATGAGTACATCTTGAATTGCTGCTTCGGTATCAAACTTGAGCATCGCGTCAGAGGCCAACACCCACAAGTAGTGGCTTCCACCAAAGAGCGCATCTTTCTCGCGCGTATCATCAATTGCACAATACAGCGTCTCTTGTGCATCAAGTGCCTGCTCAAAGCGCTTGTGCGCCGCATCACCCTCGAGCATCTCGGGCAGCTCCAAACGCGTACTAGAAGAGCCCTGCGCATCACTTTCTGCAACAGCACCCGCAACGCCCATCAAGCGTGCATAGGCACCAAATAAGGCATACTTTGCAAATACCTCATGGACCTTCTCGGCATCAAATGAAGGGAATACAACCGTGTCAAAGTCAACGGATACCGGAGCATCACAGCGAATGGTTGCAACCTGCTTAGATACACGCGCGTCATCCATGTGAGCACGCAAGTTCTCGCCCATCTTGCCCTTGACCTCATCGGCATGCTCAAGCACGCCCTCAAGGCTTCCATACTGGGTGATAAGCGCCGCAGCCTTTTTAGGGCCAATACCAGGGACGCCCGGGATATTGTCAGAAGAGTCACCTTTAAGTCCGTAGAAGTCTGGAATAAGCTTGGCCGAGACACCTTCATAGGCCTTCAAGACCTCCTCTGGCGTCACAATGCGAACGTCGCTCATGCCCTTTTTCATGCTTACAATGCGAACGTGGTCGGTTGCAAGCTGGTAAATATCGCGGTCGCCCGTAAAGAGCAAAATATCGACGCCAGCAGCCTCTCCCGTGACTGCCATGGTGCCTAAGATATCGTCGCCCTCCCAGCCTTCGGACTCCAAAATTGGAACGTCCATAGCGTCGAGCAACTCGTGAATGATAGGAAACTGAACGCGCAACTCGTTATCCATAGGCTTGCGCTGAGCCTTGTACTGCTCAAGCATCTCCATGCGTACGCGTGGCTTGCCTTTATCGAATGCGCACACAACGCCATCGGGCTCAAACAGCTCGATCATCTTGGAGAACATACTCAAGAAGCCAAAAACTGCATTGGTTGGATTGCCGTCAGGAGCAGTCATAGTAGCTGCAACAGCATGATATGCACGATGCATCAACGAGTTACCATCGATAACAGCAATGCTGCGACGCTCGCCCGTACCTGCGGCGAGCTGCTCATTAATATCGCCCATGTATATCTCCTCTTCTTCATATGGATGCAATCAAATAGAAATGTGAACTGAAATGTCAGGAATATTTTTTCGTATGGCTCTTATTCTACCTTTATTGCCGTACAATACCGTTTTAGTAATACAAATCGCTTAAATATGCGATAGATACGCTACCGAAAGGAGTTTCTCATGCAACGTCCAAGCGCTTGGAAAAAGTATGATGATGCAACCTTAGCAGAGCTCAACGAGCTTTGCGATGCATACCGCGAGTTTCTTTCTACCAACAAGACCGAGCGTGAGTGCTGCGCTACTGGCGTAGAGCTTGCTCGTGCTGCTGGCTACATGGATCTTAATGACTGCATTGCGCAGGGTCGTGAGCTTCACCCTGGTGATAAGGTCTATTTTGCAAACCGCAACAAGTCTTTGATGCTTGTTAACTTAGGCAAGAAGCCAATCTCTGAGGGTATGAACATCCTTGGCGCTCACATCGATTCCCCACGTCTTGACATCAAGCAGAATCCTGTCTTTGAGCAGTCCGACATGGCTTACCTTGATACCCACTACTACGGTGGCCTCAAGCCTTACCTTTGGGTAGCAACTCCTTTGGCACTTCACGGTGTTATCTGCAAGAAGAACGGCGAGAACGTCAACATCGCAATTGGCGAAGATCCAACCGATCCAGTATTTTGCATCTCTGACCTTCTCATCCACCTCTCCCACGAGCAGATGGAGAAGCCAGCTTCTCAGGTAGTAGACGCAGAGGTTCTCGACGTTATCGTTGGCGGCCGCCCTGTTCTCTTTGACGAGAACGATGCCGATAAGGACGCACAGAAGGATCCTGTAAAGCTCTACTTCATGAATCTCATGACCGAGAAGTACGGTATCGAAGAGGAGGACTTCCTCTCTGCAGAGATCGAGGTTGTACCTGCAGGTCCTGCACGCGACCTTGGCCTTGACCGCTCCATGATCTTGGGCCACGGCCACGACGACCGTGTTTGCGCATACACCTCTCTCGTAGCTCAGCTCGACGTAGCAGACGTAGAGCGCACCAGCTGCTGCTTGCTCGTTGACAAGGAGGAGATTGGTTCTGTAGGCGCTACCGGCATGACCTCCCTCTTCTTTGAGAACGCACTCGCAGAGATTATGGAGCTCGCAGGTGAGGGTGGCCAGCTTAAGCTTCGCCGCGCTCTTGCAAACTCCAAGATGCTTTCTTCTGACGTATCTGCAGGCTTTGATCCTGCATACGCAGCTAAGTTCGAAGAGAAGAACTCTGCATTCATGGGTCACGGCCTTTGCTTTAACAAGTACACCGGTTCCCGTGGTAAGTCTGGTTCCAACGATGCAGACGCAGAGTACATGGCATATGTTCGCGACGTTATGGATGAGGCTGGCGTCTCCTTCCAGACCTGCGAGCTTGGTCGCGTAAACGCTGGTGGCGGCGGCACTATCGCCTACATCATGGCTCGCTACAACATGGATGTTATTGACTCAGGCGTTGCAGTATTGTCCATGCACTCCTTGTGGGAGGTTGCTTCTAAGGCAGATATCTTTGAGGCATACCGTGGCTACAAGGCATTTATTTCTCGCGCATAACTTACACACATTAAGGCTTCCTAGCTTGAGCTAGGAAGCCTTTCTTTTTGGCGCGTCTCACACACCTATCCCCACTCACAGAATATGAACATTATGTAGCCGAAGCCAGGGTGTAATATTTCCAATAAGCAACAAATGGCCTCTGTAGGCTGCAATTTGCTGCAAAACCTTATACGATACCCACTGGATAAACGTTTAATATAAATCATCTGTTTGGGGGATTTTACATGACGAGGGTAACAGCAGCTTCTTATGGTTGTCTTGTCTTTGGCGACAAAGAGATGCGTGAGCGCTTGTCTCAGCCAACCTACAAAGAACTTATGCGCACGGTCCACAAGGGCGAACCTTTGGATATTGATGTTGCAAACGAGGTTGCTCATGCCATGAAAGAATGGGCGCTCGAGCATGGCGCTACCCACTTCTCCCACTGGTTCCAGCCACTCAATGGCATTACTTCCGAGAAGCACGATAGCTTCCTTACCCCTACCGGCGACGGCTCTGCCTTGATGATGTTCTCGGGCAAAGAGTTAGTACAGTCAGAAACAGATGCATCAAGCTTCTCTAACGGTGGCCTTCGTGCAACCTTTGAGGCTCGCGGCTATACCGCCTGGGACCCAACTTCTCCTGCATTTATTAAGGACGAAGTCTTGTGCATCCCTACCGCTTTTTGCTCCTTTACCGGAGAAGCGCTTGATAAGAAAACTCCTTTGCTGCGCTCTATGGTTGCTATCTCTGGTGCAACCAAGCGTCTGCTTTCCCTCTTTGGTGATGAGCCAGAAATTGTAACGCCTACCGTAGGCCCCGAGCAGGAATACTTCCTCATTCGTGAGGACGACTACGCTCACCGTCCAGACCTTTTGCACTGTGGCCGCACACTCTTTGGCTGCCCTCCAGTCAAGGGGCAGGAGATGGAGGAGCACTACTTTGGTGCTATCCGCCCTACTGTCAACGAGTTTATGAAAGAGCTTGATGACGAACTTTGGAAGCTTGGCATTCCTGCCAAGACCAAGCACAACGAGGTAGCCCCTTGCCAGCATGAGCTAGCTCCCGTATTCGAGAAGGTCAACGTTGCAGTAGACCACAACCTGCTCACTATGGAGCTTATGAAGTTGCTTGCAAGTCACCACGGCTTGGTATGTCTGCAGCACGAAAAACCTTTTGAGTACATCAACGGCTCTGGCAAGCACGACAACTGGTCCTTATCGGCAGATGGCGACAACTTGCTCGATCCTGGTGATACTCCAGAGGAAAACCTGCGCTTCTTGGTCATTCTTACCTGCTTGATTGCAGCTGTCGATGACCATCAGGACATCTTGCGCGCCGTTTGTGCAAGCGCTGCCAACGACCATCGCCTGGGTGGTCACGAGGCTCCACCTGCAATTATTTCGGTCTTTTTGGGTGATGATTTAGGCGACATTGTTGATGCTATTGTCAATGACCGTCCTTTTGCTTCCCACTTGCGCGAGACCATGCACCTAGGCGTTCCAGAGCTTCCAGACTTTATGAAAGACACCACCGACCGCAATCGTACGAGCCCCTTTGCCTTTACCGGCAACAAGTTTGAGTTCCGCATGTGTGGCTCGGGCCAGAACATCTCTGACGTCAATAAGGTGCTTGACACCATTGCTGCAGAGGCCTTTGACGACGCCTACGAGGCACTCAAAGATGCAGACGCTGAGTCTTTTGAGAAGACCGCTATGGCTTGGGTTAAAGAAAGCCTTACCCGCCACCAGCGCATCATCTTTAATGGCGACGGCTATTCTGATGAGTGGCAGGCAGAAGCCAAGCGCCGCGGTCTGTGCAATTGCCCAAGCACGCCAGACGCTCTTGAGCGCGCCTATACTAACGAGACAAACATTTCTGTCTTCGAGAAGTACGGTGTTTTGACCCACGTTGAGTGGAACAGCCGCTATGATGTAAAGCTTGAGCAGTACTCCAAGATCTTAAATGTCGAGGTCAACACCATGATTTACATGGCACGCCACCTCTACTTGCCTGCTCTGTTCAACTACACGGCCGATATCTCTAAGGCAGCACTGGCAACGCGCGACCTGCTTGGTCAGCCAACGCCAGCAGAGATCGACCTTGTTAAGACCATCAACAATGGCATTAGCGAGATCACCTACAACACCAAGAAGCTCGAGGAGCTTCACACGCAGGCTTCCCAGATTGGCGATGTCCTCGAGCGTGCACAAACCTATGCGCGCGACATTGTTCCAGCCATGGCAGAGCTTCGTTATTCCGTTGACGAGATGGAAAAGATTTGCGGCCACGACTACTGGCCAGTTCCAAGCTATAACAAGATTTTGTTCTACGTATAGTCAAAAGTACAATGCCGAGAAGTTCTTAAACGAGCTTCTCGGCATTTTTTATTGAGTGATGTTATTCAAGAATTCCTACGCGATAACTCAGAGCTCATACCTTATTTTTCATGGCCTAAATCAATGTGTAACATTTAACTAATCTATTATGGTTATAATGACAACAATTCAATTAGAAAAATAGGCACTTGTTTAACTGCACACTTACTTGTTATGGATTGGCATCATCTATGTAAGTAAAATCATCACCTAAAGGCAAGGAGGAATTTATGAGTCTAAGGGAATTCTATTCCAATCACTTTCCAACTGGTATTATTAATAAGAAGATAAATACCCTTATCGAAATGAATAGAGAACTTAACACTCAGTATGATCAACTAAGAACTCTTGTGGAAGATATTCAGAAGAGTTTAGATAATCACGTAACTAGTTCTATTCTTCCGGCAATTTCATCGCTTGATGATAAAGTGACTTCTTCATCAGCACAGCAGACAATATTTAACTGGCAGAATTATCGTAAAGAAGGAGAAAGTGAAGAAAGCGCTCGCAAACGCTTTTTTATGTCTCTTCCACCAGCACGAGGAAACAAACGAATTCTCCAGCTCGCTTCCGCCCATCTGCTCTTCGATTTTCATCAACTCTGTCTAGATAATGAGATTCCATACTGGCTAGAATTCGGTACTCTACTGGGAGCATATCGTCATGAAGGATTTATACCATGGGATGACGATTTAGACATTGGCATCACACGAGACAATCTTGATCGCCTTTACAAAATAGTTCAGGAAGATCCAAGATATGAAATTTCAATCGTATACGATGGTTTCGTACTATGTCGTCAAATTCGCTTTCGATATAAAGATAGGGATATACCTTGCTTTATTGATTTATTTCCTTACGACTATTGCTCATCAACTGACCCTCACACATATGATGAAAGACAAAATAATCAAAGAAGAATGTTTTCAGATTTTTCTAAACAATCGTTTTTTGAGGAATGGATGAACACCCCTTTAATCGAATACGATGGCTCGGACCTTCCTTCAAAAATTGATCAATTTTTCAATTTTTATATCAATAATCAAACATATCTTTCTACTCCCGATTCAGCACAGTCAATAGTCTTTGGTCTGGACAACTACAGCAATGCAACTAATAGGATGTTTCTATTAGATAGTATTTTTCCTGTCACCACGTTACCATTCGAAGGAAAGCAGCTCCCTGTTCCTAATTGTTATTTCCTTCACTTACAAGCTCTTTATTCAGACCCGCTCGATCTTCCTGTAGATTTAGCCAGTCATTTCATTCATACTTCCAATGAAGAAATTAGCGACGGTTTAACAAGTATGATTAATCTTCTAGACGATTAATCCGGATTAATGTCGAGTCTGTGTCTATCGTTCAATAGACACAGACTCGATTGTCTAATTAATCATAGAAATACAAAATTGAATAATCTCTACATGACAACTCCAGGCAGAAAAACTATCCCTTGAAAAACGGAACAAGTACAGCACTGGTTTCACGAGCAATTGCAAATCGCGAATAGTCCGCAGCAAAACTCAGATAAATAATCTGATTGGCAAATCAGTTAAAAACATACATCTCTGAATTAATACCTTGCGACCCTAGACCTCTGACAAATAAGTCGTCAAAAAATGACCCCTATTTATTGGATGTAATCCAATTTATAGAGGTCATTACAGTATTTGAGCTGGAATAATCTTCTAGCTCATTTTCTTTTATAGCAAGTTAGCGTTTAATTTCCGACTAGAATTATAAGCCTAATAATATAAGGGCCTAATGACACAGTCGACATCTTTCCATGTTCTGTTACGTTGATAAACACCACCGCCGTTACCCTGTGATCCATTTGAGTCGGGAGATGTATTTCCCTCGACTGTAACAACATAATCACCGCGATTACATAGAACAATTCCAACATGGTCTGGATTACCATTGTGATCCCAGTCAAACATTATTATATCGCCTGCGCGTGCTGAAGAAATATCATTGACGAGCAAGCCCCCCTGTCGAGCACCATTCTTTGCTTGTCCACAATGGGCAGATGGAAAGCCACTAACTGGTTGTCCAGCCTGATTAAAAACCCATGAAGTAAACATGGCACAATATGGCACACCGCTATAACCAAAATACGGATTGCCAGAGTATTCCGCATACCACCTACCGTATATAGTGCCTTCCGCAGGGTCATCCCAACGTGAATAACCAATTTGCGAAGACGCAATTGACAGAACTCGCTCAATCATCGGACTTTTAGGAAGACGCTGACCAGTTTCTCCAACATGTACACCATCAGGAGTAACGCCATTTACCAAGAGTACGCCATCTGATCCTAAATAAAACTCACCACACCAAGAGTTTCGAAGCATAAAGCCCTGACTGTCAAAATAATAGTAATCCCCATCAATCTTTTGCCATCCGGTTTGCATGAGACCTGAATCGTCAAAGTAAAAAGTATTATCGCCTATATGATTAAACCCTGTCATAGCAGTTCCATCATCTGGGCGAGTATAAATCCAGATATTACCTTGACAAAACCAACCTTTGGTTTTTGCTCCGGACTGATCAAAGCCGTACCAAAAACCATCAATTTTCTGAAGGCCAGTTTGCATATAGCCAGCATCATTGAAATAGAACGTGGAATCTCCAATTTGAGTTAAACCAGTTGCCATAATGCCGGTTTGAGGATCGAGGTAGAACCAACTTCCAGACAAGCAGACCCAACCACGAGCAGCATAGCCAGAACCTTCAAAGTAATACCAGGCTCCATCGACTACTTGCCAGCCTGTTTGCATATATCCAGCACCATTGAAGTAGCACAGCGAATTACCAACCTGTGTTAAACCAGTTGCCATAATGCCGGTTTGAGGATCGAGGTAGAACCAACTTCCAGACAAGCAGACCCAACCACGAGCAGCATAGCCAGAACCTTCAAAGTAATACCAGGCTCCATCGACTACTTGCCAGCCTGTTTGCATATATCCAGCACCATTGAAGTAGCACAGCGAATTACCAACCTGTGTTAAACCAGTTGCCATAATGCCGGTTTGAGGATCGAGGTAGAACCAACTTCCGGACAGACAGACCCAACCACGAGCAGCATAGCCAGAACCTTCAAAGTAATACCAGGCTCCAT
>SAMEA104404100__coassemble_1402_pt1 | contig 21959 bp, 15 predicted proteins | sample SAMEA104404100__metabat2_low_PE_008 | metagenome-assembled genome bin SAMEA104404100 (sample SAMEA104404100) | Balaenoptera acutorostrata
GCTATCAAGGCACAGTTCTCTAAAAACAAAGCTGAGTAAAAATTTAGCTCCCGTGCGCCCATGCGCTCGGGAGCTTTTTTGTTAAGCGTTGTATTATAGGTAAGAGAAACCTAAATCAATGTGCATGTCTTCGAATTTAAATACCAAAGCTACTTTAGGGGAGTGGGTATCAAATGATAAACGGCGATAGCAGAGAATTTATTGATGGTTTGTATTATGGTGACGAAAGATTCTTTATGTATAACGGGAAGAAGTATTTCGTAGAAGGATATAGTGAAGATGAAAAACGAATTTTAGTGGTTTACATTTTTGAGCCCGCTGACAATGATTTTGAATGGCGTGCTGTCTCCAATGTACGCGACTATCCGGTCGCAGAATTTGAAGCGGCAAAAATCTTTGACGGTAAGTCTTTTTGGGAAGTTGAGAAAGATATTGAGTGGGTTGACGACTAACTTGGATTCTTGAGGTATTCCCTTCATTCACTAATTGATACCAACCTAAATGGCCTCCTGCTCTTTGGATACGATCCAAAGAGCAGGAGGCCATTTTTATTTAAAGGTTTTCTCGTTACAAAACTGAGAGTAGGTAGCGACTTATGCCACCTTCGTCATTAGTGAAGGGGAGTATGACATCTGCTGCTTGCTTGGTGTGTGCGTCGGCATTGTGCATCGCACAACCACATCCTGCGGCTCTGAGCATTGATACATCGTTGTTTGAGTCGCCAAAGGCATACGAGGTAGCAATGTCATGTCCAAGCTCGTTACAGAGCCATACAAGGGCTTGTCCCTTAGATGTGTCCTTATCGGCAATCTCTAGATTGTTTCCCATGGAGGTAACAAAGCTCAGTGTTGGGTCGAGGTGCTCGAGCTTGTTGGCGTAAGCTGACAGCTCATCGGTTGTGCGCACATACAGCGAGATGCGCTCGATGTTGTCGGCCTTGTTAAGGATGTCTACAAACTCACAATCAAGCGGCGTGCGTGATGTTTTGAGAAACTGCGCCGTGTGGGTATCGCCCAAGCTAAACTCGTCGATGCGCGCGTGATCGAAGAGCGTGCAATAGATGTTTCCGTCTGCAAAAAGATGAATATTGACGCTTTCAAGCTGGATGCCGCGGGGGTCGGCACAGACCTGATGGTAGATTGCACGGGCGCGCTCATGGCCAAGCAGATTGCGCTTAAGCACGTCTGCCTTGCCCTGCGCGTCAATCGTGCAAATGGTAGCTCCGTTGACACAAATGGCGTGCGTGACGCACGGGTGGGTAAGTACTGCCTGAGGCAAGCTACTTTGTGAGCGTCCCGTGCAAGGAACAAAGGGTATGCCAAGTTGGTCGAGCTTGCATAAAAGCTCTTCGTGCTCGGCAGGAATGCTCTTATCGGAAGCTAAAAAGGTGCCATCCATATCGGAGAAAATAATCATGGTGCGTGAGTCCTTTGAAGTGGCGCTAAGAGCGATCCTTGAGGTCTACGTAGCTCTTCTTGTCCAAAACCGGACGATATGCAGGGCGAATGATGCGGTTAGCACAGAAGAGTTCCTCCATGCGGTGTGCGCTCCAGCCAGCCATGCGCGATACAGCAAACAGAGGAGTAAAGAGCTCTGTAGGAACTCCGAGCATCTGGTAGACAAAGCCCGTGTACATATCGATATTGGCACAAATTGCCTTAGAGGTGCCGCGTACACCCGCAATGACCTCTGGTGCGAGTTTCTCAATACGCTCGATTAAGGCAAACTCATCTCCCATGCCCTTATCTTGTGCAAGCTTGCGCGCATAGCGCTTGCATAGCTGTGCACGAGGGTCGGACAAGGTGTAGACAGCGTGGCCCATACCGTAGATCAAGCCGCTCTCATCGAAGGCTTGCTTGCGTGCAATCTTTTCGAGATATGAAGCAAGCTCATCTTCGTTTTCCCAGTTAGATACATGTGCGCGAATGTCTTCGTGCATGGCAGATACCTTAGCGTTGGCACCGCCGTGGCGAGGACCTTTAAGAGAACCTATGGCTGCGGCATAGGCAGAATAAGGATCGGTTGCAGAAGAAGAAAGAACACGGCAGGTAAAGGTTGAGTTGTTACCACCACCGTGCTCGGCATGGAGCATGAGCATAACGTCAAGCAACATGGCCTCGTCGTGCGTAAAGCCTTCGTCGCCACGAAGTGTTTGAAGTACGGTTTCTGCCATAGAGTAGGTTGGAACAGGCTTGTGAATTACGAGCTCCTTGCGGCCCTTCTCGGCCTGGCGTGCGGTGTATGCAATCGCTGCAATGCGAGGCAAGCGGGCAAGCAGGGACATGGCAACGTCAATTTCGTGCTCGGGAGAAAGGTCGTCAGGGGTTTGATCGAACGCGTAGAGCAACAAGACCGCGCGCATGAGTACGTTCATGATGTTGTGTGACGTGGTGGTCATAGGGAACTCAGAGATGTACTCGTCGGTAAGAAGACGTAGCTCGGCAATTTTTGCCGAGAAGGACGCAAGTTCTTCAGGTGTTGGGAGCTCGCCGGTAATAAGAAGATAGGCGACCTCTTCGTAACCAAAGCGGTCTTCTGCTTGAGCGGCAGTTACGAGGTCCTCAATGTTGTAGCCGCGCAAGGTAAGCTTGCCTTCGTCGGGCGTGAGGATGCCTTCGTCCATAACGTAGCCGTGTACGTTAGATATGCGTGTTAAGCCTGCTACGACACCAGAGCCATCGGCATTGCGCAGACCGCGCTTGACGTTGTAGCGCTGGTAAAAGTCCTCGTGGTAGGGCATGAAGTTTGCACCCTGATAGAGGCGCTCATTGGCAGGAGTAATAACGCGCATGTCGTTAAAATTTGAGATAGGACGCTCGGAGATGCGCTTGTGGTGAGCCGTATAAGAATCAGAAATGTAGGAATCCATAGTACGTCTTGTGCCTTGTGCGAGAGGTGGATAGATACAAAGATAGAAAACAACCCGCCTAAGCTTGCGCTCAGCAGCGGGTTGAAAATGTCAATCTATACTTGATGTGTGAAAGCGATGCCTAGTTTAGAGGCGATACATGAAGTTGAAAACATCCTCGCGCTGAACGTGAATATCGACACCCAAGTGCTCTGCGGTCTGTGCAAGAATGTCCTGAAGGCTGGCAAAGTTGCAGCCATCTACAGGAAGGCTTGTAATCATAGTCATGGTGAAAATCTCGTCAACAATGCTCTGGGTAATCTCGCGAATGTCTACGTTGTGCTCTGCGAGAACACGGGTTACCTCTGCTACGATGCCAGCACGATTCTTACCAAGTACGGTAACTACAACGCGATTAGATTCGATCTCTGCCATGATGGCTCCCTTGATCAGTGGATGAACTCAATTAACGCTCAACATTATACACTTGTCGGGGCTGTTTAAAAAATAGTGTTAATGTGTGAAATGCAAGTGTAACTTCTGTGCATATGCCAATTAACGTGGTATTATAGCAAGGCTAATTTGCCTTGGTCGGAAACCAAGGCATCCCCTGTCTTGTTCGGTAATCAAGACACAAATAAGAGGAGTTCCCACCATGAAGAAGGATATCCATCCTGAGTACGTAGAGTGCACCGTACGTTGCTCTTGTGGCAACACTTTCAAGACTCACTCTACTAAGTCCGACATCTTCGTCGAGCTTTGCAACGAGTGCCACCCATTCTACACTGGTCAGCAGAAGTTTGTTGATACCGGTGGTCGTGTACAGCGCTTCGCAGACAAGTTCGGTGCAGCATCCCAGGCTGCTCTTGACAAGGCTGCTGCAAACAAGGCTGCACGTGCAGAGAAGGCTGCTGCAGAGCAGGCTGCTGCTAAGGCTGCTCGTGAGGCAAAGGCTGCAGAGAAGGCTAAGCGTGCTGAGAAGTTCGCTGCTGAGGCTGCTGCTAAGGCTGCTGAGATCGAGGCTGCTACTGAGGCTCCAGTTGAGGAGACCGCAGCAGAGGAGACCGCAGAGGTTGCAGAGTAGTTTTTGTTTTGACTTTTAGTCGAGCAAAGCATCCCCGCTTCGTACTATACGAGGCGGGGATTTTTTTATGCCAATTTCTTAAATATGAGGTAGTGATTGAGGTTGCCGGCTTTGCCATCGGCATCAAAGCAAGCAACGAGCTTTGTCTGCCCTTGTACATGGCCGATAAGCTCACTAAGTTCTTCGTCATCGAAATGGTGACAATAGCGAACGCGGGATATGTCACCTTTCCAGCCCAGCAGATAGTCGTTGTCTTCAAGCTCTATCGCTGCAGCGAATTCCTCATCTTCAAGTTTTGCTGAAGTTACGCGCTGGGCTTGCGCTGCAATGCGCTCATCGCGCAAAAATGCCCACAGCGAGCAGGCAATATAGCCACCAGGGCGCGCAATATCTACCAACTGCTGCAAAAGATCCTTGCGCGTTTGCTTGCCTGGGACATGATGGAAAAATCCCATGCAGCTCACAATGTCAAAGCCAGATGCGTCTGGCTTATTCGAAGTATCTATATCTACCAGGGGAGTGTGGGTAAGAAGCGCTTCAATAAGGTCGCGCTCCTGCGTGCAAATATGCATGCGCGTATCATGTGTGGCAGATGCTCGCGCGCACAGGTCCATACAGGTATCAACGCCGGTATAGTCAATGCGGCTTGTGTGCAAATGTGCAAGCTCAGCTGATGCGTCTTCCTCAGAAGTCTCAGCTAAGCTTTCTAAAAATGCAGCGAGGCGCAAGTTGCCACAAGCAATGTCGCAGACAGAGAAGTGGCTTTGTGCAGAGTCCTTCTCGGCAGGGGTAAGGTCAGACAGAATGTGTGTGGCACAGGTTTGCCAGCCGTTCCAAGCGTGTTGTCGGGTGGCAGAAAAACTGGCACTGTGGTGCGTGTAGAAGGCAGAGGTTTGCTGCGCTAATGCGCGTTGGGATTCTATGTTCATAAAGAGACGTACTCCTTGTGGGGTGAAGGGCGCGTAGCCCACGGTGCGCACAAAGCGGACTATTTGGTGGTAAAAGCGCGTCTGCTGTGTGTGGAGGCGCGCAAGCTAGTATACAATCAAGCTATGGATACTATTATTGCAGAAATTTTAGACCTGCTTAGGGCGGGAGAGTCAATTGATGCCGATCGTTTGGCGCGCATTATTTTGCGTGCTATTAGGCGCGATCATGCCGAGCGTCATGCGTACTCTAAGCGTCGCCTTTGGCCGTTCTATCTCGAAGTAAAACAGCATAACCCACAGTTGTGGCAGTCGTGGAATGTGACGCCTGAGCTTGAGACTCAGCTGCGTTTGACGCTGCGTATGAAGCCGCGTAGAACGGCTTCGGGCGTGGCGACGGTTTCGGTATTGACCAAGCCCTGGCCTTGTTCGAGCAACTGTATGTATTGCCCTAACGACCTGCGCATGCCCAAGAGTTACTTGAGCCGCGAGCCTGCTTGCGCGCGTGCAGAGCGCGTATGGTTTGACCCATATCTGCAGGTAAGTGCACGTTTAACGGCGCTGGCTCAGATGGGGCATCCTACTGACAAAATTGAATTGATTGTGCTCGGTGGCACGTGGAGCGATTATGCTCCGTCGTATCAGCGCTGGTTTGCCCACGAGCTGTTCCGTGCGCTTAACGATTTTAATGCCGAGAAGCCCGCGATGGAAACGCAGGTATGGCAAGAGCGCGAGGCACTCTACGAGCAATTGCAGCTTCCTCGTGAGGTTGAAGATTTGGCTGCCTTTGTTGCAGGTGAGCAACAGCGCATTGAGGCTGGAGAGTCTACCTACAATCAGTCGTGGCGTCGTTTGTATGCGCATCATCCTGCATGGGAGAAACTCTGCGAAATGCAGGACGTCACCATCGATGAGCTGCACAAACAGCAGCAGTTCAACGAAGATGGTGCACATCGCTGTGTAGGTTTGGTATTTGAAACGCGCCCCGATGCGGTAACGCCTGCCAATCTTGAGTTTATGCGTGACTTAGGAGCCACGAAGGTGCAAGTGGGTATTCAGGCGCTCGACAATGCTATTTTGGGCACTAATAATCGTCATGCTCAGCTTGATTCTATTAAGCGTGCATTTGCGCTGATGCGCCTGTATGGCTTTAAGATTCATACGCATACCATGCTCAACTTGATGGGCTCTACGCCCGAGCGTGACCGACAAGACTATGAGCGCATGTTTTCTGATTTAGCTTTTTGTCCTGACGAGGTCAAGATCTATCCAACCGCCCTGGTGGGTGGAACTGATCTTTGTGCGCACTATCAAGACCACACCTGGGTGCCATACTCGCCGCAAGATTTGGAAGACACACTTGTGGCTGACGTACTTGCAACACCTGCATACTGCCGCATCTCGCGTATGATTCGCGATATTTCTGCCGAGGATATCTTGGCTGGTAATAAGCGCGCAAATCTGCGCCAAGATGTTGATTCTCGTGCGGCACAAGCTCCTGCAACTCCTATTGAGATTCGAACACGTGAGATTGGCAATACCACAATCGACATTGAGACGCTCTCACTTGATGATGTGGTGTATGAGACACACGTGTCATGCGAGCATTTCTTGCAGTGGGTAGATCCTCAAAATCGCATTGCAGGCTTTTGCAGACTTTCGCTACCTAAGTGGGATGCGCTTTCATCTCGCGAAGGTGTACACGAGCTATTTGAGCAGCTGGCTGGGCGCCCTGGCGATGCGATGATTCGCGAAGTTCATGTCTATGGCAATGTAAGCAAGCTCAATCAAACAGGTACGGGAGCCCAGCACCATGGACTGGGTCGCAAACTGGTTGCACGTGCGTGTGAGATTGCACGCGAGGCCGGCTACGATGGTCTTAATGTTATCTCAGCTGTGGGCACGAGAAATTACTACCGTTCTCAAGGTTTTGAGGACTCAGGCTTATATTTGCGCAAGCAATTATAGGTAACTATAACCAGGTAAGGAGTGTCAATCTATGTCTAACGATACTCATGAGCGCGTATCTGCTCCGCTTGCAGTTGCTGCAGTAGCTGCGGCCGTGACGTCTGTAGCAACGGCTGCGGCCGTGTCGTATGTGCGCAAGCATGACGTGCACATTCACCGCTCAATGTCGGGCTTGGCAATCGTCAAGACGCTCAGTGCTCGTCAAAATCCAACCGGAGAGCCTGTGCGCGTTATGCAAATGGGCGGAGTGTATCAGTCGGCTACCTATCTTGATCCGCAGAAGGTCAATGAGCCGGTATTTACCTACTACAAGGCATTCGATAATCTCTTTGCAGCCCCTGCTGCATTCTGCCGACAAGCCCCTAATATTTTGCTTCTGGGCGGTGGCGCCTTTAGTTATCCTAAGCATCTGTTGCACGCACATGACACTGCTACCATTGAGGTTGTAGAGATTGACCCTGCTGTTGTAGACATGGCGCGCAAGTATTTCTATTTGCGCGATCTTGAGCAGGAGTTTGCACAAGGTGAGAACCCACGCTTGAAGATTACCATCAACGACGGCCGCAGCCACCTAGAGCAGGCCCAGCGTGGTATGTATGATGCTATTATCAACGACACCTTTACCGGCAAGTTTGCAGCTCCTGAGCTTGTAACCGTTGAGGCTGCAATGCTTGCAAAGCGTGCATTAAGTCTTGATGGCGTCTATTTGGCAAACGTTGTTTCTGCAGATGGTGGCAGCAACATTGAGTTCTTGCGTGACCAAGTTGCAACGCTTTCAGAAGTCTTTGAGCACGTCTATGTTTGCCTGGCAGACGACGAGACCTTTGGTGGAGAAGACAACTACATTGTCTTGGCAAGCGACGCTGTATTAGATGTCGATGCCATTCCTTTTGAGAAGGGCTTTTTAGGAAGCGTTTTGTACGACTAATTACCTATATAGTTTATAAGCAACAAAACAGGCATCACCAAGATTGACTCTTGATGGTGCCTGTTTTTGCGTTGTCTTATTTAGTGCCAAACAAAAGACCTGAGCCCTTAAGAGCAAGCAATGATGCCTCTTTAGGATCCATAAAGAGCCCCTCGCTTGTATCAACAAATTCAACTCGCTCATATCCCATTGACTTAAGTTTATCTACCAGTTGATTGATATCGCCGTATTTGCCCTTGGTGAACTCATCATGAATAGCAAAACTACCGCCCTTTTTGAGAACACGTAGGCTCTCTAAAATAATGTTTTGCCTATTAGAGCTTGGAATATTGTGATAGCAATAATTGCTTGTAATGGCATCAAATGTTTCATCAGGAAAATCAAGTTTGAGGGCGTCTCCCTGAACGAACGAAGTTTGAGATGCTACACCTTCTATCTCAGCATTTGATTTACAAAGATCCATGCTAAAAGAAGCATACTCTTTTCCCCAGCGGTCGAGTCCAACCATAGAGGCACCTGGATTCTTCTTGGCGCATGCAATGGTGAGAGCTGCACTGCCGCAACCTACATCAAGACCAGTTCCGCCTTGTGGAATGTGAACATAGTCTGATACGTGGTCGATGATCTCACGGGCAAATTGACGCTTTCCGTTATAGGAAAACGTACGATACAGATGGACAAAGAAACAACTTGTGATGGCAAGTACAATGAGGATTAGTCCCAATGCTATGTTTACAAAGGTACTAAGTCTCCCTTGCAGAATGTCTGTTTGTAAGAAATAGAGAAGTAGAAGTGCGACTACTATTGTTGCGCATATAAATCCAATGACCATCCCTTTTGGAACCCAGTTTTTATAATCTGGTGCCGATTGATTTTGAGCCACAGCTAATTCCTCCCAAAGCAATATACGTACTCATGTGTATTAAATTCAAATACATTATAGTCACTTCGAGTTAGTCATGTCTAACAATAAATGTTGCATGGTATAACTTTCTGAATGATTGCTTGAAAAGCGCAGTGGTGCTGCAAAGCAAAACACCCCGACATACCTTGCGGTATGCCGGGGTGCTGTTGTAACTAAAGGAATTAACCTGCGGTGAAGTACTCTACGCCGCCCTCGATGAGAGGCTGGAACTTATCGCCAGGAACATTCTTGTACAAACCGTAGCCATTACGCTCGGTGTGGCCCATCTTGCCCAAGACACGACCGTCTGGGGAAGTGATGCCCTCAATTGCAAGAACAGAACCGTTAGGGTTAACGTCGAGCTCCATGGAAGGAGTGCCGGTCTCGTCAACGTACTGGGTTGCAATCTGACCATTAGCAATGAGCTGCTCAAGAACCTCGTCGTTTGCTACGAAGCGACCCTCGCCGTGGCTGATTGCTACGGTGTGAACGTCGTCAACGTTGCACTTAGAAAGCCATGGGCTCATGTTGGAAGCAACGCGGGTACGAACGAGCTTGGACTGGTGGCGGCCAACCGTGTTGAAGGTCAAGGTTGGGCACTCATCGGTCATAGGAACGATGTCACCGTAAGGAACAAGGCCAAGCTTTACGAGAGCCTGGAAGCCGTTGCAGATACCAAGCATAAGACCGTCGCGGTTGTTAAGAAGGTCGCGAACAGCCTCGGTTACTGCAGGAGCACGGAAGAAGGATGCAATAAACTTTGCAGAACCGTCTGGCTCGTCGCCGCCAGAGAAACCGCCAGGAAGCATGATGATCTGGCTGTTGTTGATTGCCTCAACGAGCTTCTCGCAAGACTCGGCAACTGCAGATGGGGTGAGGTTGTTGATAACCAAGGTCTCTGCCTTAGCACCAGCGCGCTCGAATGCATGTGCGGTATCAAACTCGCAGTTAGTACCTGGGAAAACAGGGATGATAACGCGAGGCTTAGCAATTACCAAAGGAGCGTGACGGCGGGTCTCGCACTCGTTGGAGACGGTAGCTACGGTGTCGCCTTCAGCACGGTATGGGAATACAGGCTCAAGCTTAGCCTCCCATGCCTCCTGGAGTGCAGCCATGTCAAGCTCGTCATCTGCGGTTGCAATGACATATGCCTCAACAGTAGTACCAAGCTCGTCGATGGTAAGGCCATCAACGCTAGGAACAGCTGCATCCTGTGCAAGCTCTACGATGAAGCTGCCATAAGCTGGGCAGAAGAGATCGTTGGTGTCAACGTTGTCGCAAAGCTCAATACCAATCTGGTTGCCCAAGCACATCTTAAAGAGTGCCTCTGCGGCGCAACCATAACCTGGGGTAGAAACTGCAACTGCAGAACCCTCACCAATGAGCTTCTCGACCAAATCGAGCGCAGCAACCATGCTGTCACGAGTTGGGATAAGGTCCTCATAGGATGGGGTAATGCGAATAACGCGGTCGGTAACAGCCTTGAACTCTGGAGAAGTTACACGGTCAACCTTGCCACAAGCAGTTGCGAAGGAAACCAAGGTAGGAGGAACGTCGAGGTTCTCGAAGGAACCAGACATGGAGTCCTTACCACCAATAGAGCCAACGCCCAGGTCGATCTGAGCCATCAAGCTACCAAGCAAGGAAGCCATTGGCTTGCCCCAACGCTCTGGAACATCGCGCAAGCGCTCGAAGTACTCCTGGAAGGTAAGGTATGCGTCCTCACGCTTGAAGCCAGCAGCAATAAGCTTAGATACAGACTCAACAACAGCGAGGTAAGCACCGGTGTACTGATCTGCCTCGGAGAGGTAAGGGTTAAAGCCCCATGCCATACCAGAGCAGGTAGTGGTCTCGCCATCAACAGGAAGCTTTGCAGCCATAGCCATTGCAGGGGTGAGCTGAGTCTTGCCGCCAAATGGCATCAAAACGGTAGCTGCACCAATGGTGGAGTCAAAGCGCTCGGTCAAGCCCTTCTTAGAGCAAACGTTAAGATCGGTAACCAAGTTGTGCATACGGTCTGCGAAGGTTGCGCCCTCCCAGGTTGGCATATATGCCTCGCCGGACTCAACGTGAACCTTCATGTGCTTCTCGGCACCGTTGGAATTCAAGAACTCGCGGGAAATGTCGATAACAGCGTCGCCGTTCCACATTACGCGCAAGCGAGGCTCCTCGGTAACGGTTGCAACAACGGTTGCCTCGAGGTTCTCCTCGTGAGCGTAACCCAAGAACTCCTCAACATCTTCTGCAGCCAAAGCACAAGCCATGCGCTCCTGGGACTCAGAAATTGCGAGCTCGGTACCGTCGAGACCCTCGTACTTCTTTGGAACCTGGTTGAGGTCGATGTAGAGGCCATCTGCAAGCTCGCCAATAGCAACAGAAACGCCGCCTGCGCCAAAGTCGTTGCAGCGCTTGATAAGACGGCATGCGTCGCCACGGCGGAAGAGACGCTGGAGCTTACGCTCTACAGGAGCGTTGCCCTTCTGTACCTCTGCACCGCACTCCTCGAGAGAGTCGAGGTTGTGAGCCTTAGAAGAACCGGTTGCGCCGCCTACGCCATCGCGGCCGGTCTTGCCGCCGAGAAGAACGATCTTATCGCCAGCAGCTGGGCACTCACGACGAACGTGATCTGCAGGAGTTGCTGCTACAACAGCACCAATCTCCATGCGCTTTGCAGCGTAGCCTGGGTGGTAGAGCTCGTCTACCTGGCCGGTTGCAAGGCCAATCTGGTTGCCGTAGGAAGAATAACCTGCAGCAGCGGTGGTAACGAGCTTGCGCTGTGGAAGCTTGCCAGCCATGGTCTCGCTTACAGGAACGAGTGGATCTGCAGCGCCGGTTACGCGCATTGCCTGATATACGTAAGAGCGACCAGAAAGTGGGTCGCGGATTGCGCCGCCTACGCAGGTAGCTGCGCCACCAAATGGCTCAATCTCGGTAGGGTGGTTGTGAGTCTCGTTCTTAAAGAGGAAGAGCCAGTCTTCATCCTTACCGTCGATATCAACCTTGACCTTAACGGTGCAAGCATTGATCTCTTCAGACTCGTCGAGGTTCTTCAAGATACCCTTGTTCTTGAGGTACTTAGCACCAATGGTGCCCATGTCCATCAAGCAAACTGGCTTCTCGTCACGGCCAAGCTCGTGGCGCATCTCAAGGTACTTATCGAAAGCAGCCTTAACAATAGTGTCATCGATCTTGATGTCGGTAAGCTGAGTACCAAAGGTGGTGTGACGGCAGTGGTCAGACCAGTAGGTATCGATCATCTTGATCTCGGTGATAGTTGGATTGCGCTCCTCGGAGGCAAAGTAGGTCTGGCAGAACTCGATGTCTGCAAGATCCATAGCAAGGCCGCGCTCGTCAATCAAAGCAGCAAGCTGAGCTGGGTTCATGGTGATGAAGCCCTCGATAGTCTCAACTGGCTTTGGCTCTGCGACCTTCATAGCAAGGGTGTCACGCTCTGCAAGAGAAGCCTCGCGTGCCTCAACTGGGTTGATGACGTAGTGCTTAATTGCAGAGATGTCGTCAGAAGTAAGGTTGCCCTCAAGGATGTAGACCTTAGCAGAACGAACCTGTGGGCGCTCGCCCTGGGAAATAAGCTGGATGCACTCGCTTGCAGATTCTGCACGCTGGTCAAACTGACCAGGCAAGAACTCGGTAGCGAAGGTATATGCGTTCTCTACAACAGGCAAGTCGCGGGTAGCAACATCTACAGGAGGCTCGCTAAATACAACAGGAATAGTCTGCTCGAACAATTCCTCAGAGATACCCTCTACGTCATAGCGATTAATAAGCCTAAGATTAGTGAGGTTTTCTACGCCAAGAATCTCACGCAACTCGTGATTGAGTCCCTGAGCCTCAACGTCAAAACCTGGCTTTTTCTCAACATAAATTCGAGAAACCATGTAAGCCTGCCCTTCTTTGGGGAGAATATTGCACGTATGTCTTAATAATACGACAGTTATGGCTCAGTCTCTATATTCTCCTGTAGGTTTTTGTAATGTATCAAGCGTGTTTCGAAGATATGAGATTAAAGCGGTGATTTATGGGGAAAACAGATCAACAAAACGATACAACCTGCTAATATTTGAGGTAACGTGTATGTTGCGTGATGAACAGTTATCGTTTTGTATCAGGGCATTGTAAAGTGCGATGGTCTGTATAATCTTTGTATTGAAAATTTCTCTTATAAGGGGGCCAAGATGGATCAGAACAAGCGACCTGAGGATATGGTTCGCATTACCACTCCTGAGCTTGCTCAGGCTTTTATTGATGAGCAGGTTGAGGCTATTCGTGCTCAGGTGGGCGACAAGAAGGTTTTGCTTGCACTTTCCGGTGGCGTAGATAGCTCTGTTGTTGCAGCCCTTCTTATTAAGGCAATTGGCCGTCAGCTCATTTGCGTTCATGTTAACCATGGCCTTATGCGCAAGGGTGAGTCTGAGGAGGTTGTAGACGTATTCAAGAATCAGCTCGACGCTAACCTTGTTTATGTAGACGCAACCGACCGCTTCTTGTCTTTGCTCGACGGCGTATCTGAGCCAGAGTCTAAGCGTAAGATTATTGGTGCAGAGTTCATCCGCGTATTCGAGGAGGAGGCTCGCAAGGTAGGCGACGAGGTTTCCTTCTTGGCACAGGGCACCATTTACCCAGACATCCTCGAGTCTGATGGCGTTAAGGCACACCACAACGTTGGTGGTCTTCCAGACGATCTTCAGTTTGAGCTTGTTGAGCCAGTTCGTCTTCTCTTTAAGGACGAGGTTCGTTGCGTAGGTCGCGAGCTTGGTCTTCCTGAGACCATGGTTGAGCGTCAGCCATTCCCAGGCCCAGGCCTTGGTGTTCGTTGCACCGGTGCTATTACCCGCGATCGTCTTGAGGCTCTTCGTGAGGCAGACGCAATCCTTCGCGAGGAGTTTGCAGCAGCTGGTCTTGTTGGCAAGGTATGGCAGTTCTTCACCGTTGTACCTGACTTCAAGGTAACCGGTGTTCGCGATGGCGCTCGTGCTTACGATTGGCCATGCATCATTCGTGCCGTCAACACTGTTGACGCTATGCAGTGTGAGGTTCCAGAGATTGATTGGGCATTGCTCAAGAAGATTACTGACCGCATCACCGCTGAGGTACCTGGCATTTGCCGCGTATGCTACGACCTTACTCCAAAGCCAGTAGGCACCATCGAGTGGGAGTAAGTTTTACTTACATATTGCCTGTTCAGAGGCCTGTGGAGCAATCCGCAGGCCTCTTTTTTATTATAGCTTGGTGTAAGGATTTCCCACCGTGGTGTAAAATTTAAGACGACTTCACCTACTGTGCATTTATCTTTGCGCTATAGGTAGGAACGGAAGCAATCTGGTGAATGAGATAATAAATTGCTCGCGCCATGAATCCGAGAGTCAAAAATACATAACGCTTTAGGGAGGGGCGGGGCATGCTTGATAAGAGACTTAGCAGTGAAGAGCTCGCTCTTTTACGGTCCACTATAGGTTCGAAATTTATATCGTATGAATGTGGCTCTGGAGAAGCTCAATTTAGCCGCACCTATGGAAATATACGCCTTAATTTTTCTAATCAGTCTATTGAGCTTGAAAACTATGAAACAGCAACCATGTATTGCGGTGAAACTGATGATATGTCTGGTTTTTCCTGTCACGTATGCTCTTCATACATAGAATTTAAGCCATACATTAAAGAGGCAACTCTGGTGAAGGAAATCTCCGAAACGGTAACAGGGGTAGAAGTTGTAGAAGACACGATTCACATCGATAACGAAGAACGTGAGATTAGATTTAGTTCGGCGATTGTTGTTAGAACACAAATGAACGAATATATGTTTTACAGAACATATCAGTATAACGAGAATATTTTTATCAGTAATTCAGATAACTATGATGTTGCGTACCCGGTTTGCAACGTAATAGCTGACTGGAGTAATGACGGAGATAATCAGGTTTCGGTAGAGAGAAATATTCGTGCACTATAAAGCAGCGCTTGCATTAAAGAAACCCAAAGAGATCGGGACTGCATTGGCGTTGCATTTAGTAATGACGTTCACATGACGCTATGCAAAATTATCTCTAAAGTGTTACTGAGAGTCATATTTAAAATGAGAGAGATGGTGGAATGCGGCAAGTCACTATGGGTCACAAATCCACTCTAGAGTGGGAGTATGCTTTACTTACATATTGCCTGTTCAGAGGCTTGCGGAGCAATCCGCGGGCCTCTTTTTAATAAGATATCTTATGTTTGTTGAAATTAACTACAAGTCATTAAATGATGCGAAATTCTGATTCATCCACCATGAGTAATCCGTATTGAAAATCCCCATATCTCAATAAAGCCATATGGCTAGAATAATTTGATGAAATAAAATACCCCTACTCATAACTTTATATAGTACCTTTTATCAAGCTCCTCAGATCTTTGTCGAAATCAAGTATTTCTTTTAGGATATAGTTAAAAGAAAAGTACGAAATTGCTATATCTTAAACTTGGTGTTGTTTTATGTATGGTGAAATTGAATCAAAGATTATTGAGCTTCTTAAAGTTGCGGGTGATGGTCTTAACCCCATGTTTCTCTGTGGTCGCTTATCAATGTATGATGAGACGCTCATCCAGCGCGCGATAGCATCCTTAGAGGCTCGCGGTGTTATACGGTATACGTCCTTCGGAGTTTCCCTGGTTCAAAATAATCAAGAAACGTGTTCAGATGAAATTACAATTCAGGAAGACTCCAGTTCTGAGATTGTTGAAATAAATAAGGATGAAATTGAAGATTTAGCTGCTGTGGAGTTGGGTAAGCAAAACAAACCCTCCTCTCATTCGTTTGAGCAAGACATTGATAAGCTTTTTGAAGCACTCATTCTTGATGATGAAGATGATTTCATAAATTGTTATAAAGAAAAGCAGCGAAATAACGAGAAATGTGGGTCTTCGAAGCAAAAAACTTCAAAGAAGGCAAAAAAGGAACAGACGCTTGCAGAGAGAATTAGAATCGCTACGTTTGATTCATCGGATTACATTGCTTTAATTGCCTCATCTGATACAAGTAGGCTCAATTTACCACCAAGAATTAGAAACTACTTAAAAGAAAATTGCTTTTCAACAATCGAAGACTTCCTTAATTGTCAATATGAGTTGATTAATAGGAAGGGCATATCAAAGTTAGCGATTGAAGAGGCCTTGCTAAATTTGCACTCATTATTAATGCCTTTGCGTGAAGTACTAACGGTTGAACAAATAGACGTGCTGACTCACATATCAGCATTGGAGTTGTTTGTTTATGATATGTATGGCTGTTTAACTTCAATCCCTCTTAGTCGGAAGTTGCGTTCCATCCGTTGTCCGTTGGAGAGCTATCTTACTGATGTGAATCAAGCTAATGAACTATATAGCGCATATTTAGATGAGTTTGATTCTAGTATTGTTGAGCTTCTTGGAGAGTTGTGTAGCAGTTTGGAGAAACAAGGCTATCCAATTAATCGAATTTCATTTTTTGTAATGATGTTGCCTTATGCTCAATACTTACATGATGAAAAAGGAATAGACGGTTTTGCACTTACAGAGAAACTAAATATGAAGTATTTGGAAGGAGAAAATCTGCCTAAAGCTTGTTTCGAAGAACTAAAAGCCAGAATTATCGAGTGCGTAGAGTCTTCGGATTTACAGTCTCAATATGCGCCTATTAGGATGCCAAAATTGAATTGTTATCAACTTGCAGCAAAACGCATGGAGGATTTAGGTTTTGTTCATTGCACTGCTGCTGACTGCTGCGAATTAAAGAAACCATCACTTCAAGAATGGCTTTCAAGTCTTCCTGAGCGCGATAAACAGATTATGCAGGCGAGATTTTCTGGTTTGAAGTTAAATGAGATTGCGATTCAGTACGATTTGTCTAGGGAACGCATTAGGCAAATTCAAAAAAGAGTTTTACGAGCTAAGCCAATTCTTCAGGAGGACGTTTTAAGCCAGCTGTATCCCAAGTACAACTTGTCTTTGAGGCAATTCATGAGATTTACTGGTAGGGATGAGGAGACTTACGAGTATTTAAAAACAGCCTTTAGTAAAAACAAGCAAGATTTAGATATTGAGGATATTCTTGAAGACGAATGCATATCGAAAGAAATAAAGGAGTCTGTGCGTAAATATCTTGATAAAGATTACCTCTATATTAATAATAGAAAAGTCTTAAAGGATAAAAGAAAAATACTCGAAGCGTTGGCTGAGCAATATACTCAAGATACTCCTCTGCCTATTGATAAGTTTGAGAATTTATACAACAACGTAATTGAAAAGAATAATCTTGATGTAGCCTCCTTTGTTTTTTCGAAGCGTGCGTTTCAACCATTTCTTCAACGGTCTGAGTTTGTTAGGGTTATTCCAGAAAAGGGAGAAACTTTCGTTCATTATTTTGAATATGATGAAATGGACTTGAATCAGCTTGTTGAGACTTTGCGTAGCTGGGTTAATCGAAATATTGAGTGTAGCGCAAAGCTTCTGTTTAACAGTAAAGATTTTGCTGACATATGCGAATGCCTAGATATTCGCAGTGAATATGAATTACATGTCTTGGTTAGGAAATGTATAGAGGAATATGACATTTCTGACGTTGAAGCTGGGCGTATTCCTTTTATTACATTGGGTGATGCACATCGTGATGAGCAGATTCTTGGGCTTATTCAAGAGTTTGGTCCAATAAAAAAGCAAGATTTGGCAAGAGAATATGCGCAGCGTTACGGGGTAGAAGAAGCAACTTTCCTAGGTAGTTTCTTAGTTAATTTCGATAATTATCTAAATGCCGGGATGTACGAATGTCTGAATGCAGAATTTTCACATCAGCAAAGACGATTCCTTGAATCGAAAGTAACGGATGGATATGAATCTTTAGAAGCAGTTAAAAGATCGTTTCGTAAGCGATTTCCTACATGTTCGGTTTCCAATATCAATGCCTCTAATTTGAAGTTGATAGGATTGGACATTGACGAAGGCTTAATTATTCGAGAAGGTTTCAATTTAAGAGAGGCGTTTTCGGAGCTTATAGATAGTAAGGTTAGTGGATTTAAAGCCAATGACTTTAATCTAGACGTGATAAGGAATAGTAATTTTAAAAGGGAGCTGGAAATCAGGGTACGCGCTTTAGATCTGCTTGAGTATGAAAAAGATTCCTATGTGTCAGCGGGGGAGCTGCTGGGAATCTCACACGATGAGGCAGTAGAGCGTATTAATGCTTTCATTGATAAAGTGATTTCATCAGTTGATAAAGATGTTCCCTTTAATATGCGCTATTTAATGGAGCACGAATACGAGGACGAGCTGATCGATATTGTTTATGAACGCGGATATGACGACTTCGTACTCGATTCTGCGATAAGCACTAGGTATGTTGGTGGAATTATTAGGAAATCGTCAATACGCACCACAAGATTTTTTGCTCGAACAAATTATGACTTAACGTATGCGCAGCTACTTGAGGATGTGGTGTCGAAGGGGGAGATTGGTGGAATTTGCGGCTGCATGGATTTTGATGATATAGAGTACGTGCTTGAAAAGGACTACGGAATCGAAGGTCTTACAGGCAGTATGCTTAGAGAACGTATAAAGGGTTCAGATCTAATCTATGATGAGGATTTGGAAGTTGCATTTATTTCCGAGGAATCATATGAGGACTACAGGAAGGAATTTCAACAATGCCTATAACTGACAATGACTTGATGGCCAAGATGGGTGAAGGCGGTTCTGTACAGCTCACTCCTTTATCCAATAAGCTCTGTATTAATGGTGAAACAAAACCATATTCAGTTTATAAAATCAAATTGAATGAGCTGCGTTATAACGTTCAAAATGATCGAATTGCAACCTGGGTTAGTGAGTATGACTCACAGAACAATGGTGAGCTACCAGATGATGTTGAAGAGCTAAATAATATTATCGAGAACTTCATTGTGGAAAGTAATCCTCAGGCTATTAAAAAGACTCAAGATGATATTGATCGCAATACTCAACAAGAACCAGCCGTTGTTTTGAATAATGGCGTTTTAATTGATGGTAATAGACGTTTTACTTGCTTGCGTCGTTTGGCAAAAGAGAATCCCAAGTTTGGATGGATTGAAGCCATTATTCTTCCACCAGAGACAATGGATGATAAAAAGGCTATTAAGGTACTTGAGCTTTCAATACAGCATGGTAAAGACAGTAAGGTGGATTACGATCCTATTGATCGACTTGTTGGTGTTTATAAAGATGTAATCAAAGAAGAACTTCTTACTGAAGAAGAATACGCTCAAGCTTCAAACATTTCACTAGGTGAAGTACGCAAGATGATTAATCGGGCACAGTATCTTGCAGACTTTCTTGAGTTTATCAATGCGCCTGAGAAATTTTATCTTGCTCGAAAAATGAAGTTGAGTGGTCCAATTAACGAGATAGAGGCAATTCTTAAAAATGTAAACGGTGTTGAAGAGCAAGAGCGTGTTAAGAATTGCATATTTGCTAATCTCATTGTGGAGCCTGCTGGCGATATGACTCGCTTCATTCGAAAGTTTAAAAAGATTCTGAAGTCTTCAGGGTCAGCTGTTTTTGTTGAAAAAGAAAGCGAGCTTACGGAGAGAGTAGTAGACAAGCTTGCTGACTTAGATAATGTGACGGTTGAGTCTATTAGAGATAATATTCGCAATGACATTAATTTAGCCGATGAGTTTGAAAGTGTTCTTCAAGAATCCGACCGTTCTGTGCGAGGACAGAAGATTACTGAATCATCGAACAGTAAAATTATTAAGGCTGCAGAAATGTTGCGCGAAGTAGACGTTAGTCTGCTTAAAACCCTGTCTGGCGATGATTTTAAGCAGACGATGTCTGCTTGTGAAGAGTTGCGTATTAAGGTGGAAGAGATTACTTCCTTTATTGAGCAAGAGATGGATGAGAAAGAGTAGCTTTAATGCATTTTGAAATATCTCAAGACGATGATGCTTTAAAAATAACTCTAGTTGGACAAGACATGGAGAAGTTTAAGCGTACTTCTTTATGGAAAATGAAGCTCGTTAAGCTGAAGGTGAATTGTTCAAAAATTGAAGGGCAAACATTATTCTTTCCGTCGTCACTTACAAAACTCCAGCGCGATGAGATTGTTTCTGCATTAAATATTGTGACCGAGAGAGGATACGAGGTTATCCCCTCTCGGTCATACCTAGATTCCAAAGAGGTTGAAGATTCGAAAATACGTGAGAAATCACGAGTGGGTCTTGCGATTAAATCTCATGACGATTCCGTCAGAGAAAACTTTGAGACATTTAGAAATGTGATTAATCAAATAATGGTTAGGCCATTGTTTGATATGCAAGCATGGGACGCGTTTTTCATGTGTAGCATTGGAAAGACTGCAAATTTTTCTGTTCCAGGCTCCGGTAAAACGGCATCTTCTTTAGGTGTTTTTGCATATCTTTTTTCTAAAAAGCTTGTAAAGAGAGTTGTTGTAATTAGTCCAAAAAATGCTTTCGGATCATGGCGCGATGAGTGGGTTAGTTGTTTTGGAGCCAACATCCCTTGTAATTCACTGTGCTTTCATGATGTAAAATGGAATAACACGACGTCTTCAGATAGAAATAAAGAGCTTACTCTTAACGTTGGACGATACAATTTAATTCTTTTGAATTACGAGGCGCTTGGCAACTATGAAGCTGCTTTAAGAAGTCTTATTGCAAAAGATACGCTTCTAGTTTTTGATGAGATTCATAAAATTAAACGAATAGGGGGCATACGCGCATCGAGTGCTATTGAAGCATCTAAAGATGCTGACTATGTAATTGCGCTTACTGGTACCCCAATTCCAAATTCATATTGCGACATTTATAACTTGCTGAATATTTTGTATCCCAAGGATTATGACCTATTTTTCGGATTCACGCCTGATATGTTGAATAATCCATCTTCAGATGGGATTCAAAGAATTAATGAGTCTTTGCAACCGTTTTTCTGTAGAACTAATAAGCAGAGTTTGCATGTTCCAGAGGCATCTCCTGATCGATTTTGTGATGTTGTAGCGTCTGATGTAGAGAATCGCCTATTGAATCAATTGATGAACATTTATAAAAAAGACCGTCTTGCTTTGATTATTCGAATTATGCAGATGGAGTCTGACCCTGAAATGCTTTTGACGGCCCTTGATGAAACCGAATTCGATGGCTTGATTGATGAGAGTCCTTTTGAAGGAATAACTTCACCAGTAGATACAGACACAATGGCCGATGTTTTATTATGTAAACCTACGAGTAAATTTAATAAGTGCATTGATGTGGTCTCATCGTTGGTAAGAGAAGGAAAATCTGTTGTTGTGTGGTGTTTCTTTAGGCAGAGCATGCAGAATATCACAGCTACCCTTAATGAGATGGGCTATTCTACGGGTCAAATACATGGAGGCATTGTACAAGAGGATAGACAAAGAATTCTTGATGATTTTAAATCTGGCTCAATTCGGGTACTTGTTACTAATCCGCAAACTTTAGCTGAATCAGTATCGCTTCATTCGATTTGTCACGATGCCGTTTATTTCGAATATAGCTACAATCTGGTTCATCTTCTTCAATCAAAAGATCGTATTCATCGACTGGGCTTGCCTGATGGACAATACACTCAATACCACTTCTTGCGCGTGGATTATAAAGTTAAAGAGGAGGAGTGGTCTTTAGACAAGCGAATTTATGATCGACTGCATGAAAAAGAAGAAGTTATGCTTGAGGCGATTGACCGCGGAGTACTGGAATCAGGATCTACTGATGAGAGAGACTTGGATGCGGTATTTGAAGGATTATTTTAGTCAAGAAATTAACCGTTTTTCTCTCTAATACTTAATAGGTTGTGAAAATACGCGTAACATAATATTGCCTGTTCAGAGGCCTGTGGAGCAATCCGCAGGCCTCTTTTTATTGCCGATTGACCTAATTTGAGAGGTAGGTAAATTAGACGAGGGATAAGGATAGGTACAGTATGAGTGTATGTGAATGTTTTTAGATAGTCGTCATTGTGTGGGGAGCGTCAAATGAAATTCTTTACACGAATGATCTTAAGTGCGACTTGCATAAGTTTGCTTATACCTTGGATTCTATTTTGGATAGACATTACATTTGTGATTGACGTACCTGTGTTTTGCGGACTGATTTATCCGTATATAGGCTTGCCTATTTGTAGCTTTATAAGCGGTATATATCTGGGCAGGCTTGATTGTCGTTCTCTGTATTATCCAGTACTACTATTTCTCTCTTATTTGCCCAATATCTTTATTCTCTTTAATACATCGGCATTCTTCCACTGCTTTATGGCAGCTG
>SAMEA104404100__coassemble_1483_pt1 | contig 21004 bp, 15 predicted proteins | sample SAMEA104404100__metabat2_low_PE_008 | metagenome-assembled genome bin SAMEA104404100 (sample SAMEA104404100) | Balaenoptera acutorostrata
GCACTTATGGATGTCATGATTGATCTGAGTGGTGCTTGTACCGGATTTGTGCTGGTACAGGCCTTAAATAGAGTCTTTGGACGTTCATAGTGAAGAATCTTAAGGTGCGGTTGCTATTCTCTAGATGTGTACAAGATATGTAGAAATATCTATATCTGAGTCTCTTTTAAATTTGCCCTTGCGATTGGCTTAGAAATATTCAATAATAGTCAAGCGCAAAACGCAGGTGATAAAACACCTTCTCAAAGATGGTGGGCGTAGCTCAGTTGGCAGAGCGACGGACTGTGGCTCCGTAGGTCGAGGGTTCGAGACCCTTCGCCCACCCCATTTGAATTTTGCCTTACGTGGACCGTTAGCTCAGCTGGCTAGAGCAGGGGACTCTTAATCCCAAGGTCCAGGGTTCGAATCCCTGACGGTCCACCACTTATTTTTGCGCTCCAACATATGGACCGTTAGCTCAGCTGGCTAGAGCAGGGGACTCTTAATCCCAAGGTCCAGGGTTCGAATCCCTGACGGTCCACCACTTAACACGTTAGCTCGACTAGGAAATCCTAGCCGAGTTTTTTTATGCGAAAAATTTCATTTTACTACAACTCAATAGTCCTTCTCGGCAAATTTTTGCCTATACTTGAGCGAAGTTGTATCTAGCAGCGTTATGGCTGCATGCTCAAGAAAGAATTTTCATGGCTATCAAGTTAGTTGCATTCGATATGGACGGCACCGCTCTGACGTCCGACAAACAGCTTCCACCACATTTGGATGACGAGATTCGACGCCTGCACGACAAGGGAATTATTTGTGCTCCTGCAACCGGCAGATTCTTTGGTACGGTTGCCGATAAGTTCGGTGAGATTTCACAGTTGATGTCTTGTGTGTCCTGCAACGGCCATGAGCTTCATCACGAGGGAAAGCTCATCTCATTGCATACCTTCAACCCAAATACGGTTTTGCAGCTTTCAGCCTTTGCAGATCGCTTTGAGGAGCTCTTTAGCGTTGTCTTTACTGCTGATGACGGTTTTGTCTGTGCGACGCCTCAAACGTGGCCTCATCGTGCTGCTATGGAATATGGTCCTATGACGCTGTGCGATTCGTTTGTTGTTGACGATCCTGAGCATCCAATTATTAAGTGCTCGTTTTACTCAGATCATAATATCGAGAAGTACTGCGAGATTTTTAACAACGAGGTATTTGATATTGATCAGACGGTACATGGCGTTGTTACGTCTGAGGTTACTTTCGATGTAAGTTTGAATGGTATGAACAAGGGTCGCGGCCTAGCCGAGTTAGCTGCTCATTTGGGAATTGACATGAGTGAGGTTATGGCGTTAGGTGACCACATGAATGATTATGAGATGATTGAGCTTGCAGGCGACGGTGTGGCTGTTGCAAATGCAATTCCGCAGATCAAGCAGATTGCCAATCGTATTACCGTTTCAAATGATGAGTACGCCGTTTTGAAAGAGATGCAAAAGCTGTAAGTGTCTTAAGTTTTCTCTTTAAATAATTATGATTTACCTACGTGTGTTGAGCAGACAGAGTGCTTGCCGTACAGTCTTAAACCATATTTACGCAGGGGTTTCGTCGCCCCTGGATTGGATGAGGTTTAGAACAGGGAGGTGGCAGACGCTGTGTTTGAAAATAGATTCTACAATTCGGTTGTTTGGATTGTTTTAGCAACCATAGCAGTAATGCTTGTAAGCGATGTGGTTGGATTTGTGTTACTTCCACAGCCGCATGTTGATCAGCCATATTTTTATACCTTTATGGCATACGCAAGTTTTCTTCCTTTATGGGGCGCGGTAGTGCTGGCGATAGTTGCCTTTGGTAAGAATCGCTATATGCTCAAGGACTCATTTGCTCTGGGAGGGGGCAATACTTTTCGTAATCTTGCGATAGGATTGCTTGTAGGATTTTTGCTCAATATGGCTTGTGCTGGTGTTGCGCTGTTGCACGGTGACGTAACTCTGACATTTAGTACGTTTGGGTTCTTCTCGGTCTTAGGGCTCTTTGCTGTTGTATTCATTCAATCTTCTGCAGAAGAAGCCTTGTGCCGCGGATATATGTATCAGCGTTTGCTTAATGCAAAACATAAGCCGGCTCTTGCCATCGTAGGCAACGCATTCTTTTTTGCTGCAATTCATCTTCTTAACGATGGTATGAGTTTTCTTGCCTTCTACGACTTGATGGTTACCGGTTTGTTCTTCTCGTTAGTTGTCTATTACTTTGACAGCCTGTGGATGGCAATGGGAATTCACACGACGTGGAATTTTACTCAGAGCATTTTGCTGGGATTGCCTAACAGTGGAGCGAGTTTTCCGTATTCAATTTTTGCAGTCGATGGTGGGTTAGTCCAAAGTAGCTTTGCGTATAATGCAGCGTTTGGACTTGAAGGAACGCTCCTTTCGGCAACTATAATGACGCTTTGCTGCGCAGGTTTATATTATTGGAAAAGTTATAAGCCTAAAGCTGAACAGAAATAGAAAAAGCCCCTGTAAGTCGAAAGACCTACAGGGGCTTACTTGTTGTGTGGGTGCGCCATGGGGGATTCGAACCCTCGACCTTGAGATTAGAAGTCTCCTGCTCTATCCTACTGAGCTAATGACGCATACTGCTTTATTGTAGCGTAAATGAAGCCGTATGAAGCGACATTTATATAAATCACGTTTAAAAACGAAAGATTGGCACTTGACGTTTTTAATCACAGGTTCTACACCCGCAAACGGTTTAGGCAAGAATAAAAACTTGTTTCAAACCGATTACAATTGATTGTTGTATTTCACCGAAATTATTATAAAATAATCATCAATGTATGTTAAGGGGGAGGTACACGATTGATCTATACCGTTACATTTAATCCTGCTGTGGATTATGTTATGCATCCTTTATCTCTTGATATGGGATTTACCAATCGTTCTCAATACGAAGAATTTACCTTTGGTGGTAAAGGTATTGATGTTTCAGCTGTACTAACAAACTTGCATGTCCCAAATATTGCTATGGGCTTTGTTGCAGGCTTCTCTGGTCATTTTATTGAAGAGGCACTGCACGAGTATGGCATTATGACTGACCTTATTTGGTTGGATACGGGCAATACGCGCATTAACGTTAAGATTCAAAACTTGGCGGAGACGCGCATTAATGGTGCAGGTCCTTATATCCCTCAAGACAAGTATCGCAAGCTAATCAAAAAGCTCGATAAACTGGTTTCGGGTGATACGCTTGTTTTGAATGGCTCTCTTCCTTCTTGCTTGCCAGAAGATACCTACGCAAGCATTATGGAGCGCTATGCAAACAAGGGCATTCGCTATGTTGTAGATGCAACGGGCGATTTGCTGCTTCGTTCAATTAAGTCAAAGCCATTTTTGATTAAGCCAAACAATCACGAGCTTGGTGATTTGTTTGATTTAGATCTTGAGACGCCAGAAGAGTGCTTGCCTTATGCTCACAAGTTGCATGAGATGGGCGCTATTAATGTTTTGGTTTCTTGTGGTGGCAATGGCGCATGCTTGGTTGATGAAGACGGTAATGAGTATGTTCAGGAGGCACCAGAAGGTACGGTTGTAAATACAACCGGCGCAGGTGACTCTATGGTTGCTGGCTTCTTGGCAACAGTAGACCAGGGCCGCAGCTATCAGTATGCGTTGCGCTTTGCTTCTGCATGTGGTTCTGCAACCGCATTTTCTTCGGGTATGGCTACCCGTGAAGAGGTAGAGAAGCTCTTAAGGCAAATGTAGCCAATAAAGATAGAGCTTGTTTATAAACTCCTGTACAAGTGCCATTTTTGTATGGATAAACACGGGTATGTGAGTTAATATATGAAGAGTTGACCGTGTCTGCCACAAGGGCTTTGACACGTTGTGATTAAAGGAGTCTTACATGGTTTCTGAGAAGGTTACCCTCATCAACCCACAGGGTCTTCACATGCGTCCTGCAGGTATGTTTGCATCTGCTATGGCTAAGTTTGCTTGCGATGTTACCGTTGTTTCCCCAGAGAAGGAAGTAAACGGCAAGTCCCCAATGGCACTCATGGCTGCTGGTATCCCATGTGGTACCGAGGTAGAGGTAAAGTGTGACGGTGTTGACGAGGCAGAGGCACTCACCACTGCTATCGATCTCATCAAGAGCGGTCTTGGCGAGTAGTCGCATAATCGCTCACTAAAAAAATTAGTGATTATGAAGTGCGTCCGCGAACAATGTCGTTTACGGGCGTTCTTTCTTGAAAATACGCCTAATAATGCATGGGTAAAGGGAGAGGAACGCTTATGTACCAGGGTGTTAATGCTTCTGAGGGTATCGGTATTGGTACCGTTGCAGTAGCTGTCGAGCCAGATTTGTCTTATGACAACGTTGCTGTAGAGGATACTGCTGCAGAGAAAGAGCGCTATGCCGCTGCATTGGCTTCTTTTATTGAGAAGACCGAGGCTCAGGTTGAGCACATGAAGGTCGCTGTAGGCGAAGAAGAAGCTCAGATTATGCAGGGCCACATCATGCTTGCTCAGGACCCAGGTTTGACCGACGGTGTTAATGGCATGATTGATGGCGGTACTTGTGCAGAGGAAGCATTGGTACAGACCTCAACTATGTTTGAGCAGATGTTCTTGTCCATGGATGACGAGATGTTCCGTCTTCGTGCAGCAGATATTGCTGACATTCGTACAGGCCTTCTCGCAGAGCTTCTTGGCAAAGAGGTTATCGACCTTTCTGTACTCGAAGAGGGCACCGTTATTGTTGTACACGACCTTACCCCTTCCATGACTGCAACTATCGATAAGGACAACGTTGCAGGTATTGTTACTGAGACTGGCGGTCGTACTTCCCACTCTGCAATTATTGCGCGTGCATTGGAGATTCCTGCAGTTTTGTCCGTTGAGAATTGCTGCTCTACCATGGCAAATGGCATGACCGCAATCGTTGATGGTACTCACGGCTGCGTTTGTGCAGATCCAGACGAGAAGACCTTGGCAGAGTATACGCAGGCTGCTGCAGACTTTGCAGAGCAGAAGGCTGCTCTCGAGGCTTATCGTGGCGTTAAGACCGTAACTGCTGATGGCATCGAGAAGGTCTTGGCTGCAAACATTGGCTCTCCTGCAGACGTAGCATCTGCTCTTGAGCATGATGCAGAGGCTATTGGTTTGTTCCGCTCCGAGTTCTTGTTCATGGATGCAACTGAGCTTCCATGCGAGGAGGAGCAGTTCCAGGCTTATCGTCAGGTTGCACTCGCACTTAAGGGTGCTCCTGTAATTATTCGTACCTTGGACGTAGGTGGCGACAAGGAGATTCCTTACCTCAACATGGTTAAGGAAGAGAATCCATTCATGGGTCACCGTGCTGTTCGCTATTGCCTCGACAATGCAGATCAGTACAAGGTACAGCTTCGTGCATTGCTTCGTGCATCTGCATTTGGCGACATCAAGATCATGGTTCCTTTGGTAACCTGCATCGAAGAGGTTCGTGCTGTCAAGGCTCTCGTAGAGCAGTGCAAGGACGAGCTTCGTGCAGAGGGCGTTGACTTCAATGAGAACATTGAGGTTGGCGTAATGATGGAGACCCCAGGTGCTGCAAACATTGCAGACCTTCTTGCTTGTGAGGCAGACTTCTTCTCCATTGGTACTAACGACCTTACCGGCTACACCATGTGTGCTGACCGTGGTAACGATCGCGTATCTAACCTCTACAGCTGGTACTATCCTTCCGTTTTGCGCTCCATCAAGTTCATTATTGAGTCTGGTGTTAAGGCAGGCATTATGGTTGGCATGTGCGGCGAGGCAGCTGCAGATCCACTGCTTACCCCAATGCTTATCTCCTTTGGTATGGATGAGTTCTCTTGCTCTGCACCTTCTGTTTTGCGTACCCGCAAGACCATCTCTCAGTGGACTAAGGAAGATGCCGATAAGCTCGCAGCTGAGGTATTGTCCTTGAAGACCGCAGAAGAGGTTAAGGCTGCTCTTGAGGCTGCAGCTCGTTAATTCTTGCTTCAATAAACTAAAATCGGAGTCAACGGTTTCGTTGGCTCCGATTTTTTATTTTGTCGTGCTATATGGTTTGAGAACGGTAAGTTCTTGTTTGAGAATATCGATGTCGAAATGAGTTGCCTCAATCTTTTCTCCATCGGTTTGTGCAGGCCATGCCTGTGGCAGGTCAAAGACTATGTGTGCGGCACGCATAAGGCGAATGCGCTTGTGTCCTACGTGCTTGCCTTCCTTTGCTTGCAGCAACACTTTTGTAGCGCCTAGACGCGGATAAGGGCCCTTTGCATAGCAAATATCAAATAGACCATCTTGATTGTTTGCCTCTGGGCAAATGTTAAAGCCAGAACCATAGGTAGGACCGAGTTGTACGGCCATAACAATCGTATTAAGGTCAAGGTCTATTCCATCAAAGTTGGCCCGTGATGGATAGCTGCGATAGTTATTCTTGAGGGTATATAAAGCGCTCGTAAGATAGAGCGCGTCACCCACCAGCTTAGTCTTTGCACGAATGGTTTCCGTTTCAAGTGCAATGGCTGCATCTAAACCAAAAGAAAACGTTTCAATAAAATATGTCGTTGAACAAGGTTCGCCATCTACTGAGTGACGAATGCGACCAACGTCGACCTTTACAGGCCTACAGTTGAGCAGCGGTTTAAAGTCCTGGCCACGATAATCTGTAATGCCGAGAGTACGAGCAAAGTCGTTGCCCGAGCCAATAGGAAGCAGGCAAAACTGAGGGCGCTTCTCGGCAGGAATCTGCATGAGGCCATTTACCACCTCATGAATGATGCCATCGCCACCGAGTGCACAAACAGTTTTGTATCCGCGGGCTTGTGAGGCAAGCTGTATGGCGTGTCGAGGTGCCTTAGTAAGTACAAGATCAAACGAGGACGGATTAACGTGTAAATACATGGTGAGAAAGCGTACAAGGCGTTCTGCCGCTTGTTTTCCGGCGCCGCTTTGAGCCTTGGGGTTAGCAATGATGAGAGTACGTCCAAAAAGCTGTTTATCAATATATGGATGCATAGCTGCCTTCTTGATTGTTATTGCAAGGTATGGAACGTTATTTTTTGATGACGAGATTATAAATGAAAAAGAACGCCTCGTGAGAAAATCACCAGGCGTTCATAGATGAAGGCGTTAAATTGTAGGGTAGTCGTGCTGCTCAATAGCATCAGAGACCGTGAGGCTCATGTCGTCTTCAAGTGAGCGACGCTTTGGCGTTGCGATAGTTTGAGCTGCGTAGATGCCACGGTGTCCAGAGACAAGGTAGGCGATAAATGAGCAGCCTACAAACCATGGGGTAGCGCTTACGCCAAACATATCGAGTGCCAACATGATGGTGGTCATAGGAACGTTGGCGGCAGAGCCAAAGACGCAAACCATGCCAATGCCAGCCAAGAAAGAAGGGTCCATACCAAAGAAGAGTGCAAGGGCACCTCCAAGGGATGCGCCCATGCCAAATAAAGGAGTTACTTCTCCGCCCTGACAACCTGCTCCGAGCGTAAGCACGGTAAGACCAAGCTTGAGGAAAGGATCGGCGAGAGAGACATTGCCTTCAAAACCTGCGCCAATAAGCCACGTGGAAAGTCCACTGAACTGGTGAAGGTTAAAGACAACAATGAGAAGCGTTACAACAAGTGCACCGGTAAATGCGCCGACCAAGTAGTTTTTGAATTGAGTCTTGTAGAACTTCTTCATGCGGCGAAGTGCCCAAGAGAAGAGACGAGCCATTGCGCCAAAGCAAACGGCGCTTATAGCAACAATGGCAATGTTGGTCAGCGTGAAATCTGGAACAGAAGAAATTACGCGAGCTGCGTGCTCAATACCTAATGAGTGAGTAACAAAGTTCGCAAAGAAGCTGCCAAAGAAGCAGTACAGAATCGCTTGATAATCAAGACGTCCAATAAAGCACATCTCGAGGCCAAAGAACGTGCCTGCCAAAGGGGTGCCAAAGACGGAACCAAATGCTGCAGACATGCCCGTTAAAACGAGGATATGACGATCGTGTTCATTTACATGGAGCTTATCGCCAATATTAGAAGCGATGGTGCCACCCATTTGAACTGCAGTTCCTTCTCGGCCTGCAGAGCCACCAGCAAGGTGTGTTGCAAGCGTTGCAAATAAAACGAGAGGAGCCATACGCAGCGGAATGTGATCGCCTTTGGTTGCAGAGGTGATAACAAGATTGTTACCGCCTGCGGATTCTTTGCCGTACGTGTGATAAACATAGGCAGTGAGAGCACAAACAAAAGGAAGCGTCCAAATAAGCCAAGTATTTGCTTCATGGATAGAAGTGCACTTGGATAGGAGCGTCAAGAAAAGCCAGGAGCCTACACCCATGAGGGCAGAAGAGATTGCGACCAGCAATAAAAGGCGAAGCGACTGTAAAAAGTTTCTTGCATCGCGCTTCATGTCGCGGGTAAGCATTTGCCTGGTATGGGCAATAAAACTCGAGATGGTGCTATCGTGCAAATCTTGAGTACACATAGTGGTGACCAATCTAATTGTAGAGATAGATATAACTTCGGCCTGTGACGAATAAAATCACAAGCCGAGAAAAAGCACGTATTCTGTTATACACCTAAATAAAGGGGGGAGAGGCAAAAAAGGTTGGATGATTTAGGATTATTTTGAAAATCGGTAAAATAAAAGCGCCTCTTGGGCGCCTTAAGAAAAAGTGGTCGGGGCGACAGGATTCGAACCTGCGACATCTTGCTCCCAAAGCAAGCGCGCTACCAAACTGCGCCACGCCCCGACTGCGAGGAATAACTATATACTAAAAGAAAGAAAAGTGCAAATACTTTTTTAAAAAATTTTTGCAAAAATAAAAGCGCCTGAGGCGCCTTAAAAATTAATGGAGCGGGTGACGGGAATCGAACCCGCGTGACCAGCTTGGAAGGCTGGAGTTCTACCATTGAACTACACCCGCAGTGGTGGTCGGGGCGACAGGATTCGAACCTGCGACATCTTGCTCCCAAAGCAAGCGCGCTACCAAACTGCGCCACGCCCCGTTCACTGCGAAGAAGAGTATAGACTAAAATGGTTGATAAATGCAAATAACTTTTTGAAGAATTTAAAAAACCGCTACAATAGTAAAGAAAAAGTTGCTTTATTAATACTTTGAGCTGTGTTTATATAAATCTGCTTTAAAATCGGATTATTTGTGAAGTTGGTAGTACTATCAATAGAAGCAATTAAGTAATCGTTGCATATGATAGGAGAAAAAATGGGATATGCACAACGTGTTGCTCAGGAATTATCTGAACGCTACGCCGATCAACCAGAGTTTATTCAGGCCGCATCAGAGGTTCTCGAGAGTATTTCTCCTGTTTTTGATAAGCATCCAGAGTATGAAAAAGCTGGACTTCTTGAGCGCCTGGTAGAGCCAGAGCGCGTCATTATGTTCCGTGTTCCTTGGACCGACGACGCCGGTCGCGTACAGGTAAATCGCGCTTATCGCGTTGAGTTTAACTCTGCAATTGGCCCTTACAAGGGTGGCATGCGCTTTCATCCTTCTGTAAATCTTTCTATCTTGAAGTTCTTGGGCTTTGAGCAGATCTTCAAGAATTCTTTGACTACGCTTCCAATTGGTGGCGGCAAGGGCGGCTCTGACTTCGATCCTAAGGGTAAGTCTGACGCTGAGGTCATGCGTTTTTGCCAGTCTTTGATGACCGAGCTCTATCGCCACATTGGTGCAGATACCGACGTTCCAGCAGGTGACATTGGTGTAGGCGCTCGTGAGGTTGGCTACATGTTTGGCCAGTACAAGCGCATTAAGAATGTCTATGAGGGTGTCTTTACGGGCAAGGGCTTGACCTGGGGTGGATCGTTGGGTCGAACTCAGGCAACCGGCTATGGTCTTGTTTACTTTGTACAAGAGCTTCTCGCCCAGAAGAATGACAGCTTTGAGGGTAAGCGCGTAAATATCTCTGGTTCTGGCAATGTTGCAACCTATGCTGCCGAGAAGGCCCAGCAGTTGGGTGCCATTGTTCAGACGATGTCTGACTCTAATGGCTGGATCTTTGCTCCTGAGGGCATCAACTTGGATGTTGTAAAGCAGATCAAGGAAGTTGAGCGCGGTCGTATCAAGGAGTATGTCGATCGTTGTCCGGGCGCGTCATATCATGAGGGTCGTGGCGTTTGGTTGGCTCCTTGTGATATTGCGCTTCCTTGCGCTACGCAAAACGAGCTTTTGCTTGAGGATGCTCAGGAGCTCTTTGCTAATGGCTGCAAGGTAGTAGGCGAGGGTGCAAACATGCCTACCGACGCTGCTGCAACTCAGTTCTTGATTGAGCACGGTGTTGCATTCTGCCCTGGTAAGGCTTCTAACGCTGGTGGTGTTGCAGTTTCTGCCCTTGAGATGTCTCAGAACTCTGAGCGTCTTTCTTGGACGTTTGAGGATGTTGATGCTCGTCTTAAGAACATCATGGTTGGTATTTATCACGCAGCTGCAGATGCTGCTGCAGAGTATGGCCATGAGGGTAACTTGGTAGTTGGCGCAAATATCGCCGGATTTACTAAGGTTGCAGACGCCATGATGGCACAGGGCGTAATTTAGCTTTTTGTGTACCTGTTGCGCAAATAAGCGTATACAGATGGAAGTTTTATAGCTTTCTGTTATTATTTAACAGCTATTGAGTTTTTGCATGCGGGTGTGGCGGAATTGGCAGACGCACCAGGTTTAGGTCCTGGCGGGATTCCCGTGAAAGTTCGAGTCTTTTCACCCGCACCATTCTTTTTCGAGTGGCAAGTTCTCTAGCTTAACTATTGGTTATAAAGCGATGTTGCATCACGGGTGTGATGGCATACAGCATCGATTTGTTTTTAGGAGGAACGTTGAACATTTCCGCTTCTGAGGTGAAGGACAACAAGCTCACCGCTGAGATCACCATTCCTGCAGCTGAGGTTAATGCTGCTATCAAGGTTGCTTACAAGGAGTGCGCAGACAAGTATCGTTTCGAGGGCTTCCGTAAGGGCCGTGCACCTCGTCAGGTTATCGACGCTATGATCGGTGCAGAGTACGTTCGCGCTGAGGCAACCAACGCTGTTCTCGAGGCTAATGAGGCTGCTGTTCTTAACGAGCTCGACATTGTTCCTGTTAACGCAGAGTACAAGGCAGAGGCTGTTGAGGATGGCAAGGATTACGTTTACTCCATCGAGTTCACCCTTCGTCCTGCAGCAGAGCTCACCTCTTATGACGAGGTAGCAATCAACATGCCACCAGCTGAGGCAACCGAGGGCGAGATCAACGCTCAGATCGAGATGCTCATGGGCTACCACACTGAGTTCAAGGAGACCGAGGAGGGCTACGAGGCTGCTAATAACGACGTATGCCACCTCACCATCGCTAACGTTGAGAACGCTGAGAAGATCGAGGGTCAGCAGACCATCATCCTCGGCCGTGAGAACAATGGCGCTGAGGTCAACGAGGCACTTCTCGGCATGAAGGCTGGCGAGACCAAGGACGTAGCTTGGAAGGCTTCCGATGCAGAGGACGCAGCTGACGTTAAGGTAACCATCACCCTTGACTCCGTAAAGCAGCAGATCGTTCCAGAGCTCACCGATGAGTTCGCTTCTGAGAACTTTGGTTTTGAGTCCGTTGCAGCTATGCGCGACGCTGTTAAGATCGAGGTTGAGAACGACAAGAACACCCAGCTTCCTGTTCTCAAGGAGAACCGTTGCGTAGCTGAGCTTACTGGTCGTCTCGAGCTTGAGGAGATCGACGAGGAGTATGTAAAGACCGTTTATGGCGATCTTGGCCAGTCTTTCTGGAATAACCTCCAGCGTCAGGGCATGACTTTTGACGCATGGCTCAACATGTCCCACATCACTGCTGCTCAGTTCTACGAGGATCTCTTCAACCAGGCTAACGACGTAGCTCGTGAGACCATCGCAATCGATGCTCTCGCTAAGCACCTCGCTGTTGAGGTAACCGATGAGGACATCAACAATGAGTTCGCACAGGCTGGCGTTGCAGAGGCTGAGATTGAGTCTCTCAAGGCTGAGTTTGTAAAGGATGGCCGTATGCCTTCCGTACGCGACTCCGTACGTCGCTCTAAGGCTGTTGAGTGGCTCGTCGAGAACGCTAAGGTTACCGAGGTTGACGAGTACGCAGCTGACGCTGAGTAAATTTTAATTTCAGCTAATATACTTTAGTAACTAACTGGTGCAATGACGCAAAGCCTTCTCGAGCCTCGCGCATTGCACCTTTTGTCTAGATAGAGAGGATGGAACACATGATTTCTCGTATGGATAACTCTTTGGTTCCATATGTCATTGAGCAGACGCCACGCGGTGAGCGTAGCTACGATATCTATTCTCGCTTGTTAAATGACCGCATCATTTTCTTGGGCGAAGAGATTAATAGCGTTACTGCAAATCTTGTAATTGCCCAGCTCCTTCACCTTGAGTCTCAGGATTCCGAGAAGGATATTTCTATCTACATCAATTCCCCTGGTGGCGAGATTTACTCTGGTTTGGCAATTCTTGATACGATGAATTACATCAAGCCAGATGTATCCACCATTTGCTGTGGTATGGCTGCTTCTATGGCTGCAGTTCTTCTTGCTGCTGGCACCAAGGGTAAGCGTTTCTGCTTGCCTAACTCTATGGTTATGATTCATCAGCCTTTGGGTGGCACTCAGGGTCAGCAGACTGAGATCCAGATTTTGGCTGACGAGATTCGTCGTAACCGTACGAGCTTGAATCGCATTATTGCTAATGCAACCGGTCAGGACTTTGAGAAGGTCGAGCGCGACACCGAGCGCGACAACTACATGACTGCTCAGCAGGCACTTGAGTATGGCTTGGTTGACAGCATTGTTACTTCTCGCGATGAGCAAAAGGGTGCACATTAATGACTGATACGTTTGATGGCTATATGCCTGAGGGCTACAACCCTGAAGCATTTGCTGGTGACGGTTATTTCAATCCAGATATGCATCACGACACACACGAGCCTCGCTGCTCATTCTGTGGCAAGGACCGCTATCAGGTTCGTAAGCTTATCCACGGTGAGAACAATACGTTCATCTGTGATGAGTGCGTTGCAGCTTGCTATGACTTGCTCATGCAGTCATTTGCGCAAGAGGGCGACTCATTTGATGACGCTATGAACGACCTTATGGCTCAGTATGCCGACGATCCAGCATTTCAGGAGGCTTTGGCAGCTGCTGCTGCCGAGAAGGACCCTCATCATGCAACGAGCATGATCACCAAGGTTCCTACTCCTCATCAGATCTACGATGAGCTCTCCAAGTATGTTATGGGTCAGGAGCAGGCAAAGCGTGCTATGTCTGTTGCTGTCTACAATCATTACCGCAGAGTCCTTCTCGGCGATTATAACAATGGCGACGATGAGGGCGTAGAGCTTGCTAAGTCCAATATCTTGCTGTTGGGCCCTACGGGTACCGGTAAGACCTTGCTCGCACAGACGCTTGCACGCGTTTTGGAAGTTCCTTTTGCAATTGCTGACGCTACGGCTTTGACCGAGGCTGGCTACGTTGGCGAGGACGTTGAGAATATTTTGCTCAAGCTCATTAACGCTGCAGATGGCGACATTGAGCGTGCTCAGGTAGGCATTGTCTACGTTGACGAGATTGACAAGATTGCTTGCAAGGCAGAAAACCTCTCCATTACTCGTGACGTATCTGGTGAGGGTGTTCAGCAAGCACTTTTGAAGATTCTTGAAGGCACTGTTGCAAACGTTCCTCCAACCGGTGGCCGTAAGCACCCTCAGGAGGAGTGCTTGGCTATTGACACCACTAATATTTTGTTCATTTGTGGTGGCGCATTTGTTGGCCTGGATAAGATTGTTGCCGACCGTGTAGGTAATAAGGGTATTGGTTTTAACTCTGAGATTGCAGGTCCTACCTCTGCCGATGAGGACGATCTTTTGTCTCAGGTATTGCCTCAAGACTTGCATACCTTTGGTTTGATTCCAGAGTTTGTTGGTCGTACTCCTGTTATTACTAAGACCTGCGCATTGACCGAGGATGATTTGGTAAGCATTCTTGTTCGTCCTCGTAACGCCTTGGTAAAGCAGTATCAGCGCATGTTTGAGCTTGAGAATTGCAAGCTTACGTTTGAGGATGAGGCACTGCGCGAGATTGCACGCAGGGCACTCGTTCGCAAGACGGGCGCTCGCGGTCTTCGTTCTATTTGCGAGGATATCTTGCAGCAGCTTATGTTTGATCTTCCAAGCGAAGACAACGTCGCTGAGGTTATTATTACCGCTTCTGCTGTTCGCGGAGAGGCTGAGCCTATTCGCGTTATGCGATAACGTATTTGATTATTTTTATTTGTTTGAGAATTAAAGGAGCCACTCGTGGAAGAGATGCCTAAGACATATGAACCTGCATCCGCCGAGCCTCGTATTCTGGATCGCTGGATTAAGGGTGAGTATTATAGCCGTCGTCCTGGTGTAGGTGACTGCACTGTCACGATTCCACCTCCAAATGTTACCGGTAAGCTCCACATGGGCCACGCTGTAGACGATTCTTTGCAGGACTGCATCATTCGTAAGGCTCGCATGCAGGGCAAGTCTACCCGTTGGGTTTTGGGTACTGACCACGCAGGTATTGCTACGCAGACCAAGGTAGATAAGAAGCTCAAGAGCGAGGGTGTTTCTCGTCTTGAGATTGGCCGCGATGCGTTTGTTGATGCATGCTGGGACTGGACTCATGAGTACGGCGGCATCATCTTAGATCAGATTAAGCGCATGGGCTGCTCTGTCGACTTTGACAACGAGCGCTTTACCATGGATGAGGGCTATGCAGAGGCTGTTCGCAAGGTCTTCTGTGACTGGTACCACGACGGTTTGATCTATCGCGGTAAGCGCATTGTTAACTGGTGCCCAAATTGCACTACTGCAATTTCTGACGACGAGGCAGAGTATAAGGACGAGAAGGGCCACCTGTGGCACCTTCGTTATCCTTTGACCGAGCCTGTTGATGGTGTTGAGTACATTGTTGTTGCTACCACCCGTCCAGAGACCATGCTTGGCGATACTGGTATTGCGGTATCTCCAAAGGATCCTTCTAAGGCTAAGTTTGTTGGCAAGACTGTAAAGCTTCCTATTGTTGACCGTGAGATTCCAATTTTTGAGGATTGGCACGTTGACGCAGACTTTGGTTCTGGCTTTGTTAAGGTAACTCCAGCTCATGACCCTAACGACTATGCAATGGGTCAGGCTCACGATCTTGAGCAGATCAATATCTTCGACGAGCACGCTGTTGTTGTTGAGGGCTACGGTGAGTACACCGGCCTCAACCGCGATGAGTGCCGCGAGAAGGTTCTTGCATACTTTGAGGAGCACGGTCTTCTCGATCATGTTGATGATCACGATCACTCCGTTATGCACTGCTATCGCTGCGATACCTCTCTGGAGCCATGGCTTTCCGAGCAGTGGTTTGTAGCTGTCGATAAGCTCAAGGGCCCTGCAATTGAGGCTGTAACTTCTGGTAAGGTAACCTTCCACCCAGAGCGCTGGACTCAGACGTACCTTACTTGGATGGAGAATCTCAAAGACTGGTGCATTTCTCGTCAGCTTTGGTGGGGTCACCGTATTCCAGTCTTCTATTGTGAGGATTGCGGTTGGGAAGATGCTTGCATGGAGGACGTTGACGTATGTCCTAAGTGCGGCGGTCACCACGTACACCAGGATGAGAACGTTCTTGATACCTGGTTCTCTTCTCAGCTTTGGACCTTTGCTACCCAGGGTTGGCCTAATGACATGAGTGAGCTTGCTGCTCATCACCCAACCACTGCTTTGGTAACTGCGCGCGATATTATTGCGCTTTGGGTTGCTCGTATGGTTATGAGCTCTTTGTACTTCTTGGACGAGGTTCCATTTAAGGATGTTGTTATTTACCCAACCATCCTTGCTAAGGATGGCTCTCGTATGTCCAAGTCTAAGGGCAACGGCGTAGACCCAATGGAGCTTATTGAGATGTACGGCGCAGATGCTATGCGTTTTAATCTCTATACGCTTTGCACTACCAACCAGGACGTAAAGTTCGATGCGAACATCGACAAGAAGACTAAGTCTTTGATCGATTCCCCTCGTACTGAGCAGGCAAAGGCATTTGTTACTAAGATTTGGAATGCAAGTCGCTTTGTTCTTATGAACATGGAAGGCTACACTCCTGGCGAGCCTCGTGCATTGACTCCTGCAGACGCATGGATGTTCTCTCGCTTGGCTAAGGCTACCAAGATGGTAACCGAGGGCATCGATAACTACACCTTTGCAGATATGGCTCGTGGTGTTCAGTCCTTCTTCTGGAATGAGGTTTGCGACTGGTATGTCGAGGTAACCAAGGCTGCAGTTAAGGACCCAGAGACCCGTTTGCAGACGCAGCGTAACCTGATGTTTGTACTCGATACATCTTTGCGCCTTATGCACCCACTCATTCCATTTGTTACCGAGGAGATCTGGGATAACATGCCAGCTTCTTATCTCGATATGGATGGAGAGCGTCCTGAGTCTTTGATGATTGCTGCATGGCCAGAGCCTGAGGCTTTCGAGAAGTACATCGACGAAGAGGCAGAGCACGCATTTGAGCTTGCTCGTGCAGTTGTTTCTGCAGCTCGTTCTACTCGTGCTCGCTATCGTCTTTCTCCTAAGACTGAGCTTGAGTTGGTAGTTCGCGCTTCTGCTAAGGATGTTGAGTCCTTAGAGCAGCTTCGTACAACCATTGAGCCACTTGCTCGTACTTCTGCTTTGACTGTAGCGGTTGACGCACAGAAGCCTATGGCATCTGCTGCAATTGTTGATGCAGGCATTGAGGTATTTGTTAAGCTTGAGGGCGTTGTAGATCTCGAGGCAGAGCGTGCTCGTCTTGAGAAGGAGCTTGCCGGTGCTACTAAGGAGCTCGCATCTGCAAACAAGACGCTTAACAACCCAGGCTTTATGTCCAAGGCTGCTCCTCACATTGTTGAGGGTAAGCGTGCTCGTGCTGCAGAGCTCGAAGCAACTATCAAGAACATTGAGTCTCAGTTGGCTGACTTGGCTTAAATTGAGTTTGAAGTCCCTGTTGGATAATTTCCAGCAGGGACTTTTTTGTTCAAAATGTAGCTGTTCTATTATGTTTTGTAACGCAAATAGGCATGTAGGGTTGCTTGCTTTATAGTCAGTTAAGTTAAAACTGTCCGTATCGATTTTGCGAGAGAAGAAGTACTTTCTACTATGGATCAAGCATCATCACCAGCGCAAAAGCCATCTAAGCGCATATTTTATTTAGACGTCGCACGCGCCATTGCAATCATTTCAATTATTACGCTTCATGCAATTAATCGTGTGTATGACAATTATTCCAACACGCAGTTAGAGTTTGAAACAATTTCTTATGTATCCACGCTCTTTAAAGCTGCTCTAACTATATTTGGACGTGTTGGCGTTCCTCTTTTCTTAATGATCTCTGGTGTGCTTATTTTGCATAAAGCATTTGATAAGCCCGGATCGCTCGAGCGTTTTTACAAACACAATGTTCTGTCATTATTTATTACCGCAGAGATTTGGTACTTTATTTTCTTCTGGTTCATTGTAATTTGCAGTCCAACAAATATGCTGCTTGAAAACTCGAGTGGACTTGAGGTACTCGGTAGGCTCATTCAAACTATGCTGTTCCAAAATCAAGTTACTATGAACAGTATGTGGTACATGCCTATGATCTTAGGCGCATATATTACGCTTCCAATTTTATGTGTTGCAAAAGATAAGCTTCCGCGTTTTGCATTCTTTATTCCTATGGGTGTTGTTGTGATTAACACGTTTTGTCTAACGTCACTTAATGCCTTGCTAAAAGTTGTAGGACTTCCTGGCTTAGGTTCAGCTATCTCTCAGACATACTTACTCTCCTCATATCTGGTCTATATTCTTATTGGCTATTTTGTAAGTGAGGGATTGCTCAGTAGGTTTTCTTCTAAGCAAATCTTTGGCACTACGCTGATTGTATATGTTGCAGATGTTTTAGCTCAGATGTATTACTATGCAGCACCTACTAACTATTTGATTTCATATCAATCTCTTGGTTTGCTTGTGCTTTCAACCTTGCTCTTTGAGACCCTTCGCAGATCAGAGCATTCATTTGAATGCTGTAAGCGCCCGCTGTGCCTGCTTTCTGCTCAGTCATTTGCTCTCTATTTCGTTCATATTGTTATTCTGTCGCTTCTCAAGTGGTATTGTCCTTTACATCTGGCGCAGCCTCTTATGGTGCTGCTCTTTGATGGTATTGCCATTTTTGGTGGCCTTCTCATCATTCATTTGTTCAAGCGAATTCCCTTTGTTGGTAAGTACGTCTTCTCGCTTAAAGGATAAGTATGAGCCCGTATCCCATTTGTGGATGCGGGCTTTTATATTTGTCGAAGGGTGCGTGTAAAGACGTATAATGAGACGGATTGTTTTTAGTATATTTCGAGGTGGCTTGTATGACCTATAGCACGACGCTTACTATTCCTGACATGACCTATGAGCAGGCGCTTGATGTATTGCATGAAGCTGTTGCTTTTGGTATTGAACCTACGCTTGAGTCTGTTCGCGAGATGCTCGACGCCCTTGGTTCTCCTGATTCCTGCTATAGGATTATTCAAATTGCAGGTACGAATGGAAAGACGTCTACGAGTCGTTTTACTGCTGGAATCTTGCAGGGCGAGGGATATCGTACGGCACTGTATACAAGCCCTGAGCTTGTAGAGTATCCAGAGCGTATGGAGATCGATTGCAAGGTAATCTCTAAGGATTTGTTTGCTCATGGTATCTCGGCTGCTGTTACTGCTGGTGCGGCAATCAATGAGGCTCACCGTGTAGCAGGGGAGCCTGAGCGCATTCTTACTGAGTTTGAGCTGCTTACCGTAGCTGCGCTGTTTGTCTATGCAGAGGCAGGCATTGACGTTGCTGTGCTCGAGGTTGGCATGGGTGGTCGTTGGGATGCAACAAGTGCCACCAACCCAGACATTGTTGCCATCACTGGTATTGGATTGGATCATACGCACATTTTGGGTAATACCTTAGCTGAGATAGCAGCTGAGAAGGCAGCAATTATTAAGCCTGGCCGCGCGGTTATCCTGGGCGAGGGAGTGCACCACCCAGATGTCCAGGCGGTTATCGATCAGCAGCTAAGCATATGTCACGCAGACGCATGCAACACCACTCATGAGATTGTTCGTATGCCAACCTACCTGGGTGACACGATCGACTTTACGGTTGCAGCACAGTATGCAGCATATGAGGTTTCATTTGAGAAGCCTGCGTATCAGCCACAAAACGCGGCCTGCGCTATTAATATTTGCGAGCAGTTCATCGGGTCTGCGCTCAACGCAGATATCCTTTCAAAGTCGCTCGACAAGACGCCTACGCCTGGTCGTTTTGATCGCCTGCGCAAAGACCCGCTTGTTCTCATTGATGCGTGCCACAATCCTCAATCAGTCGAGAACTTCTTGGCTGCCGTTAATGAGATTGAGCCTGATCATACAAAGCGTCCTCTTTTGCTTATGGCAGTTCTTTCCGATAAGGACGTTGAGGGCATTTGCGATTTGCTTATTGATGCATTTCCTCACATTAGCGTTACTGCAACAACTTCTCATCGTGCATTGCCTGCATCTGAGCTTGCATCATTGCTTGAAGATAAGGGCTGTAAGCCTGTAGCGGTGTATCAAACCGTTGAGGAGGCTGTTGCAGACCTTAACCGTAGCGCTACACCTTATGTTGCATGTGGTTCTATTACGCTTGCCGGTGAGGTTGCAGGTCTTTATCGTTAACTAATTACGTGTAAGAAGGAGTGTGTGATGGGTCATCCATTTGTTCAGCTGCCAAATCGCGAGATTGCTCAAGAAGAGGCAATTCGCGTACTTGAGCAGGGAGAATATCTTGTTCTTTCAACTATTGATGATGAAGGAATGCCGTATGCAACTCCTTTGTCCTACTTTTATGAGGAGGGCAAGATCTATATTCATACCGGTGTAAGCCTTGGTAGAAAGAAGCGCGCATGGCTTGCAGATGCTCATGTTATGGGTGTTGTGGCAACGGAGGTTGAGCCTTGTTTTGCAGAAACCTTCTTTACCACGCGCTTTGCTTCTGTCATGTTTGAGGGAACTATCTCTCAAGTCACATCTTCTAGTGATGTTCGTTGGGCGTTGGCAAAGCTGTGTCTTAAATATATGCCAGAGTTTAAACATGAGATTGGCGGCGCAATAGAGCGCGAGCTTGATGCAACTCAGGTATGGGTTATTGATATTGAAGAAATGACAGGCAAAGCAGGTCGCAGAAAGTCAGATTCTCCTAGTAAGCTGCAGTAAAAAACAACCCGCAAGTCTCGATTGAGGCTTGCGGGTTGATGTGTTTAATGGGGTATTTGAGGTAGCTCAACGGTAAAGATAGTGCCCTTACCAAGCTCACTTTCCACATTGATTGTGCCATGGAACAACAAAATGATGTGCTTAACAATCGCCATACCAATGCCTGTGCCGCCCGTTTCTTTGCTACGGCTCTTATCGGCCCTATAAAAACGCTCGTAGATATGCTTCATGTTTTCTTGCGTCATGCCAATTCCGGTATCACGAACATTGAAAACAACTGAAGCCTCGCGCTGATCTATAGATACGACTACTTCACCACCCGTTTTGTTATATCGTATTGCATTCATTATAAGGTTGTTGAGCAGCATGCTCATAAGCTCGCGGTTTGCGTAAACACATGCCTCATCGCCGACGACAGTCAGCTTGATGTGATTTTTCTTAGCAAGAGGCTCAAGCTTGTCAAACAACTCAATGGTCAATTCTTTAATGCTGACATCCATTGCAGGCATATCTTTTGTTTGCAATGAAGAGACCTGAGACAGCGATAGAAGATCCTCGATGAGTTTTTTCATGTGTTGTGTTTCGTTATAGATAATTGCCGAGAACTTCTCGGTCTCATTTTCGCTTGTGAGACCTTCTTTCATAAGCTCTGAATAGCCCGAGATAATTTGCAGCGGGGTTTTAAGCTCGTGAGAGAAGTTGTCGATAAACATTTTCCTTGATTGTATTGCTTCAAGAAG
>SAMEA104404100__coassemble_1546_pt1 | contig 20423 bp, 21 predicted proteins | sample SAMEA104404100__metabat2_low_PE_008 | metagenome-assembled genome bin SAMEA104404100 (sample SAMEA104404100) | Balaenoptera acutorostrata
CGAGAAGCGTGTATGCTCTGTTTGCGGACATGAGGAAACTCGCGTAATCCCTGCTGAGGGCCATACTCACAGTGCTACCAAGGTAGCTGGTCAGGCTCCAACATGCACCGCTGATGGTTGGAAAGATTACTACAAGTGCGACTGCGGCAAATTCTTTGAAGATGAAGCATGCACTGCCGAGATCGTAAACCTTGAGGCTTGGAAAACTGGTGCAGGCAAACTCGCTAAGTTGCCACACAATCTTGGTGAGTGGAAGCATGACGACACTGACCACTGGAAAGAGTGCTCTGTTTGCGGCGCTATTGTAGACAAAGCTGAACACACCTATGGTGAGTGGACAGTTGTAACCGCAGCTACTGAAACTACTGATGGTCTCGAGAAGCGTGTATGCTCTGTTTGCGGACATGAGGAAACTCGCGTAATCCCTGCTACAGGCATTGAAGATCCTGAGGTTCCAACGGATCCTGAGACTCCGGATGTCCCAACTGATCCCGAGAAGCCTGAGGTTCCTTCTGATTCTGAGAAACCAGCAAAACCAGCTGATTCGAAGAAGAATAATAGCAAGAAACCTAAGCTTCCTGAAACCTTCGATGCTTCCCTTCTTCCTTTAGGCGCTGCAGTAACTACGCTTTCCATGGGTGGAATTACTGCCGGTTGTGCACTCTATTTGAATAATAAAAATAAGAAGCACTAAATTGGCCAAGGGTAGATAGGCATAAAAATTAGGACGGTGATAGCTTTGCTATCACCGTCCTTTTTACATTAGACTCTATAAATACTAGAATTACTTGTCTTTACGGAAGCACAGGAACCAATCAAGACAATACTGATCATCCGTCTGGTTTTCCATACGCTCACGGGCAGTACCACAACTACCAGCAGTAGGAACAATCACATCATCACCTGGGCGCCAGTCAGCAGGCGTTGCGCAATTCTCGGCATCTGCCTTTTGAAGTGCAAGAACGATGCGCTTAATCTCATCAAAGTTACGACCCGTAGACAATGGATAGTACAAAATGGTACGAATGATACCCTCAGGATCAATAACAAATACAGCACGAACAGCTTGAGTATTAGACTGACCAGGCTGAATCATTCCGTACTTCTTCGCGACATCCATGCGAATATCCTCAATAAGAGGGAACGTTACATCTGGATGCTTAATATCTTTCCACTCAAGCTCCTGAATCTTGCGAAGCCATGCAATGTGAGAGTAGAGAGAGTCGACAGAAACACCAACGAGCTGGACGTTGAGCTCCTCAAACTCTTCCATCATCGAAGCAAATGTCATGAACTCAGTTGTGCATACGGGAGTAAAGTCTGCTGGATGTGAAAATAGAATAATCCATTTACCTTTAAAATCACCCGGAAAATGAATATCGCCCTGTGTTGTAACTGCATCAAACGATGGAGCAGCCTCACCTAGCAAGGGCATGGTATAAACAGTCTCTTCCATTGGAAGCTCCTTTCATCATCGCGTTTATGCGATATGGTTATATAACAACGTTATATCCTTTTATAACAATGTTATACAAGCTAGACAGAGCTATTTTCAAACTCCGCGACCGTACATATTATTGTGTTGAACGGTATTGCAGTCGTATCAAAGCAATAAAAATCTCCTTCCGAAGATTACTCATCAAGAAGGAGATTAGAGATACATTATGATATTTTAAGAAAACTACTCTGCAAGAGCAGCGAGTCCAAGATCATCACCATAAGTTCCAGGAGCTAACGAATAGCCACCCTCAACAGAGAGAACCTGTCCGGTAGTGAAAGCAGACTCATCAGATGCAAAATAAGTTACAGCCGCAGCGATTTCCTGAGGAGTTGCCATACGCTTCAAAGGAGTAGCTTTGCCAAACTGCTGCCTGTACTCCTCGGAAAGGTTATTTGCAACAGCATCGGTAGCAGTCATACCAGGACATACAACATTGCAACGAATATTAAAACGACCTGCCTGAACAGCCACCTGCTTGCTCAGCTGAATAATTCCAGCTTTGGAAACACCATAGGCACACTGCTTGTAATCATGGGTAATACCCGCAATGGAACCGATATTAATAATGGAACCTGCACGCCTATCAAGCATAGACTTATTCAAAACAAGATTACTTGCAAGGAAAACGCTGTTTACGTTTACATCAAGGTAGTTAATAAATTCCTTGTAGTCAGTAGTAAAAATATCGCGGTCAATCTGAGGATTAGTTCCACCGAAGTTATTAACCAGAATGTCAATTTTTCCGGCTCCCTTCATTACTTCATCAACCATAGGCTCATATGAATCGAAATCATATGCCTGCCAAAGTACTGGCTTAGCAACTCCAGGACCCTGTGCGTTGATTTCCTCAGCGACCTGATGTCCAAGTTCCATATTTCTAACAGCCATATATACCTGAGCGCCTTCCGCAACAAAGCTCTCAGTAATAGCCCTACCAATACCCTTAGTAGCAGATGTAACAATAGCTACCTTATTCGCAAGTCTGTCCACTCTGGTTCCTCTCTAGGCGACAGCTACTAACTTAGTTCGCAACCATCGTACCCTGAAAATGAATTCTTAATAGTTCGATACTTCGCAGTTTAAAAGGCAGAAACCTAAAGAGAAAGATATCAACAAAGCTAATCGTTTAACTCAATTTAGCCCCTTGAGTTAGTACGGTATAACTTCATTGTACGTCCATAAAACAAGTTTTAAAAACAGTATTCACCACGACCTTAAGGAACAAAACATACTTATTTTATTGAAGAAGATGAACAAAAAACCCGTGACAGATTTTCTGCCACGGGTTCAAGATTTACGCTAATCTCCGATTAACAATACGGAAAAATCGTTCACGTTAGTGCCAGTTGGCCCTGTCATAACCAGAGCATCAACAGCCTTTAGCAACTCATAAGAATTGTTGTTATCTAACTCAGACTGAACATCAAAACCGAGAGACTCTAATCTATCAACAGTTGCACCATCGATTAAACCGCCAGCCGCATCAGTAGGACCATCTGTACCATCACTACCGACACAGAAGAACGCAACATTATCAATACCTCTAAGGCCCGTAGCTGCAGCCAAAGCCATCTCCTGGTTCCTGCCACCTCTACCCGTGCCCTTAAGATGAACGACTGTCTCCCCTCCTGCTATAACAGCAGTTTTGTGACCGTCAGATACGTGAGTTCTTCCAATAGATGCAAAGAGTTTACCAGCCTCACGAGCTTCACAGTCTAAGCAGGAAGTCAAATGAATAGTCTCATATCCTAGCTCTTTGGCCTTTTCAATAGCGCAATTACAAAGCTCATCGACACTACCAGTAATGAAAGTTTCTACGTTAAGCAGATTCTTAGGAGTCTCGATACACATGGCATCTTTTGCCCTATCGCTTAGGTGGATACCATACTTATTAATTACACGTTGTGCCATTTCACAAGTAGAACTATCAGGACAAGCTGGACCGGATGCAATCATATCGACCGGATTACCAATGATGTCACTTAAAATAATCGTTACAACATGAGCAGGACTACAATGCTGGGCAAATCGCCCTCCCTTAACTTTAGACAAACGCTTGCGAACACTGTTAATTTCAACAATATCCGCACCCTTTGCTAAAAGTTCATCGGTTATGTGAGCCAATTCGTCTCCTGTAATAACCGGCTTTTCAAAGAGAGCTGAACCCCCTCCTGATAACAAGAAGATAACTGTGTCTTCTGGAGACAAAGACGATGTCATCTCAAGGATTTTATCAGTCCCCTTAAAAGAGTTTTCATCAGGAACTGGATGACCAGCTTCGAGACATTCAATCCTTTCCAGATCACCATACACATGGTCGTATTTGGTCAATACAATACCTTTAGCATAAGGGATATTTCTGGCGGATAAAACTTCTATTGCTGCCTGAGTCATACGCCATGCAGCCTTACCAACGCCAACTAAATAGAGCTGGCCATTTCCAAAAGTTTTATCCTTTAAAACGGTTTTTACCGCTTCATCAGGCATAACACGAGCTAGCGCATGGTCAATTATTTTTTGACTGTCTTCTCTGAATTTGTTCATAAGCATGAATTAATGTTCGTTTACAAAGTCTCCAACAAGCTTGTTAAACTTTTCTGGCTCTTCCCAGAACAGCATATGTCCAGAATTCTCAAAGAACTCTACCTTGGCACCTTCGATATTCTCGCCAACCCAAGCGCTACCATGCCAATCGAATACATTGCTGTGACGAGCAGAGCAAACCAACGTTGGCAACTTAATCTGAGGAATGAAATCACGCCAATCCAAGTTAGTGTGATCCCTCATAATTTCAATACGAACATATGGAGGGCACTTCTCGATTTCGTCAGCAATAAACTTAACTTCCTCAGCACTTGGATCATGGTGCAGGCAAGCATATGCAAGACCTTCAGCTGCTGCCCTAGAATCCTTCTGGATATCAAAGCATGTTCTTAAGAACATTTCGACATCGTAGCAGCCCTTCTGGCCCCACTGCCAGTCTGGACCCGTGTACTGTGCAGGAGACTGGTCAACGCAAACCAAACCGCTGATCCTATGGTTGCCAAACAGCTCAATGTAGCTCCACAAAATTGAAGCACCCATAGACCAGCCCAAAACGGTTACGTCTTCAAGATCAAGATGATCTAAGAGATTTTTTACATCCATAGCATATCTTGAGATGCGATGGCTATGCATTACCTTTTCAGACTCACCATGACCACGCATATCCATAGCAATAACCTTGCAGGTCTTTGCTAATTCATCAATATTGTATTTCCAAAACTTAGTTGTACAAGTCCATCCAGGCAACAAGAATAATGGACGTCCTTCGCCCTTTACCTCATAGTAAATTTCTACATTGTCATTAGTTTTAAATGTAGCCATTTTGTTCCTCCTTAATAGACGGCTTCTCTAATTATCCCCCTTCCAATAGCAAATATTCTGTTTATTTTATTGTTATTTCTTATCATGCTTTTCTAATACTTGATTTCTGACGAAAACTGATTTTTTCGTCTATACTTTAAGGTAGCTATCTATTTGGTATCTAAAGAAAAAACCCGCGACAAATCAGCTGTCACAGGCTAATTACCTCGTTATAGAGTTATTAGAACAGAATTAATCTACATCATATAAAAAAGCCAGGAGGATCCTGTCCTCCTGGCTATCAGATTCATGGTCGGGACGACTGGATTCGAACCAGCGACCCCTTGACCCCCAGTCAAGTGCGCTACCAAGCTGCGCCACGTCCCGTGAATATGCGTTACAAACGCGATAATAGATACTTTAAATAATATCTAAGTAAAAAACAACACTAATAAAAATAATCTATGAGAGCTTCTCGGCAAGTTTAGAAAGAATTGCCTTAGCACAAGCGTCTTTGGACATAAGATCGAACTGTTCTACACCAGAACCATCAATCCAAGCAATGCGATTAGTGTCTGAGCCAAAGGTCGAATCTGCAGAAGAAACGTCATTAGCAACGATAGCTGAACATCCCTTAGACTCAAGTTTTGCCTGTGCATACTCAAGCAGATTAGTGGTCTCAGCAGCAAAACCAACTAGCACAGTGTTGAGCTGTTGAGCATCTACGCGCGCAGAGACATCATGCAGGATATCGGCGGTTTCCTCTAGCTCAATGGTGCCAAGATGCTGCTCGGACTTCTTGAGCTTATGATCTGCAACGCTTGTTGGTGTGTAATCTGCAACAGCAGCGGCGCTAATGAATGCATCAGCCGACTGGTCGTCGCAAAAGACTGTTTCCATTACTGCATCATGCATTTGAGCTGCAGTTTCTACAGAAACACAGTCTACACCGCAAGGTACAACCAAGCTCGTAGGACCAGAAACAAGCGTTACCTTTGCACCCATGGAGGCTGCTTGAGCTGCCAAAGCGTAGCCCATTTTGCCCGAAGAACGGTTGCCAATGTAGCGGACCGGATCAATTGGTTCATGAGTAGGTCCAGCGCTTACGACAATATGCTTGCCCTCAAAAGGGCGCTCAGGCTCAAGCAACTCAAGACAGCTCTGGACAATCTCGTCTACGCTTGCGAGCTTTCCATTACCCTGAACACCGCAAGCAAGGCGACCAAACCCTGGCTGTACAATGTTAATGCCACGACCGAGAAGTACCTCAACATTATGCTGGTTTGCTGGATTGTTCCACATATGAACATTCATAGCAGGGCAAACCAAAACAGGACAATGTGCGGCAATAAGCGTAGATGTAACTACGTCATCCGCAAGGCCGCATGCCATCTTAGCAATAATATTTGCCGTAGCAGGCACTACAACCATAAGATCTGCTTGCTGAGCCAACGCAATATGCGTAATAGGCTCTACCGGATTATCGAATAAATCGAGAGCAACTTCCTCGCGCGTAAGACCAGCAAACGTTGTAGGACCTATAAACTCAGTAGCATGCTGTGTCATCATAACGCGCACGTTATAGCCAGCATTTTGCAAGCCACGAACAACTTCGCATGCTTTGTAAGCAGCTACACAGCCACTTACACCTACAACAACCGTCTTGCGATCAGACATGTTTGCTACATCTCCTTAGAGGTTTCTTCCTCATCCTGAGTATCAATAACCAAAATACGGTGGCAGTAAGGACAGAAGGTAATATCGGTGTCCTTAACGTCTGCCATAGAAGAAGGAGAAAGCGTAATGCGGCATACAGAAGGCTTGTTTGCCTTCAGGCTCTCTACTGCAATGGTACCGAGCTCAGAACGAGTCTTATCATAGGAAGTAACAGCAGAAGCATCCATGCGGCTACGAAGCCTCTGACGGCTTGCTTCAAGCTCGTTGATCTCCTCGGTAAGCTTTGTAGCATTTGCCTTAATAACGCCAGCATCCTCAATAATGGATGCACCAAAACGAGAGGTATAATCCTTTAAGTAAGCCTCTTTATTGGTGAAATCATCAAGACGATTTGCTGCAGCTTCGCGAAGACGAGAAATCTTCTCAATACGCTTAGCGTAATCAGAAAGCTCAATTTCTGCAGCACGAATCTCACGAGAGTCGGTGAGGTCTTTTGCAGCCTCACGACATTTTGCAGCTGCATTACGGGTGATCTCGAGCTTTTCGTCAAAATCATCAACGTCAATCTGAGCGTCCTTGCGCTGAGCAAAAAGCTTCTGGGTGTCGCGCTGAAGCTTCTTATAGGTAGAACGCTTCTTAGCAAGCTCCGCTACGCCAGGCATATTCTCAAGCGTCTGACGATTACGAATAAGAGCCAAGTCAATCTCCTGAAGCTTGAGAAGATCAGTACCAACACTCATTATTTATTTTCCTTTCGCGACGTCCACCAAGGACACTCAAAGTGAGCAAAATCAATTAAGTCAGCATCGATGCCTGCAGCAACTGATGCGTTGTATAGAAGTGTGCAGAATGGATTTTCAGAACAATCATGTCCTAAAAGTATAAGCGAAATACCACGTTCATACAGGTCAAGTGCGACATGATATCCAACTTCACCGGTAATAACCATATCTACTTCGCAATTAGCAATAATATCGGTCATATGTCCTAAAGATCCGCCAAGAATAGCAATTGAATGTACTGGATAATCAGGCCTACCCCAAACGGTTGGCTGACAATCAAACGCTTTTTCGCATCGAAGAGCGAGATCTCCTACACAAAGATCTGCTTCTTGCACGTGCACTAAAGAGCCCAAACCGGGCTTCTCGGAAGCTTGAGGGAACTCAAGAGAACTTGTAGCTTCAAAGCCTAAAAGTGCAGGTAGCTGCAGACGTGCTTGAAATGAGCGGTCAAGATTTGTATGAAGCGAGATTACACTAATTCCAAGCTCAATTGCCTTATAGATCGCAGCTGAAGCCGAAGAAACCTCAGTGGATGCAGGAGTTAAAGCCTGTGGCCAGTCGATACAAATAGGATGATGAGTAAGCAAGACATTCGATCCATTATCAAAGGCCTGCTGAATGGTGTCGCAGGTTGCATTTAAGGCAAGCGTCACTCCCCTCACCTCATCTGCTGGGCGACCAACACTCAAACCCGGACGGTCCCAAGACTCGGCATCGCTCACGGGAAACATATCAAGAAGCTTAGCTTCAAACTCACTAATAAGCATGACAACTCACTTCAATACAGCGGTGACATGCTACGAAATAAAGCCGCCACCTACAATAACATCATCGTAAAAAATTACACATGATTGACCAGGGCAAGCAAAAACCTTTCCCCCGTCAACAAGACATACATCTAACAACTCTTCGTTTGTTTTGTCGTCCTTCACACGCCTAACAAGTGCCTTTTGCATTGCTAAGTGATAACGCGTTTGAACTTCTACGAGCAAACCTTCCTGAGGAATATCTCGCCATACAACAGGCTGATACAACCTTAAGTGATCTACCTCGGGAAACTCACCGTGCTCTACGCGAACAGTATGAGTTTTTGCATCGATACCAACGATGAACCAAGGACCGCCGCCGAGGCCTAAGCCCTTGCGTTGACCATAGGTATACAGCGCACAGCCCTTATGCTGGCCCAACACTTCACCAGATGTTGTAACAATGTCGCCAGGCACAAGCATCTGAGGACGTGCGTCACGTACAAGATTGCGATAGTCTCCATCTTGCGCAAAGCAAATACCCGTTGAATCCTTCAAATCTGAAGACTCAAGCTGCAAATCGCGAGCAATCTGTCGCGTTTGCGTCTTAGTAACCTGAGCAAGCGGAAAAACGCAGTGACCCAAAATGGAAGGGTCTACACGATACAAGAAGTACGACTGATCTTTAAGCGGGTCTATTCCTCGTGCGACATACGACCGAGAAGGACTGAGAGGGTCTGATACCAGTGAAGCATAATGACCCGTGGCAATAAGATCAAAACCCAGCTCTTGTCGTATCGCCTCAAGACCTGCAAACTTAATGAGTGGGTTGCAAATAATACAAGGATTAGGAGTGCGCCCCACTTCATACTCATCGAGGAACTTCTCGACAATTAACTCATGAAAGTTATGAGATACATCACGCACAATATACTCGACATTAAACTGCTCGCACATGTGACGTGCACGCGCAATGTCGTCAGGTGATGGAACAGGAACACTACCATGTTGCATAGTAAGGGTTACAGCAACTACTTCATGACCCTGATTAAGCAGTGTAGCCAACACGGTAGAAGAATCTACACCACCAGAAACACCAACTACAATTTTTGACATGCGGTAACCAAACTAGTAACTATATATCTGTGATTAGCCAATGATTGACAACAGTGCATCGGCAAATCGATCGAGCTGAGAAGGATCAACACGATCGTCGAAAGAAATACGCAAAGAGCCCAACGCTTGCTCGCGAGGAATGTTCATTGCAGACAGTACATGACTTGGATCAAGTGAACCAGAAGAACAAGCAGAACCTGCACTTACGCAAAAACCTGCAGCATCGAGCTTTAAGATGAGCTCCTCGGAGTCAAAACCATCAACCGTGATGGACACAATACCAGGCAGACGATTTGCGTCGTAGACGTTGCGAATAGTTGGATTGATAGCTTCATGTGCACAAAGGCGCTCATATAAGCCATCTGCCAAAACCATAAGACGGTCCTTATCCGCAGAAACAGAATTCATGATGCTCTCAACGGCGGCAGTAAAGCCAACAACAGAGCGTAAATCCTGCGTACCAGCACGGCGACCAGCCTCTTGTCCACCACCAAGCATCTGAGGATGCAGTGGCGTACGCGTCTTGATATAGAGCGCGCCAAGATTGACCGGGCCACCAATTTTGTGCGCAGCTGCCGTCATAGCATCGACGCCCAAATCGGCCACATCAAACGGAATGTGCATATAGCCCTGAATTGCATCACACATCATATAGGCGCCATGTGCGTGAGCGATTTGAGCGAGCTCACGAATAGGCTGAACAGCGCCGGTTTCGTTATTTGCAAGCATTACGCTTATAAGACAAACGTCATCGCCCATATGCTTTTCAAGCTCAGCAGGGGTAACGTAACCATCACGACAGACCGATAAGAGCTCTACGACAAAGCCTTCGGAACGCAAATGACTGATGTTATCCAGAATTGAATCGTGTTCAATCGAAGAAATCAGGATTTTATTACGCTGAGGTTTACGCTGACGCACACCCTCAGCAATGCCTGCCAAGGCAATGAAGTTTGCCTCGGTACCACCGCCAGTAAAGACAATCTCTGATGGACGAACACGCGATCCAAACGACTTAGCAATCAAACGGCGGCACATCTCAAGTACAGAAGCAGCCTTGCGACCCAAGGAATGAAGTGAATTAGGGTTTACACCAGCTAAATATGAGGCATCAAATGCGGCCTGTGCTTCAATAGCAGCATCACGCATAGGAGTCGAAGCAGCATAGTCGAGATTTATATAGTTGGAAAAATCAGTCATGTTAGTTTAGATCTCCAAACAACTACTATTTAGAGGATGCCTGTGCAGCAAGATCACGAAGAATGTCAATCTCTGCAGAAGGGTCTTCTGCACCATAAACAGCAGAACCTGCTACAAATACATTTGCACCCAAAGCAGCGAGCTTCTCGATATTAGAACGGCATACACCGCCATCAATCTCGATCATTGGATTAACGCCATGAGCTGCGCAAAGGTCTTTAAGCTGCTCAATCTTGCGATAGGTCTTCTCGATAAACTTCTGACCACCAAAGCCAGGATTTACACTCATAAGCAAAACCATATCGACATCTTCAATGATATCTTCAAGCGTATTTACTGGCGTTGCAGGATTCAAAACAACACCAGCCTGAAGACCAGCTTCCTTAATCTGATTAATCATGCGATCAAGGTGAATCGTTGATTCTGCGTGAACAGTAATCATATCTGCACCAGCGTCGATATACCACTGGAGTGTAGAGTCTGGATTGTCGATCATAAGGTGACAATCAACAGGAACATCGCTTACGCGCTTTACAGCCTTTACCATATTTGGACCAAAGGTAAGGTTACCGGTAAAGTGAGCATCCATAATGTCAACGTGAACAAAGTCAGCATTAGAAATCTTGTCAAGATCGCGTGCCATATAAGCAAGGTCTGCAGACAAGATGGAAGGAGCGATTTTAGGAGTAGCAGACATGACTATCTACCTTTCAAAAAACAAAACTTACAGACCGTAGAATTCCTCGGTAGGTAAACGCTCAACGAGCGCAGAAACGATATCATCAATATCGGCATTGTTCCAAAGCAGTGCCTCTAATGCAAACGTCATAGGGCAATCAACACCCTTAGTACGTGCAAGTTGAGCTACAGAACGTGCAGCCTGAGCACCCTCAACAACCATGTGTGTACGATTTTGATACTGCTCTAAGGTCTCACCTGCTGCAAGACTCTCACCAAAAGTACGGTTACGAGAATGCTGAGAAGAACAGGTTGCAATCAAGTCTCCCATGCCTGCAAGACCCATGCAAGTAAGTGGATCGCCACCACATGCAACAACAAGACGGCTAATCTCTGCAAGACCACGCGTCATAAGCAAAGCAAGCGTATTGTCGCCATACTTAAAGCCACTTGCAATACCACAAACAATAGCAATAACGTTTTTCATAGCAGCACAAAGCTCTACGCCAACAACGTCAGAAGAAGTATAAACACGGAATGTCTGACTTAAGAAGCAGGACTTAAAGAACTCTGCAAGGTCCTTATTATCTGCTGCAACTACAGCAGCAGAGAAGCTGCCCTTGCAAATCTCTTCTGCGTGATTAGGACCAGATAATGCAGCAATACGAGCAGGATTGCCCAAAACATCTGCCAAAACATCAGTCATGAGATTGCCCGTAGAAAACTCAATGCCCTTGGTTAAGCAAATGAGCGGAAGATCTGCAGGAACATATGACTTCATTTGCTCGCACGTGCTTCGAAGGAATGCAGATGGAACTACAATAACTGCTGCATCAACATTCTCAAACGCCTCTTCTAAGCTTAAAGTAGCAATAACATTGTCTGGCAAAACATAGTCAACAAGATAGCGAGGGTTCATGTGATTGGTGTTAATGCTCTCAGGAACATCGTCATCATGAGACCAAACAATAACCTCATCAACATGAGGAGCGACAAGACCTGCAGCTGCAGTACCCCAAGATCCAGCGCCAATAAGTGCAACTCTCATATAAACCTACTTTGTTTTTGGGCCAAAGCTCAACTTTGACTCCGTACCATTACGCAATTTCTTAATGTTAGAGCGGTGAGCCCAAACGCAGAGCAAACCCATTGCAGTAAACAACAGCTTAGTAGCAAGTGTCGTTGCAGGGTCAAATAGTGAAAGCAAGATAGGCATCGACAAGGCAGCCATAATAGAGCCTACGGAAACATACTTAGTGAGGCCCACGCCAATCAAAAATGGAATAAGCAACGAGAAGCCAAAAGCAGGGTGCCATCCAATGCATACGCCAAGTCCTGTTGCGATACCCTTACCACCCTTAAAGTGCAAGTATGGTGAGAAGATATGACCACACAGAGCAGAAGCAGCTACCAAAGCAATGAGAAAATCAAGTGAGCCACCAGGCTGAATTAATGCAGGATTATCTGCAAAAACCGTAAGCTGGAGAATAGCGCGCGCCAGCACTACCGGCACAAGACCCTTAAGTGAATCGAAAAGCAGAGTTACTACACCAGCCTTTGGACCACCTGCACGCATTGCATTAGTTGAGCCAATGTTACCCGAACCGACTTCGCGAATATCAGTACCACTATAGAAGTGACCGACAATAACGCCAAACGGTATACCTGCTACCAGATAGGTAGACAGACACAAGATAAAGGTAAGTGCAATCATTGCAAAACCTGGGGTATAAAGCATGAAAAGACAAGCCTCCAAGATACAAGTACGTGCTCTTATCTGATTCAATCAAGTATAAGAGCACGAATACAATCAAAATGTAGAATTACTCCTCAGAGCGAGTGTCCTTAGAGCGGAAGCGCAAAACAATTGGAGTGCCGGTGAAGTCAAATGCATCACGCATACGATTCTCGACATAGCGCTGATAGTTATCATCAACCAAATCGGTGTGGTTAACAAAGTACGTAAATGCTGGTGGATTCTCGCCCGTCTGAGTTACGTAGTGCATCCTCAAACGACGACGATCCTTAACAACGGTGTGACCAAACTCACGCATCTGAGTAAGAAGCTGGTTGAGCTTAGAGGTGCTAATCTTGCGGCCGTGATTGAGCGCAACCGTATCGATAGCATCCCAAATCTTAACAACAGAACGACCAGTCAAAGCAGAAATACGCATCATAGGAGCCCACTGCATGAAGTTGAGCTTCATCTGAACAGAGTCAACAACCTTCTGGCGATCAACATCGTTGTCGAGAAGATCCCACTTGTTAAGCAAAATAACCATGGCGCAGCCACGCTCAAGGGCAATACCTGCTACCTTCTGGTCCTGCTCGGTAACGCCAAGCGTAGAGTCAATAACGAGCAACGCAACATCTGCACGGTCAATCGCACGCAGACCACGAACATAGGAGTAATACTCAATGTCCTCGTGTACAACGCTCTTCTTGCGCATACCAGCAGTATCAATAAAACGATACTTGCGGCCATCATGCTCGCAAATGGTATCGATAGCATCACGTGTGGTACCTGCAATATCAGAAACAATAGAACGCTTATTGCCGATAATTGCATTGTACAAAGAAGACTTACCAGCATTTGGACGACCGATAATTGCAACATTGAGGCAATCATCCTTAACAGTCTCATGCTCAGCGTCAGTCTCTGCTGGGAACGTAGCGATTACGTCGTCAAGCAAATCGCCAGTACCGTGACCGTGAAGTGCAGACAAAGGACGTGGCTCGCCAACACCCAAAGAATAGAAGTCCCAAAGACCATCCTCATTGGAAGGATTGTCATACTTGTTAACTACCAAAAATACTGGCTTACCAAGACGCTTGAGCATACGAGCTACAGACTCGTCTTCCTCAGTAACACCGGTCTTGCCATCGACAACAAAGATAAGGCAGCATGCTTCTGCACCTGCAGCCAAAGCCTGGTCTCGAATGGAGTCTGCAAACACGTCATCGGAACGCAATGGCTCAATACCGCCGGTATCAACCAAGATAAAGTCACGACCAGACCACTCTGCATTGTGGTAAGAACGATCTCGAGTAACACCACGAGACTCGTGAACAATCGCATCTTCCATCTGGCAAATGCGATTAACCAAAGTTGACTTACCAACATTTGGACGGCCAACAATAGCAACTACAGGTTTCATATGGTTCTCCCTAATGGAAAATAACAGGCAGGTTGCCTGTATAAAATTCAAAACGTAGGTATAAGTTTACCACGCAGAGGCTTAAGATAAGCCCCTGTGGCAATCAATATGCTTACACACACGTATAAACTAAAACTTGAATGTAAACAGCATTTATTTGAAAGAATAATCGCTAATCAAACGACTTAATTTTCTCGATACACTGATCGATATGTGATTGTGGCGTAGATGCTCCTGCAGTAATACCAATGCAGTCACCATCTGCAAACCAACTTGCACAAAGCTCATCAACACTTTCGATGTGATGGGTCTTAGAACAAGCCTGAGCACAAATCTCTACAAGACGGCGCGTATTGCCGGAGTTCTTGCCACCAATAACAATCATGCAGTTAGCACGAGATGCAAGCTCGAGCGCCGCCTGCTGACGTTGCTGAGTTGCCGCACAGATGGTGTTGCATACACGAACTTCTTCACAGCGGACGAGAAGCTCATTGACGATTGCCTGCAAGCGCGCCATAGATTGGGTTGTCTGAACTACAACACCAACACGCTTCTTAAGAGGAAGATCTGCGACTTGCTGCGCATCACAGACAACAAAAATATCCTCCGCTGGATTTTGAGCAGCTAGGGCAGCATGGCCAACAATACCTTCGACCTCTGCGTGACCAGATTCACCAACAATTACGAGCTGATAACCCTGTTCAATAAGCTTGCGTGCTTTAAGATGAACCTTCTTAACATAAGGACAGGTTGCATCAACAACTTCTAAACCACGCTCGCGTGCTTCATCAATAATCTGAGGAACAACACCATGGCTTCGAATAATGACCTTACCAGAAGCAATATCATCGAGCGTCTGCGCTTCTAATACACCCTGCTGCTCTAAATCTGCTACAACAAGCGGATTGTGAATGAGCGGACCGAGCGTATGAACCTCACCCTGGGCTACCTGAGCGGTGCTTTGTGCTAAATCGAGGGCTCGACCAACGCCATAGCATGCACCAGCACACTGGGCAACTTCAATAGTTACTTTGATCATACAAACCTTCAATCACACAGCAAAGGACAATTACTACTTACGACCAGGATGCTCAAGACGCAGATCATCACGAATGGCATACATACGCGCGACAGTCTCCTGCTCAATCCAATCAAGACGCTCATTGCGTTTGAGATCTTGAGGCGCATCCTTAAAGGAGACTTCCTCACCTGCGCGTAACCACACGCGCTTTGGGCGAGCAATCTTGCTACCTGCAGGGGTCAAATCGCGAAAACCGCAGACAGCGGTAGGCAAAATATTTGCCTTACCCATCTGCGCGATGAGGGCGAAACCACCAAAAATAGCAGCGTTCTTCTCGGCCTCATCAGTGCGGATGCGTGTACCCTCAGGGAAAATCAGAACATCCTCGCCACGCTTAAGAGCATGCTGAGCTGCGCGCAAGGCCTTAAGGTCAGCTGTACCACGGTGAAGCTCAATACCGCCTGCAACAGCTGTGAACAACCAGCCGAGAAAGACATTGTCGCCAAACTCAGACTTAAACATTGGACGAACACGTCGACCACGACGCCACATTGCAGCGACAACCACAACAACCTCTGGCATAGATGTGTGATTGCAAATAATTACACGGCCTGGGTGCTCACCTTTTGGAGCAAGTGTCTCTACATTCTCATACGTATGAGGCCAGTAGAGATGAGAAAAACCGTACAGAAATCCAACAACAATATTGTAGAGAACCTTAAGGTATAAAGGAAATTCCTTCATACCAAGCTCCTCATAGTAATTGTTATCGCGCATGATTACCTCTCTTGAACCAGAGCAACAATACGATCGAGCACCTCTTCAATAGTCATGGTTGAAGAGTCAATATGAATAGCATCTTCTGCTGCTACCAAAGGAGCAGTCTCACGAGAAGAATCTGCTGCATCACGCGCACGAATATCTGCAAGCGTGGACTCTACTTCTGCATCAAAGATATCCTGAGCAGGAGTGATGCCGTTGTAGCGCTGAAGTACGCGGCGGATTGCACGCTGACGAGGATCTGCAGTCATAAAGATCTTCAAATCGGCATTAGGGAACACAACAGTTCCAATATCGCGACCCTCTGCAATGATATTTGCACCCTCAGCAGCCTTACGCTGTACACCAAGCATAGCCTCACGAACAGCAGGGCATGCTGCAACGCGAGAAACATTGCGGTCAATACGAGGAGTACGAATTGCCTCGGTAACATCTACCCCATCAACAGAAATTGATACCGGTGCATTTTGAGCAATCGTAAATTTAATATCAAGCGTATGAGCAAGATTACCCAAGGCCTCCTGGTCGTCCAAATCTACGCCGCGCTCCAAAGCTGCCCAAGCGCAAGAACGATACATAGCGCCCGTATCAAGCTTGCAAAAACCCAAACGCTCAGCCAAGCAAGATGCAATGGTAGATTTACCAGAACCTGCAGGACCATCAATAGCAATAATCATGTGTACCTCAACAAATACTATTTATTAGAAATGTCACCATTAACTGCAGCCTTAAGTTGCGAAACTTCAGCTTCAGTTAGATGACGCCAAGAGCCGTGCTCTACACCTACAACCTCAAGTGGACCAAAGGTTTCGCGACGAAGGCGCAAAACCGGATGGTGAACCTTACCAAGCATACGCTTGACCTGATTCTTGCGGCCCTCAGAGATGATAACCTCACACACCGTAGCCCCTGATGGTACGCCATAAGGACATACAGATTTGGTCTCTTCTCCAGTAACAATCCTACAGGTTGCAGGCTTGCATGGACCGTCATCGAGCACAATACCCTTGCGCAAAGGGTCAAGCTCATGATCTTTCATCGTACCGTCAACCATAGCAATATAGCGTTTATCGACATGCTTAGAAGGATGCAAGAGATTTTGAGCCATCAAGCCATCAGTGGTAAAGAGCAAAAGACCCGTTGTATCTTTATCAAGACGACCTACCGGAAACAAACCGGGGTATTGCTTAGTTGGAACCAAAGATGCAACACAGGGCCTACCCTGTGGATCCATCATAGTTGTAAGATAACCTGCTGGCTTATCAAGCATAATGTAGGTAGCTTGTTGAGCAAGCTCTACCACAACATCATCGAGCGTGACCACATCAACCAAAGGGTCTACCTTGGTACCAAGCTCAGTGCATACAACACCATTTACCTTAACGCGTCCGGCCGTCATGAGATTTTCTGAACCGCGACGCGACGCTGCACCAGCTCGTGCCAAAAAACGCTGGAGACGCATAGGAACAATACGCTCCTCGCCTTCCCCATCGTGCCAAGAGGTACTCTTATCTTGTTGCTTATTACTCATCGAGCAACTCCTGCTCTTCGTCTAAATCATCAGAAGTGTCTTCAATGGTTGACTGAATACTGCTTCCCGATAAGCGCTCACGAATAAACTGTCGAGACTGCTCATCTGGAGCAAACTGCTCAAGATCTGGCAAATCCTTAATTGAGCGCAAACCAAACTTCTCGAGAAAGGCATTGGTAGTACCGTAGATAATAGCCTGGCCACGGTCCTTATCGCGACCCAACTCACGAACAAGGCCCTTATCGACAAGTGAAGAAATAACACCATCAGAGTTAACGCCGCGAATACCGCGAACAACCTCACGCGTAACTGGCTGATGGTATGCAATGACTGCAAGGGTCTCTAGGGCTGCCTGGCTTAAGCGCTGCGTATCCCAAGACAAGACAAAGTCTTCAACCTGCTCATGATATGCAGGATGAGTAAAGAGACGCCAGCCGCCAGCTACCTCACGCAACTGAAAGCCACGATTTGCCTCTTCGTACTCAACTTTGAGCTCGGAGAGCAGAGATGCAGCCTCACCAGCAGAAATGTGCAAAATAGAAGCAAAGGCAGAAGCACTTGTAGGATCAGTTGATACAAGCAACATAGCCTCAAGTGCGCCCTTAATTGAATTAGAATCCAAAGATTCAAGCTGTTCCATGAGTAATTACTCCTCTAAATCAGAATGAGGAGTAACAACGTATGGTTGTGCACCCTCAACACGAGAGATATCAATAGAACCAAAGTTCTCAGCCTGAGCAAGCGTCAAAGAACCACGTTTAGCCAGCTCAAGAATAGCCAAGAAGGTAACAACTACCTGCTCAATACTTGAGTCTCCATCAAGCAAATCGTCGAAAGAGATCTCTGGATTTGCAATGGTGTAACGATCGACAGACGCTACGGTCAAATCGAGCGGAACGCGTTTTGGAGCAACGTGTTCTGCCTCAAGCAAGAATGAACGACGCTTGCCATCAATATCAGCACAAATGACTGCAAGACCGCGCAAGGTAATACCAGCAAGATAATCTGGCATGATATTTAAAAACTCAGGATCAGGACCTGCCACACGTGGATGCATACGCATCTCTGCTTCCATACGTGCATTAAGTGCAGCGGCTGCTCCACGAAATTTCTTATAGGAAATCAAACGAGCAATCAATACTTCACGGAGCTCATCTCCAGAAAGCTCCATTAAGTCTGGATCTTCCTCATCGTCCTCAAATGCAACAGCATCTTCTTGAGGGACAAGGGAAGCTGCTTTCAAATCAAGCAGCGTAGATGCAACAAGTAAAAAGTCACTCGCAACATCCAAATCGAGGCTTTCTAAACGCTCAACTTCTGCCAAGTATTGCTCGGCAACTTCAGCGATAGAAATAGAGCCGATATCTACCTTATTGCGCGACACGAGCTGCAACAACAAATCAAATGGACCAGAATACACCTGCGTATTAACGCGATATGACATGATTACGACTCACCTCTTTCAATAATCAAACAAATATAAGCTTACAAAACTGAGAACGCTGTTTTTACCAGCAAGGCGTAGAGCGGATTTACCGTCAAGTTAAAGTACATGCCGATAAGGTCAATGTGCAAAACGGAAGGAAGAATCCACAGCACCATAATCAAAATAGGCATTGAATACTGCTGGATTTGATAATACGTTCTCAAAGCGTTTCCTTTAAGAAACGGAACTAAGATAGAAGAACCGTCCAAGGGAGGAAGCGGAATCAAGTTGAAAAATGCCAACGATAAATTGACAGACAAGAAGGTTCCAAAGAAATACATTGCCATCGAGACAGCTTCGTAATTATACCCGAGCGGTGATGCAACAGCCATTCTTAAATAGAGTGCATACAATCCAGTGCCCAGCAATGCAAGCAAAATATTAGAAACTGGACCTGCAAGAGAAATTAAAACCTCATCGCGCTTTGGATTCTTCAAGTTGTATAACGAGACAGGTACCGGCTTTGCAAAAGCAAATACAGGACCTCCCGCAAACATCATGAGCAAAGGCAGCACGATAGTACCAAAGGGATCTACGTGATCGAGAGGATTTAGAGATATACGACCACGAGAAGAAGCGGTGCGGTCACCGAGAAAATATGCAGCAGCTGCATGAGCTGTCTCATGCACAGAAATAGATACAGCTAATACAAGCACACTAAGCACGAGATACAAAAGCTTATTCATATCTTCTCACCTCACCACAATCAAACACTTATCGAACACCCTCAGAGATATGCTGAGCAGCAATATCCACAGCAAATAGTACAAATGCAGAGATCGCAAAGTCCATTCTAAAAACTCCACCAAATGGAGTTGGCAAAACACCATAGCCAGCAATAACGTCAGGCAACAAACGAGAAAACTCAATGACGTATGAAACTAAGCCCAAACGAGCAGCAATGCCACCAAAGCACAAAATAACAGTAACAACACTCAGAACAATTCCTGCAATACGGCAGATCCAAGAAACGAGCGAGCAGGCAATGGCCACCGCCTTACGATAATCCATTATTAACTGCCTCCTCAATCTCCTCAGACAACTCAAGCCACTCCTCTTCAAGCAAAGGAATCTTTTTCTTGAGAGCCGTATACTCATCCATCGCTGCCTCAAATGCAGCTGGATCAGCATACAAATCCTCAGACGCCATCAGCGCCATCAATTCATCATAGCGAGCACGCGCAGGATCCAAAGCTTTCTCAATTTCCTCAAGACGCTTGCGACGACCCTTGAGCTTTTTATTCAGCTCAGCTCGTGCCTGAGCCTCAGCACGCTTTTGCTCCTTAGTCTTAGGACCAGAAGAACTTTGCTGTACAGGCTCTGCGACAGCAGTCTGTGAAGCAGCATTTTTACGAGAAGCTTTATCTGCCGATAAGTTCTTGTTGGTTTTGCTCTCAATAAG
>SAMEA104404100__coassemble_1605_pt1 | contig 19856 bp, 16 predicted proteins | sample SAMEA104404100__metabat2_low_PE_008 | metagenome-assembled genome bin SAMEA104404100 (sample SAMEA104404100) | Balaenoptera acutorostrata
GGCAATGGCGGTGCTGGATCTACCTGCATTTGTGTTCTTCAAGATTTGGGTATGGAGGTCTATAGCGTCAATCTCACCGGCGAAATTACATACGAAAACATGCTCGACCTACACGCCGACGCTCAATTAATAGTTAATGCAACTCCCGTTGGAATGTATCCAAATTGCCCTACTGCGATTACTTCTCTCAAACCATTCAAACAGCTTGAAGGGTTAGTTGATATTGTCTACAACCCTGCTCGTACCGCATTGATGATGGAAGCAGAGCAACTTGGCATCAAATGTGCAGGTGGTCTGCTTATGCTCGTTGCACAAGCAGCGAAAGCCGTTGAATATTACAAAGGCTTTATGCCATCAATGGATGAAATTCTTAAGATCACTCAGACATTATCAAATCAGGTTCAAAATATTGCTCTTATTGGCATGCCTGGAAGCGGAAAATCTACCATTGGTAAAGAGCTTGCAAGGATCACTAACAGAGAGTTTATAGATCTTGATTGCTGTATTGAACAAAAGAGTGGTCAGTCTTGTTCTTCCTATCTAAGCCAACATGGTGAAGAAGCATTCAGAATGATCGAAACAAATGTTTTAAAAGAAGTATCATCACGCTCTGAACTTGTAATTGCATGCGGTGGTGGCATTGTTACTCAGCCAGAAAACTATGAGTACCTGCATCAAAATAGCCGTATCGTATATGTAAAACGACCTTTGGATAAGCTCGCAACAAACGGTCGTCCAATGTCTCAAATATGCGGCGTTGAAACACTCTATGCTCAGCGCAAAGATTTATATGAATCCTGGGCAGACATCACTCTGCCTGTATCTAATTATTCGACCAACACGGCACTCTCCATTCAGGCTGAGCTCAATTTGTAGAGGACGGTTAATATGAAAGCTCTTGTAATCAATGGACCTAACCTCAATATGCTTGGCATTCGTGAGCCGGAAATCTACGGTCGACAAACCTACAAAGATTTATGCGAACTTTGCAAATCTGCGGGAAAAGAAATTGGATTTGATTCTGTTGAAGTATTTCAATCCAATCATGAAGGCGAGATTGTAGATAAGATACAAGAGGCCTATTTCAATCACATTGATGCAATTGTTATCAACCCTGCTGCTTACACACATACGAGCATTGCAATACTTGATGCATTACAATCGGTACGCATCCCTTGTGTCGAAGTACACATTAGCGATGTTGATAATCGTGAGACATTTAGACAAATCTCTTACGTACGAGCTGCTTGCATAGATGTTGTATCAGGAGAAGGACTAGCTGGTTACGAGCATGCCCTCAAGCTTCTTTACAACGCTATTCAATCGCCCATTAATCTTAACTAAGCAAATCAGCCCCTTTACTCAAACGAGTAAAGGGGCTGATTATTTATACCTATAGCTAACAAAAAACCCTCCTTCGCACGGAGAAGGAGGGTTTAGAACTAACGTTTAATTATGAAGCTAATGTTATTAGAGGAACAACATTGCAACAGTAACGATAACGATAGATACGAGAGTGATTGCTACGATAAGCTTCATAGCAAACTTCAACCAAGTGGTCCACTCGATACGAGCAAGTGCAAGACCGCCCATGATAGCGCCGCTGGTTGGGGTAAAGAGGTTTACAACGCCGATTGCAGCGCCGAAGATCTGAACCATAACCTCAGGAGCAAAGCCGAGCTGAACAGCCAAAGGACCCATGATTGGCATGGAAACAGTTGCCATACCAGAGGTGGATGGGATGAGGAAGGAAAGGCCGAAGTAAAGGATGTAGCTCATAGGAGCGAAGATTACGCCGGACATACCAGAAAGAGCCTCAGCAGCAGCATTAAGAACGTACATATCAAGGCCAGTTGCAGCCATGAGTACGGAGATACCACGAGCAAGAGCGATGATGAGAACAACGGACATCATGTCGCCAGCGCCTGCGATAAATACATCAACGATAGTCTTCTCAGAGAGACCACCAACGATACCAATGATGATGGACATCAAGAAGAACCAAGTGGAAGCCTCGTCGAAGTACCACTGACCAAGTGGAAGACCAGTGATGTAAGAAGACCAACCATAGCCAGTCTGCTCATAAGAGGTAACAGTACCAGAGAGCTCGCCCTCTACGTCTGCAACATCCTCACCAACAGCAGCTACGAAGTCGTCGGTAGTAAGCTCAGTTACTACCTCCTCCTCGGAGTAACCAGCATTCCAGAACTCAATGCCGAAGTCCTCCCAAGGTACGAAGGAAGCAATAAGAACAACAAAGGTAAGAGCGAAGAGTACGAGAACACCCTTCTGACGACCAGTAAGAGTTACTTCCTTAGAAGCCTCTGCAGCAGCAGCACCGTGTGCAGCCTCAGCAGCCTCAGTCTCCTGGAGGGTAAGGATGGTAGAACCGTGATCAGCCTTAACCTTCTTTGCATAGCTCATTACATAAACAATGGAAAGAGCGGTGGTGACTACCCAAAGGACAGCACCGAGACCAATGATGATGGTCTGGTTGACCTCAATACCAGAAGAGGTAAGAGCGTCAACAGCAGCGCCAACAGCGAATGGGTTAACAGTAGAACCCAAGCAACCGCAGCCAGCACCAAGAAGAACGGTTGCAGCGCCAACCATAGGGTCGAAGCCAGCAGCCATCATGGTTGCAGTAAGAAGAGCGTAGAAAGGAACGGTCTCCTCGCACATACCATAAACAGTACCACCAAGGGAGAATACAGCCATGAGAATAGGGATAATCATGAGCTCATTACCCTTGAGCTTCTGTACGAGTGCAGCAATACCATTATCCAAAGCGCCAGTCTCAGTCATAACACCGAGGAAGCCACCAAGGATAAGAACAAACAAGCATACAGGGAGTGCATCTGCAAAACCAAATACAGGAGCCATGAAGAAGTCGCTAAGACGGGCAGCGTTAACGGCACCTTCAGACATTGGAGCTACAAATACGGTAACCAGAGCGACGATAGCAAGCAGGATAAGAAGGATGGTAAATGATGAAGGCATACCATGCTTCTTCTTTTCAGTCTCTGCCATTTTTTTCGTCCCCCTTTCATTAGTAATAGTTGGAATAATGATGTGTCGTGACTAGAAGCCAGTTCCGTGCTGTACTTCTAGTCACGAGTAAATCCTAATTAAAGAGAGAAAATTTAAGCAAAGAGAGAAACTTTACTTAAGGGTTGCATACATAACAGCCTTGATGGTGTGCATACGGTTCTCAGCCTCGTCAAATACCTTAGACTGCTTAGACTCGAATACCTCGTCTGCAACTTCCATCTCGTGTACGCCGAACTTCTCAGCGATGTCAGCACCGATGGTGGTGTTGGTATCGTGGAAGGATGGGAGGCAGTGCATGAAGATAGCGTTCTCAGAAGCGTTAGCCATAACCTCGGTGGTTACGCGATACTTCTCGAGGAGCTCAATACGCTCTGCCCATACGGAGTCAGGCTCACCCATGGATACCCAAATGTCGGTGTAGATAACGTCAGCACCCTTGGTAGCTGCCTCTACGTCCTCGGTAAGGGTAACGGTAGCACCGTTCTCAGCTGCAATCTTCTTGCACTCCTCAACAAGCTCTGCGTCTGGCATCTGCTTGGTAGGACCGCATGCGGTGAAGTTGAGGCCGAGCTTAGCGCAAACAACCATGAGGGAGTTGCCTACGTTGTTACCAGCGTCGCCCATGAATACGAAGTTGAGGCCCTTGAGGTAACCAAAGTTCTCACGAACGGTAAGCATGTCAGCGATCATCTGAGTTGGGTGGAACTCAGTGGTGAGGCCGTTCCATACTGGAACACCAGCGTTCTCGCCGAGGCACTCTACCTTCTCCTGAGCAAAGCCACGATACTCGATACCGTCATACATACGACCAAGTACGCGAGCGGTGTCCTCGATGGACTCCTTCTTGCCCATCTGGGAAGAGCCTGGCTCAAGGTAGGTTACGCCCATGCCGAGGTCCATAGCGCCAACCTCAAATGCGCAACGAGTACGAGTAGAGGTCTTCTCGAAGAGGAGAACGATGTTCTTGCCCTCGAGGTAACGGTGTGGGGTACCGGTACGCTTGAGGTTCTTGAAGTTCTCAGCGAGGTCGATGAGATAAGTGATCTCTGCTGGGGTGAAGTCGAGAAGCTTGAGGAAATTACGACCAGAAAGGTTTACACCCATTGTAGTTCCTTCCAAAAATGAAATTACATTACGTACGTAGCAGAGGAATAGACACAATTTCTATGTCCACTCCTCTGCAAAAAGGCGGTGAGGCAAGCATGCCTGCACCGCCCAAAACTAGTTTTTAGAGATTCTCGCGGTAGAAAGGCATGCTCATGCAGCGTGGGCCACCACGGCCACGGGAGAGCTCAGCGGATGGGCATACGAGAAGGTCGAGGCCCTCCTTGTAGAGTACATCGTTGGTAACAGAGTTACGCTGATATACGCAGATCTTACCAGGAGCAACAGCGAGGGTGTTAGAACCATCGTTCCACTGCTCACGAGCAGCAGCTACAGGGTCGCCGCCACCGCACTGGATAAGCTTGATCTGGTCTACGCCAGTAGCATCCTCAAGGATGTGCTCGAGGGTATCGTTGAGCTCCTTGATGTTGATCTCGCCTGGCTTAGCGCCTGCGGTGAGCTCGAATACCTGGAGGGTACCCATGATTGCTGGGTGAATGGTGAACTTGTCAACGTCGATCTGGGTGAAGACGGTGTCAAGGTGCATCATAGCGCGGTTGTTAGGAATGTTGAAAGCAAGGATACGCTCAACCTTGGAATCAGAATTCCAGAAGATGTTCTGTGCCATGATGTCGATAGCAGCAGCCTGAGTACGCTGAGAAATACCAACAGCGAGGGTCTTCTCGTTGATGTTGAGAACGTCGCCGCCCTCAGTGTGGGAAGCTGCGTCACGACGGAAGTACAAAGAAGTGTTCTTGTACTCTGGGTGATACTTGAATACGTACTTGCCGTAAAGGGTCTCACGATTACGGGTTACGGAGTACATACGGTTAAGGCAAACGCCGTTACCTACGCATGCGAATGGATCGCGGGTGAAGTAAAGGTTAGGCATTGGATCGATGAACAAATCAGAGTCATCGTCTGCAGAACCGCAAAGGCCAGCGAGGGTGTTGGAAGCCTTAGGAAGCTCAACCTCGGTCTTACGGAGACCAGCCATGGTCTTGAGAACGAACTCCTTGTTGTCCTCAATGCTGTTGAACTTAGCGCGTGCGATTTCCTTAGCCTCAGTGGACTTAAGGCCAGCCTCTTCGAGGTACTGGTTAAGGAACTCATCACGAGCACCCTCAACGGTGTCGAATACCTCAGTTACGAGGTCCTCAAGGTAAAGTACCTGAGCACCCTCGCCACGGAGGATATCAGCGAAAGCGTCATGCTCTGCCTGTGCTACCTCGAGGAATGGTACGTCGTCAAAAAGAAGACGCTCAAGCTCGAATGGTGGAAGATTAAGAAGCTCCTCGCCTGGACGGTGGAGGCAAACCTTCTTCAGTGGGGCGATCTCAGAAGGGACGTTAATGCCTTCGTACACGATGCCACCTACCTTTCTCTTTTGTGAACTCTATTTTAGAGTTCCCTTTGGACCGATTGTCTCGGTCTCACTTACGACGCTTATTACTATATCCATTTTGACATTTTTTGTTTCCGACACTGCTTAACGGCTTAATCCGTACTGTGAGCGGTTACGGATTTTGTATCAAAAGGCTGTTACAAAATTGTTAACCATTAAATTTACACGGCCTTTTATGCATTATTAGTTATTGATTGCAAAAAATATCTATATTTTGGCGTTACTTTTGCATATTAGTTAACATCAATACATTCTTAAAAAGTTTTTTGATAAAAAACTCCTTGCAATCTTTTATACAAATTGATATGGGGCTCATTTCGCTTTTTATGCATAAAGTATTACTGATAAAACGGATAACCCTCTCATTACATAAAAACATGTATGCATCTATATCTAAAACAATCCCTCATATCCAATACTTAACTCACCATCAAGCGCTCCTAAAATACGTATGACAAGAAACCCTCCTGAGTTTTTCTCGGCAGTATGTATAGAAGCTTAATTATTATCACGTTCTACGAATACACTTATATATAATGTAGTTAAGTAAAGTGGGATTAGATAGGATACAGACTCCTTTTCCAATTACCAACCGCAAGCGGCTGCAAATACACAAGGCGTCCTTGTACGGGTATATAGTTAGTAGAAATTAGATTCAAAGCGAGCGAGACGGGGTAGCTATGGCAAAACATAAGAAAAAGAAGAGAAACGCTCTTGAGACCACTCATGATATGAAGCTGCTTGCTCAATCATATGGTCCAGAGGCCGAGAAGAAACTGGATGAGTTTTTCTCGACAATCTCAAAGAAACATAAAGAGTCAAAACACCCTCAGAAGGCTCAACGCGTATTTGAGACCCAATATGACTACTCATATACACAAAATCGTGAGCTTTCCTGGTTACGCTTTGATGAGCGTGTATTAGATGAATCATTTGACGAGTCCGTTCCTTTGTTTGAGCGCTTGAAGTTTATCTCTATCTTCAACTCTAATCTGGACGAGTTCTTTATGGTTCGCATTGGTGGACTGTCAGATTTAGCAGATCTAAAGCATCAGCCAATTGATAACAAGAATGGACTTACTCCTGCTGAGCAGATTGCCCTGGTCAACGAGACGCTTCCTCGAATGATTAAGCGTGCCGAGCAGTCATTTTTCAATATTGAAATGAAGCTTGCAGACTATGGTATTGAGCGCTTGACGCCAGAAACCCTGCATGGAGACGATAAGTCATTTGTAGAGCGCTACTTTAACCGCTATCTGTCCCCTATTATTTCCCCGCTTGTTATCGATCCTCGCCATCCGTTCCCAAATATGCATAATGGCTCTCTCTATCTTGTTTGCTCTGTTGAGGGCAATAACGAAACAGGCCTTATTGGTCTAGTAGAGATCCCAAGCTCGCTTGATGCTATCGTCGAAATCCCTTCTCCTGCGGGAGAGCACACCTTTAGATATATTCTTCTCGCTGATGTAATTCGCGCTAATGTTGCTTCTTGCTTTGGCTCGTATATTCCTACGAACGCAGCACTTATGCGTGTTACCCGTAATGCAGACATCGATCCTGATGGTGAGGGTGTTGAAGAGGAAGAAGATTATCGTCAGCACATGAAGCGAATCCTTAAAAAGAGGCTTCGCCTTCAGCCGGTACGTCTCGAGATTTCTGGCAAGATTAATAAGAGCACGCTTAAGACAGTGCTCTCCTCGCTCGAGCTCACACGCAGCGCGGTCACTCAAGTTAAGATGCCACTCGATTTAGGCTACATCTTTGCGCTTGAAGACAAGATTCCTGCAGAAGTAAAAAGCGAGATTATCTTCCCTCCATTTGAACCTCAGCCCTCTGATATGTTTGTTCCAGGCAGGAGCATGCGCAGCCAGGTTCTCGAAGGCGATAAGCTTTTGTTCTATCCATATCAATCAATGGATACCTTGCTAGATCTTATATCTGAAGCAGCTCACGATCCGGAGTGTATCTCTATTCGCATCACGCTGTATCGTGTAGCTAAAAAGTCAAGGCTGTGTGAATCTCTTATTGCTGCAGCAGAAGCAGGCAAAGAGATCACCGTTCTTATGGAACTTCGCGCGCGCTTTGACGAGGAAAACAATATCGAATGGGCTGAGCGCCTTGAAGATGCGGGATGCACGGTCATCTACGGCTCCGAGGGCTTTAAGTGTCACTCCAAGATTTGCCACATTACCTATAGGACCCCATCAGAAATTCAGCGCATCACCTTGCTGGGCACCGGCAACTTTAACGAGAAGACCGCAAAGCTCTATTCTGACTTTATGCTTATGACTGCCCATCCAGGAATTGCAGAAGATGCAACAGCTTTCTTCAGAAATCTCTCCTTGGGCAACCTTCGTGGCAACTATCACTACTTAGGTGTTGCACCAGCTGGCTTAAAGCCACTTATTCTCAATGGTCTCAACCGCGAGATTGAACGCGCTCGAGCAGGCAAAGAGGCATATGTCTTCTTCAAGCTCAACTCACTTACCGATCGCGAGGTTATCGATAAAATTGCTGAGGCCTCTCAGGCTGGCGTAAAGGTCGACATGATAATTCGTGGTATTTCTTGCCTCTTGCCTACCATAGAAGGCAAAACGAGCAATGTTACCATTCGCTCAATTGTTGGACGCTTCCTCGAGCATGCTCGCGTTTACTCCTTTGGCGTTAATTCAGACATGGTCTATCTCTCCTCGGCAGACATGATGACCAGAAATACCGAGCACCGCGTAGAAATTGCCTACCCTGTCTTAGATCCAACCTGTCGTGCACTGGTACGCAAATATATGCACTACCAGCTCCAAGACAACGTTAAGGCGCGCGTTCTTAATGCTCAGGGCACGTGGGACAAAATCGAGACTACCAAGGATGAAGAGCCTTTCAACTCGCAAGAACGTCTGCTAGACCTTGCCTACGACATGGCAAAGAATGCGCAACTTGAACAGCGCGAGTTTGTGCTCGAAGCAGTTCAGGAGGCCATCGCAGAAAACAAGCCGCTACCTTCCAAGAAGAAAAAGAAGACACGTCAACGCGATGCCGCCTTTGCTCCTGTGTCAGAGCCTGTCTACACACCAACTCATACTCCTGCGGTAGAGGCAGAGCAAACAGACACGCGCCCAACAGATCTTCCTGCCGAGAAGCCCGTCAATCACGTTGCTGCAACACTTATTGAAGTTCCAGAAGATACGCAAGTGGATGCTTCAACTTCAGGTCCTTCTCGTCAAGAAAACAAGAAGGAGCAAACTGCGCTGGTAAAGACTGCGCACACAGGAAAGAAGAAGCCTGGTCGTGTACGTACTGGTTTTTCGATGATTGGCATGGGTCTCAAGACACTTTTTATGGGTTCTGATGAAGAGCGCGAAATGAACCGCGCAAAAGCCCAGCGTAAGCATTAAACTATAGATATACATACACAATGGGTGGTCGTATTGCACGGTCACCCATTTCTTACGTCATTTAGTTTTAAGGGAAGTAATGAAACTCAAGATTGAACGCATGACCTATGGTCCTGACGCTGTTGCTCACACCGAAGACGGTAAGACTGTTTTTGTCACAGGTGCTGTAACAGGCGATGTGGTAGACGCTACGGTTACAAAAGATGCAAAGTCTTTCATGCGTGCCACAACCAAAGAGATTCTGGAGCCATCCGCACTTCGTGAGCAGGCAGTTTGCCCTTACTTTGGCATCTGCGGCGGCTGCCCTTGGGGCGGTCTTTCTCGTGCCGCTCAGCTTGAAGAAAAGCAGAGCAACGTTCGCTTTAACCTTATGAAAATTGGCCACTTTAGCGAAGATGAAGTCGATTCCCTTCTTAAGGACATTGCCTATGATTCACGCGAGTGGGGTTATCGCAACAAAATTGAGCTCACACCTTTTAAGCAAAATGGCAAGTTGTCCTTTGGTATGCACGGCTTAAACAACAATCAGATGATTAATGTTAAGAAATGCCCTTTGTTTGAGAAGAGCCAGGCGGGTGCTATCAAATCGGTAGCAGGCGCATTGAGCTATCTTTCCAACTCACGTGAGCTTGATATTGAGCGCGTTGGCATCAGGGCTTCTCGACGCACTAAAGATTTAGAGATCGCGCTGTGGACTCCAACAGGACCTTTCCCACGTGCTCAGGTTACACGCGTTTTGCAAGATGCTGTTAAGTCTTCAAGCATTGTTCGTGTTATGAGCAAGGGCGATAAGCGCGCTCGCAAGGTATCAAGCGTAGAAGCGCTGTCTGGTGCAGGTTCTTGGTCAGAGCAAATTTGCGGCGAGACCATGAGGCTTTCTGCCCCATCATTCTTCCAGGTAAACACCTCTGCTGCAGAGATTTTAATCAATGCAGTAATTGAAGGACTTGACCCTCAGGAAGGCGAACTTGCCGTCGACTTATATTGTGGCGCTGGTACCTTTACGCTTCCTCTTGCACGCAAGTGTGACTTTGTTGCTGCAGTTGAGGCCTATGGCCCTGCTGTTCGCGACCTTCGCCGCAACCTCGAGATTGCCAACATCGATTGGGTTGATGTTATTGGCGGCGATGCTGCGCGCGAGTTCCCTGATGAAGAAGCAGACATTTTGGTTGTAGACCCACCTCGTGCTGGTTTGGCAGAAGAAGTTGTAGACCTTATCTGCAATACCAATGCTCGTGCTGTAGCTTACGTTTCTTGCGATCCTGCAACGCTGGCTCGCGACCTTCGTCGTTTTATTGACCGCGGCATATTTGCTCCACAAAGCATCCTTCCCGTTGACCTGTTCCCACAGACCTTCCACGTAGAAACTGTCACAATTCTTAAGCGAGTTGCTAAATAGCCTTCTAATACATGGGTATATACAAGTTGCTTGATTGATTTTTTATTTGTTTAGGAGGCGTCCAATGAGCGCTGTAGCAATTTTAGTAGCTGATGGCTTTGAAACTATCGAATGCTTAACGGTATTGGACATATTGCGACGCGGCGGGGTAAAAGTCTCTACAGTATCAATTATGTCAACTCATGATGTCATCTCTGCTCAACAGGTAAATATTACCTGCGATCTTCAGCTTGATGAGGTCGACTTTAATGAGTACGAATATCTTGTACTACCAGGCGGACTTCCAGGTGCAAATCACCTGCGCAACAACGAGCGCGTTTGTGAGTTAGTATGCGAATTTGCTACCAATAAGCACGTTTGCGCCATCTGCGCAGCTCCTTCCATCTTAGGTGAGCTTGGCTTGCTTGATGGTCTACACGCAACCTGCTTCCCAGGCTTTGAGGCAACCTTCCCAGAGGGTACGTACGCTGGTGAGAAGTGCGTTGTATGTGACGACAACATCATTACTGCCTCTGCTATGGGACAGGCAATCCCCTTCTCGTTAGCAATTCTTGAAGACATTGCAGGAGAAAAGGCAGTTGAGAAGGTTTGTGAAGGCATTCAGCTTGAAACAACTATTGCCGAAGAATATCAGGAGCTCTAAGTTATGATCTTGGCATCCCAGTCACCTCGACGTATCCAGATGCTTGAAGAAGCTGGCTTTACGTTTACTATCCAGCCAGCAGATATTGACGAAACCCCTCAGGCGCAAGAATCTCCGTTTGATTTGGTCAGCCGCCTTGCACAATCTAAAGCACAACACATCCTCGCTCGAGGCCTTGCGGCTCCGGGCGAGGTAATTATTGCTGCAGATACAATTGTTGCGTGTGACAACAAGAACCTGGGAAAGCCCGCCGATGCTGACGACGCATATACGATGCTCAAGCTCTTATCGGGCAAAGCCCATCAAGTAGCTACTGGCTGGTGCATTCTTCAGGCCGATAAGGACCAAAATTGTCGCGCTTGTCTTGAATACACCACCTACACCGTTACCAACGTCTACTTCAAACAGCTCACCGACCAGCAGATTTATGACTACATTGCAACCGGAGAACCACTTGACAAGGCTGGCTCCTATGGCATTCAAGGCTTAGGTGGCCAATTTGTAGATCATATTGAAGGAGACTACGCCAACATCGTGGGGCTTCCTATAGATCAGGTTGTCGCATATCTTAACGAACACAAACTTGCCTAAAGCATACTCACCCAACAAAGAAGGTACTATGCCGCTCTACAAGTCCATTCCTATTGAATGCATTGAAGGCTTTCATATTGGCCAGGTAACGCATGATGATACAGGCACCGGTACAACTGTCATCGTAGCTCCAGAAGGAGCAACCGGAGGCGTTGATGTACGTGGTGGAGCGCCTGCATCGCGTGAGACCGACCTTTTACGACCTGAGCAAACGGTAGATGTTGTACATGCAGTAGCACTATCTGGTGGCTCTGCCTTTGGTCTTGAAGCAGCAAGTGGCGTTATGAGAGAACTCGCCAAGCGCGAAATAGGATTAGATGTAGGCGTCGCTAAGGTTCCTATTGTATGCTCAAGCTGCATCTTCGACCTTGCATACAAAGCAGCTGATGCCTTCCCTACCGTAGAAGATGGTATCCAAGCAACAATTAATGCGTTTGAGTCTGTCGGAAAACCCGTCGCTACAGGCAACGTAGGCGCAGGTACCGGAGCGACCGTAGGCAAACTCATGGGTCCTAAACACACCATGAAAGGCGGCTTGGGTACAGCCGCAATACAGGTAGGAGCCTTACAAGTTGGTGCTGTTGTCGCCGTAAATGCCTGTGGCAATGTCTATGATCCAACTACAAACAAACCAATTGCAGGCATGCGTGTGGCCAAGGGAACACCCATTCTTTCAATGGAAGAGGCAGCGCTTAATGCAATCGCCGGTGCCAACAAGCTCGGTCTCAAAATGCCGCTTGAGCGCACCAATACGACAATCGCTTGCATTATTACAAACGCTCCCCTCACCAAGGCGCAAGCAACTAAGGTGGCACAAATGGCTGCCGATGCCTATGCGCACACAATTCGCCCTACCCATACAACCAACGATGGAGACACTATCTACGTCTTAAGTCGTAAAGACCCTCATGGCGATAGAGACTCACTGCGCTCCATCCCTCTCGATGCAATAGGCATCGCTGCAACTAAAACACTTGAGCAGGCAATTGTTTGCGGCGTTAAGGATGCGCAATAACATATTTATTTGTCATACGGTATATATAAACAACGTGCCGAGAAGTACTGTACTTCTCGGCACGTTTTTGTTTAAGAAAGAGTTCTTAGTTGAACTTCATAATCTTTTGAGTGATGTGGTAGAGACCCTTGGTCGTGGAATGACCCAGCTTGGTTGGCAAGTTGGTAAAGATACCACGAACGCCATAGCGAGCACGGCGATACATGCGATGGTCATACTCTTTGAGCTCTTTCCACAGAACGTGAAGCTTATCCATGTTCTCCTGCTTGTCTGAAAGAACAGACAAGGTGGAGCAGATGGTCATCATGTTGTTGAAGTAGTTCGTCATATATGAACGAAGCTTTTCAGACTCAATATCTTCGTACAGATGGAATGCGTTCATCATGATGCGCGTAATGCGGAACTGCTGATCAATACGGCCAATCATCACTGTCTCGTTAACTGACTGGTCTTCTCGGCCAATAAAATAACGATACAAGTCAATGTCTGCGTAATAGATTGTCTTACATGCAGGCAGTGGAACATAGGCGTAAATATTATCAACGTAGAAAGTATGTGCTGGAAGCTCCAAGCCCACAGAGCGAAGCAAATCTACGCGATAGCACAACGAGTGCATGAGCAAGTTTTGCGTTGGTGCAAAGTGACCAATCTCATCCCAATTAAATACACGCTTACGAGGAAGAATGTGCGTATAACGAACGGTATTGCGCTCGTTTGTATCCATCTTTTCGTAGACATAGTTTGAAATGAACAAATCAACGCGCATATCACGATTAATAAAGCCACGGAGAATTGTCAACATCTTGGAAAGTGACTCTTTATCAAGCCAATCATCAGAGTCTACGACCTTATAGTAGGTGCCCTGAGCCTGAGCCAGACCTGCCATAACGGCAGTACCGTGTCCGCCATTTTCCTTATGAACGACTTCGACAATTGCAGGGTATTTCTGAGCCCACTCATCTGCCTTAGCAGCAGTGTTGTCAGTTGAACCATCATCAACAATTACAATCTGGATATCTTCAGCATACTGTGCGCCTTCCAAAATGGAAGACACACAGCGATCAATACAATCTTGAGAGTTATAACAAGGAATACCAAACGTAAGAGTTTTACGCATTGTCACATCTTTCTAGCAATAAATAATCTAATTAAGCGTGGCAGACAATGAGCTCATCGGAAAGAGTCAAGGCAGAATCGACTACAGCATCCATATCGTAATAGCGATACTCAGCCAAGCGACCTACAGGATGGAAATTTGTCAAGCCTACAACGCGATCGTAATAACGCTGATAGAGCTCCTGATTTGCATCTTCAATAATTGCATAATAAGGAGTCTGACCAGAACCTGGCTCATAAGCCTTAGAGAACTCACGCATAATCGTGGTCTTACCCTCGACTACCTGTCCAGTCATATTCTTGAACTCGGTAATACGCGTAAAGTCCTCAGTTGTGGTGTAATTAACCGTACCAACAGGCTGGAACTGATCGCAATCAAGCGTCTCAAACTGCATGTCAAGCGTACGGTATGGCAGGGCGCCCATATCCAAATTGAACAACTCATCCAATGGACCGGTATATACAATTTCGCCGCCATAAACATGGCCACATACCTTAACGTTATTCTCGGTAATCTCGAAAATATCGCGCGCATCGATGTCGCAGAAAACATCAATCAAATCATGATCAAGCATGCGCTCAAACAAAGCAGTGTAGCCATCTTCAGGCATACCCTGGAAAGGAGCCTGTGGGAAGTAGCGATCATCATCGCCGATAAATACAGGAACACGGCCCGTAATAGAAGGATCGATCTGATCTGGAGTCTTGCCCCACTGCTTCATGGTGTAATACAAGAAAACATTCTCGTATACATAATCTGCAATTTCCTGAAGGTCAGCATCGTTCTTCTCGCGAAGCTCCATGATAGGAACCTTTTTATCTACACCAAAGGTGTCAACGAGCTTCTGATACAGCTGCTCGCCGCGCTCCTCGCCAAAAGCAAGCTTTAATGACTGATGATTGAAAGGAACTGGCATATATGTGCCATTAACATTTGCTAAAACCTTGTGCTGATAATCAGTCCATGGAGTAAAGCGGCTCAAGAAATCGTGAACACGCTTGTTATACGTATGATAAATATGAGGACCATACATGTGTACAAGCACGCCCGCATCATCGATGTAGTCATATGCATTGCCAGCAATATGATTGCGGCGCTCAAGAACAGCAACGCGAAAACCAGAGGTCTCAGCAAGACGACGTGCGCAAACAGATCCAGCATAGCCAGCACCTACGACGATCATGTCATAAGAGTCTGGGTTAAAATCACCTGGGAGACCATGATTGATAAACATTAATTGCTCCTCAAATTACATTGAATGAAAATGAACAGTAACCAACTGATTATACCGCTAATGTCATATAATACTGGATATATCACAAGGAAAGCTCAGCGGCTCGTACAATCACTATATCTGTAAAGTGACTGCACCATAGACACTGGACAAAATTACCGCTAAGGAGAATTATGAGCGACTTCCTTTCTCGCATGAAAGAGACTGCAAAATCAGACCTCAAGACAATTGTTTTGCCTGAAGGTGAAGACCCACGCACTATTGAAGCAGCAAAGCAAATTGTTGCAGAAGGAATTGCCCAGCTAGTAATTTTGGGAAATCCAGATGACATTACTGTTGAAGGCGTTACTGTAATTGATCCTGCCAATGCTCCAAAGAGCGAAGAGTATGCACAGGAGCTTGCACGCCTTCGTGCCAAGAAGGGCATGACTATTGAGCAGGCACGCGAGCAGGTCAAAGACGCTACCTACTACGCAACCATGATGGTAAAGATGGGCGACGCAGATGGCCTTGTCTCGGGCGCTTGTCACTCCACTGCAAACACACTGCGCCCTGCTTTGCAGATTTTAAAGACCGCTCCTGGCACCAAGCTTGTCTCTTGCTTCATGATGGTTTGCGTTCCAGACTGTGACCTTGGTCACGACGGCACCTTCCTTTTCTCTGACATCGGCCTCAACATTGCTCCAAATGCCGATGAACTCTCTGAGATTGCTTTGGCTTCTGCTCACTCTTGGAAGGCGTTTATGGATAGCGAGCCTAACGTAGCTATGCTCTCCTACTCCACCATGGGCTCTGCTGGTGGCGAGTCTGCACAGCGCTCTGCAGAGGCTGCAAAGCTTGTTAACGAGAAGGACCCACAGCTTAACTGCGATGGTGAGATTCAGCTTGATGCTGCATTGATTGATTCTGTAGCAGAGCTTAAGGCTCCACAGTCTCCTGTAGCTGGCAAGGCAAATGTTTTGATCTTCCCTGACCTCGCATCTGGCAACATTGGCTATAAGCTTGTTCAGCGCCTGGGTAAGGCACAGGCATACGGCCCTCTTCTTCAGGGTATTGCAAAGCCAGTAAACGACCTTTCTCGTGGATGCTCCGCAGAAGATATTGTTGGCGTTGTTGCAATTACTGCTGTTCAAGCTCAGCTTGCATAACTTACACGTTTTAAAAAAGAAAGCTGCTGTTACACCTTGTAACAGCAGCTTTTTGCATATATATAGAACTTAGTTGGTACCTCTAAAGCCCTTACCAATAATCTCAGAAGAATTTACGATGGTAATAAAGGCATGAGAATCAATAGAGCGAACATAGTTGCGCAATGCAACAGCCTCTTTGCGTGACAAAACACTCATGATCTGAGCGAATTCCTTGCCAGAATAAGCACCATAGCCATACGTAATTGTTGCAGAACGATTGAGATCGCGAACGATAAATTCCTCAACCTGATCTGGGAATGAGCAAATTACTGTACATACCTTACGCATGTGAATCGATTCAATAAAGGTATCTACAACAAGCGTCTTTCCAAAAAGACCCAAGATACAGTAAAGGCCCGTACGAGGACCAAACATCCAAGCAGCAACCAAAACAATGCCCAGATCTACCACCATCAATGCCTTGCCAATTTCCATACTTGTTCGCTTGCGCAAAATCATGGCAAGAATATCGGTACCACCGGTAGATGCACCAATATCAAAAACAAGTGCAGAACCAATAGCAGGCAGCAAAACAGCAAAGCAAAGATCGAGCCACATATCTCCTGTAAGAGATTGATTCAAAGGAAACATCCACTCAATCAAGGAAACATACGCCGACAAAGCAATCGACGCAAAAACGCTCCAACCAACTGCTTTCTTGTCGAGGAAAATAAGACCCAAGACAATCAAAGCGATATTGATGATCCACATAAAGACCGATACCGGCAAATTAGGGAAAAATCCGGTCAAAATAACCGATAAACCAGATGTACCACCAAATGCATAATGGTTAGGTGTCTTAAAGATAACAATAGAAATTGCCGTAAGAATAAGACCCAAATTGAGAATCAAAAAGAATTGCAACAAGTTTGGATCTGCACCTCGACGAGTACCAATAGCGCTCGACTTTCGTGCCTCATCATCAGAGAGTAAGTTTGCAACTGGAGTAAACTCTGCACCAGGACCAGGAATGACCTTCTCGGCAACAGGTTGTACCAGTTCTTCGTCTTCAAACGTATTGTCTGACATATCAAACTCCTTCCGCTTTACAGCGAATTATCAGACCGGGTACCAACGAATAGTACGACTAATTTTCTCTTAGAATAACAGGTTAGAAAATCCTCACGAAGTCACAACAAAATACTCCGCCCGAGCGGTTTGATAAAACCGTTAAGCTCGAGCGGAGTGATGTGAGTGCGTATGTATAAAAGTTCTTAGCAAGCAGATACGATGCGCTTTACGTCAAGCGCAATCATGTACTCCTCGTCGGTAGGAATTACAAGAACTTCAATCTTGGAGTCTGGTGCTGCGATGGAGCGAACCTCGCCGCTACGGACAGCATTCTTCTCTTCGTCAATCTTGACGCCGAGCCACTCAAAGTTCTTGCAAACCATAGAACGAGTAGTTGCGGAGTTCTCGCCAATACCTGCAGAGAAGGAAATGGTATCAACACCCTGCATAGCAGCGATCATGGAACCCATGTTAGTTGCGCACTTGTAGCAGAACATATCAAGCGCGAGCTGGCACTTCTCGTCACCAGCAGCAGCGCCATCCTCAATATCGCGAGAGTCGTTAGTGCGCTCAGAAACAGCCAAGAGGCCAGACTTCTTGTTCATCATGTCATCAACCTGCTGATAGGTGAAGCCACCCTCACGCTGCAAATAGCAAACCGTTGCAGGGTCAATGGAACCACAACGGGTACCCATCATAAGGCCGTCAAGTGGGGTGAGGCCCATGGTAGTGTCCATATCCTTACCATCGACAATAGCAGACAAAGAAGCACCATTGCCCAAGTGGCAAGAAAGAAGCTTGTGAGTGTTCTCACTGTACTCATGAGCCATCTTCCAAGCATAGCGGTGAGAAGTACCGTGAGCACCGTACTTACGAACATGGAACTTCTCGCGAACATCATTTGGAAGAGCGTAGCGCTGTGCTACCTCTGGGATATCAAAGTGGAAAGAGGTATCAAAAACAGCAACGTTTGGAAGCTCTGGATATGCAGAGCGGCAATAGTTAATAACATCAGCCTCTGCATAGTTGTGCAAAGGAGCCAATGGAGCAACCTCTAAGATACGAGCCATGCTCTCATCGTCAACAAGGCAGGAATCTGGGAAGTGCCAGCCACCCTGAACAATACGATGACCAATGCCCTCAATCTTGATGTCGCCAGCAGAAACAACCTCAAGAACGCGTGCAATAGCCGTTTTGTGGTTAGACATGCAGAATTCTTCTTTAATCTTTTCGCCACCAAACTCCTGGTGACCAAAGATGCCATTGCTCGAACCAATACGCTCGCAATTGCCCTTTGCATAGACCTCACGAGTCTCAGTATTCAAAAGCTGATATTTCAAAGAAGAGCTGCCAGCATTTACAACGAGTACGTTCATTGTGTTCCTCTCTTATCAAAAAACATCTCCATAAAGACGCAAACCACACAAGATAATACGCCACCTAGAGATGTTTTTTAAGCTTCTATTTAATTATTTTTCAATTTGCTTAAACGTTTTATTGCTTAGCATATAGAAAATGAGACTCACTAGAGAAGATTCTCGCCAAGATCCTTGCCGCCCAATACATGAATATGGCAATGCATAACGGTTTGACCAGCAACTTCACCAGTATTAGCAATAATGCGGAAGCCCTCATCAAGACCCTTGAGGGAAGCTACCTCACGAACAGCGTTAATCATTGCTGCTACCGTCTCACCCGGAATATTATCAACAATATTGTCGTAGTGAGCCTTAGGTACAACCAACGTGTGAACAGGAGCCTGAGGATTTAAGTCGTCAAAAGCAATTACCAAGTCGTCCTCATAAACAACTGTGGATGGGATCTCATGATTTGCAATCTTGCAGAAAATGCAATCACACATAGCGCATACTCCTTACATCGCCATTAAAAAGGAAGATCGGTATCCTGGGAAGCAGCATCTGCTGGACGCTCTTCCAAGCTACCATCAAGGCCTTCTACCAAAACAGAAACCTTTTGCTCGGCATTTACCAAGCGCTCGCGCAAGCTCTTAAGCAAAGAAATGCCGCGCTCATATGACTCCAAAGACTGCTCAAGCTCCATGTCGCCAGACTCCAAGTTGCGAATGATAAGCTCAAGCTCCTGAGAAGCCTCTTTATATGAAAGCTCCTCGATGTTCATAGTTGAATTCATACTTAATACTCCTTATACCAATTAACGTAGTAGTCATACTCATAAACAGTGTGCTATTTGCTCGATGGCGCTGCATCAACGTGATCGACAACACCAAAGACGTCACCATCGCTAAAGCGAACACGTACCGTCTCGCCAGGCGTGAAGGCTCCAGCTGAAGTTGCAACACCTTCATCGTCATACGCAATAGAATAGCCACGTGATAAAACTGCAAGTGGAGACAGTGCATCAAGCTTTCCTGCATAGGCAGCAAAATTAGATTCGAATGCCTTAACAAGACGGCCCGACAAGTGGCGCATATGCTCATGCTGAGCCTCAAGCAGCTTTCTATCTACAACAAAGCTGCGCTTAGACTGCAACAACATACGGCCAGAAGTTGCCTGAAGGTCCTTCTTAGCAACGTCAAGATTGTGCTGCATTGCATCAAGCAGGCGATCTTGTGCCATACCCAACTCAATGGTGCGACGATCCAATACCATCGTAGGATCGTTTAATGCACGCCGAGAAGCCCAGTCATCAAGACGTACAGATAAATACTCAAGCTGCTTGCGTA
>SAMEA104404100__coassemble_1607_pt1 | contig 19834 bp, 16 predicted proteins | sample SAMEA104404100__metabat2_low_PE_008 | metagenome-assembled genome bin SAMEA104404100 (sample SAMEA104404100) | Balaenoptera acutorostrata
TACCCATGGGCCATCCACGACGCGTCTTTTGCAATTGAACCTGGAAGCTTCACGGCGCTCATTGGCCAATCTGGTTCAGGCAAATCAACCACGCTCTCGTTAAGTTGCGGCCTCATCAACCCCACCCACGGAGAAATTCTTCTCAATGGCGCCCCGCTTTCTCAAGCCCAGCACACGGATAATCTTTTTCATACCATAGGTTATGTTGCTCAATCAGCTGAGCATCAGTTGTTTGCGCAAACCGTCTACGACGACATCGCCTTTGGTCCCCGTAATCAAGGACGTGCCGAGAAGGACGTTGAAGCCTGTGTCACTCAGGCAGCTGCCCGTGTAGGAATTGACCTGTCACGCCTAGCTCATACTTCGCCCTTTAGCCTTTCTGGTGGTCAGCAAAAGCTTGTTGCTCTTGCAGGTGTTCTTGCAATGGAGCCTTCTATGCTCATACTTGACGAGCCACTTGCAGGACTCGATCCTGCTGGAAGGCAGCACATACTCGAACTGCTTAAAGATCTCAATGCGCAGGGCACAACCATCTTGCTCGTTACCCATTCAATTGATGATGCAGCAGCATTTTCCAGCCATATACTTGCCTTTAAAAAGGGAGCTATTCTTACTCACTGCCCAACCCGTGAGTTTTTCTCAACTCCTGCCTATTTAGAGCAGCTCGATCTTGAATGCCCCTCATCAATGCGCCTGGCACAAAACATGCGCGATGAGGGACACACTATTGAGCAAAACCCGCTCACATTACAAGAGCTTGCATACACGTTGGCCAACACCACAGCAAGCCTGGAGGTATGATCATGAGTATCGATTTGCGCCTCGGCGAATACTACGACATCGCCTCTCCCCTGCATGCTTGCGACGCGCGCATCAAGCTTGTACTTGCGTTTAGCTATGTTTTAAGCTGCGTATTTGTCTCTACCATTCCCGAGCTCTTAGTTGCCGCAGCGGTATTGGGAATTGTATTGAGTACATCTCATATCCCTCTATCGCTTGTATTGCGCCAGATGAAGCCCGTCTTATTTTTAATGATTCTTACGTCGGGTATTAACTTGTTGTTCATTCAAACAGGTACCACGCTTATAGACGCGGGATTTCTTCACGTAACCAGTGACGGCGTCCTCTATGCGCTGCTCTATACCTTGCGCTTTGCATTTCTTATTGCAGCTTCTATTTTGCTGCTCCTTACAACTACACAAAGTGAGTTATGTGGTGCCCTAGAAGACCTTTGCGCTCCTCTTGCGCACCTCGGGCTTCCCGTCCATCAACTCATATTCACCTTAAGTCTCGCCCTGCGCTTTGTACCTATCCTGAGCGAAGAATTCATCTCCATTCAGCGAGCACAGCGCACGCGCGGAGCACAAACCGCCTCGCGCAATCCCCTCAAAGCACTTAGTGCCCTGATGCCCTTAGTCATTCCGCTTCTTGCAAGTTGCCTGCGCCATGCCGAGAATCTCTCGCGCGCTATGGAATCTCGCTGCTACCTTGCATGTGACTGCCGCAGCTCTTATCGGCAGCATGCAATCGACCCTGTACGCGACGGGGCATTTTGTATTCTCTTTATCATCTATGTAGGTCTTCTTTTTGTAATGTAGTTTACGCTCAGCCTCTGCATTTTGAAGCATAGCTTGGTAGAATAGATAGTAACTATGCTCGTTTAATTGAGCTCTTAGCTGTTTATATATCTCTTTTTGTAAAGGATACTAGTATGACTAAGCTTTTGGATCCAAAGGACACCTGCGTTCTTGTTACCGGAGGAGCAGGCTTTATTGGCTCCCACACGGTCGTTCAGCTGCTTGAGCAGGGCTATCAGGTTGTAGTTGTTGATGACCTCTCTAACTCTAGCAAGGTTGCCCTCGATCGTGTTTGCCAAATTGTTGGCGATGAGGCTGCAAAAAATCTTTGCTTCTATGAGGCAAATGTCTTGGATCGCGATGCCCTTAATGCAATTTTTGACAAGCATCCTGTCGATCGCGTTATTCACTTTGCTGGCTTTAAGGCCGTAGGTGAGTCTGTCAAAAAGCCTCTTGAGTACTACCACAACAACATTGGCTCTACCCTTGTTTTGTGCGATGTCATGCGTGAGCATGGCTGCAAGTCCATCATCTTCTCCAGCTCTGCTACCGTATACGGCGACCCAGATGAGGTTCCTGTTACCGAGAAGAGCCCTAAGAAGCCTGCAACCAATCCTTATGGTTGGACCAAATGGATGATTGAGCAGATTTTGATGGACCTTCACACGTCTGATCCAGAGTGGAATGTTGTTTTGCTCCGCTACTTCAATCCAATTGGCGCTCATGTCTCTGGCCTTATCGGCGAAGATCCTAAGGGTATTCCAAACAACCTCGTACCTTATGTTGCACAGGTTGCTGTAGGCAAGCTTGAGGCAGTCAACGTCTTTGGCAACGACTATCCAACCCCTGATGGCACCGGTGTTCGCGACTACATCCACGTTGTAGATCTCGCTGCAGGCCACGTTGCATCCCTTAACTGGATGAACGGCAAGACCGGCGTTGGCATCTTTAACTTGGGCACCGGCAAGGGCTCTTCTGTTATGGATGTAATCCATGCGTTTAGCAAGGCATGCGGTCAGGAGCTCCCTTACGTTGTTGCTCCTCGCCGTGATGGAGACATCGCAGCTAACTGGGCAGATCCTACCCACTCCGAACAGGAGCTTGGTTGGAAGGCACAGTACAACATGGAAGATATGTGCCGCGATTCTTGGAACTGGCAGTCTCACAACCCTAATGGTTTCGAAGGTTAGGTCACAAGGTGACACAATCTACACCAAATGATTTCTCACAAATGAGCTTTCCTGAGTTTCTTAATGCGCACGCGCAGCTCATCAACGACTACCTCGAGCAATTCTTTGTCAACAAAACCTGCCGAGAAGACCTTGCAGCTTACCTGTACAATCCTTTGGCTGAGTACAATCGCAACGCAGGAAAGCGCCATCGCCCCCTCATTTGCATGCTCGCTTCTGCAGCCGTAGGCTCTCACCTTGAGGCCCCCCTTGCTATGGCAGCCGCAATTGAGAACTTCCAAACTGCAGCGCTTATTCATGATGATATTGCAGACGCGGGACAGTTGCGCCGCGGCAAACCTTGTCTGCATATCACCCAAGGCGTTGGCATGGCTATCAACGATGGAGACTATGCACTCGTAGCAAGCTTTGATTCGATTATTTCTGATTCAACGCTTGATGATTCCCTTAAAGTTCGCCTGCTCCACGAGCTCACTTCTATGATGCAGCGCACCATAGAAGGACAGGCACTTGATCTAGGTTGGGTTGCCAACAATCGCTTCGATATTACCGTCGACGATTATTTGTTTATGGCCACTCACAAGACCGCCTTTTATAGCGGTGCCGCTCCCTTAGCTTGCGGCGCCCTTATCGGCGGAGGAACGAACGAGCAGGTAGAAGGCTTGCGCAGCTTTGGCATGGATACTGGCCTTGCATTCCAGATTCAAGACGATTTGCTCAATCTTATTGGCAAAAAAGAAGCTCGCGAGAAGGACTTTAGGTCTGACATTACTGAGGGTAAACGTACGCTCGTAGCAGTACATGCACTTTCCCGCTTAGATGCTGCAGACCATGATGAGCTCTTGAGCATTCTTGAAGCTAAAACATCTGATGCTAAGCTTCTTGCACGTGCCGTTGAGTTGTTTGACAAGGCAGGTTCGCTTGACTTTGCACGCAACTACTCACTTGAGCTTGTTAGCCGTGCAAAAGAGCAACTGGCAAATCTTTACCTGGAGCCTACTGCTAAATCGCTGCTTATCAAGATGGCAGACTTCTTTGTAGAGCGCCTTCGTTAGCCTTGCTCATTTCTTGTACTCTCTCCAACATGCATGTCGATAAGACCCATGTTGGGTAAACTTATGCACGTAGATACCATGTAAAGGAGGGAACCTATGGATCCCATTATTGCTGGCATGACCGGCCCTGCTGTTGAGGACGTTCAGACGCGCTTGTCTCAGCTTTCTTACAGCATTGATGAAGCTGAGCTCTCCAGTAAGACCTTTGGTCCTTCAACTTCAACCGCTGTCATGAAGTTTCGACTTGACCACAGCTTGAGCGCATCTGAAGAAGTCGATCTTGACTGCTGGGGTGCCCTTGTTGATGCAACATACAAACTCGGCGACCGCACGCTCTACCTTCGCCTTCCTAATTTCCACGGTGCAGATGTCGTAGAGCTCCAAAATGCTCTCAATATCTTGGGCTTTGCTTGTGGCGATGCAAATGGCTACTTTGGCCCACACACCGAGGCAGCATTGCAGCAATTCCAGGAGAACGTAGGTCTTTTCTCTGACGGTATGGCATTCCAAGATACCTTTGCCTACATCGACCGCCTGCGTCACGTTTGGGAGGGCAAGCCAGCACAGAGTCACTCTGGCGCACACACCGGCTTTGCACGCGCTGCAAATGTTCTTGAAAACACACGTATTGCTGTTATGGGCGATGACCCAATTGCACGCAATGTCGCTTCTCGCATGTGGAACATTGCTTCTGCAACTACCGAGAATTCCGGTTTGGTTTTATGTGACAAGGAAATTCCTGAGGATGTTCAGCTTGTCTTGATCGTCTCTGACCTTGCACTTCCTCAAGATGCCGAGCCTGTTGCAACCATTGTTCTTGCTGAGGTTGACAACCTCTCTGCTCGTCTTCACACCGCTATCGAAGCGAGCCCTGAGACTCCAGCTCATGTTCGCCTTGAGCTTACTGGCATGACTCAGTACAATGGCAGCTTCACTGCAAGCGATGCGCAAATGATTGCAGTTCGTCTGCTAGACGCCGTATGCGATGCTTGCGCTGAATAACTCGTAGGTAAAACGAGGAGCCCATGGATATCATGAGCTCCTCGTTTTTTATTAGCTATATATGATTGAACTACAATTGTTCAGCAGCCTTCTTTTCTTCAAGCCTGCGATATACATCAAGCTTGGTCAAGCTATAGAGAACAGAACATACAGGAACGCCTACCAGCATACCTAACATGCCAAAAGCATTGCCGCCTATGGTTACTGCAGCTAACACCCAAATTCCTGGTAAAGAAACTGATTTGCCAACAACGCGAGGATAGATAAGATCTCCCTCAAATTGCTGTAAAACAATAATGAACAAAACAAACCAGAGAGCCTTGATTGGCTCAACCATCAAGATAAGGAATGCACCAACGATAGTTCCAAAGAACGCACCAAATACCGGAATAAGTGCGGTAAATCCTACCAGAACAGAAATCATTGGAGCATACGGCATCTTAAGCACACTCATACCGATGAAGCACAAAACTCCAATAATTATGGCCTCAGTAAGCTGACCAGTTACAAAATTGGAGAATGTCTTATTGGTCAGTGCTGCAACATCTAAAATGCCCTGGACCTTCTCGGCAGGTAAATAAGCATGCAAAAATCTCTTAGCCTGACCACCCAACTTCTCTTTTTCAAGCAAAATATAAGCAGCAAAAACCATAGCAAGTACGCCGTTGAAGACTGCGGAGAAAATTGTAGCCGTGAGTCCAACCGTTTTATTGAAAAACGTATAGCCACTTTCCGTGAGGAAAGAGCCAATCATTTTGCCAATTTCATTAAAGTTAAATTCTGGCTGAGGCAAAACTATGGAGTACTGACTTAAGAATACTGAGAGATCTGTCCACCAAGTTGTAAGTTGCATGACATAGTCTGGGAACATCTCGATGATCATAGCGAGCGTATGCTGAAGCTCTGGAACAACCATAAAGAAGAGAATGAAGATTGCACCAGCAATGATAAGCGTGGACAAAAGCAAGCAAATAGGACGCTTAATGCGCGCGCCGATGCCCTCTGAGGGATTCTTAGAACATGCATCCCACAGCTTCTCGATTGGCCTCATAAGCACATTAATAATGAATGCTAAGCAAAGACCAAGCAAAAAGGGAAAGAGGATTTCGAGCAAGGTCTGAAAAGAATTGAATACCGTATCAAGGTGATTGAGTCCCCAAAACAAAAGCATTGAGAAGCATATTACAAATAGTATTTTGCGCATATTTTCTTTATTGAGTTCCAAGTACAACCACCTTGCCCTCTTACAAAAGGTATACCAAAGCAAGCAAACAACTTTGGTATACCGCTAACTTACCTCTTAGTGCGCACGAGAGCGCTTAACTGCCTTTACCACTTCTACCTGAATAATAGAAAGAAGGGAAAGGCCAACAACAATTAACCACTCAGTTCCGCTCAAAAGTGTCAAACGAAATGCACTCTGCAATGCAGGAACAAAGAGGATAACAAGCATTAATAACAACGATATTGCAAACGATACAATCAACCAAGGATTTGCACCTTCTGCACGTACCCAAATTGGCTCGGTATTAGAGCGCTGGTTAAATGCGCGCAACATCTGCGAGAATGCAAGGGTACAAAATGCCATGGTTTGACCAGCCGTATGACTATCAAGGCTCACACCCACCCAATATGCAATAAGTGTGAGGGCGGCAACAAAGATACCCTGCGTTATAACGCGGCGAACCAAATCTTTCTCAAAAAGTGTTCCGCTCTTAACCGGCTCGTGCTTCATGATATTTTTGCTTGCTGGATCAACACCTAATGCAAGCGCTGGCAATGTTGCTGTTGCTAAGTTTACCCACAAAATATGAACTGCGAGCAATGGAGCATTCCAGTTAAACACAGTTGCAACAAAGAGCGTGGTAATCTCTGCAATATTACCTACCAACAAGAACTGAATTACCTTTTGAATATTACGATAAACCCTACGGCCTTCTTTAATTGCATAGGCAATTGTCGTAAAACTATCATCGAGCAGAATCATATCTGCCGCATCCTTGGCAACGTCTGTACCAGTTATACCCATAGCAACGCCAATGTCTGCAGCCTTCAGTGCAGGAGAGTCATTAACACCGTCACCCGTCATTGCAGCAACTTCACCGGTGCGCTTTAAACTTTTAATAATGCGCAATTTGTCGGCGGGCGACACACGAGCAAATACCGTTGTTGTCTTTACTGCCCGATCAAGCTCCTCATCGCTCATTGCATCGAGCTCATCGCCAGAGATAATAGTATTACCCTCTTGATAAATGCCCAATTCACGAGCAATAGCAAGTGCGGTTACCTTGTGATCACCCGTAATCATGATGCTTCGAATGCCTGCCTCATGACACGTCTTTACCGCAGCTGCGACTTCGCGTCGAGGAGGGTCAATCATGCCAACCGCGCCAATAAAGATCATGCCAAACTCAACGTCTTGCTCATCATCTTGAGGAAGCTCATCGAGCGCACGTACAGCAAAACCCAACACGCGCAATGCATTTTCTGACATCGTAAGACAAAGACGCATGATCTCTTCTCGGTCTTGCTTTGTCATAGGACGTGCACCGTGCTCGGTCAACAAATGGGTACACAGCGGCAACATTTCGTCGACCGCGCCCTTAGTGTATGCACACATGCGATTCTCAATTGCATGAACGGTTGTCATGCGCTTTCGATCAGAGTCGAAGGGCTGTTCCCACTCACGTGGATACAAATCTTCAAGCTCCTCATGATCTACGCCCAAGTCGCTCGCCATTTGAATGAGCGCACCCTCGGTAGGGTCGCCGATAATCTCGCCTGGACGGTCTGGGTCAAAGCTTGCATCATTACACAGCGCCGCAGCATAGACAAGCTCGTGATAAACGCCCTCGTGAATCTCATCAACAGAATTAATAAGCGATGCCCTACCAGATTCAAAGTCGGTATCTATCGCTACATGAGTAACCGTCATCTTATTGAGCGTGAGCGTACCGGTCTTATCCGAGCAAATAACCGTAGCACTACCCAGCGTTTCTACCGCAGGTAATTTGCGAATAAGCGCGTTTTTCTTGGCCATGCGCTGAACGCCCAAGGCCATAACAATAGTTGCTGTCGCAGGAAGACCCTCAGGAATAATAGAAATTGCTAGTGAAATAGCAACCAAAAACTGTGGAACAAGCGGGCGCTGATACAGCGCACCAATTGCAAAAATCAATACACAAACGATGATACCAACAACCGTCAAGGTCTTGCCTACTGCATTAAGCTTGCGCTTAAGCGGGGTATCAAACTCATCTTGCGTATCAAGCATGCCAGCAATATTGCCCACCTCGGTATTCATACCGGTGGCAACAACAACACCCGTTGCACGACCATAGGTAACAATTGCTGACGTATAAACCATATTGCAGCGCTCAGCAAGAACGCAGCTCTCATCAAGAACTACCTCTGCGTCCTTCTCGGCAGGAACAGATTCACCCGTAAGAGAAGCTTCCTGAACCTTAAGATTTGCAGACTCAATGAGGCGAATGTCGGCAGGCACCATATCGCCATCGGAGAGCAGGCATACGTCGCCTACAACGAGCTCAGATGCTGCAACGATGCTTTCTTCTCCCTCACGCATCACGCGCGCTACCGGAGCGCTCATGTTGCGCAGGGCCTCGAGCGACGACTGTGCCTTCTTCTCTTGAACAATGCCAATCACTGCATTAATTACTACGATAGTTGAAATAACAATTGCCTCAGACCACTCTTGGAGTACTGCCGAGAAGACCGCGGCGCCAATCAAAATGAGCACCATCGGGTCGATAATCTGAGCTTTAAGCATCTCAAGAATTGTCTTTGCAGGCTTTGAACGCAACTCATTGCGTCCCTGCTCTTTCAACCTATAAGCTGCCTCAGCATCACTTAAACCTTCTTGAGATGTATTGAGCATCTCATACATCTCGTTGATTTCTTGAGCGTGCCAAGGCTTGCGTCTGTGATTATCCATAAAGGACAAACCACCCCTTCCATAGAAGTTTTACTATATTCTGACCGCCTCACGGCGGGAGGTCAGCGCATAAAAATAGACACGAATGTGCCTAGGTGTCAGCAGATATTCATTTGTGTAGTGTGAAGAAAAGTACGGTCAGCGTCGGAACTGTCGGCGTCGTCCATAATGTGTGAGATCATTCTCCTTCAAAATAAGTGTTTGCATAGTTATATGCGAATTGCCCGCCCACGTCAAGCAAATTCAAAATCGCGATACATAATTCCAAGGCAATCTAACAAAAAACACGCCCATCAGGCGTGTCTGTTTGCTCTATGCAATTAGTAGAGTTGGCTGGGGTAACAGGATTCGAACCTGTGTAACGGGTACCAAAAACCCGGGTCCTGCCGCTGAACGATACCCCAGTGCTCTCACAGCGCTGGTGCGCTGTGAGTATTCTAGCAGAAATTTAGACTTCCGTTAGCGTCTATTCGTCCATCATGCGAAAATAACCTATTTGTTTTCACATTTTCAACGCCCGTTTGTTTCAAACTCAATTCTTATTCGCGTTCTTATCACCTGAGCCAAAAAAGTGCGGTATCCTCAAGGTGGTTTTTATCCCTACAGGATAAATTTCTTTCAATTCTTTCTTCAACGGACAATATTTCTTGCATTCAGGAGCGATACATGTCTGCAACGAGCCTTTTTGCTGTTCATCAGCGCTGGGCGCAACTCGCAACACAGCAGTCAAACAAACAAAATATTCTCGATGCGCTTCATGAGATAAGCGACCTCGACGCAACGTTTTACGATGTGGGACACGATCGTCGCGTAAGCACCAACGATGAACTCTCAACATTTACCTCATGCAGCTTTAATCAAAATGTTGAGCTCACAACCCTATGGACGTATCCGCTCATTCAGGCAGAGCTGACCTATGAAAATAAGCCCAGCATCAACGTACCTGCTATTAGCATTCCAAGTTCAGATGGTAATCCCTACTACCTGCTTATCCACGCTGATCTCGACAGTCCGTACCTTTCATGCGAGATGGGCGTCATGACAGTCGAAGTGAGCGTAGGCCTACTTGCTCAAGAGATTCTCAAGAAGAACGCGCTCGACCAAAACCTCTTCACCGTCAATAACAACATTGTTCATGACTTGCTGCTCGGACGTTTTTCTAGTCACGAGAAGCTCGAAAACGCACTCACATCGCTCGGCTTTGATAACGACGCGCAATATCAGATTCTTCTTGTACGTATTACCCTGGAGGATGAACATTCCGAGAAGGACATGTCTGCAGTGCGCCGTGCTATTCGTGCGCGCATTCGTGCCCTCTACCCTTCCATTCGCTTCTATGTAAGCAATGACCGACAACTATTTGTTCACAGCTATAAGCAGGAATCAGATGCGCTCGACTTGTCCTTAATTGAAGGGGCTCTCAAGAAACTCGAAGCAACACCAAGCATTCCTAATTTCTCTTACTTAGGCGTCCTGAGCCTAACGTGTGATGCCTACCATGTTGCTCAGCGCAATACCGAGGTTATGAACACCTACAAGCTGTTTGACGAAAGTAAGTGGCGCAACCACTGTGTTCGCTATGAAAACCTTGGCATCTATAAATTGCTTATGCAAATTGATGACCTCAATCATATTAATGACTATGTAGATCCACGCATCATGCAGCTTCGTCTTGATAACCCCGATATGATTGACACCCTTATTTGTCTTTGCGATAACAACCTTAACTATCAAGAAACAGCAAAGCAGCTTTTCTTGCATCCTAAGACCATTCATTATCGCGTTAAGCGTGCTCGCCAACTGGTAAATCTGGATGTTCATAATTCTAATGATTGCCTCCAGATTATGCTTGCAAGCCGCATCTTTGCTCTTGCAGACACAACACTGTAGTGACACTTCAAACACAAAAACCCCGACCTGCACGTTGCAGGCCGGGGTTTATTATGCATAACGCAAAAGACAGTGAGAGACAAACGTATTTAAGGAGGGGCACGTTAGGGCTGCTTTAGCATTAGCATTGCGCAAGGATATCAAAGCTGATTATCCCTGTCTCAATAAACTACTTTTGAGGAACAGAAGGATCAAAGTCATCGGGAAGCTTAATATCTACCGAACCGCATCCACAAGATCCGCCGCAGCTAGAACAATCTCCAGAGCAGCCACCACCTGCCTTATGTTTTCTATACAAGCTTCGTGCTGCAAAAAACATTACAAGCAGAACAACTGATAAAACAATTGCATCTCCGACAAAGGTAGGCATGATATATCCTTCCGATCCTATGCTCCACTACAGAAGCAATGATTAAATAACGCTACTGTGCAGCTTCTACGGAAGTAAGGTCCTTCTCGGCTTCCTTTGGCTGATAGCCCTTACGGAAGAGCAAGTAAAGCAAGGTGCCGAGCAAGATAATTGCAACAACAGTGCCAACACCAAATACAGCCTCACCGGTGAACAAGCCACCAATCTGGTAAATGATGAGAGAGACTACATAAGCAAATACGGTCATGTAACCTACAGCTGCAAGAGTCCACTTGGTGTTATTCATCTCACGACGAATAGCGCCGATTGCTGCGAAGCATGGTGCACAAAGAAGCTGGAATACCATGAAGCTATAAGCGGTAACTGGACCAAAGTCAGCAGCAACCAAAGGCCAAATCTCGTCGCCAGCCTCGGAAAGCTCGCCTGCAAAGTTGTAGAGCGTACCGAAGGTCATAACGACCTCTTCCTTTGCGATAAGGCCGGTAACGGTTGCAACGGTTGCCTTCCAAGCCATGTCGCCAACCCAGCCCAAAGGAGCAAAGATCCAAGCAACAGAGCGACCCATAGAAGCAAGCAAAGAAGTATTGTTGTCGGCAACCTCTACGAGTGCGCCGTCAACGAAACCGTAACCCTGGAGGAACCAAAGTACGATAGAGGAAAGCAAAATGATGGTACCTGCACGCTTAATAAATGACCAAGAACGATCCCAGGTTGCACGCAAAACATTGCCTGCAGAAGGAACGTGATATGCAGGAAGCTCCATAACAAATGGTGCAGGCTCGCCAGCAAAGCTCTTGAACTTCTTGAGCATAATGCCAGAAACTACAACTGCGCCAACGCCAATGAAGAATGCGCTCGTTGCAACAAGAGGGCTGTTACCAAACAATGCACCAGCAAACAAACCAATGATTGGCATCTTTGCACCGCAAGGGATGAAGCCTGTGGTCATGATGGTCATCTTGCGGTCACGATCCTGCTCGATCGTACGAGAAGCCATAATGCCAGGAACGCCGCAGCCCGTAGCTACGAGCATTGGAATAAAGGACTTACCAGAAAGACCAAAACGACGGAAAATACGGTCCATGATGAAGGCAACACGAGCCATATAACCAATGTCCTCAAGAATTGCCAAGAGGATAAACAGTACGATCATCTGAGGTACAAAGCCCAAAACTGCGCCAACACCTGCAACGATACCGTCCATGACCAGGCCATAAAGCCAACCAGAGACGTTAAGAGCCTCGAGAATGCCGCCAAAGAAAGTAGGAACCCACTCACCAAAGATGACGTCATTTGCAAAATCGGTACCCAACGTACCAATAGAGATTGACCAAGGGCCCATAGCGATTGCATAGATGGCTGCCATAACCAAAACAAAGATTGGCAACGCAAGAACACGATTCGTTACAATGCGGTCAATCTTGTCAGACAACGACAAGTCGCTTGAAGACTTCTTCTTTACGACACTCGTAGAAACAACTGAGGTAATGTAGGAATAACGCTGGTTGGTGATGATAGACTCAGCGTCATCATCAAGCTCATTCTCACAGTCCTCAATATGCTCCTCAAGATGAGCAGCAAGATCATGATTGAGCTTGAGGTCCTCCAAGACCTTCTCGTCACGCTCAAAAATCTTGATAGCATACCAACGAAGGTTTGCCTTCTTGAGCTTCTCGGTCAAAGAAGCATCGTCAGCGATAGACTCCTCAATGTGAGCAAGGGCGTGCTCTACGGAGCCATTAAATACGTGAGGGAGCTCCTTTGCCTCATGCTTGCGAGCTGCGTCGATTGCAGCCTGTGCAACCTCAAAAGAGCCTTCGCCCTTCAAAGCAGACATCTCAAGAACAGGGCAACCCAATGCCTGGCTGAGCTTATCCAAATTGATGTCGTCGCCATTTTTGCGTACGAGGTCAATCATGTTGACGGCAATAACGGTTGGAATACCAAGCTCAAGCAACTGAGTGGTGAGATACAAGTTACGCTCGATGTTGGTACCGTCAACAATATTAATAATTGCATCTGGGCGCTCATTTACCAGATAGGTACGAGCAACAACTTCTTCAAGCGTATAAGGAGAAAGAGAATAAATGCCTGGGAGGTCCTGAATGACAACACCTTCCTGACCCTTAAGCTTTCCTTCCTTCTTCTCGACAGTAACACCAGGCCAGTTTCCTACAAACTGAGCTGAACCGGTAAGTGCGTTAAACAGCGTTGTTTTACCGCAGTTAGGATTACCGGCGAGGGCAATATTCAAGCTCACGTACATCACTTCCTTATCTATCAAATTAGCTGACACATTTCTGTGTGCGAGATTCCCCATGAACCCGAATATTAAAGGTCTGCAACCTCAATATTTTCAGCATCTGCCTTACGAATAGAGAGCTCATAGCCACGTACAGACAACTCCAAAGGATCACCCAGTGGAGCTACCTTGCGAACAAAAACCTCGACGTTCTTCGTAATTCCCATGTCCATAATGCGACGACGAACAGGGCCTTCGCCATGGATCTTTACGACCTTAACAGTTGAACCTACTGGAGTGTCTTTCAATGTTTGCATACGTGCCATCCCTTACTTTCCTACCTCACAACATGTGAAGCCTATGAGCGATTCTCTACCTGGTTGAGGTAAAGCCTAAAACATTACGCGACGAGCAAGCGTCTCATCAAGTGCAATACGTCCGTCCTTTACTTGGACGATAAGACCACCGTTAATCTCGTTAATAACAGTAATGTTTGTATCAACAACAAAGCCGAGCTCTGCCAAGTGCTGGCGAACCTCATCCTTGCCAGTGATTTTACGGATAGTAACTGTCTCTCCAGGCTTAGCCATAACCAAAGGCATCATGAGCTAAAACCCTCCTTCAAAAGAATGTAACCTATGTCTAATCGCCCCTCGAATGACATAGGTTAGCTTTTCCTAACTTTTTGCTATATGTGAGTTAACCACTACTAACTGTATTCGTCAAGTGAAAAGTCGGATGTTTTTTCCTTTTGGGTCAATTATTTACAGACCTTAATATCGCCTTAATATGAAATTAGCTTTGATATATATTTGAGCTAATGAGCATATACGTATAAACTAGTACTACACATGATTAAACATTAACCTTTCTGAGAATCACTGTTTTAAGGAGGCCCGTTATGAAGAGCCATGAATCTCAAGAAGATTATCTCGAGGCAATCCTCAAACTTTCTGAAAACAGCAATGAAGTACACGCTGTAGATGTTGCAAATGAGTTGCAGTATTCCAAAGCAAGTGTAAGTGTTGCAATGAAAAAACTCCGCACGGCAGGATATGCAACCGTTTCCGATAATGGCGCTATCTTCCTCACCGAATCTGGAGAAGAAATTGCTCAGGCAGTTTACTATCGCCACAAAACACTTTCTTCTTTCTTTGAAGGCATGGGCGTATCTCACGAAGTAGCATCAGAAGATGCCTGCCGCATTGAGCACTACTTGAGCGAGGAAACATTTACTGCGCTCATCAACCACATTGAGCATCACAAAGAGCTCGAGAAGTGCTGCAACTAGCACCTATATTTACAGCAAAAGGCTGAGAGGAAATTCCTCTCAGCCTTTTTCATCAACAACTATAATGTCATATTTGGATCTGCATCAATATCAAAGGATGCAAAATCTCCCTCGAGATACTTCCTGCGTGCAACAACTGCGATCATAGCAGCATTATCAGTGCAGGCATTCTGTGGAGGGACCGTAACACGAACCTTCTCGCGCGTAAGCTTGCGAATAAGCAACTCACGCAAGTGAGGATTTGCGGCAACACCGCCACCTAAACAATACTCATGAGCACCTGTCTCGCGCAAAGCGTTGAGTGCCTTTTTGAACTGTACGTCAAAAACAGCAGCCTCAAAAGATGCAGCCAAATCTGGAATATGCAAGGGCCTACCTGCAGCAGTTTCCTGCTCAATATAGGTAATGACTGCAGTCTTTAAACCAGACAAGCTAAAGCGATAATCATGGCTGTGCATCATAGCGCGAGGGAAATCGATAGCCTTAGGATTACCTTGGGCAGCAAGACGAGAAATAATTGGACCGCCTGGATAGCCAAGACCTAATGCCTTAGCCACCTTATCAAATGCCTCGCCTACTGCATCATCTAAGGTTTCGCCCAAGACAACGTAGTCACCCCATGCGCGAACATGAACAAGCATCGTATGTCCACCAGATACAAGCGTAAAGATAAATGGTGGCTCTAAGTCTGGCGTAGTAAGCAAGTTTGCATACAGATGACCCTCAAGGTGATTGACCGTAATCAATGGCTTAGATGCAGCAAAGGCAAAGCCCTTTGCATATGCAACGCCTACGACCAAAGCACCAACCAAGCCAGGGCCCTGTGTTACACCAACAGCTGCAAGCTCTGATGGCATCAAGGCAGAAGACAAGCCAAGTGATAAAGCCGCCTCTTCAAGGGCAGCATCACATACGCCAGCAATAGCCTCCACATGCTTTCGAGAAGCAATCTCGGGTACGACACCACCAAAACGAGCATGGAAGTCAATCTGAGTCGATACCTGCGATGCCAACATGGTGCCATCTTTATCAATAATAGCTACCGCTGTCTCATCGCAAGAGCTCTCAATGGCCATGGTAAGCTCGCGCTGAGCAATCATGTCCTTCTCGGCAGGCTCACGATGAGCTTTAAGTAACGGCCATTCACGCGTAAGCGCAATAGGCTCTGGACTCTCGTTATCCTGAGGCAAATTAAGTGGAAGGTCTGCGCTCATTACTACCGCGTCACAATTTGGGCCGTAGTAATTCTTGCGAGTTCGAACAGGAGCGAAGCCCAGTGCCTCATACAAAGCAGAAGCGCCTGTGTTGTTTTCTTCAACCTCAAGTGAGGCAGTCTGGCAACCAAGCATCTGCGCATCATAGCTGACGTGTGAGAGAAGCTTGCGTGCGATACCTTCACGGCGATGATCTTCGCGAACAACAACGTCGAGAATTTCAATGTCCTTCTCGACAATCATGCCACCAGCAAAACCTAAGATTTCACCCATGTCATGGGCTACCCACCATGTGCGATTATCGGCATCAAATTCCGATAAGAACATGTTGGCAGTCCAAGCATTGCGACCAGGGAAACTTGCTGCTTCAAGCTGAGAGACAACCTCGGCATCTGCAGGACACATAGGCCTAAACTGCAAATGCTGACCAGCCAGTGTATCGGCAACGCCACTAAGTGCCTCAGAGGTCTTTACCTCATTGCCAAGACGCTTGCGCTCATTTTCCTCTGCATCAGACAAACGAGTGTAGATAGGCAATACAAGCGCAGGGTCGCCCGTACCCATTGCAGCAAAACCATCCTTGGATGCAGCTGCCAGCAACAAGCCCTCACTTGTTGGCCACCATAAGTCCTGCTCTACGCGGCACGTAAGTCCTGCCTCGTCGAACAACTTTCCGTAGCGAACAAGTCCGTCGCCGGTGAGCTGCAGCTGATCTGCATCCGAGCGCTCAGCCCACTCTGCAACTGCTGCTGCGGCCTTAATAACACGCTCACGCTCGAACAGGCGCTCGACACCCGTGTCGTTCAAACGATACAGCGCAGGATAAATCTCTCCACGCATAGCATCGGCTGCGACACCCAAAAGACCGCGAACGCCCGCCTTCCATGCAGTCCATGCGCTTGCATCTAAGGTAGATGCTGCATAAAGAGGCTTATTTGCACCGCAAGCTAAGCCCTTAGCTGTAGAAATACCAATACGAACGCCCGTAAAGGAACCTGGGCCACGACCTACCAAGTACGCATCAATATCATCAACGCTCAACTGTGCGTCATCAAGCGCCTTCTCAAGTGTAGGAATCAACTCAATATTGGCGCGACGACGACACGAGTGATCAAGGCTTGCAAGCATCTCTACTTGTGCGTGGTCCTCACAAGGAGTCACGCGAGCGAGGGCGACGCAGAGCATGTCGGTTGAAGTATCAATTGTTGCGCAAATATAAGGCTTAAACATATTGGTCATAAAATAAAATCCTAGAGGTTTTTCTCGGCAACCGCCGCGTCAATATCACGAGCAAGCTCGTCTGCTCGCTGGCCAAATGCCTCAAGATGAATACGTCTTGATTCTGGTTTGGCCTCTTCTACCGAGAAGCGCTCAATCTGAATAGAAAGATACTCATCGGTCAGACTATCCTGGAACTGCTCACCCCACTCAAGCAAACAGACGCCTTCGTAGCCGAGCACATCAAAAATACCGGTATCCTCAAGCTCATAATCGTGCTCAAGGCGATACAGATCAAAATGGAATAGGGGAATCCTACCCTGATCATGCACTGCCATGATTGCAAAGGTTGGACTCGTAACAGCTGACTCGTCTCCAAGTCCTACAGATACACCCTTGGTAAACTGCGTTTTGCCAACGCCTAGTCCACCAGTTAGCACAACTACATCGCCATCTTGCAAGCAAGAAGCAACGAGTGTGCCAAATGAACGCGTATCGTCTACGCATGAGCTCTCGTATGCATATGCTGCATGTCGAAGAATTGCCATGGACTACTCGCCTTCTTCAGCCAGCTCATGAAGAACTGTTTGCGTATAAGGATGGTCTTCGTTAATGGGAAGGTCTTGCGGATGCTCACGTAAATAACGACCAAGCATAGCAAAATCTTCTTCAATCATTGCTTGCCACTTAGGGTTACGCTTAGCAGCTGCGGGATGCAGCGTAGGCATAACAAGAAAATGACCGGTGCGATAGAACTGTCCACGAAGCTTGGTAATGCCGCGCTCTGTCTTGAGAACAAAGTGGGTTGCAGGGTTTCCCATCGTAACAATAATGTCAGGCCAAATAGAACGCAGTTGCTCACGCAAGAATGGTGTACATGCCAAGGTTTCATCGGCACGTGGATCTCGATTAGCAGGAGGACGACATTTGAGGATGTTAGCGATGTAGACATCCTCACGGTCAATACCTGCAGCAGCCAAAATATTGTTGAGGTTCTTACCTGCAGCTCCTACAAACGGAGTGCCCTGCTTGTCTTCATTAGCTCCTGGTGCCTCACCAATAAGCATGACACGTGCATGAGGATTACCCTCACCAAATACAACATTGTTGCGCGTCATGCACAGCTCGCATTTATTGCACGCGTGAGCAAGCTGCTCAATTACCTCAAGAGGAACCTGCTTAGGTCGAGGCTTTGGGTAACCAGGAATTTCAAGCATTATACGTAGACTTTCTCAAGACGCATGCCAAAACCGCATGCACATTCATAGTTGATCGTTCCGCGTAGTGCAGCCATCTCGTCCATAGTCATGACAGCATCACCGTCGCGACCAACGATAGTTACAACATCGCCAATCTCTGCTTCGGGAGCAACATGGCCTGGAGTTGACTGCAAAGCGAACATGCACTGATCCATGCAAATGTTGCCAACCTGACGTACGCGACGACCCTTGTAAAGAACTTCCATCTTGTTAGAAAGCTCTCGTGCAAGACCATCTGCATAGCCAAGAGGAATTGTACAAATCTGAGTTGCAGTGCGAGGGACACGGTAGGTAAAACCGTAGCCAACACCCTCACCCATTGCTGGGTATGCAACACGGGTAATGCGAGCCTTAACGCTCATAACAGGCTCAAGCTCAATCTTTGATGCGGTAAGCTGACATGGATGCATGCCATACAAACCAATGCCAGCTCGAACCATATCAAGATGGGTCTCAGGGTGAAGAATAGTTGCTGGGGTATTGTCACAGTGTACGGTACCACACTCATAGCCAGCATTGCGCATAGCTTGAACAGCCTCAGTGAAGCGCTTGTATTGCAACTCCCAATCCCAGCTATCACGAACATCAGCAGTAGCAAAGTGAGTAAATACACCGTCACACTCAAGGCCACGATGGAAGTCGATTGCGCGCCTAAAATCGACAACCTCAGTGTAGTGAACACCAATACGGTTCATGCCCGTCTCGATTGCCATATGATATTTGCCGACCGTATTATGAGCAATAGCGCACTCGCCATAAGCAAGTGCAAACTCATGCGTATAAACAGAAGGCATAATCTGGTTTTCAATCAATGTCTCTACAGCAGTTACTGGAGGCTCTGAAAGCATCAAAATTGGAGCATCGATACCGCCGCGGCGTAACTCCACACCCTCATTAACTGTTGCAACTGCAAACATGTCAGCACCAGCAGAACGCATAATCTTCGCTGATGCGATTGCACCATGTCCATATGCGTCAGCCTTAATGACGCAACACATCTTCTGGTTAGGGTTAATCAGCTTTTTGAACGCACGCGTGTTTCGACGCAATGCTCCCTGATCAATCTCAACCCAAGCCCAACGTGTGTCTGGACATTTTACATTTTCCATTTTAAGCCTTCTTACTTAACGTACTTATTCGTCTTCATCAAACCCGTAGTTTGCAAGCTCATCAAACGCAGCGTCTTCAACACGCTGCAAAGCTGGACCAATGAAGTCAATTAAATCTGTAGCGATAACGCTACGCTCGCCAAACTTCTTAGCTGCAGCAAAACCACAATGAGAATGAACAGCAACAGCATGGGAAGCAAGCAACTCCCAGCTCTCTACATCATGCGTAGAAGCCAGGGTACCTGCTAAAATTCCAGCAAGTACATCACCAGAACCTGCAGTAGCCAATGCTGCAGGACCTCCAACAGGAAGTACGCAACGCTCTGGCGTAACAACTGCCGTCTGAGGACCCTTCGCAATAACCAGCAAATCAGAAGATCCTACAGCCCAAACAACTTCTTGAGCAGCCTTAAGCGCTGCATTGAGATGACGGATGCGACGTCCGCCAACCAAGCGTGAAAG
>SAMEA104404100__coassemble_1907_pt1 | contig 17175 bp, 10 predicted proteins | sample SAMEA104404100__metabat2_low_PE_008 | metagenome-assembled genome bin SAMEA104404100 (sample SAMEA104404100) | Balaenoptera acutorostrata
AGCCAACAATGAGCTCGGCAAGCTCATGCGCATGATTTGCGCTTTGAACCGCAATCTCTAGATGAAAGTCTCCGCGCGGATCTGCAATAAAGCCACCAGCAATCATCGCTCCCCTAATGTAGGCAATGGAGCAACATTTACGCGCGGTCAAATGAGGTGGAATACCTGCGACAAGGCGAGACTTGCGATCCAGAATACCTAACAGAATGAGTGCTTTTTCAAGCTGAGGCTGGTCGGGCAGAACAATCAGATAGTTGCGTACCTTATGCAGAACAGACTTGCGCACCGTAAAGTCGGTCTTTAGATGCAAGACCTTATGCGTAAGGCCAATCATGGTACGTGCGACCGCACCCGTCTCGGTTGAAATCTCCAGCTGATAGTGACCTGCGCCAGAAATAGACAGCGTGCCACACACGCGTGTGAGTGCCGCAAGAACAGACAGGTCACAATATTCGCAACTTGAAGCACAACGAGAAAGCTCGTCTCTTACTTCTGCGGTAAAAGACACGGGATTACCTCCGCAAATACATCTCTGAGAAGCTCGGGGTTATGCACAACAGGAGAATCTTCAGAATTAAAGTCACGAACAAAAACGTAGTTAACACGCTCGCGAATACGCGCAAGAATGTCATCATTTACTTTAACGTCGCGATACTCAAATGAATAAGGCGACACAGGACCTGCCTTCTTAGACGAGCCGGTAAGGTCATGGGTCAGCGCATCAAAGCTGCGCGTTGCAACACCGTGCTCGGTATTTCGAGAACGATGTACCAACATAACGTCAATAGCGCCTGCAAGTCCGTGGCGCTCAAGTGCCGATAAGTACTCCTCGGCATCCATGCCCCACGTTTCTCCCTGGCGGTCTGCCTTCGGGCAAACAAATACAACTTTGCCCGCAGAGTTTACAATCGCATCACAAATACCATCGACCAAAATATTAGGGATGATAGAGGTAAAGAGCGATCCGGGACCTAACACGATAATGTCTGCTTCCATAATGGAGTCAACCGCAGGCTGATACGCCTGAGCATTGCCCGGGGTGAGCCACACTTTATCCAGCGCGCAAGAACCATGACACAGCGCAGCTTGACCAGAAACAACGCGGCCGTCAAAACCGCAGCCCTCTAGAGAAACATTATCGAGCGTGGATGGAAGGACCGAACCCACGCATTCCAAAATGCGCTCACAGGTGCGAATTGCCTCAATAAAAGAGTCGGTCTCCTCGGTCAAGGCGGTCAAAATCAAATTGCCGAGGGCATGATCTTCAACGTAAGGAAAACGATGGGCAAACGCACGTGCCACAGCACTTTGAGGGTCGCGCGCTAATGCCGATAAGCACTTTCGAATATCTCCTGGCGGAATAATATGTGCGCGTTCGCGCAAAATTCCAGTTGATCCACCATCGTCAGCCATAGCAACAATTGCCGACAATGACTCACAATCAAGCGTTCTCATGACGCGCAATAAATTTGGTTGACCCGTACCGCCACCAATGCAGACTGCTTTAAATGTACTCATCTACATCAGCTCGATTGATTTGCACGCGCCAAATCTCGATGTGAAAGGGCAACGTGATAGCCATGTTCTGTAAGGTAGGCAGCCGTAACATTTGCAATAGAAACGCTTCGATGCTGGCCACCTGTACAGCCAATAGCAATGGATAGTTGAGGCTTGCCTTCTGCCAAATAGCCCGGCATGACTGCATCAAGCAGCGCATACCAAGCAGACAAAAAGTCTTGCGTCTTAGGATGCGTAATTACATAGTCAGACACCTTTGAGTCCATACCCGTAAGCTGGCGCATCTCAGGATCATAGAACGGATTAGGCAAGAAGCGAACATCAATCATGATATCTGCCTCTACCGGCATGCCATGCTTAAAGCCAAACGAGAAGACATTGACTTCCATAAGCTGCGCATCGCTTAATTCCGAGAAGGACCTACGCAGCTTAGAGCGCAGCGCTGCCGTGCGCAAACGGCTCGTATCGATGATCATATCTGCACGATCGCGTACTGGCTTCATCTGCTCGCGCTCACGCGAAATTGCGTGCGCGGTGCTCTCGCCGTGTTTTGCCAAAGGGTGGCGACGGCGCAACTCAGAATAGCGCCTAATCAAGACATCGTCAGATGCCTCAATATAGACAATGCTGCACGTCATCTCATGTGATTTGAGCTCCTCAACAGCATCAAAGAGCTCGTCAAATAAACCCTGTGAACGCAAATCGCAGGTAACACACAGATGCCTTCCAACACCAGAGTTAATACCTACCAATGTTGCAAGTTGCAAAATCAAACGTGGGGGCAAGTTATCGATGCAAAAGTAGCCCATATCTTCAAAGACATGCATAGCCTGAGTACGACCAGAGCCACTCATGCCCGAAATAATTACAATATCTGGTACAAACTTTTTAGCTTTATGTGTTGCGGTCACGTACACCGCCTCCTATAAGTTAAACGAGAGAAGTACCCAAGGTAAGAACGCCAGTCGTTGCAATACCTGCAAAATTGTCGACCTTATCCTCAAAGTAAGCTGTAGAAACCTGACGGTGGAACAGTGGATAGAGAGGAACATTGTTAGCAATAATGTCGAAGCACTCATTCCACAATGCCTGCTGCTCATCACCTGTCATCTGTACTGCCTGCTGCATCTTGTCTTCAAGCTCTAAGCACTCTGGAGCATCTGCCCACTGAGTACGCGTAATGGTCCAAGTGTTCTGACCGTAATACCAATTCATAAGCAGATCAGGATCGTTGCCAAAGCAAGATGGATCTCCTGGAGCAACCACAATATCGAATGCATTAGGATCTGCATCAAGTGCTGCATAGGTATCTACAGAAGATGCGAGACCAAGCTCAACAGTAAAGCCTAGCGCCTGCAAATCTTCAGCAATTAAAGCAGCTGCCTCATCCATGTAGCTTGAGGTAACAACATTGAGACGAACAGTACCTGGAACAACTTCATTTTCTTCCAAAAGCTGCTGAGCCTTAGCCAAATCATAGGAGTAAACAGTTGCTGCCTCATGATAAGAAGGATGCTTCTTTGGCAAGAAGCTTGTAGCAGCCGTAACTGAACCGGACATTGCATTTGCAATAATGCGATCCATATCCAAAGCGTACAGGCAAGCCTGACGAACAGCTACGTTATCAAACGGAGCCTTTTTGGTATTAAAGAGCATGAAGGACAAACCAAAACCCTCGAGGGTATCAACGCTCATACCAGCATTTTTAACATCATTAAGAGCATCACTTGGGACATTTTCCATAATATAGGCGTCGCCCTCAAGCGCTGCTGCAAGGCGCTCTTCATCGTCACAAACGATAGTCCAAACAAGCTCTGTAGCAAGTGCTTTATGAGTACCGTTGTAGTGGTTATTAGGAACGCACACTACTTCTTGCTCGTTAATATGCTCATACTTCCAAGGACCAGAACCCATAGGCTTGCGCGTTAGGTCTTCATCTGTTGCAGATGCAGGAACTACACGCAAAATAGCCAAGCGCTCACGTACTAAAGAAAATGGATATGCAGTTTTAACCATAACAGTTGTGTCACTGTGAGGCTCAATAGACTCAATAGGAGCAAGCATGGACGCATACACGTTGTTAGTGCAGGCGCGCTCAAAGGATGCACAAATATCTTTAGCAGTTACCAAGTTACCGTCAGAGAACTTAGCATTCTTGCGCAGCGTAATCTCATAGGTCGTCTCATCAAGCTGAATTGGATCGCCATCAGCCAGCTCTGGATGAACCGTGTAGTCGTGGTAATCCATACCATACAAGCCCTCAACAACATGCCAGTTGCAGCCAACAGCCAATGCGCTCGTAGTAGAAAGCGGATTAAAGTTGTCGCTTGCATAAGATGCAAGAATGGAGATTGTGCCATTAGTAGGAGCAACAACATCAATTGCTGGCTGCTGTTTACCACAACCTACCAATGCTGCACTCGCAGCAACAGCAGAAGCTGCCGATAAGTTCAAAAACGAACGACGAGAAAGAAAGTTGGTCGTATTGTTATTCATAACAGACTCCAATTACTGTTGAATATGTTCTCATTACATCTTAGTATCTGCTGCGTCTTGCGTAGCTATAGTCTCTTGTTCCCACATTCGCAACGTTTCATAAATCTCACGTGCGGTCTGCTTAGGAATTCCTTCGACTGCTTCAATCTCTTCAAGTGATGCAGCACGAAGACGCTTATTTGACCCAAAGGCTTTCTGCAAAGCCTTCTTGCGTTTAGGTCCCACGCCTTCAATCTCATCCAAAATAGAGATGGTCATCGCTTTATCACGCAGCTCACGATGGAAGGTAATTGCAAAACGGTGCGCCTCATCGCGTACCTGTTTAATCAAATAAAGAGAGGCAGATCCCGAAGGTAACACAACGGGCGTATCGTCCCAAGGAACAAACAACTCCTCATCTGCCTTAGCCAAACCACAAACCGGAATATCAAGTCCCAAGTCGTGAAGCTGCGTTAAGGCTGCAGTCAACTGAGGTTTACCACCATCGACAACGAGCAAATCAGGCTTTGATCCAAAGCGCTGGTCTTCCATACGCTCAGGAGCATAGCGTCGACCCAAAACTTCTTGCATTGATACAAAGTCATTAGCTTCATCCATCGGTGTCTTAATCTTAAAACGACGATACTGACTTTTATCAGGCTTGCCATTAGTAAAGACAACCATCGAAGCTACGGTATGCTTTCCATGAATGGTAGAAATATCAAAGCACTCAATGCGCATAGGCGGCGCAGGAAGCGCCAGTGCGCTTTCAAGCTGAATCATGGCTAAGTTTGTACGATCATCTGCATAGTTTGTTCGAATCATATATCTGCGCAAAGCATGCTTAGCATTCGTCGTACACATATCTAGCAGGTGGTGCTTCTCGCCACGCTGTGGGCGATGAATCTTACACTTATAACCACGCTGCTCAGAAAGCCAATCACTAATCAAATCTGCATCGGGCAAATCAAGGTGGACACACACCTCAGACGGGATATCTGCTGTCTCAGAGTAATAGCGCTTAAGGAAGCCCTCTACAAGCTCAATCTCATCAACATCCATGCCCTTATCGAGAATAAACTCAACTTGGCGTACCGTACGACCTTCGCGAACAACAAAGACACACGCACAAGCAATAGTTTCTTCTCGGTAGAAGCCAACCAAGTCAACGTCAATCTCATGAGAAAGCACAACCTGCTGGTTATCATTGAGGGCGTTTAGTACATCAAGGCGGCGCTTATACCGAGAAGCTCTTTCAAAATCTAAGTCAGCTGCGGCGGAGGCGATCTCGTCTTTGAGCTCGTTGATAATATCTTTGCGCTTACCCGACAAGAATCGCTCAACAGCGCGAATGTTCTTCTGGTACTCCTCAGGGTTGCACATACCAGCACAAACACCTGGTCCGCGTCCTACATGGTAGTCAAAACAAGGCCTTCCCTGCTGAGACAAAATGAGCGAAATAACATCTGCATCATCAGGATGCGCATCAAGCAGGCGCTTGATTTGTTTCCACTGAACGCAATTAGACGTACAAACCGGAACAACTTTTCTCAAGATATCAATCGTGTCACGCGCCGCACGAGAGTCGGTATATGGACCAAAGTAACGTGTATGAGGCTTGTGCTTCTCGCGCGTATATTTAATAGAGGGAAAAACATCGCCTTCCGTAATTGCGATAAACGGATAGCTTTTATCATCCTTGTAATCAACGTTGAAATACGGATGGTACTGACCAATAAGATTACGCTCAAGCACCAACGCCTCGTGCTCATTGTCAACCACAATGTAGTCAAAGCTATCTACCAACTGCATCATGAGGGGAATCTTCTCGCGATCATCTTGCAGCGTGACGTATTGACGCATGCGCGCACGAAGATTTTTTGCCTTACCAACGTAGATAACCTCGCCAGAAGCATCTTTCCATAGGTAGCAACCTGGGCTTGTAGGAACAAGAGCAACTTGATCTGCAATTGATGGTGTCATAGTATTCGTTGCTCCTTCCTGCCGCTAAGGACTCAAAAAACAATAGCTCTAGATATATTACTATACCTAGAGCTATATAAGATTTTATAGATTGTTTTGCGCAGACAACATACGCAAGACTTAAAACGCAGTCTCGGTAGGTTCTGGATAGTAGCGCTTGAACTTGCGATACTGATTAGCTTCCATAAGTTTGCCGAGCATACGAGGACGAGCACAATCTGCATCATAAATAACAGGATTGACTACGTCGCCACGCGCAATAACTTCTGAAACCTCTGCTGCGAGCTCAGGATTGGTAACGTACTTCTTAAGCAAGTTTGTAGGAACAAGCGTGTACAAAACAGATTCGTCTGCCTTGAGTTTACGAGTAACACCACCATCGAGCAAATCATTTACCAGTACGCGCATAGGGTTAATACCTGCTGCGCATACGTAAAATGAATTACGGCCAATACGTGGATTGAGATCCAAGAAGTAGGACTCACCCGTGTTCATATCCCGCTTAACATCAAAGTTTGCAAAGCCGGTATAACCAATACCCACAAGCATCTCGGCAATCTTATCCCAAAGCTCAGGCATAGGACGCGTAAGCATGGCAACAGGATTGCCAATCATTGAAGGAACGTGATCTTCAAGCAGAACCTGAGCTGAGCCAAACATAACTGCCTTGCCTGCCTGGTTTACGTATACCGTAATGGAATCCATATAGGTATCATCGCCAGCAATAAGCTGCTGGGTTAAGAAGTCACCCTCAAAGCCAGCATCACGCAAATCAGACCAAAGCGTATCAAGCTCTTCTTGAGTCTCAATGAAGTAAATCTTCTTGAAGCCCTGTGGATAGTACTGAGCAAACTCAGAAGAGCGAGCAGGCTTTGCAATCAGGGGGAATGGAATATCAGAAGGTTCAATTTGAGCGGATGCAGAAATCGTAACCGTCTGAGTTGCAGGAGTCTTAAGACCGTATTCTTCACAAATCTTTGCAAACTCGTTCTTATCGGAAACGCGGTGCATTACCTCTACATCAGGCATTGCAGTTACAACGTTTTCAGGAAGATCGTCATGCATTTGAGCAATTACTTCCATAAGAGCATCGGTGTTGCCAACTAAAACGAGCTTTTTGTCGCTATTGCGCATTGCGAGCTCACGAATTGCAGGAAGCAAATACTCAACCGTCATATGCTCAACGCGTACAACATCAATGAAACGAGAATCATTAACCACAGCAATTGGTGCTGGAATTAAGCAGGTAGACGTAACATTGAATGCAAGATGAAACTCACGAGACAGCGCATATGCAGAAATGTCGCCGCCCAAAATAACCGGCATCAAGTCCTCGCGAGGAGTCTGAGCAATCTGCTCTTCAATCTTTGCAGCGCGCTTCTCGGCACGATTATTCATGAAAGCTTTCATGCGCTTCAACGTACCATAAAAGCCCTGCTTAATAGCAATATCACGATCTGGTGCAATCATAACAGGCTCAGACTTGGTGAATTTAGTCTTAAACATGTTGAGATTTTTGGTCTCTGGAGCAAAATCAGAACCAATGCCCATGTGATCGAGCTTAGAACAACCAGCTGATGCAAGCGGAGCCATTGCTTCATAGATCATCTTATCGACAACGAAATACTTGCCCGAGCCAGTCTTGGACGCTGCATAATAGCGAACAGCGATACCGTCGTTGAGCGTATATAAGTCCCAAGCAACAAGCTCTCCGTCAATGCGTGCAGCAAACAGGCGAATATGATCTGGAGAAAGCAAGCGAAGCATATTCTCGAAATCTGCCTGAGGACCTGCATGGAAACCATCGCGCTCGGCAGTTTCTACCATAAGCTCGTAGTAGTCAGCAAAGTTCTCACATGCCTGCTGTGTCTCATCACAAATGGTTGCAGGAGACTCACGCAATGCCTTGCGAACATCACGGCGACCACGCTGCTTCATCTGAGCAAGATTTTCCTCAGGGTCCTCAGACAGATCAACGATTACCGTTGTGTCATAAGGGAGCATGGACAAGCAAGGAGAAGTAATGTCACTTTCGTGCTTAACCGCAAGACGCATGAAAACCTGACGGTGATCTTTGTTAGCTACAAACTTGCGAAGCGCAATCAAAGCGTCCTTCTCGGTAGCTGCATCCAGCTCGCGTACCCAAACAGGTGCATGATGCGCACGCAGGTAGTGGTAGCCATGCGTAAGATAATCGACAAACATGACGAGGCCAAGGAGCTCTCCGTCTACATCAAGGCGCACATAGCCCCAGGGAGTACGGTCGGTGATATGACCTTCTAACTCACTCCAAAGATCAGTTTGCTCAATAGGCAAAATCATGCCAGCATCGTGTGCGCATGCCATGAATTCCTGAGCGGTAATTTCTGATACGTTGATCATGAAGTCTCCTTCAAGCAAAAATAACTAACGAGCGCCTGCCTAAAAAGGCCTGCCTACAATCATGAAAACGCGGTGAGAGAATACTCCCCCACCGCGTTATATCTTACTAAAATCTTTGGCCTAAACTGGTGAGCCGCCGCCCATATATGTGCCACTTGTGGACAAAGAGCTAACTACAACACCAACGCCAGGCATGGAAGCGTGAACATACTGTCCGCCGCCAATATACATGCCTACGTGATAAATACTAGAGCTTGAATAGCCCCAGAATACTAAGTCACCAGGTGACAATGCAGATGGATCATAAACCAAGTGACCAAGGTTTGCTACGCGGTTAAACTGTGCCTGAGAAGAATGTGGCAAAGAGTAACCCATAGAACCGTATGCATACACCATCAAACCAGAGCAGTCAAAGGTCGAAGGACCTGCGGTGCCCCAAACATAAGGCTTACCAACCTGAGCAAGTGCTGCTCCCGTAACAGAAGAAGGTGCAGAACCAGAGTCGCTACCATAGCTAGGCTTAGAGCTGCCACCACCCTGGGAGCTAGAACCAGAACCAGCATTTTGCTGAGCCTGCTGCTGACGACGAGCTGCTTCTTCGGCCTGACGACGAGCTGCCTCTTCTGCTGCCTTACGTGCAGCCTCTTCCTCTGCAAGAGCATCCTTGAGCTGCTGATCAAGGTCATTGTAGTAACTCTGGAGAGAGTTTACCTTACCCTGAATCTCTGCAGTCTTAGCCTCCTGTGCGTCAACTAATTCCTGCTGCTGTGCTTCCTGTTCAAGCAAGCCAGCCTTCTCATCTTCAAGTTCCTGCTGAATGCGCTGAACCTCTGCAATAGCTTCTTCGTCTGCTTCGACAAGCTTATTTGCGTAGAAGACACGAGAAATCATATCTTCAAAGTCAGTAGAAGAAACAATAACAGAGAGAATGTTTACGCCACCGGACTTGTAAGAAGAAGAGACGCGATTAGAAAGCATAGCCTTTGCTTCTTCAAGCTCTACTTGCTTCTCAGCAATTTTTTGCTCAGTCTGCTCAATCTCATCCTGAACAGCAATTAAGTCGGTACGAATAGAGTCAAGCTCATTATTTGCAATCTCAAGCTCAATAGTCTGATTCTGAAGATCTACGAATACATCATTGAGCTGAGCTTGAATCTCATCTGAAGGTGCAGCAATTGCAGTAAGTGGTAAAGAACCCACTGCCAAAGCACCTGCAATCATTGCTGCAAGTGCAGTACGTGTACGTTTAAGCTTCATGTGAGAACCTTTCGAAATAGGTTGCAAGTTCTCTGAATGCATTATTTTACCAGCATTTACCCGTAAGTAATAGTTGATACCCAAGAAGTACATCACTGACAAAATACTGCACAAGAGCGCCAAATCTTCTTAACGAAAACTAAGCACGAGATAAAACGCGAGAGATCTTGCTAAAGATAGCGTCAAAAAATGGGGCGTCGGATTTCCCCAGTCTTGTGGCAAGCCCAAACGAAGCAATAAGGGCTGGAATGCCGCCACAAACAGCATAGATTAATCCCCAAAACCCGGAAGAATATACCGAAGGCAAAACAAAAGACATTAATTCAATAATTGCAAAGCCTACTGCCGTGCCAATAAGGCCAAAGATACATCCGCGAATGGAAGATACAACTACGCCACTTAAATGCAAAGGACCAAGTTCGCGGCGCAAATGAAGCAAGGTTACAAAGTCAATTGCAATAAAGAAAAACGTTGAGCTCAAAGGCACAACATACAAGTTGACGCCCTGCGTAAAAATCAAACAGCAGGCAACTTGAATAACTGCAGCTACGCAAGTTGCAAAGGCATAAAACTTCATCTTAAGCAGAGAAGAACAGACCTTTTGCAAGTAGGTAGACAAACCAAAGAAGGGCAATGCCAGGGCCTGTACCTGCAGATAGCGCACGGTCAACAACGCATCTTCTTGACCAAAAGCACCAGAAGCAATAATGCTAATCAAACACGGCGCAAACAAAATCAAGAAGAACACGAATGGTATCAAGGTAAACATAATCTTCTTAGCACCAGATGCGACATCACGCACAAAGGCATTCATATCGCCTGCTACACGAGCTGCCGAAAGCTCAGTAAACATCGTGACAGAAATAGGAATTGCCAAAATAGAATAAGGCAGGACATACCAAACACGCGAGTAGTATGCGATAGAGGCGCCCGATGCTGTTACCTGCAACGCACAGCTCGACTGAACTGCGGAAGTTGGAAATGATGCAAAGGTAACAATAAGTGTAGGAAGACCAATAGAGAGTGTTTCGCGAATAGCAGGATCATGCAAATCTACATGAGGACGCAGCTTAACACCATGCTTGCGCAAAGCAGGAATTTGAGCAAATACCTGAACTGCAACGCCCAAAGGATTACCAATTGCCAAAATAAGCAAAGCTACCTGAGGGCTTACAACGCCCGTTTTAATTGCCAGCGAATAGAGAGAGAAAGACGCAATAGTAATTACGTTGTTCAAAATTGGAGCAGCATTACTCCAAAAATAATCACGCTCAGCATTCAAAACGCCAGAAATAATAGAAGACAGTGCATAGAGAATAATCTCAAACGCAAAGAATCTAAAGAAGAAAACCGCGAGGTTAAAGTCAAAGTCGGGACTTGCACCAGCAGACTGCGTCCAAATGAGTGGAGCAGCAAAAATCCAGCTGATAGCCGTCACAATAACCATCAAAATCAACACGAGTGACAGCAAGTTCGAGGCATACTTGGCAGCTTCTTGAGCACCAAGGCGCTTCTTAACTGACATATAGACAGGCAAGAACGACGTAATAAGCATGCCGCCCATAACAAGCTCGTACAAAAAGTTAGGCATCGTCGCAGCTACGGTATAGCAGCTTGCAAGCATAGAAACGCCAATAGCATTTGCCTGCGCCCACGTGCGCATAAAGCCGGTGATACGAGAAATAATTACAAGAACCGAGACCATATTTGAGGACTTCTCGGCCTTTGCCTGAAGCTCTTTTTCTTCGTCAGAAGCCCTATCTTCAAATGACTCAACCTGCATGTCGCAAGCCTGCTCGTCCTTGTTAGCCTGCGCCATATGTGCCGGATGGCGAGAATCGCTCATTTAGTTCTCCTTTGCAACGATATCTGCCATCTTGGCATTACAAAAGCCAATAAGGTCTTCAGGCTTACATTCAATCTGAGTACCGCGCCTGCCACCAGAAACAATGATGGTGTCAAACAACTGGCAAGTCTCGTCAAACACGGTGTCAAATTTCTTCTTCATGCCCACAGGAGAACAGCCGCCACGAATGTATCCCGTCAAGCCGAGAAGATCCTTAACGTGAACCATCTCAAGCTTCTTCTCGCCCATTGCTGCAGCCGCAGCTTTAAGATCGATGGACTCAGCTACAGGAATGCAGCAGACAACATGGTTGCCTGAAGGAGAAACCGTCACGATTGTCTTAAATACAACGTCGACGTCTTCGCCCAACTGATGTGCTACATGAACGCCAGATAAGTCATTCTCGTCAACTTCATACGTATGAACAACAAAATCAATACCTGCAGATTCAAGCTCACGCATGGCATTAGTTTTTTGTAACTTTGGTGCCTTTGCCAAGGTAGAAGCCTTTCTCTCATGGTGATATATCAAATGATTTATTTTACTCGCAGGATTTTGCCGCACATACGCAACTGGCAACTTTCCACGTAATTGGTAGAAGCGCCATAAAAAAGCAGGACAGCAAAAGCTGCCCTGCCCTAATATGCATACGATATTTATTACAAAAGATCGCGTTCAAGTGCTTCCATACGAGCACGATCGCGCTCAAGCAGCGGTGCCAAGAAACGGCCTGTATGACTTTGCTCACAAGCTGCCACTTCTTCTGGCGTGCCACTTACAACAATCTGGCCACCACCAGTGCCACCCTCTGGACCCAAATCGATAATACGGTCTGCAACCTTAATAACATCCAAATTGTGCTCGATAACCAAAACGGTATTACCCGCATCAACCAAACGCTGCAAAACATCAAGCAGTTGACGAACATCTTCAAAGTGCAAGCCCGTTGTAGGCTCATCAAGAATGTAGAAGGTCTTACCCGTCTGCTTGCGGTGGAGTTCCTTTGCAAGCTTTACACGCTGAGCTTCTCCACCAGAAAGCGTGGTCGCAGGCTGTCCCAAACGTACATAGCCCAACCCAACATCAAAAAGCGTTTGAAGCTTGCGCTTAATAGAAGGGATATGAGTAAAGAATGCAAGAGCCTCTGTTACCGACATGTCCAAAACATCTGCAATGGTCTTGCCACGATACGTCACCTCAAGCGTCTCTCGATTGTAACGTTTACCTGCACAAACCTCACAAGGAACGTAAATGTCTGGCAAAAAGTGCATCTCGATCTTGATCTGACCATCACCCTTACATGCTTCGCATCGACCACCAGGAACATTAAACGAGAAACGTCCTGGTGCGTATCCGCGTGCTTTTGCCTCAGGAGTAGATGCAAAAAGATTACGAAGATCGTCCCACAGACCAATGTAGGTAGCAGGATTTGATCGAGGTGTTCTACCAATTGGAGACTGATCAATATCGATAACCTTATCGATCTGATCAATTCCCTCAAGCTTCTTATATGGACCTACCGGACGCGTCGAATTGTGAATAGCATTCGTAAGAGCCGGTGCAATAGTATCGGTTACCAGCGAAGACTTACCCGAACCAGAAACACCCGTAACAACCGTCAACGTACCAAACTCAATAGAAGCGGTAACGTTTTTCAAGTTGTTCGCACGCGCTCCCTTAATGGTAAGGGCACCACGACCAGGATTTCTGCGCTCAGAAGGCAGCTTAACCATGCGCTTACCGAGCAAATATGCGCCAGTCAATGAGTCCTCACAAGCACGAATCTCATCGGGCGTACCCGCGCAAACAACCTTGCCGCCATACTCGCCCGCACCTGGACCCATATCTACAACGTAGTCTGCCGCACGAATCGTATCCTCATCGTGCTCAACAACGATAACCGTATTATGCAAATCCCTCAGGCGCTCAAGGGTACCAATCAGGCGCTCATTATCACGCTGGTGCAATCCAATGGAAGGCTCATCCAAAATGTAGAGAACACCAACAAGGCCGGAACCAATCTGAGTTGCCAAACGAATACGCTGAGCTTCTCCGCCCGACAGTGTGGCTGCTCCTCGATCGAGCGTCAAATAATTAAGACCAACATCAACCAAGAAGCGCAGGCGCTCGACAATTTCTTTAACAATGCGTCCGCCGATAAGCTCTTCTCGCTCATTGAGTTCAAGCTGCTCAAAGAAGTGCAGCGAGTCTGCACAGCTCATGCAGCAAACATCGTAGATAGACTTGTCGCCCACGGTGACTGCAAGCATCTCAGGACGAAGGCGCGCGCCATGGCAGGACGTACAAGGCTCCTCGCGAATAAACTTCTCAAGGCGCTTTTTAACATTCTCGTTCTGAGTTTCCATGTAGCGCTCAAACAGCAAGTTGCTCACGCCATCAAACTTAGTCAACCAGTGCGTGTCACGGCCATCCAAAGTCACGTAGTCAACTTCGATTTTCTTCTCGCCCAAGCCCTGCAAAAATGCCTTGCGCACACGTGGAGGATAATCTTTCCAAGCGGTCTCGGTATCAACCTTTAAATGCTTAGCAACCGCAGCCAAAATCTGTGGATAGTAGTTGCCGCGACCAAAGTACGAACCAAAAACGCCCTCAGAAATAGAGAGTTCAGGGTGTTCAATCAATGCCTCAACGTCAACCACTTTGTGAATACCTAAACCATCACACTCAGGACATACGCCATAAGGTGCATTGAACGAGAAGTCACGTGGCTGTAAGTCATCAATTGAATGTCCATGAATAGGACAAGCAAGTGCTAGAGAAAACTCTAACAACTCACCTTCTGTGCCCTCCGGAGCGTTGCGATCGGGTAACAAGTACACGCAAACATTGCCGTGAGCAAGCGTTGTGGCCTGCTCTACCGACTCTGCAATACGATGAATAGAAGAGTCCTTAATAACAATGCGGTCTACAACAACCTCAATGTCATGCTTAAACTTCTTATCAAGCTCAATAGGGTCATCAAGTGAGAGAACCTCACCATCGACACGCACACGAGAAAATCCCTCTTTGCGTAAGTCTTCCATAAGCTTGGCAAACTCACCCTTGCGGCCACGAACAATTGGAGCCAAAACGTAAGCGCGATGACCCGCGCCTTGCTCCAAGATCTTATCGGCAACTTGGTCTGTTGTTTGACGCTCAATAACACGACCGCATTCAGGACAGTGTGGCGTACCAATGCGCGCAAAGAGCAAGCGCAGGTAATCATAAATCTCGGTAACCGTACCTACGGTAGAGCGAGGATTCTTACTGGTAGTTTTTTGGTCAATCGAGACAGCAGGCGACAAGCCATCGATTGAATCGAGATCCGGCTTATCCATCTGTCCCAAAAACTGACGCGCGTAACTTGACAGCGACTCTACATAGCGGCGCTGACCCTCAGCGTAAATTGTATCGAATGCAAGCGACGACTTTCCTGATCCAGAAAGTCCCGTTATAACAACGAGTTCATCGCGTGGAATGTCTAAATCTATGTCTCGTAAATTGTGCTCACGAGCGCCACGAATAGCAATGGTGTTCTCGGCCATAAACAAAGCCTTCCCGTGTCTTACAAATTTCTATGCAATAGATATGGTTCGACTAAGCAACTTAGGCGACATGCGAACATGCGGTACACTAAGACCCTATCCTATTGACGTTTTCCTCGTTTCATTTTATCCCATGGTCAGCATTTTATGCGCCATGAGTTTATGGCGCGGTACCAAACGTATGTTCGACACATTCTCACCACGCTTTGTTCGTTGTATGTGGCGAGCGTGGTACTATCGATACGTACAGAAGTTTCAAAGACAGAGGAGTTTTCCATGGCATCTTCTACCGATAAGCCCCGCAATCCTTCAAAAGTAAAGCGCGTTATTTCCGTACTTTCTGGCAAGGGCGGCGTTGGCAAGTCCATGGTCACCAGCATTCTTGCCACCTCCCTTATGCGTCAAGGCAATAAGGTTGGCATCCTTGATGCAGACATCACGGGACCTTCCATTCCAAAGACCTTTGGCCTTGCAGGACAGCGTTGCTGTGGCATGGATGGCCTCTTTGTTCCTGCTCAAACTCAAACCGGTATCAAGATTATGTCCTCCAACCTTATGCTGGAGCATGACACCGATCCTGTTTTGTGGCGCGGTCCTGTTGTTGCTTCTGCTATCAAGCAGTTCTGGGAGCAGACCTTGTGGGGAGATATCGACTACCTTTTGGTCGACATGCCTCCAGGAACGGGTGATGTTGCACTTACTGTCTTTCAGTCTCTGCCGGTAGATGGCATTGTTATTGTGACGAGCCCTCAAGACTTGGTTTCAATGATTGTTGCTAAGGCAGTCAACATGGCCAATAAGATGAATATTCCAATCTTGGGTGTTGTAGAGAACATGAGCTATGCAATCTGCCCAGATTGTGGCAAGCACTTGCACCTCTTTGGTGAGTCTAAGCTTGAAGAAGTTGCAAAGTCTTACAACGTTGCAGTATTAGATCGTATGGCAATTGATCCTACTTTGGCTCAATTGTGCGATAAGGGCACGTTTGAAACAGATGTTGCAGACGACCTTCTTGTCCATGCATTGAAGGCTTGCAATGCTGTTGAGGCACATGCTACTGAAGACTCTTTATATAACCTTACCTGCATTGCCCAAGGCGGATGCGCCCACTGCGCTCATGCAGGCACGTGCTCTAGCGCTCAAGCTAACAACTAACGCTCAACCCCGTATGAGATGTAATGAGGATTGATATGCCCAATACCTATGACGTAGTCATTATTGGTGGTGGAGCCTCGGGCCTCGCCGCTGCCATTTGTGCTGCTCAAACCCTCCAACACCATAACAAACCATCGCGCGTAGCAATTCTTGAAGCAGATATAGCCTGCGGTAAAAAGATTCTTGCAACAGGCAACGGTCGCTGCAACGTATCAAATGTAAACCTTGATGCGAGCCACTACTCTAATCCTGCTTTTACCACCCACGTAATGCAGATGGCTGCAGGCCTACAAAACAAGCCAGGTTTATCCATAGAAGACCTTATAGGTAGCTGGTTTGACGACCTTGGTTTGCTTACAACCTTACAAGACGATCGTTACTATCCTTTAAGCTTGCGTGCAGAATCTGTACGTGATGTATTGCTCAACGCTTGCAATCGCTTAAATATCGAACTTCTGTGTAACCACACGGTCACCGATGTAGAGCGCAAAGATGATATGTGGCACATCCTTACACATGCACCTTCAACAAAGCTTGTTCAGCGCGCAAACGAAGACGACCGTAAGTTCAAACGCCGCCTGGCGCAGGCTAACTTTTCTACCAAGAGCTTCTCGGCAGCGTCGGTAATATTTGCTGCAGGCAACCTCGCTCTAGATAGCGACTCGTATCTTGCACGTTTTGCTGCAGACAATCACGTATCGCTCATAGCTCCAGAGCCTGTTTTGTGCCCTATTAGCTGCGTCGACACGCACCACGACCTGGCAACGCTTGATGCTATGCGCGTTATTTGCACCGCACATATTTTGCGCAATAACTCCGACATCTACGCCGAGACGGGCGAAGTTCTATTTAGAACCTACGGTCTTTCGGGCGTCTGTATTTTCAATTTGTCTCGCCGCATACAACCAGGCGATATCATTTCGCTCAACCTATTGCCTGACTCTTCCGAAGATGAGCTTGTCGCACTTCTTTACAAGCGCGCACAAACGCTTGGATACGAACAGGTGCTTACGG
>SAMEA104404100__coassemble_1942_pt1 | contig 16828 bp, 14 predicted proteins | sample SAMEA104404100__metabat2_low_PE_008 | metagenome-assembled genome bin SAMEA104404100 (sample SAMEA104404100) | Balaenoptera acutorostrata
TCAGTCGTCTTCTTACGACGACGTGTCGTGCGCTTAGGCTTTGCAGGAGCCTCTTCTGCTACGGGTTGCTCTTCTACCGGAGTTTCTTCTGCAGGCTGCTCTTCTACAGGAGCCTCAGCCTTCTTACGACGGCGAACCGTGCGCTTAGGCTTTACTTCCTCCTGTGGTTGCTCTTGTGAAGCCTCATCTGCGAGCGCATCTGTTGCAGCAACTTCTGCCTCTACAGCAATCTCAGCTTCTGCCTTCTTACGACGAGAAGTACGCTTTGGTTTCTTCTCGGCAGCAGGCGCTTCTGCTTCAGGCTCTTGCTGTGGTTGCGCGGAAGTGACCTGATCATCTTCAGCAGGTGTCTCTTCGACAGCCTTTTTAGACGCAGCCTTTTTAGGAGCTGCTTTGGTTGCAGTCTTGCGAGAAGTGCGCTTAGCAGCAGGCTTCTTTGCTGGAGTAGCAGCTTCTTCAGTTTCTGGAGTTGCCTGAGTATCTTCGGTAGTAGCCTCGACCTCAGGCTTTGGCTCTACAACAGTTTCCTGCTTTTCTGCAAGCTCTTTTGCAGAAGCAGCTGCAAGCTTTTGTGCTGCACGTGCAAACGACTCTGCAGAAGGAATTTCTTCATCAACAAGATCAATCAGATCTGATGAACGTCGTGGTGCAGGAGTGGAGAGCTGTGCGGGCTTCTCGGTCGTAAGACCAGTTTTTTGAGACATAAGCGTTTGCTGAACAGGATTCATTTGACGCTGAGCGCGCAGCAACTCTTGCATAGGAACGGCAGAAAGCGCACGAGCCTGTGCCTTCATAAAGTCGCTTTGATTCTTAATGTTGTCCGCAGAAGTCTTTGCAGGCGCTGCCTTAGAGGTTCTCTTACGAGGCGATGGTGGAGCAAACTCTCCCAACGCATCGATTGCTACAGGAGCAGGCCCTTTGCGCGAACGAGGTGCACGCTTTGGCGTCGTAGCTTTCTGGCGAGCAGAAGGCTTTTTTGCACGGACAGTTTTGTTTTGTGGGGTTTGGTTGTCTGTGTTTGTAGGTACAGACGGGTTCTCAGGAGTGTTTGCCACTATGCCTGCTCAACCTTCTTCCAGTCCTTTAGGAAGCCCTCGAGGCCTCGATCGGTCAGTGGGTGCTTAACAGCTTTTTGAAGAGCTGCAAATGGAACTGTTGCAATATCTGCTCCCATAAGAGCAGCCTCAGTAATCTGATGTGGATTACGAAGAGAAGCAGAAATGATCTCTACCTCATGGCCAAAGTCATAATTATGAATTGCCTGTACAACCTGCGAGAGCTGATGCAAACCATCCTCTGCGATGTCGTCAAAACGACCAACAAATGGAGAGATGTAGCGTGCGCCTGCACGAGCAGCCAACAGTGCCTGAGGAACATTAAAAATAAGCGTCATGTTAACGGCAATGCCCTCTTGTGCAAGCACGTGAGTTGCAGCCAAAGCCTCAGGACATACAGGGAGTTTTACTACAATATTTGGAGCAATTTTTGCAAGGCGACGACCGTCTGCAATCATATCTTCAGTCGTCATTGCGCAAGACTCTGCAGAAACAGGAAGGCCTTCGCAAATCTCGCAAATACGAGCCATATGATTCTCAAAATTATCGAGATTACCACCGGTGCGAGCATACAAAGATGGATTAGTAGTAACACCACTAATAGCTCCCCAGCTGGCAGCCTCGCGTATTTCGTCTAAATCTGCAGTATCAAGGAAAAATTTCATCTTCGCACCTTTCTTTAAATCCGACCTATATGTGCGGTAGATATCTAGCTAAATTCTGCTAGTAATAACGTTTAATCGTGTCAGTATCTAATAAAGACAACGCTCAAGAAATATTAAAAAGTAATGGTGGGATTGATAAAAATATAACCCTAAATACCTGCTATTGCAATAACGATACAAAAAATAAGACCCTAGAACTTGGTAGTTCTAGGGTCTTATTACAAGAGTTCTTATTTACTCAGCGTCACGAACCATAACATCTGGTGCAGAAACACCAATGAGGGAAAGCGTAAGCTCGAGCGTCTTGCGTACAGCGTCACAAGCAGCAAGACGTGCGCGGCTCAACTCTGGGTCAACTGGGCGACCCTCAGAAGGAAGAACCTGGCAAGCAGCATAGAAGCTGTGGTATGCACCAGCGAGCTCCTCAGAGAAGTGAGTCAAGCGGAATGGAGCACGGTCACGTGCGCAAGAAGCGATGAGGTCAGTGAGCTCAGAGATCTTACGAGCAAGTGCAAGCTCGGTAGGATCGGTAAGCAAGCTGTAGTCAACATTGTCGCCAATAGCAGCGTTTGCTACTGCGTCCATGCCCATCTTCTCTGCTTCCTCAATCTCAACGCCAGCAGCACGACGAAGAATAGAGCAAATACGTGCGTGAGCATACTGTACATAGTAAACAGGATTGTCAGAAGACTTCTCCTTAACAGCCTCGATATCAAAGTCGATAGCCTGGTTGGAAGAACGAGAAATCAAGGTGTAACGGGTTGCGTCTGCACCTACCTCGTCAACGAGCTCCTGGAAGGTAACCATGGTGCCCTTACGCTTGGACATACGGATTGGCTTGCCGTTACGGAGCAAGTTAACAAACTGGCCGAGAAGAACCTCAAACTGGCCAGGGTAACCAAGTGCGTCGCATACGCAGCGAACACGATTGATGTAGCCGTGGTGGTCACAGCCCCAAATATCAATAACGTGATCTACACGCTGGAACTTATCCCAGTGGTAAGCAACGTCAGAAGCGAAGTAGGTGTACTCACCGTTTGCCTTAACGAGAACACGGTCCTTATCGTCACCAAGGTCGGTAGACTTAAACCAAAGAGCGCCATCCTTCTCGTAGAGGTAGCCCATCTCGTCAAGCTTCTTGAATGCACGGTCTACTGCAGAGGTACCAGCGTTTGGACCCTCGGTGTCCTTAACATATACGGTACGCTCAGAGAACCACTTGTCGAAGTCGCAGTTGACCTCATGGCAAAGGTTGCGCATGTTGTCGACCATCTTCTTGTAGCCCTCTTCACGGAAGTAAAGAACGCGCTCTTCTGCAGTTGCCTCAGCCCACTTGGTGCCGTCAGCCTTCAAGAATGCAGCAGCCTCGTCGATGATGTAAGTACCACCGTAAGCGTTGCCGCCAAGGTCAGAGGTGAAGGTGTCCATGTAAGGGTGAGAATCTGGGCGCTCGTCTGCCTCGTCCTGAACGAAGTTGTCGCGGTCCTGTGCGAGGAAGTCGCGAGCAGCATCTACGTCAAGGCCCTTGGAGTCCATGATCTCTACGAGCTGCATATAACGCTTAGCAATGGAGTTACCAAAAACGTCCATCTGGCTACCGTGGTCGTTAATGTAGAACTCACGCTGAATGTCGTAGCCTGCGTGTGCCATAACATTGCACAAAGAATCGCCAAGAGCAGCCCAACGGCCGTGACCTACGTGCATAGGACCTACTGGGTTTGCAGAAACAAACTCAACCTGGGTGCGAAGGCCCTTGCCTACGTTAGAACGTGCAAAGTCCATACCCTGCTCACGAACGTCTGCAAATACAGAGTTGTTAGCAGCAGCAGAAAGGTAGAAGTTAATGAAGCCAGGGCCTGCAACCTCAACCTTGTTGATTGCTGCATCTGAAGGCATGTGAGCTACAAGAGCATCAGCAATCTTCTTAGGTGCACAGTGAGCAAGCTTTGCAGACTTCATAGCCATAGTGGAGGTCCACTCGCCATGAGAAGTGTCTGCTGGTCGCTCCAGACCGCAATCAGTAATTTCAAATGCGGGCAAATCGCCAGCTGCCTGAGCTGCTGCCAAAGCCTGGCGTACGAGCTCCTCAATCTTCTCGGGCATAAATCCTCCTTATGGGTTGTACGTTGCGCTTAACCTGTTTATAGCGCATATAACGTTAGAGTCTAACACAAATAAGTACCTATGTGATTAAAAGTGCCAATTGATACAAATCTTTTTGTAATATGCATAATTTATGCAAAACTAAAAGAAAATAGTTCAATTTATACGGTTGACTAAAAAATCAAACCGCTACTCTAATTAACTATAGTAATAGTTGCGCCACTAATTATACTTAAACGTATACAAAACGCAGTATTCTGCACGTTTTCTTTAATTTTCAACACATGACAAATGATAGGAGTCACCATGTCAACATTATCTGCAGGCCTCACCCACGACGAAGCTCTTGCATTGCTCAAAGAGCACAACAGCGATGAATTCCACTTGGAGCATGGCGATGTAGTCGAAAAGACTATGCGCTATTTTGCTCGCGAGTACGATCCAGAGAATGAGGAGTTCTGGGGTATCGTAGGCTTGCTTCACGACCTTGACTGGGAAGAGCACGATGACGACCCTATGAACCACACTATTTATGCAGCAAAAGACATCGAAGCTGCAGGCGGTAGCGCCGAGCTCGTCCGCGCAATTCAAACCCACAACTCTGACTTCAACACTGCTCTTCCTCAGCCAGAGCTTATGATGGAGAAGATTCTTTTTGCTACCGAGGAGCTTACCGGCCTTATTGGCGCAGCAGTTGCTATGCGTCCTTCTCACTCTGTTATGGACTTTAACGTAAAGTCTTTGAAGAAGAAGTTTAAGACCAAGAGCTTTGCTGCAGGTGTTAGCCGCGATGTTATCCGCAGTGGCGCAGAGATGCTTGGCTGGGAGCTTGACGAGCTGTTTGCACGCACCATTGAGGCTATGCAGTCTTTCGCTCCCGATAAGGACACCTTCCAGGCTGAGTAAGCAGACATACCTTTAAAACACCAAGGGGCACCCGGTTTTTACCGGATGCCCCTTTTTGCTGGATACTAAGGACGAACTTGTCCTTCTCCAGAAATAATGTACTTGTAGCTCGTAAGAGCATCGGCAGCAAATGGTCCACGTACATGCAGTTTTTGGGTCGAAATACCAATCTCTGCACCAAGACCAAACTGGCCACCATCGGTAAAACGCGTTGAAGCATTTGCATATACGGCAGCAGCATCTACGCGATTGCAAAAACGCTCAATTGCAGCCGCATCTGTTGCCATAATTGCCTCGGAGTGGCCCGTGCCATACCTGTTGATATGCTCAATTGCCTCATCAACACCGTCTACCGTCTTGAGTGAAATATCCATCGACAGATACTCATATCCCCAGTCTTCGCTCGTAGCTGCAACAACCAAGTCCCCCGTATTGCCCGCAATCAAATCCTGCTGCGCGTGAACCGTTACACCTGCAGCAGTAAGTGCGTCAATAAGGCGAGGAGCAACAGCTGAGGCGATGCTTTGATCGAGCAACAATGATTCGCATGCATTGCATACGCCCGTGCGCTGCGTTTTAGCATTAAGCACAATGTCGATAGCCTGTTCAATATTTGCAGACTCGTGAATATAAATGTGGCAGTTGCCGGTACCCGTCTCAATAACAGGGACGGTTGCATTCTCTACACAATGGCGGATAAGACCTGCACCACCGCGCGGAATCAATACATCAACGATACCGTGAAGCTTCATAAGCTGATCGGTTGCTTCGTGGCCTGCCGCATCAATAATAGAAATAGCCTTACCGTCAATGCCACATGCCTCAAGAGCATCTGACAATACGTGTGCGATGGCCACACACGAGTGACGTGCCAAAGAACCGCCGCGCAAAATACATGCATTACCGGTACGAATACAAATGCCTGCAGCATCAGACGTTACATTAGGGCGTGCCTCATAAATTACGGCAACCAAACCCAAAGGTACCGTCACACGCTTCATATGAAGACCGCAAGCAATTTCGCGCTCTTCTAACACGCGACCCAAAGAATCTGGCAGCTCGCACAGCTCTTCAAGACCTGTAGCCATTCCTTCAATACGCGCTTCATTGAGCTGCAGGCGATCAAGCAAGCCTGCAGAGGTACCACGCTCGACAGCAGCAGCCATATCAAGAGCATTAGCCTCAATAATTGAAGCTGCATTATCACGTAAGAACTGAGCCATAGTCTTTACTGCACAAATACGCTCCTCATTAGAGGTAAACGCAAGATCTTTAGCAGCTGTTTTAGCCTCACGTGCGAGCTGTTCGACATGGGCTGACATTGCCTGAGAAGCAACTTGAGCCGCATGCGTAGAATTAGCATTAAAGTTCATAACAACCTTCTATGTTTTATGCAAATACAATCATGTCATCACGATGAATTGCAGGACGATGCGTAAGCTCAACCAACAAGCTATTGGCATCAATCTCTGCCTGCTGACGACCTGCAGCAAGCTTGAGCTCATCGGATGAAGCGCCGACAAGACCACGAGCAAACACAAAGCCCTTATCGTCAGCAATATCTACAAGAGAGCCAGAAGCAAAGTCGCCCTCAACGCCTGCAATACCTACTGCAAGCAAGGAAGAACCCTGTTCGCGAAGAGCCGCATATGCGCCCGCATCCACACTAACAGTACCGTGGGTCTTGTCGCCCAGAGCAATCCAAAGCTTGCGTGGTGCAATGTCAGAGGCTGCAATTTGAGGCACAAAGCGTGTGCCAACAGACTTCTCAAGCGCCAAATCAACCAGCTGATGCTCGGCCTTGCCGTGACAAATAACCATAGGAACACCTGCGGTCATCAAAACGCGTGCAGCCTTAAGCTTGGTGATCATGCCGCCCGTGCCTACAGAAGAAGTGGAGTCGCCGGCAAGACCAAGAATATCTGCGTCGATTCCGCAAACCTGCTCAATGAGCGTTGCAGAAGGATCGAGCTGAGGGTTAGCCGTGTAGAGACCATCAATATCAGAGCAAATAACGCACAGGTCTGCCTTAATAAGGCAGCTTACAACTGCGGCAAGCGTGTCATTATCGCCAAATTTAATCTCTTCGACCGAGGTCGTGTCGTTCTCATTAACAATAGGCGTGACGCCGAGCTCCAACAGGCGCAACATAGTGTCGCGTGCGTGCAAGTATGAGCTGCGATTTGCTGTGTCATGACGGGTGAGAAGGACCAGCGAGCTTACCAAACCACGTGCCGAGAATTCCTCGTCGTACACACTCGCAAGGCCAATTTGTCCCACAGACGCCGCCGCCTGCAAGCTTGGCATATCTGCAGGGCGCTTAGAGATTCCCAAGGTATCAAGGCCGCAGGCAACAGCACCAGAAGATACGATTACCAACTGCCAGCCCAAGCGACGAAGCTCGGCTGCTTGATCTGCAAGCTGGGAAATATATGAACGATTAAGCTTGCCTTCGTTGTTAATCAAGGTAGACGAGCCAATTTTTACTACCATAGTTTTCATGTTCGAAAACCCTCTCTTATAAACACAGCCTCAAGTACTGTCTCACCACAGGTGGCCAGCATTTATGAAGCAGTCATATTCAATTTAGAATCTCAAAAAGTTAGATAAGACCCATATTCGTTGCAACAATGTATGCACCCGCAATCAATGCCAACAGTGCACACAATCCAATGATGAGCTTTTGTGCAGGAGGCATCCCGGGGACATCATCGTCGTCAACATAATCTGTTGTGACCATGCGCTGGCCAAACGTCTTCTCTTCACGCGTGCTCGCAGCATCACTACTTACGGGCTTAGCTACCGGCTGCTCTAAGGTGCTCTCAACTACAGACTCACATGTCTCACATGCACAAGCCGTCTCTTCTTCGACATCGCTCAAAGAAGCACGGAGCTCCTCGAGCTCTGCACGCTCGCGACGGGCCTTCTCGGCACGAAGAGCTTCAAGCTCTGCACGCTCTTCATCTGTTAATGGCGTCGAATTGTTCTCAGACATGAAAGCTCCTCTATATGTGCAACACAGTGTAATGGGTACGAGTATAACCTAGTTTGAGCTGGCAGCATGCTCATTTTGACAAGCGGCCGACTCTAAAACTCCGGTGGTGTCAAAGGCAGGCGTAAAGCTCTCGTCTACCGTACCGCCCTCCTGCCAAAAGACCTGCGTAAAGCCCAAGTTATCAGCGAAGTCGAGGACAATCTCGTATTCTTCATCGCTTAAGGCATGAGAAAGATTGCCACCAGCCTTGCGCATATCGTTGTTAGGTGTGTACTGGTTCATAATTGAAATAGGAACGTCGCCAACCGCGTTGTAGACGTTTTGCAGCACATGGCACGAGTCTTCAACATGACCAGGCAATACAAGATGGCGCACAATCATGCCACGCTGCAGCATTCCGTCATCATCAATCAAGAAGCCGCCGTGAGCATCAACCGACTCTTTCATGGCGATAAGGGCCTGTTGGGCCACGAGCGGATAATCACGTACGCGAGACAAACTACCGGCAAGGTCTTGACTTGCATACTTGTGATCTGGCAACCAAACATCAACAATGTCACCAAGTTCACGAATGATTTCTGGACGCTCATAGCCAGACGTGTTGTAGACAATAGGAATGTGCAAGCCCCTGCTCTGCGCCTGCTTTACAGCAGGAACTACCACATGAGCATAGTGGGTAGCCGTTACCAAATTAATGTTATGAGCACCTTGATCTTGCAGCTCCAGCATAATCTCGACAAGGCGTTCAGGCGTAATTTCTAGACCAAAGCCCTCAGTTGAGATGTCACGATTTTGGCAAAAGATGCATTTAAGCGAGCAGTTACTAAAAAAGATTGCTCCAGAGCCCTTATCGCCAGAAATGGGAGGCTCTTCCCAAAAGTGCAGGGCAGCACGTGCCACCATCAATTTATCGGTTGCACCGCACACTCCCGGCATGCCTGAAGCCCTGTTAATACCACACTTGCGAGGACAAAGCTCACACGCATCCAAGCAATCGCTTGTTAGATATTGGTAAGGTTTATCCATCGAATTCATGGGCTAAAAACACGTCCTTTAAAAAGTATTCACGAGAATTGAAAATGCACATTTGAGCAGGTAATTTACAATAAATGTACACGTAGATGATGGTGCATTCGTACAATTATTTCAACGATTTTTCTTATTAGTCAAGACTACAATTTAAAAAATTTTTCATTTATATTATAGCCATCCCGCTCCCTGCGATAGCAACTGGGTGAACCGTCAAGTTTTTTTAGGGAGCCCATACACTCGTATTTAGTACAGATATCCTTCGTTGTTAAGGAAACTGGAACAGTCGATGAGGGCACCCACCTTTTGAGGTGGGTTCATTAACGTTACGTGGGGAGCGGTCCTTTTATGTCGAGACAACACTCGACTTCATATTTCAACTTACTATAATTGAATAAACCATCTGGTTATGTGGGGACGTAGCTCAGTTGGGAGAGCGCTGCCTTCGCAAGGCAGAGGCCGGGGGTTCGACTCCCCTCGTCTCCACCACATATCAAAATGAATGAGGCTCCCCGGTATGTTTTCATACCAGGGAGCCTTCTTATTACTCATCTATTTCAATTTTATAGACATTGATTGTCTCTACGTCAGGACAACAAAACGTTGCAGTTCCCTCTGGCTGGCCTGGAATACTTCCGCCATAGCGCAAAATGTCAATATAGGGAAATGCTACATGCATAGCCATAGGACACATCTGTCCGCGCTGCGTATCAAAGTCGTAGGTATCCCCCACTTTGTGACCACGATGGCAAGGGCATGGTCCCAACTGATCGACAATCTCAATCTTTATCTTAGGTCTGCGACTCATAACTCAATCACGTCTAAACAATTCTCAATATCGATACCACGGAATGCATCCGTACATCCAAGGTTCTTCTCGATAAGGCTACGAACCAAATTCATTGCACGAGAAACGCTTACATACAACGTGTCTCCACTCAAGATTCCTGCAGTAAGAACTGCCGAGAAGATATCGCCGGTGCCAGGAAAGCGCATATCAATATTGTCGAAAGGAATATCGAAATAGCGATCCTCAACGTGATCATAGCAGCTTACATAGTGGGTATTGTCACCCAATACGCTCGTAACAATGACAGAACGAGGACCAAGCTCACGCAAGCCATCAACGATTTGACGAACCTCACGGGCATCAGGATTAGAAGAATACTCATGACCGGTAAGCAATGCAGCCTCGGTGTAGTTAGGAACAACGTAGTCAGCACAGCTCATCAACGTACGCATATTGTCAATGGTCGATGCATCCATACCCGGATACAGCGATCCCTCATCACCCATAATAGGATCGCAAAAAACCAAGCAGTCCTTGTTCTGTGGGCGCTCACAATAGTCGACAATCATATCTACCTGGTCTTTATTGCAAACAAAGCCGGTAGTTACCGCGTCAAACTTAAAGCCAAGCTCGTCCCATACAGACAACGTCTTGCCCATAAACTCAGTAGTATCCAAAATTTCAAACTTGCCATAATCAAGCGTATTAGAAACAACAGCAGTTGGAAGATTGTGGGTATTAACGCCTAACTTAGACAAAACAGGAATCATGACAGACAGAGCAACCTTGCCATAACCAGCAATGTCACTCACAACTAAAAGCTGTTTATTCAAAATATCACCTCTAGCATTTAAGCACGTGCATATCAATCGCCCATTCTACCTTATTGCTCATTCACATATGGAAGACTTTATATATTTGTGCAAACTATAGCTTCTAGCGGTTTTCGTCTCGTATCATAGAGCACACATACCTATTACAGACACGCAGGAGTTCACCATGGCACGACACAGCATAGAAAAATATGACGCACTTGCAGGAAAGATGCTCTGTCCTGTTTGCCATACATCGCTCACCCGCCACGACGCTTCTCTTACCTGCGAGTCTGGACATACCTTCACCATTGCAGCCAAAGGATACTCAAATCTCATACCTAACCAAAAGCCTCTGCATGGATACAATCGTTCGTTTTTTGAGAATCGCAAAGTCATGATGCACGCAGGTCTCTACGACCATGTCGTCGCTACAACTGTTCAAGCACTTGAAGAATCTTTTGGTCCATCTGCCGAGAAGCACCAAAGCCTTACCCTCCTTGATGCAGGCTGCGGCGAAGGCTTTTATTCTCGTACCCTCAACGAACAATACGGATATCAAGTAATCGGTCTCGACGTTGCTAAAGACGGCATTGCCGTTGCTGCAACTGGTGGCGGAGATGTTTTGTGGCTCGTAGGCGATGTAGCCAACATTCCCCTTGCAGACCATAGCGTAGATGCCGTCCTTGATGTTTTCACACCAGCAAACTATGCCGAGTTTAGCCGTGTACTTAAACCTGCCGGAAAGCTTATTAAGGTTATCCCAGGTCCTCAGCACATGACAGAAATTAGAGAGCTTCTCGGCAATGATTTGTCCTCGCAAACCTACTCCAACAAGCGTGTCTACGACTACTTCGAAGAGCATCTTAGCGTTGACAGTCACCTGCATGCCTGCAAAACGATTGACCTTACAACAAAAGATGATTCGTTTATTGAGGGCTTACTTCAAATGACGCCGGTTATGTTCAACCAGGACAAAGATGTATTTGATACTTCTCGCTTAACCAGCATTACGGTTGATGCAGAAATTCTAGTTGGCTCAATTAGCTAGCTTTACACGCCACAAATAAAGATGTCTTATACATATAGACTGCCGTATCGCTGGTAAGAAGTACTGATATTTCTTGTATCATGTGATATGTGTTTATCTGTACATTTATAAAAGAGGGGTTATGCGGTTAAACGTCTTTTCTCTCTTTTTAATCTTGATAGAGCCTATAGACGATGAATCAACTACCTTCATACTTATGTATAGCAATGACAGCGTTTGTTGTCACATACCTATGCGTCCCCTTTGCAAAAAGATTTGCCACCAAAGTGGGCGCCATTGACTATCCAAGCGCTCGTCGCATCAATACCCAGCCAACACCGCGCATGGGTGGTATTGCAATCTTTTTAGGCCTTTGCGCTGCACTTATTGTGCAATATCTGGGCTCTCACTATCTCAATTGGCAGCCCGCGCTTATTCCTCATCCCCGCATGTCGATCGACTATCCACTCTTGGGCTTGTCGGTTCTTGTTATATTTGGCACCGGCTTTATTGACGACATGTTCAATTTGCGCGCTCGCGTCAAGCTTGCCGGACAAATTACCGGAGCACTTATTGCATGTTTTTCGGGCCTTGTTATCTCGGTAGTTGTTAATCCTTTTGTTGCTGGCGGAGAGATCGAACTTGGTTGGATGTCTTGGCCTCTCACCGTGTTCTATCTCATTTCGTTTACCAACATCATCAACCTCATTGATGGTCTTGATGGACTTGCCTGTGGCATTACCTGCATCTCAAGCATGGCCATCTTTAGCTTTGCATTCCTGGCAGGACAAAGCGATGCTACCGCAATCACTCTTGCGCTGGCCGCTTGCTGCCTCGCGTTTTTGCGCTACAACTTCCACCCTGCAAGCATCTTCTTGGGAGACTCAGGCTCGCTTCTCTTGGGCTTCTTGCTTGGTGTAGCCTCACTGCTCAATGTTTCTCGAACTGCAGCAGTAACCTCACTTTTGATTCCAATTATTGTTGCAGGCGTTCCTGTTTTAGACACGCTCTCTGCAATTATTCGTCGTAGCCGTGCAGGCGTTTCTGTTGGCGTTGCCGATAAGGGCCATATTCACCATCGCCTTATTAAAGAGGGCTTTGACCAGCGCCAAGCCGTCTTGTTTATTTATGCCTGGTGCATTGTTCTTTCTCTTGGTGCTGCCCTTATCAACCAGGTAACTATTGGTTATCGCATCGTCATTGTTATTGTGTTGGCGCTTGCTTCTTTTGCTGTTGCTCACAAGTTGCACTTGTTCGAGCCTGTATTGAGACATCACTACAATCCTGCAACACAGCAAGATGAACTCATCTCTCCAGAAGACGATCACTTCGACGAAGAGACTGCTGCCGATAAGATTGTCGTGAATGAACTTCTCAATGGCAACATTGACATCCTTCACGACAAGATGAACGGTCGCCTTAAGAATCCGGACGACAAAGAGTAATCTTTGCTTTTGTCCTTCTCGGCCAAAACGGCTATTATTAAAAATCTGACTATTCTTTTGTTTACATATATACAGGAGGAACCATGACACAGGAAAGCAGCTACGAGGCAAGTGTTAAGCGCAGTGACGCTATCCGTGCAGACCTGCCTATTCACCCAGAGAAGTACAACATGCTCACCGGCGATCGTCCTACCGGCCGCCTTCACTTGGGTCACTACTTTGGCACCTTAAAGGGCCGCGTTGAGCTTCAGAACATGGGTATTAAGACCAACGTTTTGATTGCCGATTACCAGGTCATTACCGACCGCGACACCACCTCCAACATTGCAGACAACGTCTACAACATGGTTTTGGATTATTTGGCAGTAGGCCTCGATCCTGATAAGACCACCATCTATACTCACTCTGCAATCTCTGCATGCAATGAGCTCATGCTTCCTTTCCTCTCTTTGGTAACCGAGGCAGAGCTTCAGCGCAACCCAACCGTTAAGGCAGAGATGGAAGCTTCTGGTCACGCTTTGACGGGCCTGTTGCTTACCTACCCTGTTCATCAGGCATGCGACATTCTCTTCTGCAAGGGCAATGTTGTTCCTGTAGGTCGCGACCAGCTTCCTCACATTGAGCTTACGCGCACCATTGCTCGTCGCTTTAACGAGCGCTTTGCTCCAGTATTCCCAGAGGTTGAGGGTCTTCTTTCTAGCTCCCCTCTCCTTCCTGGTTTGGATGGTCGCAAGATGAGCAAGTCTTATGGCAATGCAATTCAGATTTCCTTGAGCGCAGAAGAAACTGCAAAGCTTATTAAGAAGTCTAAGACCGACTCCGAGCGCTTTATTACCTTCGATCCAGACAATCGCCCTGGCGTTTCTGCTCTTATCACCACTGCATCTTTGTGCACGGGTCGTCCAGAGCTTGAGATTGCAGAAGAGATTGGCAATGGCGGTTCTGGTCAGCTTAAGAAGTACGTTACCGAGGCTGTTAACGACTACTTCGCTCCAATTCGTGAGCGCCGCGCAGAGCTCGCACAGGATATGGACTACATCAAGGATGTACTCCATGAGGGCAACAAGAAGATGCAGATTGTTGCCCAAAACACCTTGGATGAGGTTCACGAGGCAATGGGCATGGTTTACTAAGTCCCCTCATACATAATCGATACAAAAAATGGGATGGAAGCTCAGACGAGTTTCCATCCCATTTTTATTAGTGAGACTTTTTATAACGAATGCAGGTCAAAACAAAACCAACAAAGGTAACTGCTGCAACAAAGAACATTGCACGCTTAAAGCCATAGAAGAAGATCTCTGGGTGACCAACGACGTAGCCTGCAACCTTCTCACCTGCAGCAACGCTCATCTGGCCATACAACACAGCCATTGCACCAGAAATACCAAAGGCCATACCAATGTTTTGTACAAACATAACAAAGCTACCAGTAAAGCCCAAAGAGTCTGCAGGGGCTGCTCCCATAAACAATGCATTGTTTGCAGGCTGGAACATTGATGTACCAAAAGACATAAATGCCAAAGCCAAAACAATTACTACAATGTGGGAGTTCTGAGTCAAAAGACCAACAAGTGCAATACCAACAGAATAGATAAGCAAACCTGCCATAGTTGGAATGTGAGCACCAATACGGTCAGAAACTGAACCAGATACAGGACCTACAAAGGTGTTAACCAAAGGAATTACTGCAAACAGGAAACCTGCAATGCTTGGAGAAAAACCGCATGCATCCTGGAAGTAGAATGGCAACAAGATCTCTGTAGCACCAATTGCAAAGAAGCTAATGCAAGCAACAAACGAATTAATAACAAAGATGTTATCGGAGAAGACGCGAAGGTCTACCAATGGATACTTATGGCGCTTCTCGACAGCATACAAAAGAACAAAGCATACAGCGGCAATAGCGAGCTCTGCGATCAAGCCAGAAGAAATGCCCTGCTCGGCTGCAGTAGTAATGCTCGACATCATGCACATAACAGCTGGAACAAGAAGAATTGCACCAACCAAATCGAATGGATCACGATGATCTGGGCGAACATAAGGAAGCGTCTTGAAACCAATCAAGAATGCAAGACCACCAATAGGAACGTTAATCCAGAAGATGTACTCCCATGGCAAGAATGAAACAATAACGCCACCAATAACAGGACCGCACATCATGCCCAGTGCAACAAAGCTTGCGTACAAGCCCAGCGCACGACCACGCTCGTCCTCGGGGAAAGACTCGGTAATGATGCCCATGTTATTTGCCATAGCAGCTGCACCACCAATAGCCTGAACAGCACGAGAAAGCAGCAACTGAGTCAGCGTGTGAGACATTCCGCACAGAGCCGAACCAATAATAAACATCAGAACGCCAAACTGAGACAGATACGTCTTACCAAACATATCACCCAGACGTCCGCAAATAAGCAAAGCAGCACAAAGAGCCGAAAGATAAACCGAGGCTACGAGTTGAATCTGGTTAAGATCAACATGAAGCGATTTTTGCATAACAGGCAAAGCAACGTTAATAACTGTTGAATCAAAGCATGCCATGAAGGTCATAATGAGCACCGTAAACAGGATTGCCCACTTGTTTTTACCGTAGGTGTTGGCGGTAGTATTCTCTTTTCTCACGATATCCCTATCTAAATTGCGCATTAGACGCGGCTGTAAGTCTCATGCCAATAAGGACTTACAACAAAACCATGCTATCGTTCCCATGGCCATGCGTCAGCGTTTCTACATTCTATACAGCGCCTTTCTTGACAAAACGCACGAAGAGCAAAACGCATAAACTATGCAAACATATAACGTTATACCTGCATAAATCTCGTAACAGTTTAAAAAATACCCCACATACCAAAGGCATAGCTACTCAAGGTGATATACACTTATGAGGTTGATTTTATACCGGTAACAAGGGGATGATTGATATGTTACGTGTTGGTATGTTAACAAGCGGTGGCGACTGCCAGGCACTCAATGCAACCATGAGGGCTATTGTAAAGACGCTTAATAATTGCAGTGAGGAGCCTGTAGAAATCTACGGCTTTGAAGACGGATACCAGGGCCTTATCTATGGCCGTTACAGCTGCATGACCCCTAAGGACTTTAGCGGCATTCTCAATCGTGGCGGCACCATTTTGGGCACCAGCCGCACACCTTTTAAATTACTAGATATACCAGAGGCAGATGGTGTCGATAAGGTCCCTGCCATGCTTCATACCTATCACAAGCTCAATCTCGATTGCTTGTTTGTACTTGGTGGCAATGGATCTACCAAGACCGCCAATCGCCTGTCTCAAGAAGGTCTCAATGTCATTTGTCTTCCTAAGACGATCGATAATGACACCTTTGGTACCGATCGCACCTTTGGCTTTACGAGCGCAATCGACATTGCAACCAAATGCATCGACGATATTCATACCACGGCAAGCAGCCACAGCCGTGTCTTTGTCGTAGAAATCATGGGTCACAAGGTTGGCTGGATTCCTTTGTATGCGGGTATTGCAGGTGGCGCAGATATTATTATGCTTCCAGAAATCCCTTACGATATCGATAAGGTCTGTGAAGCAATTGATGCACGCATGTCTTCAGGTTCTAAGTTTGCCATTGTTGTTGTAGCAGAAGGTGCTATCTCTCAAGAAGAAGCAGCAATGCCTAAGAAGGCATACAAGAAGCTTGTTGCTTCACGTACGAGCGAGTCCATTGTTTATGACATTGCTTCTCAGATTGAAGAGAAGACGGGCTGTGAGACACGCGTTGCTATTCCAGGCCACACCCAGCGCGGTGGCGCTCCAGATCCCCTTGATCGTATCTTTGCGACGCAATGTGGCGTAGAAGCAGCCAAGGGTTGTCTCGAGGGAAGCTATGGTTATCTTATTGCGCAGGTAGCTGGTAAGATGTGTCGCGTTCCTTTAGCAGAAGTCGCTGGCAAGCTTAAGTATGTTGACCCACAAAGTGACCTCGTACAAGAAGCACGTGCTTTAGGCATTAGCTTTGGTGATTAA
>SAMEA104404100__coassemble_1976_pt1 | contig 16576 bp, 13 predicted proteins | sample SAMEA104404100__metabat2_low_PE_008 | metagenome-assembled genome bin SAMEA104404100 (sample SAMEA104404100) | Balaenoptera acutorostrata
CGCGCACGTTCGCCACCAGACAAGACGCCTACCTGCTTCTCTACAGCGTCACCGTGGAACAAAAACTTACCTAACAAGCTACGTTCTTGTGGAACGGTCCACTTTGGAGCTACGGTATCAATCTCTTGCAAGACCGTGTTGGATTCATTCAAACCCTCAAGTGCATGCTGTGCATAATAGGCAACACCAACATTGGTGCCCAAGGTTTTCTTACCAGCAGTTAAGTTCTCTACGCCCGCAAGCATTTTTAAAAGCGTAGACTTACCTGCACCGTTAGGACCTACCAAAGCGATCTTCTCGCCACGATACAACGTCAAATCAATATTTTTATATACCTCGGTCTTCTTGCCGTTCTCACCAATATAGGTTTTAGCGCAGTTCTCAAGGCTTACAACCATATCGCCCGAACGAGGAGGATCGGGGAACTTAAAGGTGACGTGCTTATGACCCTCAGGTAAAATGACCAACTCTTGCTTAATCTGCTCAATACGCTTAATACGCTCTTGAACTTGAGCCTTCTTTGTTGGCTTATAACGGAAACGATCGACAAAGGTTTGCATGTGAGCAATGTCGCGCTCCTGAGCTTCACGCTTGGCACGCATTTGCTCAAGGTTGTCTTCGCGCTGCTTGAGATACTTAGAATAATTACCAACATACGTTGTAATACGACGGTTCTCAACAGCAGCAACGTGAGATACACACGCATCCATAAACACGCGGTCATGAGATACGAGAACGACTGCACCTTCATAGCTACTCAAGAAGTCACGCAACCACTGAACAGATTCGAGATCCAAGTGGTTGGTAGGCTCATCGAGCAACAACAAGTCTGGACGACGAAGCAAAAGCTTTGCCAAAGAGATACGCATTTGCCAGCCACCAGAAAACTCTGAGCAAGGACGGTCAAAGTCTTTTACCTTAAAGCCCAAGCCAGAAAGAATCTGGCGTGCCTTGCTTTCAAGCTCGTAGCCGCCACAGTGCTCAAAACGATCTTGAACACGGCCGTACTCCTCGAGCAAATCATTCAATTGATCTTCGTCAGCAGTTGAAATAAGATGCTGCAATTCTTCTGCACGAGCACCCAAAGACTGAATCTCTTCTGCAGAAGCCAATACCTCATCGATGGCACTTCTGTTTGCATTCAAAGAAGTTTCCTGCTCAAGATAGCCAATCTGTACACCCTTAGCGTAGGTAACAGAGCCATTATCTGGAACTTCCTGGCCCATAATGATCTTTAGAAACGTAGTCTTACCGGCACCATTAGGACCTACTAATGCATAGCGCTCGCCCGCATTAACCTGAAGCGTAGCACCAGAGTATAAAACACGAGCACCAAAAGACTTTTCTATTTTGTCTGCTAAAAGAATCATCGAACCATCCTTGCGCAAAAACAATGTTGAATTACATGAAGAAGTTTCAATCTTTAAGTTTAACCGATAAACACCCTAATCAAACGGGGTTTTGGCTGCTATTGATATGAAAGAAAGATATTTGCATAACTCTCACACGAGTAAGTGAAACGCTAATAAAAAAGGATGCATTCATGCGAATACATCCTTTAAGAAATTCATGGAGCCTGCAACCGGACTTGAACCGGTGACCTCTTCGTTACCAACGAAGTGCTCTACCGACTGAGCTATACAGGCATTATGGTGGGCCTGCCGGGATTCGAACCCGGAACATAGGGATTATGAGTCCCCCGCGCTAACCGTTGCGCCACAAGCCCAAACTGACGCACTGAGCAGAAAACTAATCAAAATAAATGGTGGAGGTAACGGGGCTCGAACCCGTGACCTCATGGCTGCCAGCCATGCGCTCTCCCAGCTGAGCTATACCCCCAAAATGCTGCAAGGGATAATATACGCAATTATTAACATTTATGCAATAACAATGCGTATATTTTTCTCGAAAAGCGAGATATCCATAAATGCAGATTAAGCCATTTCGTAAATCATGCTGCCGTCAATATCGCTCAAGCGCTGTGCACCACACATAAGCATGGTGTCACGAAGCTCGGATACAAGCTGATTGTAGTACTCAACTACACCAGCTTCTCCCCTACCATATGCTGCAACAACAAATGGTCGGCAGATAAGTACACCGTGAGCACCGATTGCCAAAGCACGAAATACATCGAGACCTGTACGAATACCACCATCAACAAATACCTTCATGGTATCTGGAATAGCAGCAACAATGTCTGCAAGAGCATAAGCGGTTGGAGGAACGCCATCCAATACACGACCACCGTGATTAGAAACAACAATACCCGCACAACCTGCAGCTGCACACTTTTGCGCAGCCCCAGGAGTCATGATGCCCTTTGCAATAAATGGCATACCACATGACTCAACAATGCGAGCCAAAGCATCAACAGACTTAGGACCTGCTGCGGGAACGAGTCCCTGCAAGAATGGAAGACCAGCAGCATCTACATCCATAGCTAAAGCACGTACGCCGGCCTGCTGAGCAAGTGCGATCTTCTCGGCACAAATGTCTTCAGACCAAGGCTTGCAGGTAGCAACACCTGCGCCTTCAACAGCATCAATGCAAGAGCATGCATGAGCGTAGATAGATGGATCGACACCATCACCCAACCAAGCAAGCGTATTGCAAGAAGCAGCCGCAGCAGTAATGAGCTCGTTGTACTGATCCATCGTGTACTTAGAACCATAGTGGCGCTCAACGTCTCCCACAGGAGCAATCATAATAGGCGAAGAAAGACTATGGCCAAAGAAGTCAAATGATGTATCTGGCTCAAAAGGCTCATGGAGGGTGTCCATGTTAACGGTTACACCCTGCCATGCATCAAAATTACGAGAAGCACCAAGACCAGAACCCTTAGATCCAGGGCCTGGAATTGAAGCGCCACAAGCTCGACCATTACAAACAGGACAAGCCTTACAAACTGGTCCCATCTGACCACGCGCATCAGAAGCGATGTCGGCATAACTCACGATTATCGACGACCCTCAAATACGAGCTGAGAAACACGCTCAACAACCTGGTCCAAAGCAACATCCTCGCGCTCACCAGTTGCACGAATCTTAAGCTCAGCTACGCCATTATTGATGCCGCGCTTACCCAAGATAATCTGGAATGGGAAGCCCATAAGGTCATTATCGGCAAACTTGACGCCAGGACGCTCCTTGCGGTCGTCAAGTACAACATCAATACCAGCATCTGCAAGCTGCTGAGCAAACTGAGATGCGGTATCCATGCACTCATCCATCTTGGTGTCCAAAGCAAGAACAGAAACCTCGAATGGAGCAACAGATACTGGCCAGATGATGCCATTCTCATCGTTGTACTGCTCGATAATGGCAGACATAGTACGAGAAACGCCAATGCCATAGCAGCCCATAATGAATGGGTGCTCGTGACCAGCCTCGTCCATGTAATTTGCGTTCATAGCAGCAGAGTACTTGGTACCCAACTGGAAAACCTGGCCAACCTCGATGCCACGTGCAGAAGTCAAAGGCTTACCGCACCATGGGCACAAGTCACCTTCCTGAGCGTTTGCAATATCAATAAACTCTGGGGTCTCAAAATCAGAACCCATCTGAGCACCAACAAAGTGGAAGCCAGCCTCATTAGCACCGCAAATCCAAGCAGGAGCATTTTCGAGAGAAAGGTCTGCACAAACGCGGATATTCTCAGGCAAAGCTACAGGACCAATAGAGCCCTTAACGAGACCAAACTGAGCAAGCTCATCGTCAGACATAAGGTGATACTCGCCAAAGAGATTCTCTGCCTTGCAGTCGTTAAGATCATGGTCGCCTGGAATGAAGCAAACGACTGGGTTGCCCTCGTCATCAACAAGTGCCAGAGCCTTAACCGTACCATTAGCAGGAACATTGAGGAAGGAAGAGAGCTCCTCAATAGAGCAAACACCTGGGGTCTCAACCTTCTCCATAGAAGTTGCCTCACACAAGGTAAGTGCAATGCCTACGGTTGCAGCCTCATCGTCTGCAGCATAGCCACATTCGCAAGATACGATGCTTGCCTCGCCCGCATCTGCCAATGCCATAAACTCAATAGAGCCAGAGCCACCAATCTGACCAGAGTCAGCAGCTACCTGACGGAAATCAAGGCCGCAGCGCTCAAAGGTATTGGAATAAGCCTCACGATATAAATCGTAGGTCTCTACCAAAGACTCCTGTGAATCATGGAAGGAGTAACCATCCTGCATGATAAACTCACGACCACGCATCAAGCCGAAGCGTGGACGAATCTCATCGCGGAACTTAGTCTGAATCTGGTACAGATTCATAGGGAGCTGCTTGTAAGACTTGAGCTCGTCGGTTACCAAAGAAGTAATGGTCTCCTCATGGGTTGGGCCCAAGCAGAACTCACGACCATGACGATCGCCAATACGCATAAGCTCTGGACCGTAGTCATTCCAACGACCAGACTTGTGCCAAAGCTCTGCTGCAGTAAGAATTGGCAAGCAGATTTCCTGAGCGCCAATAGCGTCACACTCTTCACAGATGATGTGCTCAATCTTCTTGAGGGTGCGCCATGCGAGTGGCAAATAGCTATAAACACCTGCTGCGCCACGGCGAATCATGCCGGAACGAAGCATAAGCTTATGGCTTGCAAGATCTGCCTCTGCAGGATCTTCCTTAAGCGTTGGTGCGTACAAAGCGCTCATCTTTGTTACGTGCTTCACAATTAACTCCCTTATAGCTTATTAATTTCGTTGAACAACTCTTCAACGATATCTTCTTCAGAAATCTTACGAATTACTTCACCGTGGCGGAACAACAAGGCAGAACCCTTGCCACAAGCAACGCCAATATCGGCACCCGATGCCTCGCCCGGACCATTTACAACACAGCCCATAACGGCAACAGAAATAGGCTTATCAATTCCCTCAAGACGACGAGATACTTCCTCGGCAATAGGAATCAAATCAACCTGAGTTCGACCACAGGTAGGACAAGAAACAATCTCTGGACCACGACGACGAAGACCCAAGCAGGAAAGAATTCCCCAACAAACACTTGGCTCTTCTACTGGATCTGCAGTAAGTGAAACACGCATCGTGTCACCAATGCCGTCTGCCAATAATGCTCCCAAGCCTACACAAGACTTGATTGTACCTTGTTTTACCGTACCTGCCTCGGTTACTCCAATATGAAGTGGAATAGATGGAAGCTGACGTGACAATTCACGATAGGTTTCGATAGTTGTTACAACGTCATGTGCTTTTGCCGATAAGACAATATTTTCAAAACCACGCTTCTCGAAATGGTCAACAAACTCGATTGAAGATGCAACGAGCTTCTCGGGCTGAGACAAATCTGTACGAGCAGCAATCTTATTGTCCAAAGAACCAGCGTTTACGCCAATACGAATGGCGCAACCCATCTCTCCTGCAGCATCAATGACCGCATCAACCTTATCCCAAGAACCAATGTTTCCTGGGTTAATGCGCAACTTAGCAGCTCCACGCTTTGCAGCCTCAATAGCAAGCAGGTGATTAAAGTGAATATCTGCAATGATTGGAACAGGTGACTGAGCGCAGATTTGTTCAAACGAATCGAGCGACTCGTGATTAGGAACGGTTACACGAACACAATCGCAGCCCGCCTTTGCAAGCGCGCAAACCTGATCTAGAGTAGCCTGTGTATCAATCGTAGGTGTACAGGTCATAGACTGAACTACAACGGGAGCACCACCGCCAATAACGACATTGCCCACAGATACGGGCCTCGTTAAATTACGCGGACACGTAGTGTCTGCCACAGACACCTCACCTCCAACTACAAAATAAAACGCAATACGTCTGCTCGAAGCATATACAAGAACAAGAACGCAAAGAGCGCAAAGCCAATATATGAAGCAATAAGCTGTACCTTCATAGGAATCTGCTTATGAGTAATAGCCTGAATAGCCTCAAAGAACAATTTACCGCCATCCAAAGGTGGAATTGGAAGCAAGTTCATAAACGCAAGTGAGAACGAGATTGCTGCCGCAAGATTAAACAATGGCATCAAACCCATGCTCGCAGCTTCTGCAGACATTACAGAAATGCCGATAATGGATGTTGAATTATCCAATACCTCTACGGTATGAGCCGGGTTAAACAGCTGCATGATATTGGCAAGCGTCGCAGAAATAGTAGCGACAGTTACCCGTGATGCATCCATAAAGTTCAAGCGTGCAGTCTGGGTGGTTGCATAAATGCCCAATGACTGATCTTCGCCAAACTCGTGATTAGCTACAATCTTGTCACCATACGAATCATCTTCGAGCTTATGAGCAAAGGTGATGTTGAGCTCACCCTCTGCACGTGCTGCATTCAAAGCGTCAATAAGCTCCATCCAAGAAGAAACCTCTACCCCATTAACGTTATAGATCTTATCGTCATCTTCAAGACCAATATCTTCTGCAAGGGAGCCTTCAGTAACTTCAGAGATTACATTTATATCAACAATTTGCTCAATGCCAATAATTGAAAAGGCAGAGACCATCAAGATAAATCCTGTAACAAGATTTACAGCAATACCAGCAAGAAGCATGAAAGCACGCTTAAAGAAGCCCTTGCCTTGATAGGTATGAGACTGCTCTTGTGCAAAGAATTCTTCGGCAGAAACTTCTGTCTGATAAGGCTCGCCTGCGCGGGAAGCTTCCTGAGCATTAAAAGCCTTGCCGTCAAAGACCGTATTACCGGATTTATCTCGAGAAACTGTTTGATACTTTGTGGGGTAATACTTAGGATTTGGAGTTTCATCCTCGTCGTAATAACCCTCAATAGACGCCATGTTGAGCAGCGCCACGCACGTCTCCATAGCGTCCTTATCGGAAATATTGAATTGTTGCGCAATTGCATCGACCGTTGCACGTCCCTGCTCATTGATATAAGCAAGAATCTTTGCAGCCAAATCCTTATCAACAGGCTCCATACCACAGATAGCAGCATAGCCACCAATAAGCAGCGGAGTTACGCCAAAGGTAGTGCCAATCTTTTTTGATTTGTGAGCGAGACGCCAACGACAAGGCATACCTAAAAAGAACTCGGTTACGCGAACATTGCACAAGCGGGCAGCCATAAAGTGGCCACCCTCATGCACAAAGACGAGCAACGATAATACTAAGACACCCCAGAAAACAGGTGCCAAGAAAGCAAGAATGCTAGACATTAACGAACCTTATCATTGAGAATCTTCTCGGCAAGAGCGCGAGAAGCCTGGTCAATTTCCCACAGCTGTCCGATTGATTCACAAGCAACCGTGTCATGCTTATCCATAACCTGAGCAACAACATAGTCGATGTCGGTAAGGCGGCAACGCTTATTTAAGAATGCTTCAACCGCAACCTCATTAGCTGCATTCATAACAGCTGGCAACGTACCACCTGCATTACCTGCATCATATGCAAGCTGCAAGCAACGGAAAACATTGAGATCAGGCTCACCAAAGTCAAGCTTACCAATATTGCGGAAATCAGTACGCTCGCAAGGAGTTTCCCAACGATCAGGATATGAGAAGGAGTACTGAATAGGAATACGCATGTCAGATGTGCCCAAGTGTGCAATTACTGAACCATCGTCGTACTCAACCATGGAGTGAATCTTTGATTGTGGCTGAATAAGTACCTTAATGAAGTCCATTGGCACATCAAACAAATGGTGAGCCTCAATGCACTCCAAGCCCTTGTTCATCAAGGTAGAAGAATCGATGGTTACCTTATTGCCCATCGACCACGTTGGATGTGACAGTGCATTTTCAACCGTCATATGCTTAAGGCGGTTACGTGGCATACCAAAGAAAGGACCACCAGAGCAGGTAAGCCAAATGTTGTGTGCCTTCTTAGGGTTCTCGCCCTGATAGCACTGGAAAATTGCAGAGTGCTCAGAGTCAACAGGAATTAGCTGATCATGTTTTGCAAGTGGCATAATAATGTCACCGGCAACAACCAAAGACTCTTTATTTGCAAGTGCAACACGCTTATTAGCTTTAAGTGCTGCGGCGGTTGCCCACATACCTACTGCGCCAACTAAGGCAACAAGTACGACATCAACGTCATCTTGCAATGCAACTTCATTAATTGCATTAAAGCCAAAGGAAACCTCGCAAGTATCTGGAAGGTTGGCGAGTGCGGGATCGTCTTTGCGATTGGTATCAGCAATGGCAATACGTGCAACATTAAACTGACGTGCGGAACGAACTACTTCTTCTACGTGGGAGTTACAAGTAAGTGCAACAACCTCGAGCTTATCGGCATGTTTTTTGCAAACATCCAAAGCCTGAGTGCCAATAGAGCCAGTTGCACCAAGAATAGCTACACGCGTTTTAGGAGTCTGGTACTCCTGCTCTTGTTTTTCAATAATATCTGCGAGGGATGTCATTTAAAGTACGCCTCCAACTGTCAATACGAGAAAGACTGCGAGACATGCAAAAATCAATGAGTCTACGCGATCAAGCACGCCACCGTGTCCTGGAATAATATCTCCAGAATCCTTTACCCCGACGCCACGCTTAATACGCGACTCAACAAGGTCTCCAATAAATCCGAACAGTGCGACCACAACACCACAAATAAGTGCAACAGGAAGCGACATGTCAACGAGATTGAGGGACAAAATTACAAACCATACAATGCAGCAAGCTACTGCACCAGCAATAAAGCCTTCCCAGCTCTTCTTTGGGGAAATCTTTGGCACCATCTTGTGGCGACCAATCTTGCTACCAACCAAATAAGCAAACGAGTCGCTCATCCAAACGGATGCAACAGCCAAAATGGTGAACAGCGCGCCTTCCCAACCAGGAACTGCTTCACGCAAAAATACGAGTGCAGACAACATGAAGCCGGTGTAGAGAGGACCTAACAAGGTCAACGATACATCTTCTATGCGGGTGCGAGGTGACAGCAGAAACCAGCAGCCCAAAGCTGCAATTGTAAAGAAAAGCGTTGCTGTTGGAGCAAGTGGATGTGCCCATGCAGCAAGAGGAAATAATGCTGCAGCAGTAAGACCAATTGCATCGTTAGGAACTTTGCCGCCAATGCGCATCATGCGGAAGAACTCAAAACAACCAACAAAAGAAGTAAAGGCAGCAAAACATGCCGTTGGGAATGGTCCCAACAGCAAAACAACGATAAAGATGACCGCATACAACACACCAGAGATGCTACGAACGAGCAAGTCGGACATGGAATTCTTCTTAGGTTTAGAAGAATTGTCGTCCGAAGATGCGTTAGATACGTTTTTCACTTCAGAAGAATTCAAAGAAAACTCCTATGAACATGCAGGTAGACTACTTAGTACTTAAGCCGCCAAACCTACGGTCTCGTTTTTGATACGACAAAATGGCTCGAATAAGACCCCAACGGTCAAAGTCAGGCCAGAAGGTATCCGTAATATAAAACTCCGAGTATGCAACCTGCCACAAAAGATAGTTAGACAAACGCATTTCGCCGGAAGTACGAATTACCAACTCGGGATCTGGCAATCCACCGGTATAAAGCTCTGCCGAGAAGGACTCAGTTGTAATATCTTCAACTTTCATCTCGCCAGAGGCGCACTTAGCTGCTAAGGATTGTGCAGCACGAACAATCTCTGCTCGGCCACCGTAATTTACAGCCAAAGCCAAGACCATACCGGTGTGGTCCTTGCACTCCTCTACTCCACGCTCAAAAACCTCACGGGTCTTTTGTGGAAGAGCGCTAATATCACCAAGAAATACAACGCGAACATTTTCGCGCTTAAGCAAAGGAAGCTCACCAATGAACGTCTTTGCAAACAGATACATCAAAACATCTACTTCGTGCTTTGGTCTGTTCCAATTCTCGGTAGAAAATGCATATGCACTCATCGTGTCAATGCCCAAGCGAACACCAGCAGTAATAATTTCCTGCAAAGAAAGAATACCTGCCTTGTGACCCTCGGTGCGGTCTAAACCGCGCGCAGTTGCCCAACGACCATTTCCATCCATAATAATTGAGACATGGCTCGGAATTCGAGCCATGTCCAAATCATTCATATCAATGTCTTCAGGTGCATCTGCAAAATAATCTTCAAATTTTTGCTGATCATATTGCATGAGGATCTCCTAAATTAGATCTCCATTACCTCTGCTTCTTTGGTTTTAAGAAGCTCGTCAATCTTTGCAATGTAGGTGTCGGTGTGCTTCTGAACGCCGTCCAAAGCGCGACGCTTCTCGTCCTCAGAAAGCTCCTCATCCTTATCGTAAGCATTGTTTGCCTCACGACGAATATTGCGGATGGAAATACGAGCCTGCTCTGCGAGCTCCTTGCACTCCTTTACGAGCTCACGACGGCGCTCCTCGGTTGGTGCAGGGAAAGGAAGACGGATGCAAGTACCGTCATTGGAAGGAGTAATTCCCAAATCGGAAGCTGCGAGAGCCTTCTCAACAGCGCCCAAAGAAGACTTATCCCATGGCTCAACTACGAGCATGTGAGCCTCAGGAACCTTAACTGCTGCCAACTGAGTGATTGGAGTTGGGACACCATAGTAGTCAACAGTGATGTCAGCCAAGATAGAAGCATTAGCGCGACCAGTACGAACCTTAGAGAAGTTGTGCATCAAAGCATCGATGGTCTTATCCATGTGATTGGTCAAATCAGACATGTTAGTCCTCCTGTACTACTACAGTACCTACAGGCTCACCACAGAGAGCCTTTTGAATATTATCTTCGCCTTCAATGTTAAAGACGATAATTGGCATACGATTATCCTGGCAAAGTGCAGTTGCAGTAGAATCCATAACACGGATACCACGAAGCAAAATGTCACGATAGGTAATACGATCAAAGCGAATAGCATCGTCGTACTTTACTGGATCCTTATCGTAAATACCATCAACCTTAGTTGCCTTCATGAGGCACTCTGCATCAATTTCGCAAGCACGAAGTGCAGCTGCAGTATCAGTCGTAAAGTATGGATTACCAGAACCAGCAGCAAAAATTACAACGCTGCCCTTCTCAAGATGGTGAATTGCACGACGACGAATATATGGCTCACATACCTCGTTCATAGCAATTGCAGACATAACACGGCAAGGACAATCATTCTGCTCAAATGCATCCTGCAAAGCAAGTGCATTCATAACGGTAGCGAGCATACCCATGTAATCTGCCTGGGAACGATCCATACCCTTTGCAGAACCAGCAAGGCCACGGAAAATGTTGCCGCCACCAACAACGATGCCTACCTCAACACCATCATCATGGAGAGTTTTAACCTGACGAGCAAGACGCTCAGTAACCGATGGATCAATACCATAACCAGCGGAACCCATCAAAGCTTCACCGGAAAGTTTAAGCAAAACGCGCTTATAGAGATACTTGGACACAGAAATCCTCCCTTAGTTGTAGCTTTAGCTATTCTACCAAAGGTTGTCGATTACTCACATCTATTTATCTCATCAAAGGTAAAACAACAAAAAGGCTATAAGATATCTCACCATTTGCCGAGCGTATCTGCCGATAAGCTCTCTAAAAAGAAAAATGGCTGCTGGGAAAACCCAACAGCCATTTTGATTAGCCCTATGAGAGTAGCTTACTCAGCAGCCTCACCGAGAACGAAACGGTCGAATGCTACAACAGTGATAGCGTCGCCGCACTCCTTGGAAACCTGCTCAGCGTAAGAGTTGATGGTGAGATCGCCATTCTTGATGAACTCCTGCTCGCAGAGAACACGCTGCTTGTAGAACTTCTCAAGACGACCCTGTGCCATCTTCTCCTGGATTGCCTCAGGCTTGCCAGATGCTGCAGCCTGCTGCTTGTAGATCTCAACCTCGTGAGCTACAACGTCAGCTGGAACATCCTCGCGACGAGCGCAAATTGGCTCAGCAGCTGCAACCTGCATTGCTACGTCGTGTGCGAATGCCTTGAAAGCGTCAGACTTAGCAGTCTCAGCGTTTGCGAATGCAAACTCTACGAGAACGCCGATCTTGCCGCCGTGGATGTAAGACTCAACAGCACCCTGTGCAGCCTTACGGAATACGAAGCGGGAGACCTTCATGTTCTCGCCGAGAACCTGGATGGTCTCGGTAAGAGCAGCCTCAACGGTCTTGCCGTCCATGTCTGCTGCCATGAATGCGTCCATGTCTGCAACTTCGTGAGCTACAACGGTGTTAGCAAGGTCACGAGCAAAGCCAGTGAACTTAGCGTTGGTGCCAACAAAGTCAGTCTCGCAGTTTACCTCTACGAGAGCGCCTGCGGTAGCGTCCTCAGAGACAACAGCACCGATGGTGCCCTCATTGGTTGCGCGGCCAGCCTTCTTAGCTGCTGCTGCAAGACCACGAGTACGAAGAACGTCTACAGCTGCGTCCATGTCGCCGTCAGCCTCAACGAGAGCCTTCTTGCACTCCATCATTGCTACGCCGGTCATCTCGCGGAGCTCTTTTACCATTGCTGCGGTAATCTGTGCCATGATTATTCCTCCATAAGAATAAATAGCAAATTAAACGAATTTAACTACTCAGCGGTCTTGGTCTCAGAAGCCATCTCAGCCTCAGAGATCTGCTCTTTGCCGTTACCTGCGAGGATAGCGTCAGCCATGAGCTCGCACATCAAAGATACGGAAGAGATAGCGTCGTCGTTGGAAGGAATACCGAAGTCGACCTCGTCTGGGTCAGAGTTGGTATCGAGAAGTGCAACAACTGGAATGTGAAGGCGGTGTGCCTCCTTGATTGCATTCTCCTCACGCTTGGTGTCAACAACGAAGAGAGCCTGTGGAAGGTTCTTCATGGTACGAGCACCACCGAGGTTGCGCTGAAGCTTCTCGAGCTCCTTGGTAAGAACTGCCTGCTCCTTCTTAGGAAGGGTAGCCATGCGGCCATCCTCAACCATGGTCTCAAGCTCTTCCATGCGGTTCATACGGGAACGGATGGTAGAGAAGTTAGTAAGCATGCCGCCCAACCAACGCTGGTTGATGTAAGGCATACCGCAACGCTCTGCAGCAGTTGCAACTGCCTCCTGAGCCTGCTTCTTGGTGCCTACGAAGAGAACATTGCCACCCTTGCGAGCGATGTCGCGAAGGAAGGAATAAGACTTGTCTGCCTCAACGATGGTCTGCTTGAGATCAAGAATGTAGATGCCGTTGCGCTCACCGAAAATGTAAGGAGCCATCTTTGGATTCCAGCGACGAGTCTGGTGACCGAAGTGACAGCCTGCCTCGAGGAGAACCCTCAGGTTAATCTTGGTAGCCATATGTATACCTCCTGGTTTGCCTCCGCATGGATCTATCTTTTGCACCATCCGAGATAAGGGCTACCGTTTCTCGGACACCGTGGTACTAAAAGTCACCATGCGTGTGAAATAAATAACTGCTGTACCGGATGTACAGCGTTTAGTATCTTAACAGTTGGTTGTGTATTTTTAAATGAGAATATTTCCATTCACAACCTACCCACGAATTTTAATCAAAACACCTCATAAACGGCCAAATTAGCCACGTGGATGAGCTTGCTGAATAGAATCTCTCAAACGATCTGGCGTAAGATGCGTGTAAATTTGGGTTGTCGAAAGACTTGCATGACCTAAAAGCTCTTGCACGCACCGCAGATCTGCGCCCCCTTCAAGCAAGTCAGTAGCAAACGTATGACGCATACTGTGTGGCGTAATATCGCTTGGTAACCCTGCTTGAGCAATAAGTTTGTTAAATCGATATCTCAGGGCAGCAGCATCCATAGCATTGCCACGTGATGATATAAAGAGCGAATCTAAGTGATTGACACGTCCACAACTGCACAACAACTCTTGTCTTGGCCCATCCATATACACCTCAACTGCCTGAATGCAGCTTGCATATACGGGAACAATGCGTTCTTTAGAACCCTTACCAAACAAGCGAACTTGTTTTTGAACAACATCAATATCTCTAACCGTCAAATGCGCAAGTTCCGAAATACGAGCACCTGAAGCATAAAAGAGCTCAAGCATGGCTCTATCCCTAATTCCTTGCGCACAACTTAAATCAGGCGTACGCATAAGGCGATCCATCTGTTGATAGGTAATGGTCGAAGGTAGTGCCTGAACACTTTTTGGACTTGCAACCAACGACACTACATCAACATCGATACGATCATCTGCAAGCATCCATTTATAGAAAGAACGCAAGCAAGACAGGTGTGCATTAATAGTTGATGCGGCATATTGTGCAGCGTCTAAATAAGCTAAATATCGACGTAGATGATTAGGCTCCATTGAATAAGGATCAATATGTGCCTTACTACAAAAGCGCTCAAACGCATCGAGATGAGCTGTGTAAGCTTGAACGGTGTTTTGAGATAGACCTTGTACGGATGAGATATAGAAGATGAAGTCATCTATATCGTCTGTAAGCTGTCTATCCCCCATTGTCCAATCCCTTACTCAAACAAATCTGAACGAGATGCCAAATAGCTATCCATATCTTGCAAAGCGCGCTCGGAATATGCTTCGTAGCGTTCTTTCTTCTTACGTTTCTTGCCATCCTCAAATGGAGGAACAACGCCAAAGTTAACATGCATTGGCTGGTAGTTTTCAGTTTGAGGATTGGTTGCATAACCTACCAAAGAACCAAAAGCACTGGTCAATGGGAGTGTAACCGTATCGAGACCCTCAAGGTCTGCGTAAGTATTGAGTGCTGCAAACAGACCAGAAGCAATTGCCTCTACATAGCCCTCAGTACCCGTGAGCTGGCCTGCCAAACGTACACTCGTACCAGGAATAGCAAACGTCTCGTCGAGAACATGAGGGGAATCGACAAAGGTATTGCGATGCATAACACCATATCTAAAGAACTCTGCATTCTCTAAACCTGGAACCATCTGAAAGACTCGCTTCTGCTCACCAAACGTAAGATTGGTTTGAAAACCAACAAGGTTATAAGCGGTCTTCTCGGCATTTTCTGCACGAAGCTGGATTGCAGCCCATGGACGATGACCGGTACGAGGATCAATCAAACCAACTGGCTTCATTGCACCAAAACGAATTGCATCCTTACCGGTACGTGCTACTTCCTCTGCTGGCTGACAAGCCTGGAATAAATCACGGCGCTCAAAATCCTTGAGGATAACGCGCTTTGCATTAACCAGCTCTTCAATAAATGCTTCGTACTCTTCTTTGTTAAGCGGCGCATTCAAATAATCGCCTACGCCATTCTCCTCATATCGAGACTGAGAAAAAAGGATGTCCATATTAAGTGTAGTTGCATCAACAATTGGAGCAGCTGCATCATAAAATGACAAAGCTTCGCCACCAACCGCCTCGAGCACGGACTGAGCCAACGCCTCAGAACACAGCGGACCAGCAGCAATAACAGCTGGGCCTTCAGGGATCTTGGTAACTTCTTCGTGAATAACCTCAATGAGTGGATTTTCTTCGATTGCCTTAGTTACTGCATCAGAAAAGACATCGCGATCTACTGCCAAAGCGCCACCTGCAGGAACTGCTGCCGTACGAGCAAACTCAAGCAAGCAAGAACCCATACGTGTAAGCTCTTCCTTCAACAGACCAGCAGCAGAATCTACGCGCGTAGACTTCAAAGAGTTCGAGCAAACAAGCTCAGCGAACTTATCGGTCTTATGAGCAGGCGAAGACTTTACCGGACGCATCTCATACAAACGAACCTGAACGCCACGACGAGCAAGCTGAAGTGCACATTCGCAACCAGCAAGACCTCCGCCAACAACTGTTACAGTATGGGACATATACATAACCTTTTCTCAAGAAGGATTATCATCTATCCCCCTAAGAATACCTGCTTTAGACGCGCAAATATAGATATGTTTAGCTTAGCTGCCTATTGAACATCATATCTGCCAAAAGACGTGTACATTTCGAGCACCTGCTGAGAAGCCGACAGCTTTCCATCTCGCGTCTCTTCAATCAATCCCTCGATTTTCATTTCGCCGATAATCTCTAGCGTCTTAATGATCTTTTCTCCCAGCATATGAGCTATGTCTTCTGCCCTCATGGGGTTTGCAATTAATGCCGATAAGACCTGTTGGTGGACATGGTTTTCTAAGACAACACCACAGGCGTCTTGTCGCTCAAAGCGTAGCTTAGAATAAATGCGCGAAATAGCCATCTCTAATGAGTCTTGATCTGCAATGCAGGTAGCCCCTTCTGAAATGAGATAGTTTGTTCCTTTAGACAAAAAGGAGAGAATAGATCCTGGAAAGCAGAGAATTTCACGATCGAGCATCTGCGCTGTCTCAGCTGTAGAAAAGGTCCCAGAGGGCATTCCTGCCTCACAAATAATTAGAGCTCGACTGAGTGCAGCTATCACTTTATTGCGCTTTGGAAAGGCATAACGCCTTGGTGGGTTTTTCCAGCCTTCTAGCGATACAACGCATCCACCTGCACGTATTGTTTCGTCAAATAGATACGAAGAGCTTGCAGGATAGATAGCATGAGCGCCACAACCGGCTACTAAAATATGTTTTCCGCCCGCCTCAAGTGTTGCCAAACCAGCTGTTTGGTCACATCCAATGGCACCGCCAGACACAACAACTAAGTTGGATTCAACGGCTACACGTGCCGTAAGCTCAGCACATGCCTTACCATATGGTGTTGCCTTTCTCGATCCAATAATTGAGATGCTTTCTTGATTGAGAAT
>SAMEA104404100__coassemble_2195_pt1 | contig 15410 bp, 13 predicted proteins | sample SAMEA104404100__metabat2_low_PE_008 | metagenome-assembled genome bin SAMEA104404100 (sample SAMEA104404100) | Balaenoptera acutorostrata
GTCTGCTCTGCCATAGAGAAAAGATCTTCTACAAACTCAGACTTAGGACCGCAATCGTCCTTTTTATAACAGCGAGGAATAACGTCTTTGACCATCAACTTGGTCTTAACGCGTCCCTGCCATTTTTCTGCAATAGCTTCAAATACAATGTCGCATACCTTGCAGCACTCTGAGAGTTCTTCAATTTGAGGAGCCCTAAACATAATGGCTGGAATACACGATTTACCATCGGTAGCCAAGAAGCGCAGGTGCTCGCCCGTGCGACCAACCACGGCGCGGTCTGCCATCGTAACGCCCTCAACTGCAAAGACTGGAGCCTTGTTACCCTGACCAAAAGGCTCTAAGGAAGAAAGGCTTTCGACGTTTTCGATAGAAAGCTCATCGAGGGTAACAACTGCAGTTACCTCGCCCTTATCTTCAAAGGCGTCTTCATCAAGCTCATCAAACTGAGCCTCAAGGCGCTCACGTAATGCATCTAAGTTGGAAGCCTCAAGCGTGACGCCAACCGCGCCACTATGACCGCCAAAGCGAATAAGCAAATCAGAGCACTTCTCGACAGCTTCAAACAAATTGATTGAACCTACTGAGCGACCAGAACCGTGTGCAATACCATCCTCAATGGTGAACAAAAGTGCAGGTACATGGTATTTATTTACAAGACGAGAAGCAACGATTCCCTTAACACCCTCGTGCCAACCCTCGCCGCCAATAACAATGGCGCGACCGCCAGCGTAGGTGTCTTCGACCATAGAGATAGCCTGACGCGTGAGCTCAGACTCAATCTCGCGGCGCTCAATATTGATCTGCTCAAGAGCTTGTGCCTTAGCGAGCGCCTCGGCAGAATCTTGCTCGAGCAATAAATCGAGTGCAAGGGCAGGATCTGCCATGCGACCAGCTGCATTCAAGCGAGGAATGAGCGAGAAGGACAGGTTGTCTGCACTAATTTCTTCTAGATTTGTACCGGTGACAGCCGCCAACGCAATAAAGCCCGGACGCGTAGTTGCGCGCATTTGCGCAATACCCTCTGCAACAAGCGCGCGGTTCTCGGGCGTAAGTGCCATCATGTCTGAGACAGTACCCAAGCATGCAACTTCGGTCCAACGACGCCACATATCTGGCTGACCAAAACGCGTACCCAAAAGCTGAATCAACTTTAATGCGACGCCTACACCCGCAAGCTCACGAGAAGGACTTGACTGAGCAAGCTTTGGATCTGCAACAGGAACACCTTCTGGCACCAAATCCAGAGGCTCATGATGATCGGTTATGCATACATCAATGCCACGCTGCGTCAAATAAGGAACCTCATTTTTTGCTGCAATGCCATTGTCGACTGTGATAACAAGATCTGGCGTACACGTTGCCATAACGCGCTCAAGTGCGGTCGCGGTGAGACCATATCCCTCATCAAAACGACGAGGAATAAAGTAGTAGACATTACCACCCAATGCACGCAAGCCTTCGGTAAGCAAGCACGTAGAGGTAATGCCATCTACGTCAAAGTCACCAAAGATTGCAATGGTCTCATGCAAGCGCAACGCGCGCTCAACACGGTCTGCAACTTCTACCAAACCAGGAATAATTGCAGGGTCACACCAATCGCGATCAAGTGATGGCGTCAAAAACAGACGAGCTTCTTCAACGCAATCAATGCCACGAGCAGCCATAACGCGTGCAACCAACGAAGTCACACCAAGCTCGCGCGCAAGCATATCTTCTATCGATTTGTGAGCAGGAATAGTAGTCCAGCGATGTGACTGAGCCAAAGACATAACAGACGGAGTCTGTACTGCTGGCTGAGCCTCGCCGACCTTTACAGAATCAAGCGTAGACATAATACAACCTTAAGAAATGGCCGCTTCGGCAGCCGTGAGAGTTAACGGTTTTAGTATACGCCGCGCGCGGACTTTTTAGGATAAGAACTCACAGGGTTTTCCGTATTCGTAACGAAGTGTCTGCTGTACTGCCAACAAAAAAGGCTCATACGCATCCAGTGCGCATGAGCCTTAACACTATCTAACACATATCTAACAATCACGCACGTCCTTCTGCCGAGAAGACCTTGCAGCTTATGGACTTACTCGCTGTCCTTCTCGGTAATGTGAGCTGCGCGCAAAAATGCAATTTCTTGAGCGTATCCATCAAGCTCGTTTGGAGTCTCTAAGATCATAGGAAGCGTCTGAAGGTAGGGGTGATTGACAATTGTGCGCATGGTATCGGCGCCAATGTAGCCCTCGCCTATCACCTCGTGGCGATCCTTATGAGCCTCGCGTGGGTTCTTGGAATCGTTAATGTGCAGGGCGCACAAACGCTCCAGGCCTACCACACGGTCAAACTCTGCAAGTACGCCGTCCAAGTCATTAACAATATCGTAGCCTGCGTCGTGAACGTGGCAGGTATCCAAGCAGACACCCAGATTATCGGCATAGTCGCAGCGCTCAATGATAGCTGCAAGCTCCTCAAACGTGCGACCAACCTCAGTGCCCTTGCCTGCCATAGTCTCCAGCAGCACCTTAGTGTGCATGCCGTCGAACATGACCTCATTAAGACCTTGTGCAATAAGTTCAATGCCTGCATCGGCACCCTGGCCGGTGTGAGCGCCCGGGTGGAAATTGAGGTAATGACCAGGCAAAAGTTCAAGTGTTTGCAAGTCTTCTGCAAAGGCCCTGCGTGCAAACTCGCGCGTCTCTGGCTTAGAAGAACAGAGGTTATATGTATACGGAGCGTGAATTACGAGCTTAGCCATATTGTTCTCGGACAAGATTTGCTGCAATGCACGTATGTCCTTCTCGTCCACTTTCTTAGCATTGCCACCACGAGGGTTGCGGGTGAAATAGGCAAAGGTCGTTGCATCAATCTTTACAGCGGTCTTACCCATAGCAGCAAAACCCTTTGAAGAAGAGAGGTGACAGCCAATAGAAAGTTTACTCATATTTGAAATCCTTTGTGTATCAATTCATTGCATTGCAAGAGCGCCTGCCTATTTTACCCTACCATGCGCCAGCTTGATTGTGTGAACATCTCGAAAGGACTGCAGCGGCTCCTGCATCCTTATAGTTCCCAAAAAACAAAAAGGACGCGCACCCCTGTGGGTACACGTCCTTCTCAATATACAAAAACTAAAAATCTTCGCGAGCTGGAGAGTCCATCCAGGAAGAAACAAAGTCAGCATAGGTACCTGCAATAATTGCCTCACGTGCTTCATGCATGAGGTTAAGCAAGTAGTAAATGTTGTGCATAGAAAGCAAGATGCCGCCAAGCATCTCATGCTGCTGGAGCATGTGCCTAATGTGAGCACGGCTGTAACCGCCGGTGCAAACAGGGCAGGTGCACTGCGTATCAACCGGACGAGGATCGCGTGCAAACTTAGCCAAGCGCATGTTCAAACGGCCTTCGCTCGAGAATGCCGTACCCATACGACCAGTACGCGTAGGCAAAACGCAGTCAAACATGTCAACGCCGCAAGCAACGCCACGAACAAGCGTGGTTGGGTTACCTACACCCATAAGGTAGCGAGGCTTGTGCTTTGGCATGTGCTCAGAACACAGTGGCTCAAGCGTCTCAAACATGGTCTCGTGGTCCTCACCAACAGAGTAGCCACCAATACCATAGCCTGGGAAGTCGCCCATCTCTTCTAAGTGCTTCAAGGAACGAAGACGCAAGTCAAGATCCATACCACCCTGAACAATACCAAACAATGCCTGGTCATCACGGGTGTGAGCCTTATAGCAACGCTCTGCCCACATAGAAGAAAGCTCAACAGCGCGCTCAACAAACTGACGTGTTGCAGGATAACCTGGGCACTGGTCGAGCTGCATGCAAATGTCAGAGCCCAACTTCATAGCAATGTCCATGTTGTCCTCTGGCGTCCAGAAGATGTGCTCGCCACCGTAATCCTTAGCAATAAAGCCAACGCCATTATCGGTAAGCTTAACCATGTCGCCATGAGAGAAAACCTGGAATCCACCAGAGTCAGTCAAGATAGGCTTGTGCCAGTTCATAAAATCATGAATGCCACCCATCTCGTCAATAAGGTCTGCACCCGGGCGCATAGCCAAGTGGTAGGTATTAGCAAGGCAAATCTGTGCGCCAAGCTCTTCTACCGTCTTGGTTGGAATGCCCTTGATGGTAGCCTTTGTACCAACAGGCATAAAAATAGGAGTTTCAATATCACCATGAGGAGTGTGCAAAATACCCGCACGAGCGTGCGTGCGTGGATCTTCTGCCACAATCTCATACTTAAATAAAGATTGATCCATGCTGTTCTCCTTCTAGAGCTCCTCTAACGGATTCTCAGAATACATGTCTTCGTCTTCTTCCAAACCAGCTTCCATATCATTATAGATATCGCGGTTCAAACGACCTGCCTGCTTAGCTACGATCATGGTGCAAGCTGCGTCGCCCGTGATGTTGACGGCCGTGCGAACCATATCCAAAATGCGGTCGATACCCATGATGATTGCAATGCCCTCAAGAGGAAGACCAACGGATGCAAATACCATGGACAAGGTAATGAGTCCAACGGAAGGAACGCCTGCAGTACCCACAGATGCCAACGTCGCCGTCGCAATAACAGTTGCATAATCTGCAGGGCTCAACATAATGCCAAAAAGCTGCGCGGTAAATACAACAGCTACGCCCTGCATAATTGCGGTGCCATCCATGTTGATGGTTGCACCCAAAGGAATGGTAAAACTTGCAATACGGCGGTCAACGCCCATCTTGCGCTCAAGTGCATCAATGTTCAGCGGAATGGTTGCAGAGCTCGTAGCAGTTGAGAATGCAAATGCCATAACGCTTGCAAACTTCTTCAAGAATACGAGCGGATTTAAGCGCGTAAAGATAAAGAGCAAGCCTAAATAAACAACGAAGCACTGAACAAACAGGCCGAGAAGGACGCTACCCATGTACTTAAGCATAGGCAAGAATGCATCCAAACCAATGCCTGCAAAGGTACGTGCAAGCATGCAATAGACGCCAAAAGGCGCAATATACATAACAAGAGACGTCATCTTCATCATGATGGCGTTAAATTCCTCGAAGAAACGATGGACCGTCTCAACGCGGTTGCCCAACAGCGCAATAACAATACCCGTGAGCAAGGCAAACAAAATAATTGGAAGCATGTCGCCTTGTGCCAAAGAGCCAAAAGGGTTCTTTGGAATGATGTTCAAAATGGTCTCAACCATTGAAGTAGAAGAAGTTGCAGCCTCTTGCATGTCAGAGCTTACGCTAATTTCCATGCCAGACATGTCAACGCCTTCACCAGGATCGACCACGTTGGCCACGCTTAGTGCAACCGTAACTGCCATAGCAGTTGTAAACAAATAGAAGCCTAAGGTTTTAAGGCCCACGCCACCTAAGGTCTTCGTGTCACCAATTGATGCTGCGCCACAGACAATAGAACAAAATACCAAAGGCACAACAAGCATCTGCATTAAGCGCAAAAAGCCCTGGCCAACAACATAGAAGACGCCATTGACCAAAACATCATCACGTACAAAACCAGCAGGGACCACATAGCGCAAGACCACGCCGGTAACAATACCCAGCAGCAAAGCAATAAAGATGCAGGTAGTCAATCCAATTTTGCGCTTAGACTTCTGCTTAGAAGTGTCTTGCTCTACCTGCTTGTGAGTCAAATTATGAGTTGTCATATGCCTGCCCTACCTACTGATTGCAAATCTCGTCATGGTGCTTTGCAACAAATGCTGCAAGATCTTGCTCCCATGTAGGCATTGCATAGTCGCTCATCATCTTAAGCATCAAATTCTCAAGGTGGATGGTATAGGCGTGATCAGACTCACAAATTGGCTCAATGCAGTCACTACGAAGGCCGAGAAGCTCTGCAGCCTTTTGAGCAAACTCATAGCGAGAACAAAAACCATCACAAGAGACGTGGAAAATGCCCTTCTCGGCAGATTCAATAACATCGAGAATGAAGGTTGTGTAGGTGTCGATAGAGGTTGGAGCAGCATACTGGTCCTGAGGAATTGCAAGCTTGGTAGAACCTGCAGAAACCTTAGCCATGTGAGCGAGCAGGCCCTGCGAAGATGCACCATAAACCCAGCTTGAGCGAATGATAATGTGCTCGCGATTAAACTCGCGCACCATCTGCTCGCCTGCCAACTTGGACTTACCGTAGATGGTCAGTGGACGAGGAATGTCAAACTCGTTGACGCGCTCATCGGTGCCATCATCAAAGACGTCATCAGAAGACAGGTGCACAATGCGTGCGTGAATGTCTGCAGAAGCGATTGCCAAGTTACGTGCACCCAGCGCATTAACGCGATATGCCTCGATAGGGTTCTTCTCGCAAGACTCGGCATTGAGGCCCACGCAGTTAATAACAATAGCAGGGCGGTTTGCAGCCATAAAACGCTCAACGGCGTCCAGGTCGCAAATGTCGAGCTCGTCGTCGGTCGCCAAGACGTTATAGCGCGTGGTGTCGAGGGCGGCAACCAAATGGGAACCAATCTTTCCCAGGGCGCCGCAAACCCAGACGGTATCTTTTAAAAAGAGCATTGGATACGTTCTCCAAACTTAGTCAATAAACATCGCATCGCCAAAGGAGAGCATGCGATATTCGTTCTCTACTGCCTGCTTATAGGCATCCATAATCTGGTCGCGGGTAGCAAACGCAGAAACAAGCATCATCAAGGTAGAGCGAGGTACGTGGAAGTTAGTGATCAGAGCATCTACAACATGGAAGGTAGAGCCTGGCATCAAGAACAACTGCGTAGTTGCATCGGCGCGCTCGACGATGTCGCCTGTGCCGCAGGTATCTGCAGAGTCCTCACGGCCCTCAAAGCGACGTGCCACACAAGGAAGCTCAGATACTGCAGCGTCCTTCTCCCAAGCACTCTCAAGCGAGCGTACCGAGGTAGTACCAACAGCTACAACGCGATGACCTGCAGCTTTGGTAGCATGGATTGCATCGACAACCTCTTGAGAGACGTGATAGCGCTCGGTATGCATAACGTGATCGCGTGGATCTGCCTCATCAACCGTACGGAAGGTATCAATGCCAACCTCCAACTCTACGGTCTTAAAGTCGACACCCATATCACGCAACTTGGCGATAAGCTCTGGAGTGAAGTGCAAGCCTGCGGTAGGTGCTGCTGCAGAGTGCTCGGCACCATAGGAGTAGACGGTCTGGTACTTCTCGGAATCGCCCTGATAGTCAGTAATATATGGTGGCAGAGGAACGCGACCTACCTCATGGATTGCCTCGTTCAAGCTGCGGCCACCTTGAGGAGCAAAGCGAACCAGACGGCCACCCTTGCTCTCCTCTACAAAGCCCTCAATTGTGGCAGTAAGAATTACTTCTTCGCACTCATCTGCATCAACGCCGCCTGCGCGATACTCAATAACAGCACCAGGCTTGAGGCGCTTGCCAGGATTTACCAGACACTCCCAAACGCAGCCAGAAGCATCAATATCCTCGCGGCGGGTGAGCAACAACGTCTCTGATACACCACGGGTCTGTGCCTTGCGGCCTACCAAACGTGCAGGTAAAACGCGCGTTTGATTAGCAACCAACAAATCGCCTGGCTGCAAAAAGTCGCAGATGTCCTTAAAAATCTTATGTTCTACGCTGCCATCTTCGCGATGCAAAACAAGCATCTTGCAAGAGTCACGAGGCTCTGCAGGAGCTTGCGCAATACGCTCTTCTGGCAAATCGTAATCAAAATCGTCGGTAAGCATACCAACCTCTCATTCAAACTATATAGAGGCAATATTCAACCTTTTTATTTTATGGATAGATATGCGCTGTGTACAGGAAAAATCGCAATCTACCTGCAAGAAACAAAAACTGCAGCAAACGCGAAGGTCTGCTGCAGTCATAGATGTGGCTATCCACAGTGTCTTTTTGCTCTATCCATTGCGGCCTCCAATGCAGAAAACCTGCAGCCGCAATAGTTTTGCCTATACATCCCCAACTCACGCGAGCGAACGGTGGCTATAGGATAGTTCTCCCTAAAGTCGCGCGGAACCGCAATCAAGCCATACTTATTCGCGAGTGCCTCAAGCTGCTCATTACATACATCAAGCAGCTGATACGGACTTACCGCAAGTGTAGTTGCAATATGAGTAAAGCCATGTTCTACCGCCATGCGACACGCCCCATCCAAGCGAATGGAATAGCACACACGGCAGCGCTTATGACGTTCATCTGCATAGCGTGCGCAGCCGCGTTCCCACAGAGCGCGGTCACAATCGCCAATAAGAATAGGAAGATCAATTTGTTCTGCCCAGTCTTTAAGCGTCTGCAAACGATGCTCATATTCTTCTTCTGGTTGAATATTGGGATTAACCCAGCAGATCGTAGGATCGAAACCCTCTTCCTGTAAAAGTCGTACAGGTTCAAGTGAACAAGGTCCACAGCATGCATGCAATAGCAACGGAATGCCCATTTGTACCTCTTTTCTTTACGTTTATGGTGAGATTATGTACAAAATGATTAAAAACTGTGACCAATTATACAAATTTGTACATAACGGTTGTTGTTTTACTAAAACGCCTGTAAGGTATGCAACAGGCTAAAGCGCAATGCTTTATGCCACCCTTTTATTCATTCCCCTAGCCGCGAAAGGAGCAAGAAGCATGATCTGCATGGCTAACACTGTAGTATACAACAACATCACTTCTATTCTCCGACGCGACAACCGACGAATCATGCTGCGTAGGGCAGTATTGCTTTAAGGTTGGAACAAGGAATGAACCTCAAGTAGAACAACTTGTTTAGAACTCATATGCAATCACCTGCGCCAGACTCTCAAAGATAGGAGCCTGGCGTTTTTTGTCCTTCGCAGCGCATGACGCACGTTATTCATCACTTTTGCAAGGGGCAAACATCATGACTTCTATTTTCACTAATCTTTACGCACTCAAACAACAAAATGCAGCATCCAAGACTAAGCAGGATGCGCTTCTGAGCATGGTAAAGGCTGCAAGTTATCCTACTTCCCACGTTCTCATTCAGTCCCAGACTCGTGAGATTCAATCTGCTCTTCTGAGTGTTTCTAAGCAGTACTAATTAGCTTGCTCGTTAGTACAATCCAGCCGCTGACTTTTCACTTACGACAAACCTTTCTAAAGCTCAGCAAACCTTTCTCTCACTTACGACAAACTTGAGAGACCAAAACGGGGATGGTGGCCACGTACGGCTACCATCCCCGTTTTCTTTTATATACCGCTAAGCTTCCATCACAAAAGGCAAGTTCTTGTCCCCTGCCTCACATTCAAAGATCGTGATGCCTACCTCGGTATCCATAATGCAAATGTTGCCCGCTTTGCGATAGTTCAAAATTTCACGAGCGAATAAGACATCGCCTGCACAGCCCGATAAGTGCACGACAAATATCAAAAGCCATAACAAGCCAGCATCAAAAACCATAGATGCAGCCATACATACCACGCTCACGCACACAGAAGGTGCAAGCAAAATAACTAGAAACGCCACCCAGCCATAAACGATGTTGGGAGCTGTCGCATACAAGGCTGCAAGTGAGGCATTGTAGCCAAAGCCCACATGCGCACCACGAGGGCCTAGCAACCAAAAGAACAAGCCGTGTATCCCCTCATGGACAACAAAACTCAACGCTAAGCCAACAGCAAATAGAGCCAGCCAAACAAACAAGCCGGTTTCACGAATCTCATCTAACAAAAAGGGAGAATCAACAAGTCCTACAAGCGCAAGTATAAATGCCCACACACCCGCCAATATCATGCCTATAACCAGCAAATACCACGAGTATTTGAGCATGACATCGCGCAGCGATTCATCTTCAAATAGATCTAGCTTTTCAACAATATGCATAAGGTGCTACCACCAATACAAACACGTAAAAACCGTAAGGTAATCGTAGCCGTTACCAAAGATTCTGTGCAATAATAAGACAATATGTACGTTCTTCTATACGTACCCAATGCGGACAAATTTGTACCGCAAATTTTTAGCACTACTCACCCCACGGACATCCAAAGGATAGACATGGCACATACATTTACTCGTGACGAGCGCCCTGCATTTCCAAAGCGCGCTGTTGTCACTGCTGGTATGCCATATGGCAACAAGGGATTACACTTTGGCCATGTAGGCGGCGTATTTGTTCCTGCAGATTTTTATGCACGCTTCTTGCGTGATCGCCTTGGCAAAGAGAATGTCTTGTTTGTCTCTGGTACCGACTGCTATGGTTCCCCAATCATGGAGGGCTACCGCAAACTTGTCGAGAAGGGCGAGTTTGAAGGCAGCATTGTTGACTACGTAGAGTCTAATCACAATCGCCAGAACACCACCATGGAAAACTACGACATTTCCTTGGATATCTTCCGTGGTTCTGCCCTAGAGCCTGCAGCTTCTGTTCACAACGAGATGACTGCAGAAATCATCAAGCGCTTGGACGAGCGTGGCTTTATTATCAAGCGCTCCACCAAGCAGTTCTACGATCCAGAGGCAAAGACCTTCCTCAATGGCCGTCAGGTCTTGGGCCGCTGCCCTATCCAGGGTTGCAAGTCTGACAAAGCTTATGCAGACGAGTGCGACTTGGGCCACCAGTTTGAGCCAGAAGAGCTCATTGCTCCAAAGTCTGCTCTTACCGGCTGCACTCCAGAGCTCGTTCCTGTAGACAACCTCTACTTCGATCTCCCTGCTTTCGTTGAGTATCTCAAGGAATACACCGAGTCTCGTGTAGACGATCCTACCGTACGCTCTGTTGTCACCTCCACCATGCGTGAGTGGCTCTTGGCTCCTTCCATGTACATCCAGAACAAGCTGCGCGAAGACTTCGACGCAATTGCAGCAGATCTTCCAGCTCACACCGTACACGAGCCAGAGGGTAACAAGAGCTCCTTTACCGTAGAGTTCAACAACTGGGAAGACCGCGACATCGCTCGCGATATCCTTACCGAGAAGGGCGTTCGTTTCCGCTCTGGTAAGGCCCTCGTTCCTTTGCGCATCACTGGCAACATCGAGTGGGGCGTTCCCGTACCTACCATCCAAGATGTTGCAGATCTCACTTGCTGGGTATGGCCAGAGTCCTTGTGGGCTCCAATGTCCTTCACCAAGACCGTTCTCGAGAACGCAGATGAGGGTCGTTACTCTACCCGCAACTGGCTTGACTTCTGGGGCTCTAAAGATGCTCGCGCATACCAGTTCATTGGTCAGGACAACATCTACTTCTACTGCATTGCACAGTCTGCATTGTGGGAGGCATTAGGTTGGGATCTTGAGCAGTCTACAGTAGTTGCAAACTACCACTTGCTCTACATGGGCAAGAAGGCATCTTCAAGCTCTCAGACTCCTCCACCTCCAGCAGATGAGCTGCTTGACCACTACACTGCAGAGCAGCTTCGTTCCCACTGGTTGTCTTTGGGCCTGGGCGAGAAGCCAGTTTCTTTCTCTCCAAAGGTCTATGACACCCGTGAAACTGGCAAGAACGAAGACGGCACGCCATTGCTCGCTTGCGACGATAAGCGCGTCATCGATCCTGCCCTCAAGGAGGGTGCACTTCTTACGGGCATCTTTAACCGCCTTGCACGCTCTTGCTTCTACTCGGTCAGCAAGCTTGATAATCTCATCCCTGCAACCGAGCCAGCATATGAGGTTATGCAGGACTGCGAGCAGACCTTACTCGCCTTTGAGCAGGCAATGTATCGTTTTGAGTTCCACAAGGCAGAGGCTATTGCAGACGAATTCATTCGTCGTGGCAACAAGCTTTGGTCCTTCGAATCCAAGAATGCTAAGGCAGTCGAGGATACCGATGAGCTCAAGTGTGCAATCGCAAATGCATTCCAGTATTTGCGCGTAGCAACCATTCTTATGCATGGCATTGTTCCAGAGGGCTGCGAGACCATCGCTTCTTACTTCAAGATTGACGCCGACGAGTTCTTTAACTTCGACAACGCATTCTTGAGCACCAACGAACTGTTGCGCAAGCTCGGTAAGGCAGCTGGTACTCACCAGATTGAGTCTCTCCCACAGCGCTTTGACTTCTTCCGCAAGCACGACTCTCAGTACTAATTGTTGTAGATCATATACCTCATCCTATGTAAAGGAGACCCCCTATGAAGGTATTAGTCTATAGTCTTAGAGACATGGAAAAGCCTTGCTACATCGGCCTTGCCGAGAAGCTCGGCATCGACATTGAGTTCACGACTGAGAACCCAACTGTCGAAACAGCTTCCCTCGCTGCAGGTTTTGAGGCTGTAAGCGTAATCACCACCCCAATCACCTCAGATGTCATTCAGGCATTCTACGATCAGGGCGTACGCTTTATCTCAACGCGCAACATTGGTTACGACCACATTGACGTTGAGGCTGCAAAGCGCATTGGTATGAGCATTGGCAACTCCTCCTACGCTCCAAACAGCGTTGCAGAGTACACCGTTATGCTTATGCTCATGTGCAAGCGCAAAGCGACTATCATTACCGACGCTTTCAAGAAGCAGGACTACACGCTTGATGGCAAGATGGGTTCGCTTATGTCTAACGCCACGGTAGGTGTAATTGGTACCGGCCGTATTGGTTTTGAAGTAATCAAGCTCATCTCTGGCTTTGGCTGCAAAATCGTTGCATACGACCCATATCCTAACGAGGCAGTTAAGGACTACGCAGAGTATGTAGATCTCGATACGCTCTATGAGCGCTCAGACATCATTACCCTTCACGCTCCTTCTACCTCCCAAAACTACCACCTCATCAACGAGGACGCTCTCTCCAAGATGAAGAATGGCGTAGTCATTATCAACGCAGCACGCGGTAGCCTCATTGACTCTGATGCACTTGTTGCAGCACTTCAAAATGGCAAGGTTGCAGGCGCAGGCTTGGATGTAGTTGAGGGCGAAGGTCCTATCTACTTCAAGAACTTCGAAGGCCAGCCAGTACCTCTTGAGTCTATCGAGAAGCTCTCTCAGTTCCCTAACGTCATCATGACGCCACACACTGCGTTCTATACGCAAAATGCCGTAGTTGAGATGGTTCAAAACTCCATTGCAAGCTGCGCTGCATATCTCAAGCGTGAAGACAATCCTTGGAAGATTGTCTAAGCACATATTCACAGCTACTTACAACAGCTCGAAGGTCATACGATCTTCGAGCTGTTTTTTGTTATAAAAAATAAGGGACCACTCACCAGAGCAGTCCCTTATTCAGGAGAGATATATAGATAGTGAAGCACACAAAGGTAACTACGCCTAGCCAAGTGCTACATCAAGCACCATCATAATGCTAAAGCCAACAGCAAAAGCCATGGTACCAATATTAGAATGCTTACCCTGACTCATCTCTGGAATAAGCTCTTCTACAACAACATAGATCATAGCGCCTGCAGCAAATGCCAAAAGGTAAGGCAAAATAGGAACAACCAAATCTGCTGCCATAATGGTAATAATTGCAGCAATAGGCTCTACAATGCCTGACAAGACGCCATACACAAACGACTTATGCTTGTCTACACCTTCAGACTTCAGCGGCATAGAAATAATTGCACCCTCTGGGAAGTTTTGAATTGCAATGCCCAAAGACAATGCCAAAGCACCAGCAAGCGTCAAACCAACATTTCCAGATACAACACCAGCATACACAACGCCTACAGCCATACCCTCAGGAATGTTATGGAGCGTTACTGCCAACACCAACATCGTCGTACGCTGCAAAGAAGACTTAGGACCCTCAGGCTCAGTCGCTCCCTGATGCAGGTGAGGAATGATGTTATCAAGCAACAGCAAGAACAAAATACCAAACCAAAAGCCAATAAAAGCTGGCATAAATGACATTTTGCCTAAACCTGCAGATTGGTCAATTGCAGGAATAAGCAAGCTCCATACAGAAGCTGCAACCATAACACCAGCAGCAAAGCCATTAGCCATACGCTGAACGCTCAGGCTCATGCCATGCTTCATAAAGTAAACGCAGCCAGCACCTAAAGACGTTCCCAAAAATGGAATTAAGATACCAATCCAAACATTAAGGTCCATGATCAGACCTCCCTTAACACAAAAGCGATTTATATCGCCGCCCCAAATTAATCAAAAGTTATATTGTCTCTAACAAGCTTATAAACGCATATTTCATTACCCCTCGTAAAATAAGCGTTACGTATACTTGCAGCCCCCACCATCACACATAATTGCAGATAAAAGCAATGCTTACTTCTTTTTAAACCATGGAATACAACGGTTCACTCGTGAGCAATATTGAAGATACTCGTCTCCAAATGCTTCTTCTAGCCATTTTTCTTCTGTATATATCAGTAGAACAGATAAGAACAGCCACTGGAGTGGCACAAGAATTAGCAAGTACAAATTGCCATCAAGCAAAAGAATCGACCAAGAGAGAAAGAGAATTGCAGTGTAGATAGGATTTCTTACAACAGCATATACGCCAGTAGTAATAAGCCTATGTTCATAAATGCCATCTTGCAGGCGCTGAAATAACACAGCATCAATCCAAAGATACGCTGCAATAATAAGAAGTAAAACTGCTAATGCAGTTGAAAAATGTCCAAGGGGTCCAAGCGAGAAGAAGGGGATAAAATCTCGCTTGGACAAGAGACGACCTACCATTGTGGTAAGCATAGTAAAAACAAAGAAGGCAGGACCTACTCCATAGAGTGGCAGACGTTTGGTACTCATGGAATGTTCCTTCCTTGTATTTGCTAGTTATATTTATAGTTAGTTATAACTAACTAGTCAAGTACTATTTTCAATTATTCTTTTTGAAACAATTCAATTCATGCTCAAAACACACGTGTAAAATTACATTCAAGCTATAATAACGTCAAAGCACAAGCCATCTCTAAGCTAAGAGGATATATGGAACTTATAATGCGCAAAGCTCTCCCCCACGAGGCTCAAACAGTCAACGAAATCTTAAATAACGGCAAGCAACTTCTAGCTCAGGCTGACATCCCTCAATGGTGTGAGGAATATCCTAACATCGATATCGTCAACGCAGATATTGCAGCTGGCAATGAATATGTTGCGACCGATAAGCTCACCAACACAATCGTAGGCGCACTCACCCTCATTACAACGGGCGAGACAGACTATGACACAATCAAAGGTGAGTGGCTCACCCAGTCTCATAGTTCCAACCCTACCTATGCAGTAATCCATCGCTGCGCCATCGCACAAGGCTCTGAGCGCCAAGGCATCATGTATAAGATGTTCAAAGCTGCAGAAGATATTGCCCGTGAAGCTGGATGCATCTCCATGCGCGTTGACACGCATCATAAGAACATGCGCATGTTCGCACTCACTAAAAAGCTTGGCTACACCGACTGTGGCGAAATCTCTATTCCTCCATCGCAAGCAAAAGAAGCAGATCTGACCCGCGAAGCTTTCGAAAAACTCCTCTAACGCAAAACAACCTGCTATCACACCAGATAGCAGGTTGTTTACTTTTA
>SAMEA104404100__coassemble_2398_pt1 | contig 14316 bp, 12 predicted proteins | sample SAMEA104404100__metabat2_low_PE_008 | metagenome-assembled genome bin SAMEA104404100 (sample SAMEA104404100) | Balaenoptera acutorostrata
CTGTGTCTTTCACTTGTTTTGCTGTTTGTCTCTGCAGCAGTTCATACAGCGATAAGTGAACATACATTAGCTGTCATGAAGCAAACCCCAGTAAGTACCTTGGATATTGTATTGGACCATGACTGTGCTGCTCGCCAAGATCAATTTAGCGCCGTTGGAACCTTGTATAAGGATGGCAACTATCTGGGCAAATCAAGCCTAATTCTTCCTTCGGCCTTTGTAAAAGGTACTTCTCTTCGTGTGGTTGGGCGTTTTGAGTCGCTTGCAGCAACTGAGTTTGATCAGGGACTCTACATGCGAGGCATTGCTGCAACTATTCAAGTGATGGATGTATTGGAAGTCACGCAGGCTCAAGATAGCTCGTTAATAGATAAACTTCGAGCCAAGATTTTAGCTGCTATGCAACCACACAACGATGATGCAAGTGCTCTTTTGGCTGCTACAGTCTGTGGTTATACCGCAGATATGTCCACACGACAGGTGCAACAGTCCTTCTCGGCATGTGGAATTACTCATTTGGTAGCTGTCTCTGGTGGACATTTGGCTGTAATCTCTGCCGTTTTATCTAAGGTGTGCGACCAGGTATCGATGAGCAGGGGAGCAAAAACGCTGCTCATTCTTATATGTATGGGTTCCTACGTTGGATTTTCTGGGTCGTCTGCCTCAGCTGTGCGTTCGTTTGCAATGGTTGGAATAGCGCAGGTTGTCATGTTGTTTAATCGGCGGTCTCACGGATTGTCGAGCTTGGGCGTTGCAGTCATTATCATGCTGTGCATAAATCCGTTTATGGTAATGGACGTTGGCTTTGAGCTGTCGGCACTTTCCGTCGCGTTCATTTTGCTCTTTAGCGAGTATATCGCCATTCATTTAGAGTCGATTCATATGCCATCAAGTCTGGCCAGCTTGTTGTCTCTTACGTTTGCCGCGCAGTGGGCCACAATGCCGCTGACCTTGTCTATCTTTGGTGATTTAAGTCTTATAGCTCCGGTGGCGAATCTGATTATTGGCCCTATTATGTCTGCCATGCTCCTGGTTGGTTTGGCTGCAAGCTGTGTTGCTGTAGTTGCAGGCTACAGTGGTTTGCTTTTTATACCAGCAAAAGCCTTATGTCAGGTTTCTATCTTTCTATCTGAATTACTTTCCATGGTGCCGCTAGCATCATTTCAAATAACTGTACCTCATATTATTCTTATTGCTATATGGTTGGCGGCGGTTGTGGTGTATGTCAAATGGAAGCCTCTACCTATGAAGGTAGTCGTGCGCATGAGTGCTTGTTTGCTTGTGCTGTGTGTTGGTTGGTTTTCTTATTGGCGATATTTGAGTCCTGCCCAAGTTAGTGTTCTAGATATTGGACAGGGTGACTGTATCTTAATTAGAGATCATGGGGACTGCATATTGGTTGATTGCGGTCTGGGCAAAACCACTATTGATGCCCTTGTGCGCAATCATGTTATGAATGTAGATGCAGTAGTTATTACTCACTGGCATGATGATCACTATGGTGGACTTGATGAAGTGCTTGAGTACTACCATGTTGATACGATGTACTGTGCGCAAGGTGCTTTAGATGATGCTCCAAGAGAGGTTACCCAGGCGTTGGCTCAATCGAGTTATACAGATTTAATTGAGCTTGAAGAAGGGGATGTCATTGACTGTGGGTCCTTCTCGCTCGAATGTGTGTGGCCTAAAGAAGCAGTTACGGGAACGGTTAATGAGGAATCGCTTGGATTGATTGGAAGATGTGAGGAATCGGGCAATCGTTCACGATTTTTGCTTACCGGAGACTTGGAAGTATCGTCTGAGCAGCAGTTTGTTGATGAGGTTGGAAAGATTGATTTTCTAAAGCTTGGACACCACGGCTCTGAGGTATCAGTAAACGAGCAAATATTGGCTGTCTTGCGTCCGAGTGTATGTGTTGCAAGTTGCGGATACAAGAATACGTATGGTCATCCAACTCAGACGTGTATAGATATTTGTGAGGCTGCCTCAAGTCTATTTATCTCGACAATCGAAGCAGGAGATGTGCATATAAGATTTGATAATGAAGGGGTTTTATTGCGACGTCAGTTTGGTTAGTGTTGTTTGAAGGTATGATAGGGAAGTAATTCGATTCTGATTTAGGTAGGAGGAACTATGGCTGGATCAGTTAAGAAACTTCTACCTGTCTATTTGGTTGTAGGAGAAGATAAGGTTAAGCGTGACGAGGTAGTTTTGCGTCTGGTAAAACGCCTTGAGGCTACCGGCATGGCAGACTTCAATATGGATGATCGTTCATTTGCTGCTATTGAAGAAACTGCTGATGTTTTGTCTTCCTTAAATACCTTTCCTATGGGTACGGATTTTCGTCTTGTTATCTTGCGTGATTGCCCTTCAAGTCCGCGTAAAGATATTGCAGAGATGCTTATTGAATATTGTGCGCATCCGTGTGAGACGACTGTTTGTTTGATTATTGCTAATAAGCTCGCTAAAAATACGCGTCTGTATAAGGCGGTAGCTAAGATTGGCAAAGAAGCGATCATCTCTTGCGAGAATCGTAAATCTTGGGATATGCCAAATTGGGTGCGTGATCGAGCACCACGGTATGGTCGAACCATTAATAGTGCAGCAGCGGAAGAGCTTGTTGCTCGTGTTGGTGAATCTACCAGCATGCTTGATACCGAGCTTAAACGTGTTATTTCTTTAACGCAAAACGATCCTATAACGCGTAGTGATATTGAGCGTTGGGTTACTCATACAGCAGAGGTTAAACCTTGGAATGTTGCAGATGCTGTTGCAGAGCGCAATCTTGCTAAGGCCTTTGAGCTGCTGCGTTTTACTAAATCTGGCACTGGCATTGTTATTCATAAGATGATCGTTGATCGTCTACGTAATCTTATCTATGTAAAGTCTTGTATTGATAGAGGACGACCAGATTTGATTGGTATACGTATTGAAAACTCCAATACGTACGTTATCAACAAGAACAAAAAGTGGGCTCAGAACTTTAAAATGGAAGAGCTTGAAGCAGCACTGCGTGGTGCTATTGACGTTGAGCAGGCTTTAAAGGGAAGCCGTTCAGAAGATATTGCATTGCGTATGTGGATTGCAGATATTTGTAAACGCAAGTAGTTTAAGTGCTCTGTCTATGATGGGGCACTTTTTTGATAAAAAAATACGACCCTGCCGTGAGTTGCAGGATCGTATTTGTTCAAGTGAATTCAGAGTTGCTCTTATCCAGCAATTAGCGGATAGAGTTAGCAGCCTTCATGATGCCGTGCTTGCGGTTTGCAGCCTGGTTCTTGTGGATTACACCCTTAGAAGCAGCCTTGTCGAGCTTACGGGAAGCGTCGAGAGCTGCTGCCATAGCTGCGTCTGCATCGTTAGCCTCAACAGCGAGGTTAACCTTCTTGATTGCAGTCTTGAGCTCGGAACGGATTGCCTTGTTGCGGATGCGTGCCTTCTCTGCGGTACGGATACGCTTCTTCTGAGACTTAATGTTTGCCACTTGAATAATTCCTTTCAGAACAAATTTTGTCTGACCTCTGAGACACGGTGAGGTTGTGACTTGGAAAGTATAACACCAATTAATGTGGTAAGGTATGGTAAAACTTGTGAAATAGCAGGTTAACACACAGTTTGTACGCATTTGATATAGAATAAGCATCATGAATACTATTACAGCATCCCACATCAGAAACTTCTCCATCATCGCTCATATCGATCATGGTAAGTCAACAATTGCAGACCGCATTCTCGAGAGCACGCACACGGTAGCTGCGCGTGATATGGAAGCTCAGCTTCTTGACTCGATGGATATTGAGCGTGAGCGTGGCATTACCATTAAGAGCCAGTCTGTTCGCGTTATGTATACCGCAGACGACGGAGAAACCTATCAATTCAATCTTATCGACACCCCAGGTCACGTCGACTTTGCCTACGAGGTATCTCGCTCTCTTGCTGCATGCGATGGTGCCGTTTTGGTTGTCGACTCTACCCAGGGTGTAGAGGCACAGACTGTATCTAATGCATTGCTTGCAATGAATGCAGATCTTGAGATTGTACCTGCTATCAACAAAATTGATCTTCCTTCTGCAGAGCCAGAGCGCGTTATGCAGGAGATTGAGGAAGGCTTGGCTATCCCTTGCGACGATGCCGTTTGTGTATCTGGCAAGTCTGGCATTGGCATTCACGACCTTCTTGAGCAGATTGTTCACTCAATTCCTGCACCAACCGGCATCGTGGACGGTCCTGTAAAGGCTTTGATTTTCGACTCTTACTTCGATCCATATCGTGGTGTTGTTGCATTGGTTCGTGTTGTTGACGGCTCTTTGCATGCACGCGATAAGGTCTTAGCTATGCAAAATGGCAACACCTTTGAGATCGAAGAGGTTGGTGTTCGCCGCCCTGTTGAAACTCCATTGCCTGAGCTTTCTGTAGGCGAGGTAGGCTACATTGTTACGGGCTTGAAGGATCCTTCGCTCGTACGCGTTGGTGATACCTTGACGCTTGCAAAAAATCCTGCAGATGAGCCACTTCCAGGTTATCGTGAGGTCAAGCCAATGGTCTTTACCGGCTTGTTCCCAATTGATAATGACCAGTACGAGGGCTTGCGTGACGCACTGGATAAGCTTCGTTTGAACGACCCTGCTATTGTCTATGAGCCAGAAACTTCCGTTGCTTTGGGCTTTGGTTTCCGTGTTGGCTTCTTGGGACTTCTTCATATGGAAGTTGTCAAAGAGCGTCTTGAGCGTGAGTTTGACCTTGATTTGATTGCAACGAGCCCATCCGTTGAGTATCACGTATATACCACGAAGGGTGAGTGCCTCAAGATTACTTCTCCGCAAGATATGCCAGAGCCTTCTCGTATTGATCATATTGAGGAGCCATATCTTAAGGTTAAAGTTATTGTTCCACCAGATTACGTTGGTGCAGTAATGGATCTTACGGTAGACCATCGCGGTACCTTTAAAGATATGATCTACTTGAGTACCACCACGGTTGAGACTCACTGGGAGCTTCCACTCTCAGAGCTCATTATGGATTACTTCGATCAGCTCAAGAGCCGTACTAAGGGCTATGCATCACTTGACTATGAGTACGATTGCTATAAGCCAGGCGAGCTTGTAAAGCTTGATATCCTGCTTGCGGGCGATGCGGTAGATGCTCTTTCCTTTATTATTCATAAGGACAAAGCATATAACCGCGGCTCTGCATTGTGCTCCAAGCTCAAAGAGATTATTCCACGTCAGCTGTATGAGGTTCCAATTCAGGCTGCGTTGGGTGGTCGTATTATTTCTCGAACAACTGTTAAGGCACGCCGTAAGGATGTTTTGGCTAAGTGCTACGGTGGCGATATTTCTCGTAAGCGCAAGTTGCTTGAGAAGCAAAAAGAAGGCAAAAAGCGCATGAAGGCCATTGGTTCTGTTGAGATTCCTCAAGAAGCATTTATGGCTATTCTTCGCGTTGACGATTAGGAACTATATGAATCACGCAGATACTCTGCGTGCGCTATATACTGAGCAACCATTTCTTTTGGCGCCCATGGCTGGTGTCACTGATGGCGCGTATCGCCTGATGTGTCGCAGTCACGGCGCCAAACTTGCGTATAGCGAGATGGTAAGCGTTGCTGGATTAGCGTATGCAAGTGAAAAAACCTGGGAATTGGTCTTGCCTGCAGAAGGTGAGCCAAATATTGCTGTCCAGCTTTTTGGTACTAAGCCTGAGCAATTTGCATCTGCCGTCGAGGCGGTAGAGGAGCGCGTAGGCGATAAGCTCACGTTGATTGACATCAATATGGCATGTCCTGTACGTAAAGTAATCTCTAAAGGTGAGGGTTCTGCATTGATGCAGACACCAGAGCTTGCAGAAGAGATTGTACAAGCGTGCGTTTCTCATGCTCACGTTCCGGTAACGGTAAAGATGCGCAAGGGTTTTCATTCAGATAATGCAAATGCGCCTGAGTTTGCCGCTCGTATGGAGCAAGCAGGAGCTGCAGCCGTTGCAGTCCATGGTAGGTTTGCATCTCAGCTCTATCATGGCGAGGCAGATTGGGACATTATCTCGCGCGTTGTCGACAAGGTTTCTGTTCCTGTTATTGGTTCTGGCGATGTTATGAGCGCACAAGATGCGGTACGTATGGTCACCACAACAGGTGCTTGAGCCGCATTTATTGCGCGCGGAACGTATGGCAATCCTTGGATTTTTGACGATGCGCTCGCATTACTTAAAGACGGGGTAGAACCACAAGAGCATTCTCCTGCCGAGAAGATCGCTGCATTTAAAAAGCATCTTGATCTTTTACATGAGCATGATTGTCATATGGTTCGTGCACGCAGCTTTGCTAATTGGTACTTTAAGGGATTACCAGGTGCTGCTTCATGGCGCGGTCGCGCTGTATCGTGTACTACGTATGAGGACTTCTGTGAGCTCGCGCTTGCTATGGAAGAGCAAGCTTGTGAACGAGGATTAATCTAATGGCAATTGAAGCGCTCTACATTCATGTGCCCTTTTGTGCATCGAAATGCTTCTATTGCGATTTTGATTCCCGTCCTTGCAAGCGTAGCTCCCAACAACTTGATTCCTACACCGATCGCATGATTCAACGCATTCATGCGTATGGTAGTTTAGGGTACTTATCGGCAGTTAAAACAGTATTTTTTGGTGGCGGCACTCCTTCGTTGCTCGCAGAACGTCTTGTCGATATATTGCGTGCGATTGAGTCTTTTTGCTCTCCTGAAGAAGTGAGCTTTGAGGCTAATCCGGACTCATTGACTTATGAGCTTGCGCTTCATATGAAACAGGCTGGTGCTACGCGCGTATCTATTGGCGTGCAGTCGTTTTGTGACAACGAGTTGGCCTCTGTAGGGCGAATCCACACCGCAGAAGAAGCGCGTGCAGCGATTGATGCTGCTCATCGTGCGGGTCTTGTAGCGTCGTGTGACTTGATGTGTGGACTTCCGCATCAAACCTTGGATAGCTGGAAGGTAAGTGTTAACGCAGCTATCGAGTGTGGTGTTGAGCATGTTTCGGTCTATCCGTTGATGGTAATGGAGAACACCCCACTCTATTCGATGGTTGAGGCCGATGAATCTTTAGAGCCAGATGAAGATCTGCAGGCAGATATGATGGATACTGCCTGTGAGTTGTTTTCTCAGCAGGGCTTTGACCAGTATGAAGTTGCATCGTATGCACGTCCAGGTTGTTGTTGCCAGCATAATGTGAGCTATTGGACAGGTGTTGAGTATTTAGGACTCGGCAGATCTGCTTCAAGTATGATTTCATACGATACGTATAAACAGCTCGTGCAAGATGGTCTGCTTCCCTCGTTGTTTGAAGGCCAAGATCACGACGTGTGTCATAGTGATGATGCGTCTGGTCCTTCTCGGGTGCGATTTACCCAGGGGCAAGATCTTTCAGTTGAAGACGAACTTGCGGCAGGTATGTTTGAGGTTGAAACATTAACTGCTCGTGAGGCGGCAGCAGAAGATCTTATGTTGGGTGCACGTCTTCATGCAGGTATTCCGTACACAACTATTTGTCGCGCACTTGATGCAATAGGAGAGCAGGCGGTATTTGGAGCAATACATGCTGCGTTGGAGCGTGACTTGCTCTGCCTTGAGCCTGATGCGTATGTTGTAAAATCTAAGCGTGAACTCACTATAAATGCTCAGTTTGACAAAGATAAGTTTGTTAATTACGTGGGATATAGAGATTGTGGCCTAAAACCCACGCACAAAGGCTGGCTTTTGGGTAATGAGTTATTTGAACTATTTTGGGATCTTGCAGAATAGGCTTTAACAGTAATTATTGAGCTTTAACCTAGAGAGGTTTTCTCATTTATGGCAGCCATGAATGAAAAAGATTATTATGCAATTTTGGGCGTAGATTCTTCTGCGACTCAGCAGCAAATTCAAAAGGCTTTTCAGCAAAAAGCTCGTAAATTGCACCCAGATATCTCCAAGGAGCCTGACGCAGAGGAGCGCTTTAAGGAAGTTTCTGAGGCCTATGCTGTTTTGTCGGATGAAGAAAAGCGTGCTCATTATGATGCTGTTCGTACCGGCAATCCGTTTATGAATACGGGCCGTCCATCTGCTGGTTATACAAGCTATCCGGGCGGTTTTGATTTTGATGGCTTCCCTTTCACGGGAGCATGGGGCCAAACTACGGCTCGTCGTGCTGCAACCTATCATCCTCAGGAAGGCTCTGATGTTGTAGTTGATATCGACTTGTCTCATGAAGAGGCTAAGTCAGGTGCGCGCAAGGCGGTACACTATCGTCGCTACGATACGTGTCCTCATTGTTCTGGCACCGGCTCTACTTCAGATCAGGGATATTGTACGTGTCCTACCTGCGGTGGTCGCGGTAATATGACAGTCGATGTCTCTAATCTTTTTGCTATGGGTGTGATCAACGTTACGTGCCCTGAGTGCGGCGGTTCTGGTCGCGTTGTTAAAGATCCTTGTGATGTTTGCGGCGGTTCTGGTCGTAGCGCTGTGGCTACCGAGCAAGTTGTTGAGTTTCCTGCAAACTCCCATGATGGCACGACGGTGCGCATCAAGGGTAGGGGAAATGCTGGTACAAATGGTGCGTCTTCTGGCGACTTTGTTGCTCGTGCCCGCGTAGCTTCTGAGCGCCTTGAGGGAAGGCCTGCTATGGGCTTTACCACCCTTGGTTTCTTGTTGCCTTTCTTATTATTTGCCGCTATGCAAGAAGTATTTGGCGTGCTCTTTATTATGACCGCAGTTCCTTTATTCTTCTCGATTTCTATGATTATGTCCGAAGGCATTGCTCACCGTAGTGCCATTTGGTGGAAACGCGGATTCCAAAGGATGTTAAACGGTGCAATCAATGGCTTGTTGAATGCACTCATATTTGTAAGTCTTATTAGTTGTGTACAGGGTCTTTTCTTGGCTCCATTTGCATTACTGAGTTAGTTTTGGGAGATTTTTAGTCGTGGCAGATTCACAAGATTATTACGAGATTTTAGGCGTAGATCGCGATGCAGATGCACGTACTATTAAGCGTGCTTTCTTAAAGAAGGCACGTGAGTTGCACCCTGATGTATCAGACGACCCACAGGCAGAAGAGAAGTTTAAGAAGGTTAACGAAGCATATTCTGTTCTTTCCGACGAGCAGAAGCGTGCAAATTACGATCGCTTTGGCTCCGCAGAGGGTCCAATGGGCGGCGGCTATGTTGACTTTAGCGACATCTTTGGCGGCGGAGGTCTTGACGATATCTTCTCTACCTTCTTTGGTGGTGGCATGGGAGGCTCTGGCCGAGGTAGCCAGCGTCGTCGCGATGGCCGTGATATGGCTGTAGCGCTCAATGTTACGCTCGAAGAGGCAGCTCAGGGTTGCACCAAGACCATCTCCTACGAGCGCTTGGCTCCTTGCGAGGATTGCCACTCTACCGGTATGGCAGATGGTGCGAGCGAGAAGACCTGTCCTACCTGTAATGGTAGTGGCTATGTAACCACCTACCAGCGCTCAATCTTTGGCCAGGTTCAGTCCACAGCTCCATGCCCAGACTGCAACGGTGAGGGCACTATTTGCGATAACCCTTGCGACATGTGCAATGGCCAAGGTCGTACTCCTACTGCCGAGAAGCTCGATGTTGATATTCCTGCAGGTATTAGCTCTGGCAGGAAGATGCGTATCGAGAACTTTGGCGAGGCAGGATACCGTGGTGCTAAGAGTGGCGACCTTATCGTCACCATCAACATTGTTGAGCATGATCGCTTTAAGCGCCTGAATGACGACTTGTTGGTATCTACTCACATCTCTATGGTTCAGGCTGCATTGGGCTGCACCGTTGAGCTTGATGGTATTTTGCCTGACGAGAAGGTCATGGTAGAGATTCCTGCTGGAACCCAGTACGGCGATCGCGTACGTGTTTCTGGTTTTGGTATGCCTCACATGGGCTCTGAGCGTCGTGGCTCTTTAATTGTTACTGTTTTGATTGATATTCCTGTTAAGCTTTCTTCTGCACAGCGTGAGCTGTTGGAGCAGTATGCTCAGCTTACATCTGAGTCTACTAATCCTAAAAAGCCAGGCATTGGCGAGCGTATTCGCGATGCAATTGATGACATGCTTGACTAGATTTGAGGACTAAAAATGTCTAATACCAGGCCTTTTGTATGCGTTACTAACTTAGGCTGTCGTGTTAATCGCGTTGAGTCTGACCGTATTACTACCGAGCTTTCTGAGCGCGGCTTTGTAATGGTTGACGAGTCAGAGGCAGATTGCATTGTTATCAATACGTGCGCTGTTACGGGCGAAGCTGAAGCTAAAACCCGCAAGGCTGTACGCCATGCGGTAAATCTTGAACAAAAGCCTTGGGTTGTTGTTACTGGTTGCGTTGTTAATCTTCATCCGTCTGAGCTAACCGATCTATCTGATCGAGTTATTGCTCAACCTCTCAAGGTTGAGGTACCTCAGACGGTTGAGAATTTACTTGGCGTACCTGCAGAGATTTTCCAGCATGATGATGAAGATCTTTCTCATCTTCTGGGTCGCCACCGCTTGGGCATTAAGGTTCAGGATGGCTGCGATAATCGTTGCACGTACTGCATTGTTTGGAAAGCTCGCGGTGCTTCTCGTTCTGTAGCTCCAGATATCGTTCTTGAGCAGGTAAAGCAGGCGGTAAACGCGGGTATTCATGAGGTTGTACTCACGGGTGTCAACCTTGGTCGCTATGATTCTGCAACAAGTGAAGATAGGCATGTTGAGCTCGATGAGCTTGTTCAGATGATTTTGGACGAGACCTCCATCAAGCGTGTTCGCCTGTCTTCCATTGAGCCTCAAGATGTAACTGAGCGCTTAGTTGACGTTGTTGCTCAGTCTAATGGTCGCGTTGCTGCGTTCTTCCATATGCCGCTGCAGTCTGGTTGCGACGCTACGCTTGAGCGCATGGGTCGCCTCTACACGACTGAAGATTACGACAATACCTGCAAGATGATTCGCTCCAAGATTCCTTTGGCTGCTATCTCTTGCGACTTGATCGTAGGATTCCCTGGCGAGACTGACGAAGAATTCGAAGCTTCCTTTGAGTTTTGTAAGCACATCGGTTTTTCTCGCATGCATGTCTTTAGGTACTCAAAGCGTCCAGGTACCATCGCAGCAACCGCTCCAGATCAGGTAGATCCTCAGGTAAGCGCCGCTCGTTCTCAACGACTGCGCGCAGAAGCAGAGCGTATGGCGAAAGAAGACGCCGCGGCACACGTTGGCCTTACCGAATCGGCTATTATAGAAGCCGAGAAGTACGCTACGCTTGGTTGCTTCCATCATGTTCTCGTAGAGGGTGCGCAGCATTTGGTAGGAGAGCTTGTTCCTATTAACCTTGAGCGTATTGATGAGACTGGCCGTCTTTGCGGTACCGTAGCGTTTAACTAATTGTTTTGAATGTGAGTGCCTTTGAGTGTAATGACTGATGTTGTTCCTACTACATCCCAAACTAGCCTAACTATTCCCTCAGATATTGATTCTGTATCCATTACTGGTGTCAATGATGAGTGGTTACGTATGCTTGAGCATTACTATGATGCGCAAGTTCATGTGTTTGGTAACAGCATTACCCTCAAAGGCGATTCACTTGAAGTAGAGCAGCTTACACATTTCTTTGTGTATCTGTTTGATGCGCTTCATAGCAATCAGGTCTTATCGGCAGATGATATTGAACGAGCAATTGAATCAATTCGTTTGGGAGCTACGCCTGCAGAGTTGCAGTCTAAGACGATTTTGTCGTACAAGGGTCGTTCTATTAAGGCTAAGACACTTGGCCAGAAACGCTATGTTGACGCAATACAACATAATACGATTACTATCTGTACTGGTCCTGCCGGTACAGGCAAGACCTACCTTGCTATGGCATATGCGCTTGCTGCGTATCGTCGTCATGAGGTAGGTCGAATTGTGCTTACGCGTCCTGTTGTAGAGGCAGGCGAGAACCTGGGCTTTTTGCCTGGTACGCTTGAAGAAAAGGTTGATCCTTATGTTCGACCACTCTATGATGCTCTGTTTGATATGACTGATGCTAGCGATTGCAATATGCTCATTGAGCAGGGAATTATTGAGATTGCGCCGCTTGCCTACATGCGTGGTCGCACACTGAATGACGCGTTTGTTATTTTGGATGAGGCACAAAATACAACGCCTGAGCAAATGAAGATGTTTTTAACGCGCTTGGGCTTTAATTCAAAGTTTGTTGTTACTGGCGACTCTTCTCAACGAGACCTTATCGGCAGAAAATCCTCGCTTGCAACGCTCAAAGACGTGCTTGGTGATGTTGATGACATTGCCTTTATCGAACTTGATCGAAAAGACGTAGTTCGTCACAGCCTTGTTGGACGCATTGTTGATGCCTACCAGCGCTATGAAAGGAATTAATTCATGGCTATTTTAATTTCTAATGATGACAACCTCGACTCCATTTTGTCCGAGGATCAAATTGCAGAAGTTATCAGCTACGTATTGGACGTAGAGGGTGTTGAGCGTGAGGTAGAGGTTTCTGTCTCCATTGTCAGCGACGATGAGATTCACGAGCTCAACCGCGAGTGGCGTTCTATCGACAAAGCAACCGACGTGCTTTCTTTTGAGTGTGACTCTGCCTGGGATGAGACAATTCCTGCCGAGGAGACCCTTGAGTTGGGTGACATCATTGTTGCTCCTGCCTATATTGCCGCTCAAGCTCCTGGTTTTGGTAACACCCCAGAAAATGAGCTTCGTTTGATGCTTGTTCATGGTACGCTTCATTTATTGGGCTACGATCACATCGAAGATGACGAGGCAACTGTTATGGAGGCTCGTGAAGATGAGATTTTGTCACAGCTCGTAGCAGAGGGCGTTATGGTAGGACCTACCACGCATCATAGTGAAGATAGCTCGTATTGCATCTAATCGTTTAGTCATATCGTATAGAGGAGTTTGATATGATCCCGGGTAGAAACACCGATCATCCACGCTTTCTCGAATCATTTAAATATGCTCTACAGGGTTTTTGGTGCGCCATTACAACCGAGCGCAACATTAATGTGCAGCTCGCTTTAGGATTTTTAGCCCTGCTTGTAGCTGCAATTTTGAAGGTTGACTACATTTCGTGGTGCCTCATTTTAATCTGCTGTGGCCTCGTAATTTTTGCCGAGTTGTCTAACACTGCAATGGAAACGATTGTTGACCTTGCATGTCCAGAAATCCATCCGTTAGCTAAGCGTGCTAAAGATATTGCTGCAGCTAGCGTCTTTGTTTTGTCTTGTATTGCCGCTATTGTTGGCATTATCGTCTTTGCTCATGCCCTAGGAGTTGTCTCATGAATTTCGATGTAAATCAGACTGATTTTCGCAGTGGCTTTGTTGCTTTGGTTGGTCGTCCAAATGCAGGTAAGTCCACGCTTCTTAATGCCTGCATTGGCGAGAAGGTCGCTATCACTTCTTCGGTAGCTCAAACTACCCGCCGTCGCATGCGTGCAATTGTAAATCGTGACGATTGCCAGCTCGTAATTGTCGATACCCCAGGCCTTCATAAGCCAAAAGATACCCTTGGAGACGAGCTCAATCGTTCTGCATTAAATGAGATTGGCGATGTTGACGTTATTGCATTTTTGATTGATGCGTCCAAGCCAGTTGGCAGGGGAGACGCTTGGGTAGCTCAGCATGTAGATGCTGCTCATGCTAAGCGCATTCTTGTTATGACTAAGGCCGATAAGGCCACGCCAGAGCAGGTACAGGCACAAATTGATGCCGCTACCAAGCTTTGCCGCTTTGACGATATCATTGTTTTGTCTGCTCGTGAGGGTTTTAATGTAGAGCCCTTTATCAATCTTGTTGCATCGTATATGCCTGAGGGTCCTCGCTGGTTCCCAGAAGAGATGACCGTTGATGCAGATGACGAAACTCTTGTTTCTGAGTTTATTCGCGAGAAGGTCTTGCGCAACACCCGTGAGGAGATTCCTCATTCTGTAGGTGTACTCTGCGACGACATTGAATTTGGTAAGAAGCTTACCAACATTTATGCAACTATTTATGTTGAGCGTGAAGGTCAAAAGGGCATCATTATTGGCCACCATGGCGATATGATTAAAAAGATTGGCTCTGATGCACGCCGAGATCTTGAGCGTTTATTTGACTCTAAGGTCTTCTTGAATCTTGAGGTTAAGGTTAAGCGCGATTGGCGTCGCGACCAAGCTCAAATTCGTCGTTTTGGCTACGACGCAAATGCAGGCGAATAGGATTTCTAGGTAATGGGTCAATCTAGAACATTCAAAACCAAAGCTATAACTCTAGATAAAACTAAGCTGGGCGAATCAGATTTAATATTTGATTTGCTCAGTTCATCTGGAGAGTT
>SAMEA104404100__coassemble_2770_pt1 | contig 12691 bp, 9 predicted proteins | sample SAMEA104404100__metabat2_low_PE_008 | metagenome-assembled genome bin SAMEA104404100 (sample SAMEA104404100) | Balaenoptera acutorostrata
ACGTCTTCTTCTATACCAAGTGCATCTGCATAAGCTGCAGTAGGCACCTGACACACAAGCATCATGGCAATTAACGCCGCTACAATAGGGCGCTGCCATGCTGACACAGTATTTTGTTTCATGTGTCACCTTTCTTCCAGGACCTTCTTGATAGCAGGGCGATCCGACTTATGGAGTACTCCCCATTCACGGTTACTGGCATAGCTAGGGTTTTGCACCCTATTCTCCCTTATCTTGCAATACAACTATCAGGCCAATTTTTAGTATCATCGGCAATTTTACCAGCAAATGAGCATTCTTGTTGTACACAGACAACTTTGTGTGCAAACTAAGCGCACATGAAGGATAATGAGCAATAGCTTTCTAAATAACTAAGGAGCGCTTATGCCTCGTTTATATCTTATGCGCCATGGACAAACTCAGTTTAATAAGAAGAAGTGTGTCCAAGGTCGTGTTGATTCACCACTCACTACCCTTGGAATTTCTCAAGCGCAAACCGCTGCGTCTTGGTTTGTTAATAACAATATCGTTCTTGATTATGCTTGCTCATCAATCACCGGACGCGCAGCTCATACCTGCGATCTTGTACTTGAAACCATCGCACAGGCTGCAACCTCTCCCGTAGCAGCACAGGCAGCACATAAGCTTATCGACTCACAGCCAACACGCCTTGCTGGCTTGCAAGAGCGCTGCTACGGAACCTTTGAAGGTCAGCCTATGGATTCGCTCCCTATTACCCCTTGGGAGCCTCAAGATGTCTTAGTCCCTTTTGGTGGCGAGCCATCTGTCCACGCCAATACGCGCATGGTAACTACCCTCACTACCGTTATGGACGATACGTCTCACAATAGTGTGTTGGCCGTCTCCCACGGTTCGGTTTGCCTTTCTTTTCTTAAGCACACGCTGCCTAAACAAGAGGCGCAGGCCATCAGCCGCCTTACCAACTGCTGCATCTTGGTATTCGATTTTGACCGCGATACCCATCAATTCACGCACGTAGACACACTAGAACACGACTTATAAGCCGAGGACCCCATGAGTTCTAATAAACCACGCCCAACAACTACAAAGCCTCACCAGAACAATAAGCAAACGAAACCCAAACCTTCTCATGCCGAGAAGGTCCATGCTGCAACACGCCCTGGCCGTGAAAAATTCCTGCCAGTAAGCCGTGCAGATATGCGCGCACGCGGTTGGGACCAGTGCGACTTTGTCTACATTGTTGGTGATGCATACGTAGATCACCCATCATTTGGTATGGCCATCGTCTCGCGTGTACTTGAGGCCCATGGCTATAAGGTTGGTATTATCTGCCAGCCCGATTGGAATGACCCTGCATCTATTTCTGTCTTAGGTGAGCCTCGCCTTGCGTTCTTGGTCTCTGCCGGCAACATGGATTCTATGGTCAACCACTACTCGGTCTCCAAGCACAAGCGCCGCACCGACGCCTACACCCCTGGTGGCGTGATGGGCAAGCGCCCTAATCATGCTGTTACCGTATATGGCAATCTCATCCGCCAAACTTACAAGCACACGCCCATCATCTTGGGTGGCATCGAAGCAAGTCTTAGGCGCCTAGCTCACTACGATTACTGGTCTGACAAGCTCAAGCGCTCGGTCCTTCTTGACAGTGGTGCAGATCTGCTCATCTACGGCATGGGAGAAAAACCTATTGTCCAGATTGCCGAAGCGCTCGATGCGGGCCTTCCTATTGAGCAGATTACCTACATCGAAGGCACCGTTTATCGCACGCAAAACCGCGACGAAGTCTACGATGCATGTGATTTGTTCTCATGGGATGAGCTTTGTGCCGATAAGCTCAATTACGCACGCTCGTTTAATATCCAGTACGAGAATATGGATCACTTCTCGGGAAAACGCCTGGTAGAACCTTATCCTCACGGTGTCTATGTTGTACAGAATCCTCCTGCAGAACCTCTGACGCAAGACGAGATGGATGACGTATACGCGCTGCCCTACGCACGCGATTGGCACCCAGACTACGACAAGCTTGGCGGCGTTCCTGCATTTGCAGAAGTCAAAATGAGCTTGATTTCCAACCGTGGATGCTTTGGAGAGTGCTCATTTTGCGCACTTACCTTCCATCAGGGTCGCATTATTCAAACACGCAGCCATGAGTCACTCATTGAAGAGGCTAAAACCATTATCGATAGCCCTGACTTTAAGGGATACATTCACGATGTTGGCGGTCCTACGGCAAACTTTAGGCAACCTGCTTGTCGCCACCAGCTCAAGCGTGGCGCCTGCACTAAGAAGCGCTGCTTGTGGCCTTGCGTTTGCAAGCAGATGGACGTAGATCACACCGACTACGTTGAGCTCTTGCGTGAATTGCGCGAGCTTCCTGGTGTTAAAAAAGTCTTTGTTCGCTCTGGTATTCGTTTTGACTACGCTATGGCAGACCCCGACGACACATTCTTGCGCGAGCTATGTGAACATCACGTCTCTGGCCAGCTCAAAGTCGCTCCAGAACACGTATCAGATGCAGTTTTGTCGGTCATGGGTAAGCCAAGCCGTGCAGTCTACGATGGCTTTGTTAAGAAGTATCAGCAGATTAACAAAGACCTTGGCAAAGACCAGTACTTGGTTCCTTATCTTATGAGTAGCCACCCAGGCTCTACGCTCAAAGAGGCAGTTGAGCTTGCAGAGTACTGCCGCGACTTAGGCTACAATCCAGAGCAAGTACAAGACTTCTACCCAACGCCTTCTACCATGTCTACCTGCATGTATTACACCGGTGTAGATCCACGTACCATGAAAAAGATCTACACACCTAAGTCTGCTCACGAAAAAGCAATGCAGCGCGCGCTCATTCAGTATCGCAACCCTGCCAACTATGACTTAGTAAAAGAGGCGCTCGAAAAGGCCGGTCGTACCGATCTTATTGGCTTTGGTCCTAAGTGCCTTATTCGTCCCCGCAAGCAGCAAGACAATGCGTATCAGGGCTCACATGACAAACACAACCCTCACACACGCTCCAAGACACGCAAGCATCAAGCGTATCGTGACAAGAAGTCAAGCAAGCGCACCCACTAGACGCGCAATAATGCAAGACTTTTCTTAGGGCAAGGTGCAAAAACAATCAAAATAGGGGCTTATCGGCAGAAAAATACGACCGATAAGCCCCTACTGGTTTTAAATGAGACAAAAAATCTCACAGGCGCTGACCTGCACTTATGCAAGCAGCTTCGCCAATATAATACATACAGCTAGTACCACTTAAGGCTTCTACCTGCATTTTTTAAGGATTAGCATGTATGAAGTGCTAAAAGTATGCACTGTAGACGTATACTGTACAAGCATTTGCCTTTATAACAAGGGCTATGCGCTATCTATTCGTACGGCATTGGATGTGTATGCCCCAAGGGATTAACAATCATAACGGACATAAATTTTGTTCCGTTCGGCCAACTTTCTTGCATCGCCGGGTACTCGCTACCCTAGCTACGTGCGCACTTGCAACAACGGCCGTACTATCTCCCTTTACCCTCTTGGCAAACACCAACCGTACGCACTTCACTATGCAATTGAATACAGCGTATGCAGAGCCTGATACTTCCGATGTGGCACCTTCAGACTTACAAACGCGTATTGAAGAATCTGCTGCACGCTACGAAGAAGCATCACTTCGTATTGAAGAGCTTGATGCCCTCATTGCCGAGAATACCGCAAAGCTTGATGAGTTTAAAAACCAGCTTCCGCAATTGCGCGCAGACAGCGCAGAAGCAATGCGAGCACTCTATCGCATTCAGGTTGACTCTCCTTCTATCATCGCGCTTATTCTTTCTACTTCCTCACTTGACGATTTTCTCACCACGGTCATGTATGTAAATCGCATTCACGACAACTCGATGGATGAAATCGTAGCTCTCAACACCATGATTGATGAGCTTAACGCTGTGCAAGACCAGCTCAACGCCGATAAGGCAGAGGCTGTTGCCACAAAACAAGAGGCAGAAGACGCACTTGCAGAAGCAGAAGCCGCTCGCCAAGAGGCCCAAAGAATTGCTCTTGAAGAGTCCATTGCTCAAGCCGAAGCAGAAGCTGCTCGTCGTGAAGAAGCCGAGAAGAACAATCAAGATCCAGGTCTGGAACTTGGTCCTTCCACCCAAGATGGCGCAGACTGGGACTCTGGTTATGAGTCATTTATCAACACGTGGACTCCTCGCATTGATGCCTACCTTGCAGGTTCTCCTATGGCAGGAACTGGCCGCCTCTTTGCAGATGCAGCTTGGCGCTACGGCGTTGACCCGCGTTGGTCCCCTGCAATTGCAGCCATCGAATCTTCCAAGGGTGCATATTGCTTTGCCCCTTACAATGCTTGGGGCTGGGGTAGCTCGGGCTTTAGTAGCTGGGAAGAAGGAATTGACGTACACGTTCGCGGCCTTGCTCGCGGATACGGCTACACGCTCACCCCTGCAGCTGCACAAAAGTATTGCCCTCCTACTTGGCAAGACTGGTACAACAAGTGCGCAGCTCAAATGGCACTTATTTAACCTATATAAAACGCAAACGACCTCCTTACAACATGGTAAGGAGGTCGTTTTTTATGAGCGAAAAAGCTCTACTTATTTTTCTAACTCGCGAACATGCTCAAGCAAATCGAGTCCACGCTCATGGAACATCAATCCCTTGCTGTGATCAGTAAAGGAGGTAGAACCATGGGCAGAAACAAAGCGCATAAAGATAGGATCACATGAAAGCTTAGACACGAAGACAAGCATTTCTTGACCCTCGCCAAAGGCGGTATCCAAATACTCAAGAACATTATCCAAGTGCTGAGATACATCTTTTGCATTATTGACCATCGCTACGCAGGCAGCATTAAATGGCTGCTTAGCAACATCGAACGCATTCTCGCAAGACTTCTCACTCACGCAGCGAACCATCGTAGCGCGGATGTCTTCCATCATGGCAGAAATCTTTGCCATCTTGAGGATTTTGGCCTTTGAAGCAGAACCCTTACTGCGAAGGTCTGCCAGCTGCTTTTTACAAAGATCAGCGCGCTCAATAACAATATCGGCAGGGCTCTTATCGGCAGCATTAGAAGTGCTCTCAAGGTCGTCGCGCAAGCCAACTAAGATGGTACGAACATCTACACAAGCAGCCTCGGTTGCATCAACACCGTGAACCTCATCCAAAATTGCATCAACGAGCAAATTAACAACGGCTACGCGCTCATCAAATGGAGCACCAGAAGCACGCTCTACAATTGCATTAGAGGCTCTACCTGCCAAAACATCGCTTACCTTATAGTCATCCTGATACTTGCTAAACAGCTCGTAGTACAGCGAGAAGTCCTCTGCTGTCTGCTGGTCTTGCAAATACTGACTAATGAGCGACAAATCAATAGGAAGGTCTTCGCGCTCGTATGCCAAAATCATACGAGACAAATCTTCCCAGCCACGAGCCGTTACCATGCGCGTTCCCGTAACAGAGGCGCGAACATTGTAGAAATTCTTAGGCTTGTTGGTAAGGTATGTCAAAATTGCAGGGTGTACGCCATGAGATACCGCATAATCAAGCCAAACATTTACATCTGGAGCAATGTCGATGCGCTTAAGACGGTCCATCATTGCAGGGTCAAAATCGCGCGCTGCACGGTTGTACTCTGGCGGATTGCCCGCACAAACAATAATCCAACCCTCTGGAAGGCGATGCTGGCCAAAGGTCTTGTACTGCAAGAACTGAAGCATTGCTGGAGCGAGCGTCTCTGATGCACAGTTGACCTCATCGAGGAATAAAATGCCCTCTTCTACACCGCTCTCTTCGATGGAATCGTAGACTGCAGCAATAATCTCTGACATGGTGTAGCGTGACACTTTGTACTCGCTACCAGCAAATTCAGAGGTTGCAATGTAGGGCAAACCCAGTGCAGATTGACGCGTGTGATGCGTAATAGAATACGATACAAAGTTAATATTCATGCGATCGGCAATTTGAGCAACAATGGCAGTTTTACCAACGCCTGGAGGGCCCATCAAAATAATTGGACGCTGCATCTCAAAAGGAATCTGATACAAGCCGTGCTCATCGCGAGACAAATATGCCTTAACCGCACGCTCAATTTGATTTGTAGCAGAAAGAATATCCATACTTCTCTCCTTACGTTAGTAAACCGACATAGACTCGAACTCACCTGGGTGCAACGTAAGCTGAATTGCCCACGCTGGCACCAACTCTGGACGATGGTCCTCATCATAGAAACAAAATGCCGTCTTATAAGGAGGCATCTGTTCTGGATACACTCCCCAACCATCAGTAAAGTAAATGACTCCACCCAAATCGTCAAACTCTCCACTGTGATAGAGCTTGTTAATGTAGGTGAACGCAGGTCTAAAGTCTGTACCGCCAAAACCGTACAGCTTAATATTTTTGCGCCAACGGTCGAGCTCGTTGATCGAAGTAATCTTGGTGTCACTTCTAACCTGCGTGTCGCACTGAATGATATGAATATTGACCTTCTCAAAGAAGGACTCCGAGCTCATTAAAACGTCAAAGGTTGCATCAATAAATTGCTGAACAATCTTTCCGGTAACCGAAGACGAGGTATCAATAACAACAACAAAGTCTCGAACACGCTTCATGCTCTTATACTCAAGCGGCTCAATGAGCGGCATATCGCCATAGAGCTCCAGACCATAGGTATAAAAAACGTAGTCAAACTCATCATCTGATAAGCGCATGTCTTCATTGCGAATAGCAAACTGACGCAAAAAATCGCGATAGTCAATCTGCTCGTGCTGCGTCACTTCCAACTCGCGCATAAAGCCGCCCATGTTTTCGCCGCGCTTGCGCGACAGTGTTTCTAGGTCAACTCTCATGCTTTTAGCTGCACGTTTCCATTTGTCACGTGCTTGCTCAAAGTTTTCTGCCGAGAAGTGCGGGCGCGCCTTGGGCTCCTGCTTCTTCGTGTCGCCAGCCTCGCTGCCCGCAGCCCCGCCAGCCTCATCAGACTGTCTATCCTGCGCTTGCTGCTTAATATCTTCTTCTGAAGGCTGCGAGGATGCAGTGCGCTCGCCTTGAGGAACAGACTGACTTTGCATATGGCTTTGGCTGCCAGATGCTGCATCATCAGAACCTTGAGATTGATTTGCTCCCTGTTGAGTATTCAGCTCGTCGCTTGCCTGCGGATACCATGCACTGTGGTCGTCAACTCTAAAGAGCGGCTCCCACTCATCTTTCTTATCGGCATAGTCTCCTCGCTTAAGCGCGCGATACAGACGCTCTGCCGTAAGCTTTCCTGCAAAGTCTTCGCTCAGCTTCGTAAGGGTGTGCTCAATTGAATCACCACGCCAGCCATCCCTGCGTCCTGCAATTTCTGAAACAAGCATCTCTGCTGCGACATCAACTGCAAGATTCCAATTGCGCGGTTCAATATCTGTACCTACATACGGGTGCAGCAAAATATAGTGCACGAGCACATGAATCAGATCATGTACCGGAGCTTGCCCTGCCTGTGCAAACTGAGCAAGGACCAGCTCGGGGTCAAAATAGCAGGCAGTTGCATCAGTTGCAAAAGCCAAAGAAGAGACAAGAGCCCCTGACTTGAGCTCAAGCTGTCCCATGGGAGCAGCCAAAAACTGATTGTCTGCAACAATCATGCTGCGCGCAAGCTCAAGAACATCGCTGGCAAGCGCAACCACCTCATTGAGTTGAGGCTCCTGCTGTGCTTCCAATACTTCCTGCTCACTCATATCAGGCGCGTCGTGCACAACGTCCAAAGGTGCACCACGTGTTATTTCTTGCATGTTCATCACCTATAACAACAACGAACCCAAAAAATCATCTTCGACATCAGATGCTGCCTCAGCCGGCCTATCAAACAGCTCTTGTTTTTGTGCCAACAAATATGCCGCAACCTCTGCATGAGAAGACTCAGACGCTGCAACAATTGCATGTTCATAGGCTAAGGCCGTCAACCCCTGCTCCCAGCCCTGAATCTGTTTAATCTCATCAAGGTAGCCTTGAGCTGCAAGAATAGTCAAGAGCAGCTCATTTTGTTGAGGGGTAGCAGGTTCAAGATATTCAACCACATGTTTAATAAGCAGCGGCTCTTTTTGCAACCAGGCAAGCTCTTCAAGCTTCTCCATAAAGATATAAGAAGCATGCTGGGCAATAAAGCTCAAGATGTCTTCTGACACACGCGGAACAATCAGGCATCCCAGCAGATGCTTCATGCGCTCGTCACCGAGCCCCTGAGTGCGATGCATCTGCATAAGATCGAGAGCAAGTGTCAAGCAGATTTGTGCAGAGCTGCGATCACACGACTCTACGTGGCGCAATGCCTTCCAAGCACGCACCATAGCCGCCCTAAAGAGATCGTCAAAAATGGTTGGCTCAAAGTACTTCTCGGCAGCTAAGCGACGAACAATATCGCAGGTCAGCGTAAGGTCACACGGATAGTAATAGGGCTTTCCTTCGAGTGCCTCGCGCTCGGTAAAGTCGGTAAAAATGTAGGTTGAAAGCGTTGGATCCATAGGATTTAAGAACAGCGTAATCGACTTGCGCGTAAGGCCGGCACGAGTAAAGGCACCCTCGTGGGGCAACATAACGCGCTCACCGCGCGGAATAGTCACCGGACCCAACAGGTCCACGTGTGCCTCATCGATAAGCCAGCGCGCAATGTCTTCGTGACCGCAGCGCAAGGCCAACACCAGCGCCCAACTCTCGTAAACAAAGTACGGCACACATGCATAGAGGCGCTGCACGTAGCTTAAGTTACCTGCGGCAACACTGCGTTCAAGCAGATCAACCCAGGTGACAGGGCTCATGTCTTGTATATGCTGTTCTACTTGCTCAAGTGCTGGCTCAATACGAGAAATATCACCTGATACCAGGGCTTCTCGGTAGGATTGAGCAATTGTTGTGGATGCAATTTGAGACATACTCGTTGTACCTCACGCATGAAAATTTGAACGAAAAAAGGCATATTCACCTTAAACCATCGAGATAATAACTACCCAAATGCTTAATGCAAATATGCCTGTTGTAAAACTTATTTTGAAAGGACGTCCATAACGACCTCGCATGCGTCCAATACGCAACCGTCGCATGTACGCAGCTTTTCTTTACCTCCGACACCCTTAAGAACGCCGCAGATAGTTGTTGTGTTGCGCTGTTTGAAGCCCTCTACGACCTGACGTGACAACTTGTAGCCACGGCCCTTAGAAGTACCGGGGGCAGATGGTCCGTTGCTGTTTGCCAAACCAATGACAGCCACAGCGCCCGAAACTGCTCCGCAGGTCTCAGTCATGCCGCCCATGCCAGCGCCAAAGCCCTCCATAATCTTAAAGCAGTCATCAGGGTCTACGCCGAGCTCTGGAGCAAGCGCACAAGCTACTGCCTGAGCACAATTGTAATGTGCATGATGCAGCTCAAGTGCACGGTCAAGCACTGCTTCGCGGTCAAATTGAATAGGCTCTTCGTACATGAATGTATCCCTTCAGCTTTTATTATTCAATGGCCATGCCACAAGCTTTAATTGCCTCAACCGTAGCGCGAAGACCCTCTGGAGGAAGGATCAATGCCATACGAATGTAGCCCTCACCAGAAGGACCAAAGCTTGCACCTGGGGTAACTACAACACCTGCACGGTCCATGAGCTCCTTACAAAACTCAATAGAATCGTTGCAGTTCTCAAACTGCTGTGGAATCTTCTCCCAAACAAACATCGTACCATGAGCGTTTGGACGACCCCAACCAATTGCCTCAAGCGAGTCACACAATGCGTCACGACGCTCTTGATATGCATGACGCTGAGCCTCAACCTCGTCAAGAGGGCCCGTGAGTGCAGCAATTGCTGCACGCTGGATAGGCAAAAACATACCAAAGTCAATTTGGCTGCGCAGCTTATTGAATGCTGCAACAACATCTGCCCTACCTACGCAAAAACCAATGCGAGCACCCGTTACATTAAAGGACTTGGAGAGCGAGAAGAACTCTACGCCAACCTCAAGAGCACCTGGGTATGACAAGAAGCTATTGCCAGGCTCGCCGTCGTAAATAATGTCAGAGTATGCGTTGTCATGAACAATCAAAATGTCATGCTCGCGAGCAAACTCAATAATCTCTGCGTAGAGCTCTGGAGTACCAACGCTGCCAACTGGATTAGCAGGAAGCGAAACAATCATGTACTTAGCGCGATCTGCTACCTCAGGATCGATGCCTGCAACATAGGGCAAAAAGTTGTGCTCTGCCTCGAGTGGATAGTACTCAAGATTTGCACCAGCCAACAGTGCTCCTGCCTCAAATACAGGATAGCAAGGATCTGGAATCAAGACCGTATCGCCTGGATCAAGCAAGGCAAGGCCCAAGTGTCCTACGCCCTCCTGCGTACCATTACAAGAGCAAACCATGTCTGGCGTAATGCAATCAACATTAAAGCGGCGTGCATAGTAATCGCAAACTGCCTGCTTAAGCTCGGGCAAGTCACGCAATGCATACTTCCAATTATCTGGGTCTTGAGCTGCCTCAACCAGCGTATTTACCACATGGTCGTATGGTTTAAAATCTGGCGTTCCAACCGACAGATTGTATACGGTACGACCCTGCTCAATAAGCTTGAGACGACGTGCATTAAGCGTAGAGAAAATCTCACTACCAAATGCATCGAGACGAGAAGAAAACTTCATATAACTCATCTACTTCCAACATATATACCTGTGCGTCTACCTTCTGTACGCACCCTCCCAATAATACTCCCTCTTACACACTTGCGTAAGAACATATTTTGTCCCAACGGAAGGGTATGATATGAAGTGCGAAACCTATCATTGCTATTCTGTTGCAATGTTTACAAAGGAGCTCTCATGAAATTGCTGCATGTCTCTGACTTACATATTGGTAAAGCAGTCTGCGAATTCTCAATGATTGACGATCAAAAGCATATTCTGCAACAAATCATTGATATGGCACGAGACCATGACGTAGATGCCCTCCTTATTGCCGGAGATATTTATGATAAGAGCAGTCCCTCTGCAGAAGCAGTCAGTCTTGTTGACTGGTTTTTAACGCAGCTTGCGGCTCATCACATCAAGACCTTTATGTGTGCTGGCAATCATGACTCTGCAGAGCGCATTGCCTATGCAAACTCGCTGCTCAAAAACAATGGCATCTACATTTCTCCTGTCTTTGGAGAAAATTGCGAGAAGGACGCCTCCAAAACAAATGTTGCCCACTACACCCTTGAAGATGAATATGGTCCTGTCACCTTTTGGCTTATTCCTTTTGTAAAGCCCGCACATGTTCGTGGTCTTTTCCCTGACGCAGACATCGAATCATATACCGATGCTCTAACGGCAGTATGTGATGATTGCCGCATCGACACTACCCAGCGCAACGTCGCGCTTGTCCACCAATTTGTAACAGCAACAGGGACTTCAACCGAGCGCAGCGAATCTGAGCTCAACTTAGGCGGCCTTGACAATGTCGACTTCCACACCTTTGATGCCTTTGACTACGTTGCCCTAGGCCACATTCACGGTCCACAGCGCATTGGTCGCGATACCTGTCGCTACAGTGGAACTCCTCTTAAATACTCAGCCTCTGAAGTACGTCAGCACAAGTCTGCATGCCTTATTACCTTAGGCGAGAAGGACCACACGCAATCAACTATTGAATACGAGCTTTTGCCGTATCAGCCGCTACATGACATGCGTGCTATTCGCGGAACACTTGAGGAGCTCACGAGCACCGAAGTTCTCAATGCTGCAAATCCGCATGACTACGTACATGTAACACTCACCGATGAGACGATCCCTGCAAACGCCATGCAGCTGTTGCGTCGCCACTACCCTAACGTCATGTCCTTAATGGTTGATAACCAGCAAACACATGCACAAGGTGCGCTAAGCCAATCTGTCGAGAACCTCTTAAGCGAGCGCAAAAATCCGCTTGACTACTTTGCAGACTTCTTTGAACTTCAAGCAGGTAAACCTCTTGCAGAAGCACAGCTAGACCTTGCCAAGACAGAACTTGAAGAACTTCTCGACACCGAACTAAGCCTTACCCCATCTTGCAACAACAATGTTTCTTGCAATGACTAGAAAGGATATATCATGCGTCCTATTACGTTAACCATGAGCGCCTTTGGTCCTTATGCAGGAAGCACGACTATCGACTTCACGCGCTTGGGCCAAGAAGGTATTTATCTTATTTGTGGTGACACCGGCGCAGGCAAAACTACAATTTTTGACGCCATCACCTTTGCTCTCTACGGCGAGGCAAGTGGATCTGCACGCAAGGCTGCAACACTGCGCAGTGATTTTGCTGACCCTGCAACTCCTACTTTTGTAGAGCTCACGTTCTCATATCGCGATAAACTCTGCCGCGTCAAGCGCTCTCCTGCTTACAAAAGACCAGCTAAACGTGGCACAGGCGAGGTTGAGCAGACAGCAGATGCATCACTGTTAGAATATGACAATTCAGACGGTAGCAACTCATGCGAAGGCAAGGTTGCACGCCGCGTGGTTACTAAAGTAAGTAATGTAACTGCAGCTATAGAAGACATTCTTGGTATTAATCACGATCAGTTCTCTCAAATTGTCATGATTGCTCAAGGTGACTTTAGACGGCTTTTACAGTCCAACACCGAAGAGCGACGTCAGGTATTTCAGAAACTCTTTAATACCGAGATTTACGAGACGTTCCAAAAGCGCCTATCTCAAAAGAA
>SAMEA104404100__coassemble_2887_pt1 | contig 12274 bp, 14 predicted proteins | sample SAMEA104404100__metabat2_low_PE_008 | metagenome-assembled genome bin SAMEA104404100 (sample SAMEA104404100) | Balaenoptera acutorostrata
AGATTTAAAGTCCTTCTCGGCAGCGTTATATAGTTTGAGGGTATTTTTATACAAATGGCTATTCAATGTTAGAATAATGAACTGTAATAAAAACTTTCAATGAAGGAGCGGCTGTGGCAACAACTACTGACGCTGCGATTACAGAGAATTCTACGTATGCATCCTCTAAGTTTGCACGTGACACTTACATTCTTAAGCAGTTAGTTTCTAAAGATTTTAAACTTAAATATCGCAGAAGCGTGTTGGGTATTCTTTGGTCTGTACTGAATCCGTTGCTCATGATGTGCGTTATGAGTATCGTTTTTACCTTCTTATTTAGTAATGACATTGAGAATTATCCACTGTATTTGATCTTGGGTAATATCACCTTTGCCCTTATGAGCGAATCAACTACGGCAGCACTTACCTCAATTATCTTTGCTGCTCCTCTTTTGAAGAAGGTTAAGGTAGACCGTTTTGTATTCCCGGTTCAAAAGGTCTTATTTGCTCTTGTTAACTTTGCATTCTCTTTGATTGCTGTTGCGCTTGTTATGGCATTTTTCCATGTACCTTTGACACGCTATTTGCTTTGGCTTCCTGTTTGCTTGTTCTTCTTGATGGTCTTTTGCATTGGTGTTGGTTTGTGTATTGGTGCGTTGGCAGTATTTTTCCGCGACGTTATTCATTTGTGGAGTGTTGTACTTACTGCTTGGACGTATTTAACACCAATCTTTTGGGACTTTAACATGTTGCTCGATCGTGGAGCTCCAGCTTGGGTTATTGGTATTGTTCAGTACAATCCTATGTATGATTTCTTGACATTTATGCGTGATATCTTCTTGTATCAATGCTCTCCAAGCCCAGAAATCCTTTTTGGTTGCGTTGCTTGGGCTCTTGGTGCTCTGATTGTTGGTGTCTTGGTATTTAAGAAGACTGAGTACAAGTTTATTCTCTACGTATAAGGTATGTGAGTATGACAGATTCTAATCTCGACCATAATGAGTACGCTGTTGAAGTTAACGATGTCTCTATGGTCTTTAACATGGCTTCAGAGCAGCTTAATTCTCTCAAAGAGTATTTTATTAAGGCTATGAAGCACGAGTTGTTCTTTAAAGAGTTTCGTGCGCTCGATCACGTTTCATTTAAGGTACCAAAGGGTCAGGTTGTAGGCCTTGTAGGTACTAATGGTTCTGGTAAGTCTACGATGCTCAAGATTATTGCTGGCGTTTTGGAGCCAAGCGAGGGAGAGTGTATTGTTCGTGGCAATATCGCTCCTTTGATTGAGCTTGGTGCTGGTTTTGATCCAGAGCTTACTGCACGCGAGAATATCTACCTTAATGGCTCACTTTTAGGCTACACTGCAGAGTTTATCGATAACCACTTGGATGAGATTATCGATTTTGCAGAGCTCCATGACTTTATGGATATGCCTTTGAAGAATTATTCCTCTGGTATGGTTGCTCGCATTGCATTTGCAATCGCTACCATTACTGATCCAGATATCTTGATTGTTGATGAGACCTTATCGGTAGGCGACGTATTCTTCCAAGAGAAGTGTGAGCGTCGTATTCAGAAGTTCATTGATTCTGGCGATGTTACCGTCTTGTTTGTTAGCCATTCTATTGAGCAAGTTGAGCGCTTGTGTCAGAAGGCTGTTTGGATTGAGAAGGGTCACCTGCGCATGGTAGGCGACGTTGAGGATGTTTGCGATCAATATCGCCATCAATTCGAATAATCTTTGTTGTTGTCAGATTATCTAAGGAGCAGCATGCCTACCCCTGCAATTTCTGTTCTTGTACCTATTTGCAATGTTGAGCGCTATCTTAGGGAGTGCCTTGACTCTTTGCAGGCACAGTCTTTTACCGATATTGAGGTTATTTGCCTCAATGATGGTTCGACTGATGCTTCAAGTTCAATTGCTCATGAGTATGAGAAGCTTGATGAGAGATTTAAGGTTGTCGATAAAGCGAATAGCGGATATGGCGACACCATGAATCAAGGTCTAGATCTTGCTCGTGGTGAGTACATTGCAATTCTTGAATCTGATGACATTATGTACCCAACGGCATTGCAGACACTCTATGATTTAGCTCGCACATCAGGTGCGCAGGCCGTCAAGGGCAACTTTGATTTCTATTGGAGTGTTGATAATCCTCGCCATGAGCTTCACTCAATGGTAGATGAGACTATGGAAGGCTCATGCATTGATACGCGTGAAGATATGCGCGTGTATTATTTTAAGCCTTCAATTTGGAGTGGTTTGTATCGTCGTGATTTCCTGGTAGATCACGATATTAGATTCTTGCCTACACCGGGTGCTTCATATCAAGACACTTCATTTGCCTTCAAAATCTGGGCTAGTTGTGAGCGAGCTTGTTTTACTCAAGATCCAATTATTTACTATCGTCAAGATAACGAGAAGTCCTCAGTCAACTCAAAGGGTAAAGTATTTTGTGTTTGTGACGAGTACCAAGAGATCTTCTCTTGGCTTCCTTCTCATGTAGACGAAGAGCATATGGGTGCTTTGCGCACGATGGCTCAAATTTCTCAGCTCAATGCTTATCTTTGGAATGTCGATCGCCTGGCAGAAGAGTTCCGTCTTGACTTTATGATGCAGATGTCTCAAACATTTAAGGGCTATCGTGCAGCAGGCGAACTTGACTTAGATGCGTGGGATGTTTGGAAGCGCATTAATGTTGAGGCTATCATGGATAGGCCAGAGGAGTATCTTAAGATACGCCTTAAGTCACATGATAATACGCGTATGGGTAAGGCACTTTTTGCTTTGAGGCTTGGTGGACCTTCTGCGCTCTTTGCAGCTATTAAGGGGCGTCATTAATTATGCCGCGCTTTTCTCTTATTGTTCCTGTTTACAATGCGCAGAAGTATCTCGGCGAATGCCTTGATTCACTTTTGTCTCAATCTTTGAGTGATTTTGAAATTATCTGCGTAAACGATGGTTCTCAAGATCACAGCCAGAGCATTCTTGAGGCATATGCCGCGCGTGATGAGCGTATTACCCTCATATCTCAGGACAATCAAGGTGTTTGCGTTGCACGCAATGTTGGACTTGCAGCTGCAACGGGAGAAATTGTTCTCTTTATTGATTCAGATGATGGACTTGTTCCGGGAGCTTTATCAAAGCTTTCAAGCGAATTTGCGTCTAGTGGGGCACAGGTAGTAACGTTTGGACTTCTTCCAAGTGATATGGAAGCTGTTCCTCAAAGTTTGCGTCACGAACTTTGTCCTCGTGACATTACCTATGATGGATTTAAGCCCGCATTGCTTTTTAAAGAATACTCTCATCCATATGCATGCAGAACGGCTGTTGTACGCTCTCTCTTAGTATCTGAACATTTGGGCTTTGAGCCTGGTGTACGTCTTGGAGAAGATCAAATCTTTCAATTTGTCTTGTATCCACTGGCTGCAAAGACTGTTCTTATGTCAGATGCGCTCTATATGTATCGCATGAATGAAGATTCTGTCACACACGAAGATACATCTTCTGCAGAATCTCTTTTGATAGCAAAGCTTGAGCAGCATTATCTTGTAGAAGAGACGATTGTACGTGAGTGGAACACCCGCGGGTTTATGTCTCTTGCAAAAGAAGAATTGCTCGAATGGCTTATTGACTTCATTCTACTAGATACCGCTAAGCTTTCTTCCTGCAATCAGCAGCTGTTTTTCTCGCGCTTTGTAGCTCTTGCGCAAGAAGGCTTTGGTCCAAATTGGGGGAGCGTTTTGTCGCGCTATCCTGCAAGGCGTGTCGCAAAAAAGATACGTGCTTATGTTGATGCTTCATTTGAAGCGCCTACATTATCACTTGTCGATAAGGGCTTGTTTTATGTTATGCGTCGTGGTCTCTACAGATGTCTTGAGCGCGTAGTTATGAAAATTACTTCTCGGTAAGTGTATAAATCAGTAAAACGTTTACTACAAGAGATGTCTTGGAATCAAGGCATCTCTTTTTCATATTTCGCGAAAAAGTTTTAAATTGATATAGACGGTTTATGCATCCTGATGTATACTACGTCTCGACCTTTAAGCGTGTACGAGATACCCGCAAGGATACAATTTAAATTGCCTTCTTGTGGATACTTGGTACACGTGACCAGGTATCTATTTTTTTGGAAGGAGATTTATGAGTACCTCCGTAATGAAGGCAGCCATCATGGATGAGACTGCTATTGCGCGTGCAATTACCCGTATTGCGCATGAGATTTTGGAGACCAACAATGGCATCGAGGGTGTTGCGCTTGTTGGTATTGTCCGCCGCGGTGCTACGCTTGCAAACTTGCTTGCAGACGAGATTGAGAAGATTGAGGGCACCCGCCCTGAGGTAGGTCTTCTCGACATTAGCTTCTACCGTGATGACTTTGGACACCACTTGGCTCCAGTTGTACACGAGACCAAGATTCCTTTCGACATCACTTCTACTAAGATCGTACTCGTAGACGACGTACTCTTTACTGGTCGTACCATTCGTGCAGCTTTGGATGCATTGATGGACTTCGGTCGTCCTACGTGTGTACAGCTCGCTGTTTTGGTTGACCGTGGTCACCGCGAGCTCCCAATCCGTGCTGATTATGTAGGCAAGAACGTACCTTCCTCTCGCACTGAGGACGTACGCGTTTCACTTTGTCCTATTGATGAGACCAATGCTGTAGAAATTTGGAATAATCCAGTTGTAGACACCGAAAGGGGTGCAGAGTAGATGCTGAGCGTTCGTCACCTTATTGATACTACGAGCCTTACTGCAGAGGACATCACCGAGATCCTCGATACTGCTCGTTCATTTGCCGAGGTTAATAGCCGTGAGATTAAGAAGGTTCCTGCTCTTCGCGGTAAGACCATCGTAAATCTCTTCCTCGAGCCTTCTACTCGTACTCGCTCTTCCTTTGAGCTTGCCGAGAAGCGCCTTTCTGCAGACTCCCTCAACATGAGCGGTTCTCAGTCTGCTGTTGTTAAGGGCGAGTCCTTGGCAGACACCATCCAGACTATCTCTGCTATGAACGTAGACATGTTTGTTTGCCGTGCAAAGATGGCTGGTACCCCATACATCATTACTCAGAATACTGATGCACGCGTTATTAACGCAGGCGACGGTAAGCACCAGCACCCAACCCAGGCACTTCTCGACCTCTTCACCATTCGTGAGCACTTTGGTCACTTGGAAGGCTTGAAGGTTGCTATTGTTGGCGACTTGCTCCACTCCCGTGTTGTTGGCTCTTTGGTTCCTGCATTGGTAACCATGGGTGCAGACGTTACCCTCGTTGGCCCTCCAACCTTCCTTCTTACTTGCCCAGAGTATTACGGCGTAAAGCAGACCACTAAGCTTGATGACATCATTGGCGACATGGATGTAGTCTACATGCTTCGTGTTCAGCTCGAGCGTATGGAGGGTGCTTCCATTCCTTCTAAGCGTGAGTACAACACGCTCTTTGGTCTTGACGCACGTCGTCATGCAATGATGAAGGAGGGTGCAATCGTTTGCCACCCAGGTCCTATGAACCGTGGTATGGAGATCAACTCTGTTGCAGCAGACGCTGATAACTCTCGTATTCTTAATCAGGTAAACGCTGGTGTAGCTGTACGTATGGCTGCAATGTATCTGCTGCTTGGAGGCGACAACAATGGCATTAATGCTTAAAGGTGCTCGTGTAATTGACCCACAGGTATCTCTCGATGAGGTACAGGACGTTCTCATTGTTGACGGTAAGATCGCTGCTGTAGGCTGCGACTTGGATGTTCCTGAGGGCTGCGAAGTAAAGGATTGCTCTGGTCTTGAGCTTATCCCTGGTATGCTCGATATGCACACCCACTTCCGCGATCCTGGTCAGGAGTACAAGGAGAACATTGCTACTGGTTCCCGCGCTGCAGCAAAGGGTGGCTTCACCGCTGTTGCAACCATGGGTAACACCGATCCTGTTTGCGATAACGGTACGGTAGTTCGTTATCAGATTGACCGCGCAAATGTTGCAGGTCTTTGCCGTCTTTACCCAGTTGGCGCACTTACCCGTGGCCAGAAGGGCGAGGCTTTGGCAGAGATTGGCGACATGGTTGCAGAGGGCGCAGTTGCATTCTCTGACGACGGTCATGGCGTACAGTCTGCTGGTATGATGCGTACTTGCATGGACTACGTAAACCAGTTTGACAAGGTTGTTCTTGCACACTGCGAGGACGAGTCTTTGGCAGGCAACGGCGTTGTTAACGAGGGCGTAGTTTCTACGCGCCTTGGTCTCTTTGGCCAGCCAGCACTCTCAGAGGAGTCCGAGATTGCTCGTGACATCGAGCTTTCCCGCCTCACCGGCTGCCCAATTCACTTCTGCCACATCTCTACCAAGCGTGGCTTGGAGCTCATTCGTGCAGCTAAGGCTGAGGGTCTTGCAGTAACTTGCGAGGTTACCCCTCACCACCTCTTCCTCACCGAGGATGACATCGACGATACCTATAACACCAACTTCAAGATGAACCCACCTTTGCGCACTAAGGCTGACGCAGAGGCTCTCATCGAGGGTGTTATCGACGGTACCATCGACTGCATCGTTACCGATCACGCTCCACACGCAGACCACGAGAAGGCTTGGGAGTTCGAGATTGCACCATTTGGTATCGTAGGTCTCGAGACTTCTCTTCCATTGATGCTCACCAACTTGGTAGCAACTGGCAAGCTCTCCATGTCTCGCCTCGTAGAGGTTATGTCTGTAAATCCTCGCTCTATTCTTCGCGTACCTGCAGTAAAGATTGCTGAGGGTTACGACGCAGACCTTACCCTCGTTGATCCTAAGGCTACCTTCACTGTAACCGAGGACTTCATCGAGTCCAAGTCTAAGAATTCTGCATTCTTGGGTCAGGAGCTTACTGGCCGCGCAGTTGACGTATTCCTTGGTGGCAAGCAGACTTTGGTAGACGGCAACATTGCTTAAATAACTGTCCTTATCGGCATGATAAGGTTAATAATGCGCGTGGTGGGCACACAGCTCATCACGCGCATTTGTGTCAATATTTCACTTAGGGTTAAAATCCCTTCTAACTTCGGTACAATGAATTACATATGTACTACTCACGCTATCAGCGAGAAAGGCGAGTTATGGCTACTCCTTCTCCTGCTCGTATGCATGACTTTGAGGTCGTTTCCAGCGAGCCAATTGCAAAGGGAATCTATCGTTTAGTAATCAAGGCACCACGCCTGGCTAACATGTTGGTTCCTGGTCAGTTTGTAAATATTGCTGTTCCAGGTAACCCAATGCAGCCACTTCGTTGCCCACTTTCTTTCCAGTACGCAGACAAAGAGGCTGGTACTGTTGAGCTTTGGTATGCAGTAGTTGGCGACGCAACTCGTCGTATGTCTGAGTGGACTGAAGGTATGAAGTCTGACCTTTTGGGCCCTGGTGGCCACGGTTGGTCTGTACCTGAGGCTGGCTCTCGCATGCTTTTGGTAGCAGGTGGTATTGGCGTTCCTCCAGTACTGTGCTTGGCTCGTCTTTTGGCAGAGCGCGGCGTTAAGTTTGACGTTGCTATGGGCTCTGCTTCCTATAACACGCTCGTTGGCGTTAACGAGTTTAAGCAGCTTGGTGCAGAGTCTGTACACGTTTGCACCGATGATGGCTCTTGTGGCTACCACGGTTTCTGCACTGATCCTGCAGCTGCTCTTCTGAGCGAGCACACCTATGCTGGCGTTGCAACCTGTGGTCCAGAGATCATGATGAAGAAGGTTGCTCACATGGCTCATGAGGCTGGCGTTCCTTGCGAGGTATCCCTTGAGCGCATGATGAGCTGCGGTTTTGGCGCATGCAACACCTGTAATGTAGAAACCAAAGACGGTATGAAGGGTGCTTGCACCTGCGGTCCTATCTTTGATGCCGAGGAGGTAGTTTGGTAATGTCTAAGGTCAATATGGCTGTCGATTTCGGCGGCATTAAGATGAAGAACCCTATCAACACTGCTTCTGGTACCTTTGGTTATGGCTGGCAGTTCGAGAACTTCATGGATGTTTCCGAGCTTGGCGCTATTACTACTAAGGGTTGCGCGGCTGTTCCTTGGGCAGGCAATCCTGCTCCTCGTATGGCTAAGATTCCTGGCGGCATGATGAATTCCGTTGGTCTTCAAAACCCTGGCATCAAGGGCTTGGTAGAGGAGTCCGGTGACTACCTCAATTCTTTGGCCGAGAAGGGCACGAGCGTAATTTGCCAGGTTGCTGGCCACTCCATCCAGGAGTATAAGGACGCTCTTACTATGTTTGACGAGCTTGCTCCTTGGGCTGCAGGCTTTGAGATTAATGTCTCTTGTCCTAACATCGACGCTGGTGGCGCTGCTAGTGGCTCTACTCCAGAGGGTGCAGCAGAGGTTATGCGTGCACTTCGTCCACTTACTAAGAAGCCTATCGTAATTAAGATGGCACCTACCCGTTGCCCTGAGATTGCACGTGCTTTGGAGGCAGAGGGTGCAGACGGTCTTACCGTTATTAACTCTATTCCTGGTATGGCTATCGATGTAAACACCCGTAAGTCTAAGATTTCTAAGCCTACTGGTGGTCTTTCTGGTACCCTTTTGCACCCAATTGCGCTTCGCATGGTATGGGAAGTTTGCAATGCAGTTGATATTCCTGTTTGCGGTGTTGGCGGTGTCGTTGATGGCATTAGCGCAGCTGAGTTTATTTTGGCTGGTGCAACCTGTGTTTCTGTTGGTATGCAGAACTTTGTTGATCCTACTTGCTCCTTAAAGATCTTGAAGGAGCTTGAGGAGTGGGCAGAGAGCCAGGGTGTTTCTGACATCAATGAGCTTCGTGGAGCTTTTGAGTATTAATCATTGTGCTTTTTGACAGATTTGTGGCTTTACCTGCGAAATTGTATGAAAATCCTTGCATTTAGCAGCCTGGTCGTTTATCTTATCTAAACGTTGGCGCGATTTAGAGATTATTCGTTGGCTTCAACATTCATATATCTAGTAGACAAATAATTTTGGAGGTAATAATGGCTCTTCCTCAGCTTACTGATGAGCAGCGTAAGGCTGCACTCGAGAAGGCTGCTGCAGCTCGTCATGCTCGTGCTGAGCTCCGTGAGAAGATTAAGAACGGCGAGATTTCTCTCGAGGAAGTTCTTAACTCTGATGATCCAATCGCTTCCCGTATGAAGGTTTCCACCCTTATCGAGTCCCTTCCTGGTTACGGTAAGGCAAAGGCTGCAAAGATTATGGACGAGCTGGGCATTTCCGCAACCCGCCGTGTTCAGGGTCTTGGCAATCGCCAGCGTGAGCAGCTTCTCGATCAGCTCACCAAGTAGTTTTGGCTTCCACCAATTCTCGACTCTTCGTTATTTCTGGTCCGTCTGGCGCAGGTAAGGGAACTATGGTTGAGCGTATTCGCTCAATTCGCTCTGACTTGGGCCTGACGGTTTCTGCTACTACTCGAAGCCCGCGCGAGGGTGAAGTAGATGGCGTAAGCTATTACTTTTTAACTGATGAAGAGTTTTCTAATCGTATCGACAACGGCGAGTTTGTCGAGTGGGCTGATGTCCATGGCCATAAGTATGGAACGCTTGTTTCAGAGATTGAATCTAAACTTGCTTCCGGTACCTCTTTGGTATTAGAGATTGACGTTCAGGGTGCATTGCAGGTTAAGCAAAAGTTCCCTGAGGCAGTTCTTATTTTTATTGCACCTCCTTCCTTGGATGAGCTTCGTAATCGTTTGGTCGGTCGTGGAACAGAAAGTGCAGATGCCGTCAAGCTTCGTCTCGCAAATGCGGAAGCTGAGCTCGCGCTTGCTCAGCGCTATGATGTAACTATCGTCAATGATGATCTTGATAGAGCTGTTGAGAAACTCGCAGCTACTCTTGAATCATTTGAAAGAAATTGAGGTTCGCATGTCTGTAATTAAGCCTAAGATCGACGATCTTTTGGAGAAGACCGAGAATAATCGTTTCTTGCTTGCTTCTGTTGCTTCTAAGCGTGCTTGCGACATTAATAACATGCTTCGCTCCCAGCACAATCGTGTAACCGCTGTTCAGGATACCGACGACATCACCATCGAGGTTTCTGGTAATGACTTCATTACCGAGGCTATGGAGGAGATTATCGACGGTTCTATCTCTTACGATCACGCAGAGTTTGATGCTGGCATCCGTGGTAAGGCTGAGAAATAATATGGCTTCACGTGTCTGTCTCGTTCATTATCACGAGATCGGCTTAAAAGGAAAGAATCGTGCTTCCTTTGAAAAAAGATTAGTACTTAATTTGAAGGCGGCCTTGGCCGCCTTTTCCTTAGCCGATATTGTGCGTATTTCTGGTCACATTCTCGTGGCCTTCTCGGTACCTGGTCAGGCTGAAGAAGCATTCGACACCATCCGTAAAGTGCCTGGTGTAGCTCGTGTTTCTTTGGCATTCCATACTGATCGCGATCCAGAGCACTACATTCAGTGCGCTAAGGATGCATTGCATGAGGTAGGGGAGTTTGAGACCTTTAAGGTTCATGCTCGCCGTTCGAATACCGACTACGAGCTTGATTCTATTGAGATCAATCGTCTTGTTGGTAGCGCTTTGTGCGATGAGTTCCCTGACAAGAAAGTACAGATGCATCGTCCAGATGCCCAGGTAAACGTACTTGTTATTCAGGGTAGCGTATATGTTTACGCTCGTTCTCAAGCAGGTGTTGGCGGTCTTCCTGTAGGTACTGCAGGCAAGGTTGTAACACTGCTTTCCTCAGGCATTGACTCGCCTGTTGCAACTTGGATGATTGCTCGTCGTGGTGCAATTGCCGTACCAGTTCACTTCTCTGGTCGTCCTCAGACTGCAGATACTTCTGAGTATTTGTGTCAGGATATCGTTCATGCTCTTCGTCCAGAAGGCGGCATTGGCCGTATGTACGTTATTCCATTCGGTGATGCCCAGCGTGAGATTTCCTTAAAGTGCCCATCTGATTTGCGCATCATTATGTATCGTCGCATGATGTTTGCAGTAGCTGAGCGCATTGGTCAGCTCGAGGGTGCTAAGGCTCTTGTTACTGGTGAGTCTTTAGGACAGGTTGCGTCTCAAACTCTTGAGAACATTATGGCTACCAATGAGGTTGTCTCTATGCCTATCTTTAGGCCTTTGATTGGCTCTGATAAGCAGGAGATTATCGCTCGTGCAGAGGAAATTGGTACCTTTGACATCTCTACAGAGACTGCTCCAGATTGCTGCACGCTCTTTATGCCACGTCGTCCTGAAACTCATGCAAAGATGGATGAGGTTCATGCTGCATGGGAAATGTTTGACCATGAGGCTATGCTTGAAGAGCTTGTTGCTCATGCAGAGTACGTTGACTTTGAGGGTTATTGCCCAAGCTATAAGCCACCTCGTTGCATGCGCGAGAAGCATTCCGAGCTTGCAGTTCGCTATCAAAAGCCAACTGATGAGTAATGCTTTTAGCTAAGAGTATTTTTAACGCTTCTTCCTTTAGCCGGGAAGAGGCGTTTTTTGTTTAGAAAGTTGTTGGTTTGTTATTGTTTGGCGCTTGGTTGCATGGGTCTAAATATTTACATATTGCACGAAGTGTAGATACCTTCCTCATTCAAGATGAATGCAGGGAGGTATTTTTATGGCACAAGAACCTGAAATTAGACTCAATAAGGAGTTTGTTGCAAAGCATAAAACCACACTCATATTGCTTGCGGTAGGCGTGAGTTTTCTTATTTGTGTAGCTGCAATCTCTGCTCAAAACGCAAGTAGCGTTTATTTGCCTTCTGATCAAAATGAGCAACAAGTTGATGAGCAAGCAGTGTCTGATGATAGCTCGAAAGACGATGCGACAGATAAGGAACCAGAACCTACCATTTGGATTCATGTAAGTGGCGCAGTTGTTCATGAGGGGCTCTATGAGCTGGGCGAATCTTCTCGTATTAATGACGCCATTGAGGCTGCAGGAGGTTTGGTAGACGATGCAACCTTAGATGATATTAACTTGGCACAAAAACTTGTGGATGGACAAAAAGTATATGTACCACACGAAGGTGAGATGACTCAAACACAAGAGGGTGGTGATGGTGGTGGTTCTACATCTGCTTCAGCTACCGGGCTTATTAATATCAACACGGCAAGTCAAAGTGAGTTGGAGCAGCTTTCTGGTGTAGGTCCAAGTACTGCCGAGGCAATTGTTAAGGATCGCGAAGCTCATGGTGCATTTGCATCACCTGAGGACATCATGCGTGTCTCTGGAATTGGTCCTAAGAAATTCGAAAAGATAAAGGATGAAATCTGTGTCTGATGAGTCTCAGAGCTTAGAGGGACACATTCAGTTCTACAAGCCCATCCATCTATCGAC
>SAMEA104404100__coassemble_3205_pt1 | contig 11198 bp, 10 predicted proteins | sample SAMEA104404100__metabat2_low_PE_008 | metagenome-assembled genome bin SAMEA104404100 (sample SAMEA104404100) | Balaenoptera acutorostrata
TTAGCAGAGTCTGCAGCGCTGTTTTGCGAGAGAAAGAACTATCTCAATATTGATCGTGTTTATAGCTTCGATGGTCCCGCTTATCTTGATAAGACAGTAGCTCCACGAATTGAAACCCTGCACTATAAGTCAATCCTATACAAGCTCGTTCCAGAGTTTTCAGTTTTTGGAATGATTCTCGAGGATCGAAATAACTTCCAAATTATGGAGAGCAACGGCAACCCAATTATGCAGCATAGTCCCCTTAATTGGCATGTAAATGCCGAGAAGGACGACTTTCTGTATAAAGAGACGCTTTTAAGTCCTGCTCTCGCTATCAACTATGGCCTTATGAAATCTCTCAATAGTCTCACCCTTGATGAGCGAACTATTTATGCCGACACCGTCTATGATTTACTTACTATGGATGGTCTAAGCAATGTACATACAGTAAGTGAGAATGTACTAGCAAACTTTATACAGATTGCTAATAATTTAAAGTCTCTGCCTGAGGACGTACAGAAACTCATCGTTCTGACCACAATTCATATTGCTGCGCAAACTGCAGAAGGCATTAGTGAATCCAGCAAGCAGCTTTTATTAGAAACAATAAAGACAAATACGCCAGACTTGAACCTCTCTGAGGTTGGAAAATATTTCAAAGCTATTGATACACAAGCGTTAAGTTCAAAAATAGATATGGTAAAAAAGATTGCGCGAAAAAACGAAGAGCAGCTTCACGCTGCTCCCCTAGCCGAAAAATTAGCTAATGTAAAAGATTCAATTAAATCATCAATCGATGAGAAGTTTAAAACGAACTAGTTCTCCTAATGCGTAACAGCCCAAATTTAATAGCTAAGTCTCGCTAGAAAAAGAATTTGAAGAAAATAGCATAGGCAAGCGTTGTAAAAACAATAGCAATAACAATGCCTAAAATTGTTGAGGCGACAAATGCTTTAGGTGTTCGTCTATCACCACAATAAGGGCAGCGTAGAGCATTGTCAGAAATTGTATTGCCACATACTGGGCATTTTATTGCTTCACTCTTAAATGGATTTTTCATCTAATGACACTCTATCCGTAAGTTTGTTTATCAACTACAACAACGCATCGACGACACGAACGAAATAAATAAATTAAAGCAATCGTACATACTGCTCCCCTATTTTACCTCAATTAAAAGATAATAATCAGGACACTAAGGGGTATGCATGTATGTTAGCCAAAGCTTTATCTCTATGACCCGCAATAAAAAAAGAGCCACCTCATGTGAGGTGGCTCTTCCACTAAATACCATTTAGGATATTTAAGGATATTTTTGCAGCTAGTATGCGTTCTACCTGCAGATTTATCACTAGTATTTGATCTGCATAATCTCGTTGATAGCGATGATGTAGATCTTCAAGGTAGTCTTGAGGAGTTCCTCAGAAACGCCCTCGTCGTCACCGTGCATAGGACCTACCCACTCTGGGTCCTCGATCCAAGGCATCTCAGGACCAAATGCAGCAGCATTCTTGAACTCACGAGCGTAAGTACCGCCACCGATGGTGAATGGCTTACGATCCTCGCCAGTTACATCATTGTAAACAGCGATGAGCTTCTGAATCTCCTCGCCATTTGGATCAATGTAGAAAGGCTCGGTGTCATTATCGGTTGCATAGGTTGCACCAAACTTCTCACCATGAGCAGAGAGATTCTTCTCGAAGAGCTCAAGAGAGTAAGTGGTTGGGTAACGAGAGTCAACGGACTGGTTGAGGCAGCCATTCTCGTCAAGCCATGCCATACCACCAATGATGGTAAGGTCGCCAAAGAGGTCATCGGATGCAGAAACGCCAACGCCTGCGCCGGTCCAGTCATCGATCAAAGAAGCCTGGAGCTCGAGGAAGGTCTTCTCTGCCTCGGTTACCAAGTTGTTATCAAGCATGTAGTGAACGAGCATGCCAATAGCGTTCTTGGAGCCCTGTGGCTGAGAAGCATGGCCACCCTTGCCCTTAGCTGCGATCAAAACAGTGCCATCGCCGTTATCGGTAAGGGTAATACCATCTGCAGCTGGCATAGAAGCTACATCGCCCTTAATGGTGATAGAAGCATCGGTAGGAATAGCGTTGAAAGCCTCACCAGAGTGCCAATCAACAATGTTGCCATCTACGATTGGAGCAGAGGTGTAAAGACCCTGATAAATGCCCTTCTCGCCATAGCAAACTGGGAACTCTGCATCTGGAGTCATAAGGAAGGTTGGCTGATCAAAGTGCTCGTTGTAGTACTCAACGTCGCGGAGGCAGGTCTCCTCGTTGCAGCCAATGATCATGCGCATGGTGTAAGGGAACTCAACGCCCTTGTCGTGCCAGTACTTCATAGCATAAAGGCCAACTACGAAAGGACCCTTGTCGTCAAGCGTACCGCGGCCAATGAGATAGCCCTCGCGGCGAGTCATGCAGTGAGGATCCTGAGTCCAACCAGGACCACAAGGAACGGTGTCCAAGTGAGCGATCTGGCAGATCTTCTTGGTGTCATCAGCGCCTACGTAGTCTGCAGTACCAACGAAGCCCTCGTGGTTCTCTGCCTTCATACCAATACGTGCGCAAAGGTCAAGACCTGCGTCAAGTGCCTTACGAGGACCAGGGCCAAATGGCATGCCCTCTGCTGCGTGATCACAATCTTCCTGGCTAGGAATGTCAACGAGCGTCTTAATCTCATCAACAATGGTCTCCCAATTCTCATCGATATAAGCATCGATATCCTTGAGAAGTTTCTCATCAGCCATAGTTCAGTTCTCCTTTCATGGGAACTACTAAAACTTATAACCGCTTACAAATGTACCCTTAATTGCGTCAATATTACAGCGAACCGCCGCCAAGGAAGGTAAAGGCGCTGATTGGACAATAACCCAAAACCTTACCAGGACGAGGTGCATGGAAGATGGTTCCGTTACCTACATAGAAGCCCACGTGACCTGGGAAGAAGACGACATCACCATAAGAAAGCTCATCGATAGAAGTCTTCCAGTTGCCATGACTCTGGAAATAGCTCATCTGAGCGGTAGAAGAGTGTGGCAAATAGATTCCCATGAGCTGATAGGAATACATAACAAGACCGGAGCAATCAAAGCCACCATCTGCTGGAGAAGCACCACCATATACATATGGATAGCCTGCAAACTGCAAAGCATTTGCAACTGCAGAGCCCTGATTAGAACCAGAAGGCAATGATGGCTGTGGTGCAGGTGCTGGAGCAGGTGCAACATTATTATTGTTGTTGCCATTGTTGTTATTATCAGGAACAGCTGGAGTAGGAACAACAGGAGCTGGAGCAGTTGCCTGAGAAGACTCAATAGCACCGGCAATAGCAGAGTTATTCTGAGATTCCTCTTCTATCTGCTTCTGCTCTTCTGCCGATAAGGAATTTAAGACCTCACGTGCACGCTGCTGATTTGCTGCAAGAGCATCAAGCTGGGCCTGAGTATCGTTAACAAGTGTCTCTTGCTCTGCAAGACGATCTTCGAGCTCTTGCTGACGATCATCAAGCTCCTGCTGTAGCGCGGTTACCTCATCAATAACCGCACGATCAGAGTCAATGATCTTGCTTACATAAAAGACGCGAGAAATGAGTTCATTAAAGTTAGATGAACCAACAATTACCTGCAAAATATTATTAGAGCCATATTTATAGTCTGAAGAGATACGACCAGAAAGCTGAACGCGAGCAGCTTCCAGATCCTCTTTAGTTTGCTCAATCTGAGCATTATTCTCTTCAATTAAAGACTTGGTTTCTTCGAGCGTGCAACCAGCATCATTAAGCGTTGCCTCAAGTGCTGCATACTCTTCACCAATAGACTCAAGCTGAGCACGTGCGTCATCGATTGGAGCAGCGTACAAAGCAGTTGGAGCGCCAGCAAAAAGGAGTAATGAAGAAAGCCCGGCTACAAGTATGGTACGAATAGGCTTGATCACAAATACCTCCAAAAATAGTTACTACATCTTAGTCTAGTCTAACAGTTTTTACGTACGTAGTATTCCCACATAGCTAAAAATACTGTACAAAAAAATAGCAAAAGATATGAAACCCTAAAAAGGGCTTCATATCTTCAATGTTGAATTATTCAAATTTTACGAGCGAGAACAAATCGGTAGAAGAGGTCTGTGCAAGTGCCTTCAAAGGCTCAAGATAACAAAGCTCAATAATGACGCCATAACCTACGAGCTCTGCGCCCATCTGCTCAACCAACTTACCAGCTGCAGCTGCAGTACCACCAGTTGCAATGAGGTCATCTACAATCAAGACCTTATCGCCAGGAACAATAGAATCGGTGTGAATCTCGATGGAATTAGAACCGTACTCAAGATCGTAAGAATAAGAAGTGGTCTCGCGAGGAAGCTTGCCAGGCTTGCGAGCAGGTACAAAACCCGCGCCTAAAGCTGCTGCCAATGGAGTGCCAATCAAGAAACCGCGAGCCTCAGGACCTACAACCTTGGTAATACCCATGTCCTTGTACTTCTCGGCAAAAGCTGCAATCATCTGCTGGAGGCACTCACCATCAGAAAACATTGGAGTAATATCGCGGAAAATAATACCTGGCTGTGGGTAATCTGGAATGTCGATAATCTTGGACTTGAAATCGTAGCTAGACATAGAGCTGATTCTCCTATTGACTTAGGAATACTATTATTTGTCGGACTGAGACTTAAACGACGAGAAAACCGTGCGCTTAAGCAGTTCTTTCTGAACAGAAGATGTCAAACCGTGAAGAGTATCGAACGCGGCATTGAGCTTTGCGTCTCGATCTTCTTCGTCGCTGTCGTGACCTAACATGGTGAGAAGGACTTGTTCAAACATGACAGATTCTCGATTTGCTGCAGATACATACTGTCGCAAATTGCGTGGCTCAATGCCAAATCTGCGTAATTCTGCGCAACTGCGAATGATATTGAAGTCTCCCCTGTTAACAAGCTCACGTGCATGAGGAGTCTTAACAAGAGAAATTAAATCGCAATCAACAAGCTGGCGAACAAATGACAGCTCAACACCTAAGACATCAGGAATCTCTTCGAGGCGATAATAATCTTTATCGTCGCTCACATCATCAATCTTTGACGGATCACTATCAATAAGCCCAACCTCAAAAGCAAGTTGAGCTACAGAAGTTGCAGAATCAAGCTTCTCTTTAATAACATTAAGCGGCAAATAACTTGTCTTTTGCAGATGCAAGATAATCTCAAGCCTGTCAACATCGTCACGAGAATATTGGCGATAGCCCTTCTCGGTACGATGAGGAGAAAGCAGTCCCTCATCTTCTAAGAAGCGAATCTTAGAATTGGAAAGCTCAGGATATGCTCCGCGCAAAAGATTAACAACCTGACCAATAGACAAGTAGCGCTTATCTTGCTTGCTATTCACCGGTCTCAATACGCTCCATTACTGGCTTCTCGTGATACTTAAGCATAAAGGTACCAATCTGAACAGAGGAACCAGAGTGAAGCGGTGCGCTATTTACAATTGCACCATCAACCCACGTACCATTCAAAGAGCTCAAATCCTCGATAAGCGTGCCGCGATCATTGATGATCAAACGAGCATGCTTACGAGAGACGGTCATATCGTTCAAGAAGATGCCATTTGAAGGATCGCGACCAATGGTAATCTCTGGACCATCAAGCTGGAACGTAGCGCCAGTTTGTGGGCCCTTGATAATGGTGAGAACAGGCTTGGTAATAGAAGCTGCGTTCATCATATCTGGAGTTGTAACATCAGATGCTGGCATGCGGAATACACATGTAGCTTCAGAAGAATTTGAAGTGTTCATTGGGTCTGCAAAGTCAGCCATGATATAACCTTCCATAAATAAGTGTAACTACTCTATTCTACTCTACTCACATAATTATAGTGCGCGAGCGCCAAGAAAACCTTCTGTACGGTAGATGAAATTTTCAAATCCAAATACGTTTGGCTTAGCCTGAATGCCTGCAAAATGCTTCTTCAAACCATCGCACTTCTTGTAGTCTGCATGACGTACTGCTAAAGCTCCACAAGCTGCAAGCTCATCAAAGCTCATCAAAGAACGCCAAAGTACCGCACTTAATTGTGCAGGTACAAATACAAAGTATCGATCTGCCGAGAAGGACTCGGAAGGACGCATCATAAGCGTAGGGATCTTATCGAACATAACGGATGAAACCGTACCACATCCAGGAAGCTCAACATCTTGTGCCATATAATCGCTCAAAACATGAGCAACTTCGCTACCCTCAAACTGAAGCAAAACAAGCTTTCCCGTTTCATCTTCAATCTCTAAGTTAGGGAATGCGCGAACCTGTGCACGCTCAAGCGTTGCTGCCTCATTAAGCCAGTCAAGCAGCTCTTCGGCAAAATCAGTAGAAGAAATAGTCATGTACTCAAAAGCACCAGTACGAGCGACATGCATAACATCAATAACGTCACCCTCACCAGAAAGTACAAGTGAAGTTGCGCACTGACCAACCATCAAAGAAGGTGCGGTGGTCATGGTTGAAATAAATGAGGTGGCAGAAGCGCCCGAGATACGCAAAACTAAATTAGCAGTTGAATCTGAAACACCACAGGCTAAATAGCTATTTTCTTCCTCATCTACATTGCCATAGGATGCAGGAATATACATGTCGTAATACTCATCGAAATCTGCACCCAAGGCTTCATGCTCAAGCACCAGTGCAGACGTAGTTGCAGAATTAGGAACGCGCTTCATATCAAACCCTCTATAAAAAAGTACAAAACTTAGTCTTCAACAATTTCTGGATGCAAAAAGTCTGGATCTTCATCCTCTGGGTGATCCATAGCCTGACGCATTGCCTTATAACCATTAATGGTATAAACAAGTGCGGTAATTGCAGAACAAATAACACCTGCATACACAACGTAGACACCCAAGCAGCAAGGAATGCCATTAAAGCCCGGAAGCCAGGTGATAGTTTCTGGGACCAAAGCTAAGCCTGGAAGCATAGGCAAACCAAACAAGATAAGCGTAAAGCCCGACATCAAGCATGCCGTAGCAACCTTACCAACATAGACAACGTCAATTGGTCGACGATGATAACGACGAACAACCAAGCCACCAATGCCCAAATAAATGTCACGCAAAATAACAAAGGCACAAACCCATAGAGGAAGTTCGCCACGAATGACAATGCCTAAAACACCCGTAAACAACAATGCACGGTCGCAAATTGGATCGAGAATCTTGCCCAGCCAGCTTACCGATTTAGTCGCACGAGCGATATAGCCATCAAGCCAATCCGTAGAGGCAGCAATTGCATAGATAGCAAGAGCAACATAACGGTTCTTATCGGTAACGAACATATACAAGAAAACGCCGGTTAGAATAAGGCGAGAAAAAGTAATGATATTTGAGACGGTAAAAATCTGATTAGACGGATAATCAGACGTGCCGATAAGTTCGCGCTTAACTTTTCGCTTCATACGACAAAAAGCTCCTTGATTAGCTACAGCTTTATAACAAATTAAACAACGTTTAATTATTACCCTATTTAACCTATGAAAATAGACATGAACACTAATTAACGTGAATACTCTAAAACTTAGCTTTAGTAAACAAAATCTCGCAGCCTTCTACTCAAAATAAGACTGCGAGATTATACGTACGTTACAGTTGCGTATGCTCGTGCGCGTAAATAGCATACTGAAGAAGCTGTTTCATTGAATGCACACCGAGCTTACTGTAAATATTACGGTTATGATAACGAAGCGTAGACTCTTTGATATTTAAAAGTGTTTGAATATCCCTGACCGTCTTGCCCTCCAAATAGAACTGAACAATCTTGCGTTCAGTTACCGTGAGTTCCTTAAGACCCATCTGAAATGCCAGGTAGTCATCAGATGTTGGATCAATTTGTTGAATCTTGCTGATCTTGAGCTGCTTAGACTTGGCATCTTCAAACTCTTGTTTAACAACACTGTATTCATGCTCGATAAGTGCAGCACGATCCTGAGCGTTATTTTTCTCTGTCTCCAAGACACGAATTTCATCTTCGTGTAACTGATCTTGTGAGAGCAGAAATGCAAGCAAGTCATCAATTTCTTTTACACCAGAATCACTTACCGTCTCTCGCGTCTTAAGTTCTTCTAATCCCCTAGCAATAGGAAACACATAATGTCGACTGAATAAAACACAACAGGCACCAGCAAATCCAACCATCAAAACAATCAGTGCAATTGACTGTGTAAAACTCGATAACAGCATCTCGCTATACCCTTCATAGGGCAACATAACTGCTATGACATACGGTGGACTCTCAGGGCCCAAGCTCAACGTTTGATAATAACCAGCAAAGGAATGGTTATCGCCTACGAATTTATTAATGGAATCATGAGTGTTTTCAATCTGTAAGCGACCGACAGGATTTACAAAAAAGTCTGAGGTTGTGCCAGCAACCAATCGATTATCCGACAGTGATGAATCATCATATAGAGACGTCAGCATAAAACTAAGATGAGGATAAATTGCGGGCTGAGAAAAACGCTTAAATAATGTTTGATTAACCTCAAAACCACAAATGCCAAGATACGTTCCATCTTTAGAAATCAAAGGAACCTGCAACAAAATAGCCTGCTCAGAGGTACCAGGAAGAGTAAAAACGGGCGTATATCTATAAGACCATTCATTAGGAAAACTCTCATATGAAATCTTATTGTCGTCATTCGAGAATAACTCTGAACCAAGCTCTAGACGCCACTTACGATGAGGCATTATGTCAAATTCTCTACCAACTTGAGCATTTCCCCTGTAAAGCAAAAGGGAATCATCTGAAGCATCAAGAGTTTTACGTTGAAGATACACGCCACTTCTCGTAGTTGAATCCGAAACCGCAGTCGCATCAATTAAAACATACGCTCCTGAAGCTTCGGTACGCAAAAGGAATTCACTAATAAGTGGCAAAAGTTCCTCTTGAAGATGCATCTGTGCATCAACGTTGGATTGTAAGTTTTCAAAAGATAAGCCATTTGTATCTAAGTAATCATCAACTTCAACAGAAATGACGTCAGAGAAATCCATACCCATCGCTGCTAATGAATCGCTACGAGAAAGCAGCGTCTTCTCCCAAAATTCCATCTGAAGCGCAAGCGTATTAGCTAAGTCTTGTTTATCGGTATGATAACGTCCCACCAAGGTAAGACTTGCAAGTGCAACACTCAATACGAGTGCTATGAGGATGGTCATATAGGCAAACAAGCGCCGTCGCATAGTTTGATCTCTCTGAGTAAGATGAGTAAATTTCATGCTATACACCTCTTACTCAGACGAGAATAAAGCCCAAAGCTCACGAGAAAGAGCTGCTACGCTTTCACCTTGATCGCAACGCGATGCCCATTGAGTTTGTTTAGAACGAATCTCGTTATACAACGAGTAAACATGCTGATAGTAACCAGCAAATGATGGCTCAGTATAGAAGTCGGAAGATTCACGCACTACGCCGAGTGTTTTATACACATTCGCATAACGAGGGTCGTTAAACTCGTACGAATCAAGCTGATCATAGGACTCATTCTTCACAGGCATATAGCCAGTATCTGCTACAAAATCAAGATTACGCTCCGCTTCTGTCAACCAATGAGCAAACAGTGAAGCGGCTTCCGCCTTGGCAGAAGTTGTTTTATAAGCACATAAACCTACACCTGCTTGAGTTGCTACTGGAGAACCGCCTGAAGCATAAGGCATAGGAAGCGTAACGAGATTCATTGGTTCAGAAGTATTGTCTGCATACGTAACAGTGTCGTTGTAATACAAAATTGCCGCAGAAGAGCCTAGACCAACAGGTACTTCACCAGTCATAACCTGAGTATTGGAATATAAATCTGAAACCATAATATGGCCCTGGACAATAGCATTCGCAAAAGGCTCCCACGATTCCTGAAGAACAGGGTCGTCAAAATCGTACCAATTATCATTCATAGAGATGGTCTTGCCTGAAGAAATAGCATTAAGCTCTACTGCACGCAATAGATAATCCATGGCACAGAAAGGTTGACCACCCGACCAGTCACAGTATTTCTCGGCAGCATCGAAAAAGCCATCCCAAGTAGCTAAGTCATCGTAGGTTACACCCGTGTCGGCCGAGAATCTATCAAACTGATTGCCATTAACGTACAGAATATGAGTTGACTTTGAGACAGGGAGAACGCACAGATGCGTATCAACCATTCCTTCATCAACAAAGCTTGGTACAAATTCATTCAATTCTTTAGCAGTGAACTGTGAGTTCCAATCAATGAGATTGTCTGTTCCAAGTTCCACTGCATTATTTGTATGACAGAAAAATAAGTCTGGCATCTCACCGGCGCCCGCCACGCCCTTTTGTGCATCTACCAATTTAGGGCCCACATCAACGCCATTAGTTATAGACGTGACATTGATAATGACTCCCTTTTCTAAACCAACCGTAGCATTGAATTCATCAACAAGTCTGTTCATAGGCGAATCTGCTTGCTCACCGTAAACATGCCACATGGTTAACGTTATTGGGTTTTGAGGATCTAGCTCTGTTTGCTGAGAAGAGCAACCAGACAATAAAGCAACTAGCAAAACAGAGATAGCCACTTTAAAAGACAAACGACTCATTTAAAGCTCCTTATCCATCGAAATCTAAACCGCAAAGCAAATTGCAGGAAAGAAAGTCATCAACTTTAGCCAAACTGACGGGAAATAGACGGGGACAATTTTGGCAAAGTAAATAAACTGAAGATGAGGCAGATATGGGCTTCTATTGAACCGAAATGTTTTCTCACAATCTCATTTCACCATATTCAGCAGGGATTTTCAATAGAATATCCGTTCGAGTTGCCTCATATAACAGTGACCTCCAATGCATTGACTTGTTCAGTTGTTAGGAGGTCACTTTTATTTAAATGGAAGGAAGTGAAAATCGAATATAAATTGGCATCATAAAACTGCATAAGCCAAAAACGATAGAAAGGAAGGTAAAAATTATGAAACGAAAGAAACCAGGCAAACTGCTCTGGTTGCTACTGTCAATGATGATAGTCGTAGGAGCATTTTCAACTACGACGGTTTTTGCAGCTACCGGCAACGGAAAATCTGCAAGTGATCCAGTTGTGGTATCTAATTTTGCTGAATTCAAAGCAGCAATGGAAGACAGTACTATTCAATATGTGAAGTTGACAGGAACAAAAACCGAAGAACTTCCCGCTAATACAAGTCTAGAGGCTGCGAT
>SAMEA104404100__coassemble_3251_pt1 | contig 11079 bp, 8 predicted proteins | sample SAMEA104404100__metabat2_low_PE_008 | metagenome-assembled genome bin SAMEA104404100 (sample SAMEA104404100) | Balaenoptera acutorostrata
GAGGATGTCGTTGCAAACGGCATCCTCTTTTGTATTTATATACATTTCTAATAAAAAATTCCGGTTTAAAATAAGCTCATCCTACCTTTATAACTTAAGGAATAAACTATAGCTTACATGCATTTAAATACATAAATCGCTCGCATTATTAGGTTGTAGTAATCGATAAAAACAAGCTTCTACCAGTGGTTTGTTAGCACAACAAACGTAAAAGTCAAATGATTCTAGGTATAACTACCGCTTGCGTAACAAGGTGTTCCATTGGCAAAAAATTTCCTGTAACAAACTAGAAACATTATGCATCTATGCAAATATATATACGTTACGTATTGGAGCAGATAGCTCCAGCATTAATTCATGCCAAGCCTTGAGGAGGCATTTATGAATTTCCGTGTAGCAGGAAAACGCTTTGCATGTGCAGCATTGGCTGCAGGCGCACTTGCAGCAGCAGCACCAGCAGATGCTTTTGCATGCACGCAGATTTACGTTGGTCCAGAGTTGACTGACAGCGGCGACACGTTTGTAGGTCGTTCTGAGGACTTCCGTCCACGTCATCCAAAGGTATTTGGAGTTCAGGAGCCTGTAGAGAATCCACACTACTCTTCCGATGAGTCCAATCTCGACTTTACCCTCGATGGCGTAACCACCTATCGCTACACTTATGTTCGTGATACTCGCAGTGGTTGGAGCGATCGTACAGATGCTTATTCCGAGGCTGGTATTAACGAGAAGGGCTTGGCAGTTTCTGCAACCCTTACTACTGGCTACAATGAGCTTATTGCTGCAGTAGATCCAGTTGGTGCAGACGACGAGAATGACCCATGGGGTATTGGCGAGTATACCGTTACCGACATCTTACTTGGTAACTGCGCAACTGCACGTGAAGGTGTAGAGTTCCTGGGCGCTCTTGTTGAGGAGCACGGCAACTTCGATAACAACCAGATTATCATTGCAGACCAGGACGAGGTATGGATTTTCCAGCAGCTTTCTGGCCATCAGTGGGCAGCTATTGAGTGCGAAGATGATGTTGTTTCCGTCAATCCAAACATGGGCAACTTGCAGTATCAGGTAGACCTTAACGATTCCGAGCGCTTCTTGTGCTCTGAGGGTCTCGTATCTACCGCAGAAGAGGCTGGCAGTTTGGTAACCTTCGAAGATGGCACCATCGACATTGCTTCTTCGTATGGTGACATGTCTTCCCCACGTTGCGACATTCGCTATCTTCAGGGTTTGACCTACTTTGGCGCAGACGTTCCTGAGTACTCTTTTGACGAGGAGACCGGTGAGCTCAACCCAGTAGAGGATCCACAGCAGTTCTTCGAGCCAGGCATTAAAAACATCGACTTGTTTACCGCTATGCGTGCATTTGCAGCTCGTGGTGAGCAGGACCAGAATATCAACGCTAACGTAAATAGCGATCTTTATGCTATCGGTAATAACCGCAACGTTGAGTCCCACCTCTTCCAGATTCGCCAGGATGTCGATCCAGAGATTGCAATCGTACAGTGGGAGGCTTTGTCTCGTGACGAGTTCTCACTCTTCCTTCCTTCTTACTCTGCTCTCATTACTGAGGTAAGCCCTGTTTTCGGTGACATCGAGGACTTCGATGAGTCCCATGGCTCTGACGAGAAGGACGATTCCATGGAGCAGGCTTTGTCTGAGGACGAGACTGGTCTTCTTAACTACGCAATGATGGATATCAACACCATCTGCTACAACAACCGCGGTATGTGCGCTGAGTTCACTCGTATGTACCTCGACGAGTACCAGAAGCAGCTCATCGCCGATCAGGAGGCTTTCGACGAGGAAATCCAGGCTGCACCTGCCGAGAAGCGCGCAGAGATGGCAAATGCTCACTTCAAAGAGGTATCCGAGCAGGCATATGAGGACATGAGTGCTCTTCGCGATGAGCTCGTAGCTTATGTCAATGCTGGTGACTTCACCGCTAAGTTCGTTCCATCTGCACTTACCGTATCTGCAACCATTGGCGCTCCATCCGAGGAGGGCGCTGCAGTTGAGGAAGAGTCTTCTTCTAGCAACGGAACCACCAACGCTCTTATGGGCGGCGCTGCAGGTATCTTGATTGGTGCAGGCGCATGCTACTTCCTTACCAAGGGTAAGAAGCAGGACTAGTTCACTAGCCCAACCAACTATCACCTTAAAGGACATCAACGAAAGTTGGTGTCCTTTTTCTTTACGTAAACTTAACGCTCGTAGACAAAAACCTTCCACTTGCATAGTGAAGATACTTTACAGCAATAAAGTATCTTATTTTATAGGTGGAAAGAATCCGTGAAATGAATTAGTGGCATGCTCAAGTACGAGGAGGCGTAGCATGAAGAAGGTTCACGTAAAGTATGTTGGTAAGGCAGCAGGTGTTCTTTTGCTTGCGTTTTGCATGACTTTTGTTGTTGGGTGCGGCAAAGAAGATACAACCCAGCCTGTGGCTAAAGAAAATCCAATCAACATCTCAAAGTCGCAGGGCCAAGAACCTTCTCACAGCCCAGACACTTCGTCTTCCTTTAGCGACAGGGCCATGGATGTGACCGATGCTCAAGTAGCGTTCGACGTGTTCTCGGACGGACAGATAGCCTATATTACAGCCGAGGTAACCAATACTACTTCCATTGTTGGTGAAGAAGGCACTATCGAGTTCATTCTCCTTGATGACAACGATAACGTCGTCACTTCAGAAATCGTGGAGGCTCCAATTCTTTTCCCAGGTTCCTATGTCGTTTCAAACCTGTTGTTTGACGATACCAAGACGGGCACGCATGCAGAAGTCAAAGTTGATTGCAGCGAGGGCACAGAAGTCGACTTTAGTGACATTGAAGTTGCAGACTGTTCGTATACCTACGTAGAAGACAATGGCGATGGCACTATGACTGTCCATTGGAATGAGACCTATACAACCGTTCCAGATATCGACGATCCACAAGTTATGAATACGCTTACATTTTTCGATGCAGACGGCAATCTAGTTTGCGCAAGCTATGTCGTTGGTGGATGTTACGGCACTAATGGACAAGTTGCCGATGTCTACTACGCCGGATGCCCCGTAAATGATTTCGAAACCGTAGAGATTCACTGCTATCTCATGTATTAATTTCCTGCCGAGAAGAACCTCTAGGTTTAAATAACTAGTAGACCCCTGTTCCTCCTTGAGGAGCAGGGGTCAATTTGTTTGTTGATACGTGCTATTGACCGAGGACAATTTACCTTCGAGATACATACGGTTTGTAACTTGCTATCATGGGAGAGTCTAGATATTTGGTTAAGGTACATGTATATGAGTGAAAAACAAAGTAGTTATTACGGAATAGACTTTGCAAAAAACGAAATACAGCAAGGAATTACCTCAGGATTTATTGACGCTGAGGTGAAGGCAGATGCTGCATATGAACCTCAGTTTTTGGTCAATACACAGAACAATAATGTCCTGAACAATCTGCTCAAGCAGCTCGATAAGTGTGACTCTTTTGACTTTGCTGTTGCGTTCATTACAACAAGCGGTGTGCAGGTACTTATTGAAGCTTTAAACAAGCTTAAACATAGAGGGATCAAAGGTAGAGTTCTTACAAGTACTTTTCAAAACTTTAATGAGCCAGCTGCTTTAAAGAAACTACTGGAGTTTGAAAATATCGATCTTCGTGTCTATCAGGGGCCAATGCATGTGAAGGGATATATCTTCTCTCACGAGAATTATGCTACGGTCATTGTTGGAAGTTCGAATCTGACTCAATATGCGTTAACTAAAAATAAAGAATGGAACGTTCTCTATCATTCAATGGATAAGGGATCCTTATTTCAATCAACATGTGATGAGTTTGACGAGCTATGGGAAAGTCCAGAAACTTGCACTGTAGATGAGGGTTGGATTGAAGAATATGCACGCTACAAAGCTGAGTTTCAGTTAAAAAATATTTCACGAGGCAAAAGAGCTGCAGCATTTAAACGTAAAGATGAAGCAGAAGCAGATCTTTCTGTAATCAAACCAAATAGAATGCAGCAGGCTGCCCTCAAATCCCTGGCTGCAATCCATAGTAATTCTACCGATAAGAGCCTTTTGGTATCAGCTACTGGCTCAGGTAAGACATATCTTTCTGCACTTGATGTGCAGTCATACCGACCCAGTAAAGTCCTATATGTAGCCCACAGGGTTAGCATTCTCGAAAAATCAAGAGAGAGTTTCGAGCGAGTTTTGGGAACTCAATATTCTTATTCGAGCCCTTGTTTTAATAAAAATGATAAAAATGCAACGTGTCAGTTCAAGATGGTTTCGACTCTATCAAAGCATCTTGATGAGTACAAACCAGATGAGTATGACTACATCATTATCGACGAGGCACACAGGTCTGCAGCACATTCATATCAAGAAGTAATTAAGTACTTTAAGCCGAAGTTTTATTTAGGTATGACAGCTACTCCAAGTAGAACTGACGGTAAAAATGTCTATGAGATTTTCGACCATAATATCGCGTACTTTATTACCTTGAGGGACGCGATGGAAAATGATCTACTTGCTCCTTTCCATTACTTTGGTATTGCAGATATTGCGATTGACGATGAAGTAATTGACGATCCAAGTAACTTTTCTAGGCTGACTTCTGAAGATCGTATTAAGCATGTGATTCAAAAGATAAATCAGTACACTATTGATCGTGAAAATAGAAAAGGCCTAATTTTCTGTAATCGTGTGGAAGAGGCGGAGGCATTCTCTGAAGCGTTTAATAAATGTGGATTCAGAACTAAATATCTGAGTGGTGCTCATAGTGAGTCGGTACGACAGGTAGCTATTGACCAATTGGAAAAAGGGCAGCTAGATTACCTGTTCTCTGTTGATATTTTCAATGAAGGTGTTGATATTCCATCAGTTAATCAAATCATCATGCTCCGAAGAACTGATTCTCCAATTGTCTTTACACAGCAGCTTGGTCGTGGACTGCGAAAGGCCAAAAATAAAGAATATACGCTTGTACTCGATTTTATCGGTAACTACAAACAGAGCTATTTGACTGCAGTAGCTTTGTCTGGTGACAATTCGTATAACAAAGATAAGATGCGCCGAATTATCAAGACGGGAGCTACTTGTCTTCCAGGATGCTCGACGATTACTTTCGATGCAATTGCTGAGAAAAGAATTTTTGATTCACTTGATGCGGGAAAGATGTCAAGTGCTGAAAATCTTAAACAGGGTTATTGTGGCCTGAAAGAAATGTTGGGTAGAATACCGCGACTAATTGAATTTGATAAGAATAATGCTATCGATCCACTTTTGATAATTTCAAAATATGGTTCTTACTATTCTTTCCTTAAAAAATACGATAAGGACTTTACTCAAACATTGAGTTCTGAGCATGAAGAGATGCTCAAGTTTGCTTCTAAAAACATTGCAACTGGTAAAAGGCTTGACGATATTGCACTTTTAAAGCTTTTTATTAAGAGGAAGAAAACTACGTACGAAGAAATAGAAAAATCATTCACTCAGGAGCAAATACCGTATTGCAGGGAGACAATTGATTCTGCGATAAGAACCCTTTCGGGTGTATTTGCTAAGACGAAAACACCTTTGATCAGAGTTGAAAAAGATTCGATTTGTGTATCTGAAAAGTTTGAGCAAGCTTTAAGCGAGCAGTGCTTTATTGATCAACTAGAGCAGCTTATAGAGTTTGCAGAAAGCAGAAATACTCAACTATATGCTAATAAGTATCGAGATACGCAATTTGTTTTAGATGCGAAGTATACGTATGAGGAAGTTTGTAAGCTTCTAAACTGGGAGAAGAACATTACGGCACTGAATATTGGTGGCTATAAATACGATAAGCAAACCAATACATTCCCAGTTTTTATCAACTATGAAAAGGATCCTAACGTCCAGGACACGATCAAATATGCAGATAGATTTGTGTCGAATAAACAGCTTGTAGCTATTTCAAAAAGTGGAAGAAGCCTTGAATCGTCAGATATTCAACGTCTGAAAAATCATTCTGATAACCAGATGAAGTGCTATTTGTTTGTTCGTAAAAATAAGGACGATAAGGAAAGCAAAGAGTTTTATTTCTTGGGAGAAATGGAACCAACTGGTATGTTCGAAGAGATAAGCATGCCTAATACAGATGGAAAGACTGCAGTAGAAATTGGATATCGACTTGCCGACCCAGTGCGTGACGATATCTATGAGTATCTTACGAACGATTTGGATGCTTCAATTATTTAAGGATTGATGAGGAGATTATTTTTTGAATGATTTCCTCATCTGCTGGAAGCCAATCAACTGTCCAGAGTTCATTTTCTGCAAGCCACCTTGCTTGATGATGCTCAAGTAGTTCGAAGCTATCTTGAAGTGGGGAACATACAAAGCAATCCATACTGAGATGAAAAGTGGGGTAGTCATATTCTACCGTCAGCAATTTGTTACCAACGGATATTGATAAATTAAGCTCTTCTTGAATTTCTCTCTTTAATGCTTCTTGAGGTGATTCTCCTGCTTCAATCTTTCCACCTGGAAATTCCCATCCGCCTTCGAACTCACCATAGCCTCGCTGAGTTGATAGGACCTGATTCTCTTTTATGATTAGTGCTGCAACGACGCGAACGGTTTTCATGTTAGATCTTTCTACGATGTTTGTCTGACAGTATTGTACGCCAGTACATGTAAATAAACATAAGGTCCTTCTCGGCATTTTGTAGACAAGAAAAATAAAAAGACTCAATGTGCGCTGTTTATCGAGGGGTATGCGCGGTATGATGGAGGTGTACGTCAGAAAGGACAGTGTTATGAAAACGCTGATTGCATATACTTCTAAAACTGGTACTACCTCAAGAGTTATTCAGAGAATCGCGCATTCTTTGGGTGATTGCGTTTGCGTTGATTTGAGGCAGGAGACTCCTAATGTTGCCGACTATGATCGAGTAATTATTGGCAGTCCTATTAGAATGGGCAGACTGAGCCACAGCGTTTCGTCCTTTATTAAGTCGAATCTTGAAGAAATTACAACGAGGCCTTACGGTCTTTTTATTCTGTGCGGTCTTACTGCTGCAGGAGAAGAGCAGCTTCGTGAAGTATACGATGCAGCTTTGCGCAATGGTGCGGTTGCATGTGCTTGCTTTGGCGGCGAGCTTAATTTGGAGAATTTGAAGCAGACTGATCAGGTGCTTGTTCAGATGGCACTCGATTCTCAAAGCGATATTCCTCGTGCTACGCTCAATTGGGATGCAGTAGATTCCTTTATTGATGCGTTCGCCGAATAATTAATGCGTCCAGGTGATGGGTATCCATTGCCTGGACATTTTTTGTAAAAAGAGAGGAAGATAGTGCGCAATTGGCGCTGTATAAGTGTTTGGAATTTTGGACTTCGTGGTACAAGAAGGTAAGACGTTTGTCCTCTCATTGAAAGGGGTTTTGTTATGGGACTTTTTGACGGCAAGACAGTAATTGTTACTGGTGGCGGTCGCGCTACGCTTAAGGATGGCTCTGCTGGTTCCATTGGTTATGGCATTGACAAGGCATTTGCAAAAGAGGGTGCTAACCTCGTTATTACTGGCCGCAATGTAAAGAAGCTTGAGGATGCAAAAGAGGAGCTCGAGCGCCTTTATGGTATCGAGGTACTTCCTGTTCAGGCAGATGTATCCTATGGCAGCGACAATGAGGCTACTGTTCAGCATGTAGTAGATGCAGCTATCGAGAAGTTTGGTCGCATTGACGCTTTGGTAAACAACGCTCAGGCTTCTGCTTCTGGTGTAACCATTGCAGATCATACTATGGAGCAGTTTAACTTGGCTATGTATTCTGGCTTGTACGCAGCTTTCTTGTACATGCAGAAGTGCTATCCACACCTTAAGGAGACCAAGGGTTCTGTTGTAAACTTTGCTTCTGGTGCAGGTCTCTTTGGTAACTTTGGTCAGTGCTCTTACGCTGCTGCAAAAGAGGGTATTCGTGGTCTTACCCGCGTTGCTGCAAACGAGTGGGGTCCAGATGGTATTAATGTAAACATTGTTTGCCCACTTGCTTGGACTGCTGCTTTGGAGAACTTCCAGGATCAGTATCCACAGGCTTTTGAGGCTAACGTACACATGCCACCTGCAGGTCACTACGGTAATGTAGAGACCGAGATTGGCCGTGTAGTAATGCAGCTTTGTGGTCCAGACTTTAAGTATATGAACGGCGAGACCATCACCCTTGAGGGCGGCATGGGCTTGCGTCCATAATACGCATCAACATAGATTTGCTTTAAGGCTTTGTGGGGTTGTCCCACAAAGCCTTTTTCTTTTAGAATAGGCAAGGTGAGAAAAAGAGCTAGTTTTAAGGACTAAACTATGGCACTAAAAGCTGTAATTTTTGATATGGATGGCGTGTTGGTTGATACCGAGCCATTTTATATTCAGCAGACAATCGACTTCTACGCAAAGCGTGGTATTGAGATTCCTCAAGATGAGTTATTAAGTCTTGCAGGCATGAGTGCACAAAAAGGTTTTGCGCTCCGTCGTGACTGGCTCGATCCTTCAATGTCTATGGAAGAATTCTTGCCTATCTTTATGGAAGAGTCCAACAAAGAGCTGCTCGATTACAAAGATGTTGTGTTCCCTTACGTTCACTACATTATTCCTCGCTTGCACGAAATGGGATTGAAGATTGCTATCGCATCAAGCTCAGATTTGAATCACATTAATCAGACTATTGAAGCTGCACGTCTGAGTGAGTATGTTGATGTTCGCACAAGCGGCTTTGACTTTGAGCACTCTAAGCCTAACCCAGAGATTTACCTTGCAACGCTTGAGAAGTTAGGTGTTACAGCAGACGAGGCTATTGCCGTTGAGGATTCGACCTATGGCATTGTTGCAGCAAACAGAGCACATGTTCCTGTAATTGCACGACGCGACCTTCGTTTCCCTTTTGATCAGTCCACAGCCAACTGGGTTGTCGATGATCTTATGCAGGCCTACAACATTATTCGTGGTTTGAATAAATAGTAGGTCATTAAACGATGAGTTAAATAGTAAGCCAGAGTATCCAGAATGTTCTTCTGAATGCTCTGGCTTATTTGTTTTGGTAGCTACTTTTTTCCTACAAGCATGGTTGAGTGGGGAAGAAAAAGAAGTGCAGCACGTGCTTGTGAGCCAAATATTTCTTGTGCGGTATTGATAAGGCGTACGTTTTCGTAGCCGCTATCACGCAAAGATTGAGCGAAGGCCTCCATGTCTCCGTACATTTGTGGTTTCATGGAATCGTTTAAAGCAAAGACGCCACCCTTTTTGAGAACACGAAGGCTTTCTTGTAGGAGCTCCTGTTTGTTTGCGCCACTGATGTTGTGGAATACATAGTTACTCACTACTGCATCAACGCTCTCGTCGGGAAAATCGAGTTTTCGTGCGTCGCCGTGGCGGAACGTGCAACGTTTTGCAACCCCTTCGAGCTCGGCGTTCTTCTCGCAAAGCTCCTGGCTGTAGTTGTAGACGGCACCCCAGTAGTCAATTCCAATAATATTGGCGTGTGGCCATGTGAGTGCTGCACGAATTGCAAGAGGGCCCGAACCGCATCCTACTTCTAGCAAAGTTCCTTCGCCGTCGAAATCCAAATAACTCAATACATTTTGATGTACTAAGTCCATGAGCCCGCCACCACCAAAGGCATATTGTTTACGGACCCAAGTGATAAGTATGATAAGCAGCATAAGCACTGCAGATGTGATTCCAAAGATGATGCCAAGCCATGATACTTGCCACATTTCAAAGCAAAGGTATGAACCTATGCCACTAAGAAGTATGAGCGTGCCAATAATATAAAACACGGGATTGGACATCCAGCTTCCGTAGTCTTCTCCATGTGTTCCGAGCTTAATTGAGCTCTGTTGTGTTTTATTTTGCATTTTGCACCAGCTTTCGAAGAGATTTTGCTTATCGTAAGCGTGGTGCCTTGCATATTTCTACTCTTGTTTGTCTTTTAACCCTCCCGGAGGACAAAAACTCTTACGGTATTCGCGTGGTGTCATCTTATAAAAAGAGTAGAAGGCTTCGCTGAATTTACTTGAGTTTTCGTAGCCCATCATCGCCGCAATATCAATAATTTTGAGGTTTGTATACTCGAGTTTTTCTGCAGCGGCGTGCATGCGATACTCTCGCAGATACCTTCCAATGGGCTGGCCATATACACTCTTAAAGCAAATCTTCATTCTTGTGAGGGAGATATTGTATCTGCGTGCTAACTCAGGTAAAGGTATGTGCTGATCTAGATGTGAAACAAGAAATTGTTGAATCTCTTTAATGGTTGCTACTTGGTTGCGAGGGAAGTATTCACTCGGCCCTGCTGCTTTCATGCCTTGCGTAGACAATAGCTGAAGCAGCTCAAGTACTTGAGGTTTCAGGCGCTCTATGTGATGTGTTCTATATGCTTCATATATTGCTGCTATTACGCGCTCAAGCTTTTCATCTTTATCATACAGAGCCAGCCGATTCTTTGATGAAAGGTGTTCATGAAGGCCTGTCAACTCAATACCAAGCGGCCCCAATAGCTCTTCGAGATCTTCGATACAAGCCTGTGCTTGATAGGGCATGATGGCGAGATAAAAACCATGATAATGATGAAGAGGAAAACTATTCCTAACAGGAGCCCAAGCAGGTAAGTTAATGGATAGACTTCCGGGCCCCATATAGATGCATTCACCATCGGGATATTCTCCCTCAAACCGTCCTTCTCGGCAGTGTTGTATTGCTATAAGATCGCTTGATAATTGCGGGAGCTCATCGCCGTAGTCGAGGTGCTCCTCGTGAATGTCTTGAAAAACCAAGGTGATTCCCTTGAGAATTTGATATTGAGTGACTGTGCATCCCGTGTTCTCATCTTGTGTTTCATCAAAGTATTGGATAAGACGAACGTTTGTATTTTTACCGTACAGGTGCTGTGCTTGTGGGAGAGCTGCCTCTGCGACCGTTTTGTACCCTTGCATCTATCACACCTCCTTGAGTTTTTCGTTATAGCGAAACGTACCCTAAAAATGCTGAGTTATATACCTATTACTTTCTAGTTGCGTGTAGGGTACAACCTTAAACCGCACACGGCATATACGTATACGCTCGTCTAAT
>SAMEA104404100__coassemble_3552_pt1 | contig 10136 bp, 9 predicted proteins | sample SAMEA104404100__metabat2_low_PE_008 | metagenome-assembled genome bin SAMEA104404100 (sample SAMEA104404100) | Balaenoptera acutorostrata
GCCTCTTTGAAGCCCGTGAAAGCAAAGTCTTCACCAACAATAATTGGGCGCTTGATCATCATGCCATCTTCTGACAACATCTCGTAGCACTCATCGTTGCTCAAACCGTTCTCGAGCTTCTCTTTAATATTCTGCTCGCGATAGAGCTTGCCACAGGTATTAAAGAAACGCTTTACAGGAAGACCGGACTTCTCGTGCCACTCTTTGAGCTCTGGAGCCTGAGGGTTGTCCTGAACGATATTACGATCAGTATATTCGATACCATGCTCATCAAGCCACTTCTTGGCCTTTTTGCAGGTAGAGCACTTTGGATATTCAACAAAGAGAATTGGTTCCATATTGGACTCCTTTGATCTAACAACTAAATCTCGTTAGGTCTATACCCTCTTTGAGCGCTTTATTAACCAACTCTTCTGCAGACATTTTTTCTATTGAACAAACTTCTGCCAAAGCCAAAGGACTCACCATAAAGGCTGCTGTGCCATAGTAGTCAACTAAGTACTCTCTCAGTGCTTCTACATCGATCCTCATGATCTTAGCGCTGGGTTCGATGCTCACGCAGACCTTGCGCAACATAAAACTCGAGGTCCTTATCGGTAGCTTGAGTATCGAGCATGGTTAGTGCAACAGAGCTCACTACATAGACATGTGGCTCTTTGACAACCACAAGACCTGCAATAGACATATTGGTGAGGGCCTGCTTGACATGAGACTCAAAGAGTTGAGTGTCATCTGTGTCATCCAGACTAAGACTTGCTTTTAGCGCTTCTATAAGCTGTGGACGAGTGTATGCGACCTGAGGCTGCATACATCTAAGTAGTGGTCCATATAGTGCAGAAGATGCAGGAACTGCCATAGCTTACTCCTTATTTTTGAAGTTAGCGATTCTTAGGATGGGAATTGCGCCAGATGTCTTTTAGAACAAGGCAGGACATTACTAGGGCAATAATGTATCCAAAGAAGCCAAGAACCGGGATACCCATAATGACCGGGCGAATATCTGCGTAATAGACAACAGAAGAACCGATGAAAAGTCCTGCGATGATTACTGCCAGGGAGAGTCGGTCAATAATGAAGCCAAGACGCCTCATAAGGTCATCTGATCCAGCCATTTCGGTCTTGATTTTAAGCTGACCGCGCGTGAGCAAATGCGTAGCAAGACCTATATCTTCCGAGGCATGAAGCAGTCCTTCGAGGGCTTTAACACTTTGCTGTGAGGTGTTTTCGATATAGTCTTTGAGCTCTTGTACGGCTGAATACTTGGTAGACATATGATTTGAGATGATCTCGATCATATTGACATTAGGAATATATTCTTCGAGCAAGCCTTCAAGCGTAACCATACCGCGTGCCACAAGCGTAATGACGCTTGGCAACTCTACATTGTGCTTACGTGCAAGCTTAATGACGTTGGTTAGAAGCTCTCCCACATTAAGATCAGTCAGGTCTGTAGATGCATAGTCTTCTACGAGATAATCTAGGTCGTGCAAGAAAGCAGAATGGTCAATCTTGCTTGGCTCAATAGAGACAGCAAGCGACATGAGGGCATCTTTGAGCTTAGGCGTATCTGCCTGAGCCACAGCAAAAACAATATCTTGCAAGATGCGACGATACCTACTTGAAAGACGCCCCATCATACCTAAGTCAATAAAGTACACTACCCCATCGCTGACAATAAGATTGCCACCATGAGGGTCTGCGTGGAAGTAACCATCGTCGAGCACCTGTTTGGAATAGGACTCAACAATGTAGTTGCCAAGCTCCTGCAGGTTATATCCTGCGGCGGTTAGTTTTTCTGGGTCTGCAATGGAGATACCACTCAAGTAGTCCATGGTAACTACGTGCTCGGCACACAAATCTGGAATAGGACGAGGACAAGAGATATGTGGATCATCTAGGTTGAACTCGTAGAACTCGGTTAGGTGTTGTGCCTCCATAAGGAAGTTTGTCTCTTCTTTAAACGAGCGCCACAGTTCTTCTACAACATCTGAAAGATTTACAAACTGCTCACTGCCTACAAAATGCTCTGCTACACGAGCAATTGATCGCATGATATCAATATCTTGCGCCATGACCTGCTGAACGCCAGGACGCTGCACTTTGATAGCTACAGGCGTACCATCAAGCAAGGTCGCATGATGTACCTGCGCAATTGATGCAGAACCCAAAGGCTTAGGATCAATTGAGGAAAACATTGACTTGAGAGGACGATTGAATTCGTCTTCAAGCGTTTGTTTGACCACATCAAAAGGAACTGGATCGACATTGGTGCGCAGCGTTGCAAGTTCTTCTCGGTATTCTAAGGAAAGAAACTCGGAGCGTGTTGAAAGAATTTGGCCAACCTTGACAAAGGTAGGACCGAGCTCTTGGAGCATATTGCGCAAAGCAACAGGAGTTATGCCATGAATGACATCGTACTTGCGCAAAATGGCAAAGATGGCATTGATGCGCTCTCGCTTACCAACAAAAGTTAGCTGATACTTTTCTTGAGGGCCCATATGATTAGGCTCGGCCGGAATGGTATCACGTGCGCGGACGGGTTCTTCATTTTTACTCGTAGTCTTATCTTGAACCATAAATTATGCCTGTATGACTTCTCGTAATAAAAAGGGGTGTATGCAAACACATACACCCCAGAGTTGATGATTTACAAATTACTGAGCATCGGTTGCACAACCGCAACCACATGTGCCGTCACACTCTTCTACCTCTGGCTCTTCTACAGGAGAAACTGGACAGCCACAACCACAGGTGCCGTCGCACTCATCTACAACCGTAGCCTCTACCTTTACCTCATCAATTGACTGAACGAGCGAGGTGACGTGAGCTAGATATGCTGCACGACCTTCATCGTCCAAGCGCTTTACACGGAAGCGAATGAGCTCGTCGAGAATGCGGTCGTTGGTCTGCTCGGAGGAATGTGCCATGCGATCGACCAGATCTGCCACTGCCTCATTAGTAGAATCTACGACATCAGAAATTGGACGTACAAAGTCTGGGGTCTTAGCATTAGCACGTGCCTGCTTACCCTTAGAATTGAGCTCCTCTAATGTCTTGTTGCCAATCTCTACTGCTGCAGCAACTGCACCAAAACCTACATTTACGGTACCGTCAATCAAGCTCTCAAGCTTGTCTGTAGTCTCAGACATGTTCGTAACTCCTTACACTGAGGGTTTACTTCTTATTGTGTTTGTACCCAATTATTCAATAAGTTACGTGCGATTTTGGTAGAAGGCATAGGTAAAAGAAAACAGCGCCACTCGTAGCGAGCAGCGCTGATTCTTACATAAATATGTTGGAAATATTTATATTAGAGCTTGGTTACATTGGAAGCCTGGAGCTTACCGTTCTGACCAGTAGTGATCTCGAACTGAACAGGCTGGCCCTCGTCGAGGGTCTTGTAGCCATCCATCTTGATCTCGGAGAAGTGTACGAACAAATCGTCGCCGTCCTCACGGGAGATGAAGCCGTAACCCTTGTCTGGATTGAACCACTTTACAGTACCTTGAGCCATGACGTGCCTTTCTTTCTTGCCAAAAATGGCAACGGAGCGCTTGATAGCGCTAAACGATCACGGTGTTTGCCGTGTGTGTTTAGTGTACCCTAACTTGTCTGTATTCAATGCTTAGAATAGTAAAATTTTACAGGGAAATACAAAAATAATTTGCATATTCATGCAGCATTTACTTTATTGCAGTAGAAAAGTTCCTTGTGTGTACCAAAAGAAGACCATCTAATGGCACATCAGTATCCAATCGACTATAAAGTACCTTACTTTTATCTTACACATATCTAACAACAATCAAACAAATAAAAAATCGCGCCCAAAAAAGACGCGATTTATAAAGCTTAGATTATTTAATATTGCGTGCAGCATCGACAACATTTGACATGAGCATTGCTCGCGTCATAGGACCTACGCCACCAGGAACTGGCGTGATGAGGCCTGCGACGGACTCTACTGAGTCGAAATCGACATCACCACAAAGCTTGCCCTGCTCGTCGCGATCCATACCAACATCGATGACAACTGCACCAGGCTTGACCATAGAAGCATCGATCATGCGCGCACGACCGGTAGCGACAATTAAGATATCTGCATCACGCGTAATTGCTGCCAAGTTTTGTGTTGAGCTATGAGCGACGGTAACAGTTGCATTTGCAGCCAAGAGCAACAAGCTCATTGGTTTGCCTACGATGGAAGAACGGCCAACCATAACAGCATGCTTACCATCTAAGTCGACATCATATGCCTCAAGCATCTTCATGATGCCTGCAGGCGTACAAGGGCGAGGACCCTCTAGGCCACGAACGACGCGACCAAGGTTTTCTGGATGGAAACCATCGACATCCTTCTTAGGGTCGATAGCTGCAATAACTGCCTCGGCATCGATATGAGAAGGCAGGGGCATCTGAACCAAAATACCTGATACAAGCTCATTTTCATTGAGCTGCTCAATCAATTTAATAACGCTTTCTTGCGTGGTGCGCTCAGGCAAGGTGTAGTCAAATGATGCAATACCGCATTCTTCACAGTCGCGGTGCTTTGAGCGGACGTATGTGTGAGATGCCTGATCATCACCTACGAGCACTACTGCCAAACCTGGAGTAATACCTTGGTTGATAAGATCTTCTACATCTTGCTTTGCCTGAAGACGAATTTGTGCAGCAAGTGCTTTGCCGTCAATAATAGTTGCCACAGCACTCCTATCTATAACGTATATATCGCTTCTTATTGTACACACCAAAATGAAAACACTCTGCCAGGCTGTAGAGCTTAGGCAGAGTGTCTATAAAATATCTAATCTAATAAGAATCTATGACCTAGAACAAACCGGTGATATTGCCGTCGTTATCTACATCAATATTTACAGCTGCTGGAACCTTTGGCAAACCAGGCATGGTCAAAACGTTGCCGGTCAAAGCAACTACAAAACCAGCGCCTGCAGATACCTTAAGTTCGCGTACCGTAATGCGGAAGTTCTCAGGAGCACAGAGCTTGGTTGCATCATCAGAGAAGGAGTACTGAGTCTTTGCAATGCATACAGGAAGATTGCCATAACCATCCTGCTTGAGCTGTGCGAGCTGCTTGCGAGCTGCAGGAGCAAAGTCAACGCCATCTGCATGGTAGACCTTAGTAGCAATAGCCTCGATAGCCTCGTCGATTGCTACACCATCCTCATATGCATAAGCAAAGTGCTTTGACTCCTCTACCAGACGCATAACCTCGTCTGCAAGCTCAAGAGCGCCTTCGCCACCCTTTGCCCAAACCTCAGACAAAGCAACATTGACACCAAGCTTGTTGCACTCAGTTCGAATGAGCTCAAGTTCTGCCTCGGTGTCTGTTGGGAAGCGATTAATTGCAACAACGCATGGAAGGCCATATACGTCAGTGATGTTCTCAACGTGACGGAGCAAGTTTGGAAGACCAGCCTTGAGAGCATCGAGATTCTCAGTATTAAGATCTGCCTTAGCAACGCCACCGTTGTACTTCAAAGCACGTGCAGTAGCTACTACAACAACAGCATCTGGAGTAAGACCTGCCATACGGCACTTAATGTCAAAGAACTTCTCGGCACCTAAGTCTGCACCAAAGCCAGCCTCGGTAATAGCAACGTCACCAAAGCGCATTGCCATACGGGTAGCCATTACAGAGTTGCATCCGTGTGCGATGTTAGCAAAAGGACCGCCGTGTACAAATGCTGGAGTACCCTCGAGCGTCTGTACGAGATTTGGCTTGAGAGCATCCTTAAGAAGGGCTGCCATAGCGCCCTGTGCCTGAATGTCAGAGGCGTGGACAGGCTCGCCCGCAAAGGTGTAGCCAATGCAGATGTCGCCCAAGCGCTGCTTGAGGTCTGCAATGGAGGTAGACAGGCAAAGGATTGCCATGACCTCGGATGCGACAGTGATGTCAAAGCCATCCTCGCGTGGCATACCAGATGCCTTACCGCCAAGACCACAAACGATGTGACGAAGCTCACGGTCGTTCATATCTACCGCGCGCTTCCAGGTAATACGACGAGGGTCGATACCCAAAGCGTTGCCCTGCTGGATGTGATTGTCGATCATAGCAGCAAGCAAGTTGTTAGCTGCGCCAATTGCGTGGAAGTCACCGGTAAAGTGAAGGTTAATATCCTCCATAGGGATTACCTGTGCATAACCGCCACCTGCAGCGCCGCCCTTAACGCCAAATACAGGGCCTAGGGATGGCTCACGAAGAGCTACTGCAGAGCGAATGCCACGGCGACGAAGACCGTCTGCAAGACCGATGGTTGTGGTGGTCTTACCCTCGCCTGCTGGAGTTGGATTGATTGCGGTAACCAAAATCAATTTTGCTTCGTGGTCGTTAGGCTCGTTGAGCAATGAGTAGTCAATCTTTGCCTTGTCAAAACCGTAAGGAATGAGATATTTCTCATCTACTCCTGCAGTTTTTGCAACCTCGGAAATTGGAAGTGGGGTTACAGAATGTGCAATTTCGATATCTGTTGGCATGGCAGCTACGTCCTTTCGACGACGAACAAATATGGTCACACTGCTATCCTACCCCACATTAATTAGACTTTCATTGACGTTTATAGTCACTCCAGAAGTTTTTAACCATTCAGAAAAACAGGCCGGCGCATGGGCACCGACCTGAAAAAGTTTCTATTGCATTGTCGCTGTAGAGCACCTACAAATTGCTTGGAATCTCAAGGCCTAAGTGCTCAAATGCTGCAGGTGTTGCAACACGACCCTGAGGGGTGCGGATCATTAAACCACACTGTAACAGATATGGCTCATAGACATCTTCAAGTGATGAAGGGTCTTCGCCAATTGCAGAAGCCAAGGTAGTAAGACCTACCGCACGACCTCTAAATGTCTTAGTGAGCGCCTCGAGAATTTTGACATCCATCCAATCAAGACCAAGACCGTCAATCTCAAAAAACTCGAGTGCTTGGTGCGTGACGTCAATGGTAATTGAGCCGCCACCGCGTACCTGCGCAAAGTCACGTACGCGCTTGAGCAAGCGGTTTGCCAAACGTGGTGTTCCGCGTGATCTAGATGCAATCTCGATTGCTGACTCATGATCGATAGGAACATTGAGAATGGTTGCCGAACGCGTAACAATTTGAGCCAAATCTTTGACATTGTAATAGTCAAGCCTGAAGGAAATACCAAAGCGATCGCGCAAAGGACCCGTTAGCATGCCAGAGCGCGTGGTAGCACCAATGAGTGTGAACTTAGGGATGTCCAAACGAATAGAGCGTGCTGCTGGACCCTTACCAATAACGATATCTAAAAAGAAGTCTTCCATAGCAGGATAGAGAACTTCTTCTACTGAATGATTAAGACGATGTATCTCATCAATAAAGAGAACATCTCCCGGTTGCAAGTTGGTAAGAATTGCAGCCAAATCTCCCGTGCGCTCAATAGCGGGACCAGAGGTAACCTTAATGTTGGCATTAAGCTCATTTGCAACAACAGAGGCAAGCGTGGTCTTACCCAAGCCTGGAGGGCCAGAGAAGATAACATGATCGAGTGGCTCATTGCGTGATTGAGCGGCAGAAATTAATACTTTTAAGTTGTCTTTAATGCGGTCTTGACCACAATAGTCTTCAAGACGCTGAGGGCGCAGCGTGTGCTCTACATCTAGATCTTCTACAGTAAGATCTGACGATACAGCGCGTGCTCCATTGCCTGTTGCATGCGGAGCATCTGCCCACATGTCTTTCTCGTCTGCTTCCCACATATGTTATGCACTCATTCCCAAACGACGCAACGCAATACCTACAAGCTTTTCTATTGGCAAGCTTGTATCGATATCTTTGACAGCCAGTTCAATCTCTGAAGAAGTAAAGCCCATAGAAAGCAGTGCAGAGGATACGTCTGCTAAAGCATCTGGTACAGCTGCAGGCTCAAGCGGCATTTGAATACCTTGAGCAGAAGCCAAATCGAAGGAAGATTTATCTGCCTCAAAGACGCTCTTGAGCTCCAAAATAAGGCGCTGAGCAGTCTTTTTACCAACGCCCGGAACCTTTGACATAGAAGTTACGTCATCTGTCATAACAATTTGGAAGACCTCTGACACGTTGTACTTTGAAAGCACTGACATAGCAGCCTTAGGGCCAATACCATTGACTGCAACCAGACAATCATATAAATGGCGCTCTTCTTTATTTGAAAATGCATACAGCGTCATAGACTCTGACGTAAAACGCGTGCGAACAAAGAGTTCTACTTGAGAACCTATTGCTGGAAGCGTGGCTGCACTGCGTTCAGAAATTCCCAGCTCATAGCCCAAGCCATTGCAATCTACAACAACAGAAGATGGGCTTGCCTCTAAAAGCGTGCCTCTAATATGAGAAATCATGCGTAGGGGTTTCCTTTCTGTTGAATATACGTACCTTGTGTAAGCGCCTCAGTCGTGCGCAAATGAGCATGGCAAATTGCACAAGCTAGCGCATCTGCACAGTGGTCTGGACGCGGATCATGATCGAGATGAAGCAAGTTGCGTACCATGTAGGTAACCTGCGTTTTATCTGCAGCACCGGTACCAACCACCGACTGCTTAATTTGCATTGGCGTATAGTCACCAATTTCTACCCCACACATAGAACAGGCCACAAGAGCTGCTCCACGAGCATGAGCGGTAGGGATAGCAGAACGAGCATTTACACCAAAATAAATACCTTCTATTGCAGCTTCTTGAGGATGGTACTTCTCTACAACATCTGTAAGGTCGCGAGCAATATGTGCCAAGCGAACAGACAAATCGCTGCCAGCAGAAGTTTGAATGCAGCCATATGCGCGTGCACGCATGAGCGAACCTTTAGTTTCTATAATGCCCCAGCCCGTATTTGCAAGACCAGGATCGATACCTAAGATGACCAAGAGATGTACGCCCCTCCCCTCTAGCTGTGTGTGAGCTACAAAAAATGAGCCCACGGTTGTAACCGTAGGCTCATGATACCACGAACACCTGTTCGTTATTATAACAATTCTTAGTTTTGAGAGAAGAATGGAGAACCAGGAAGCATGACATCGGACGTGCCAGGCTTCTTTAACAAGTCTGCTGGCAAGGCAGTCATCTGACCATCCTTAATTGCAGAACGAAGCTCGTTTTCCATCTTCTGCATATCTTCTGGGTTGATGGACTTGAGTGCCTCTTCTGCCATGCGACTCATCTCGTCTAACTGATCTGGCTCGATGCCTAACATGTCAGAGATAACACCCTTGACCTCGCCCATTGCAGCTACGCTTTGCTCCTCGCGCTTCTTAGTTGAACGACGGGCACTACGACGTGCAAGGTCTTTGATTGTGTGAGGATTCTCCGTACGAATAGCCTTGTCTGACCAAGCAAATGATGCAGGCCAGCAACGCTCTGGGAATGAACGCTCAGACAAAATTGGGAAGGTTGGCAACATGCGACGAACGTGCTCGCCCATCTGAATATAACGAAGCAGCAACACAACACTGTGCGTTGAGAGGTCGTTGTTAGATGCAATAGCGTAAGCGCTTAGGTCCTTATCGACATGTTCAGAAAGAATGGTATCCATATCGCTTAGGGTAAGGCTTGAAAGTGCCAGTGCTACCTCATTGGCGTAGTCTTGAGACAGAGCAAAGTCTCGGTAGATGCGCGCAATGAGATCTTTTGCATGATGCTCTAAGGTATCTGGACCCAAAATCTGTGCAGGAAGTGATGCCGTGCGGTCTGCGCAGTAATTAGCCAAAAACTCGAGGTCAGACAGCCATATATCACCAAAAGGAGCATATACACCCATAGCGCCATAGGGAACGTCGTGGCCGCACAGTGCGTAGTCAGTCTTGGTAAGCGTGCTGAGCGCCATTGCGTGATTGAGCAGTGCCACACGCTCAAGCGCCATCTGCGTAAAGCTTGCAAGCAAAGCAGAATCCAAAGGCATCTGTGTAGGTTGTCCGTCTGCTAGGGTAACTGGTGGCTGAACAGAAGACTCTGATTGGTGAATGACAAGATTGAGATGGAGCGCTTGTGCAACCTCACGTGCATTTTCTCGACGCGCAAGTTCAAAGGCCTTTTGCTCCTCATTGGCATACGCATTGTTTTCTACTAACAGGCCAAAGACATTGCGTGGGCCAAGCGTGTCAGTTGCTAAAGCTGCCAACAAAGAAGAGGTAAG
>SAMEA104404100__coassemble_3864_pt1 | contig 9418 bp, 8 predicted proteins | sample SAMEA104404100__metabat2_low_PE_008 | metagenome-assembled genome bin SAMEA104404100 (sample SAMEA104404100) | Balaenoptera acutorostrata
CAAATAGCAATCAAAACTTCGTCGGTCATTACCCATTTACGAGGAATGTCACACTTCTGTGCACGAAGCTCACGCCACGCTGCAAGCTCTCGAGCAACACCCTGCTGATGGCGCGTCAAGGATGTAATACGCTTAACGCGACGGTATACCTCACGACGGTCAACCTCGTAGTTTTCCTTGCGCGTAAGTTCTACCATCTCTGCAGAAACCCAAGAAAGACGGTCCTTATCCTCAAGGTCTCGATACATCTGACGATAGAACTGAATCAAATAGCGAACGTCGTCATAAGCATATTCAATCTGCTCGGGTGTCAAAGGACGCTGCGACCAATCGGTTAAGGATTCCATCTTGGACAAGTTCACGCCACAGTAGTGACTTACAAGACTGGAGTAACCAATCTGCATGCGAAAACCTAAAAACGAAGCGGCAATCTGTGTGTCGAAAATAGGCTTTGGCAAGCAGCCAAGCGCATCAAAAAGCACTTCCATATCCTGCGAACAAGCGTGAAACACCTTAGTGACGCCGCGATTAGTGAACAAATCACGCAGTGGCTCAAGGTCATCAAGCACCAACGGATCGATACATACGTACTCTTCAGGCGTTGCAATTTGAATTAAGCACAGCTTAGCGCGATAGGTCTTCTCACGAAGAAACTCGGTATCGACAGCAATTGCATCAAAACGAGAAGCTCGCCAGCAAAAATCAATAAGTTCATCAGTTGTAGAAATATACATGAATACCTTTTTATGATCTGACTCTCATACAACATGGGTATGCTAGTATTTGTACATTAACTCACTATGATACCCGTGTTTTGTTCAATAGGAAGTGACGTCAATGCGTTACCTTATCATTCACAATCTTTCGTCAGGACCATGCTCAAATGAGATTATGGACTTCATTCACGCACTTGGCGATTTTGGTGACGAGATTGTTTTGCGCTATCTAGGTGACAGTGCAGAACCCGAGCAGATTACCAAAGATGCAAATAGCTTTGACCGCATTGTTGTATCAGGCGGCGATGGAACAGTCTCTAACGTTATCTGCCAGCTTAAGGGTTGTGATGTTCCAATTCTCATCTTCCCTTCTGGTACCGCAAACCTGCTCTTTAACAACATTGGCAACTCTTCGGAACCAGCTTCGCTTGCAAAAGCATGCCAGGCAGGAAAATACGCTTCCGTCGACCTCGGCGAGCTCATGTGGCAAGATGAGTCTGGAGAAAACCAGTCTCATACGTTTTCAATTATTGCAGGCTCAGGCTTTGATGCCACCATTATGAAGAAAGCCGAGAATCTCAAGTCAGACTTTGGTGAGCTAGCCTACTTTATTGCAGCACTTGGTACGCCAAGCCCTACCGTTACCCACTTTACAATTGAGCATGACGGCGTGGTCGATGAATGCGATGGTATTGGTATTCTTGCCGCAAACACCTCTCGCATCCAGGGTGACATCTCCATTATTCCTGGCAGTTCAATGGTAGATGGCGTGCTCGATATTGCAATTGTTGCACCTATCAAAACGGTACGTCTGCTTCCTACCGTCATTGCAGGCATCCTTGACCCAGAAGGTCATTCCCTTGGTCGTCCTCAAATGAAAATCTTTAAGACAACTGAGGCCAAAATTACTTGTGAGCCAGCTTTAGATATCCAATATGACGGCGAAGTTATCTCTCATCCAAACAATACGTTTTGTGTTCGTGCCGATAAGAACTGTATCAAAGTTATCGTTGATGACTTTGCACAGCTTAAGCCAGAAAACGTATAGCTACACAAAGAGCGAGACGCATAAAGTCTCGCTCTTTTTTCATTAAAAAACGAGCACAGCAATTCTGCCGTGCTCGTTTTAGTTTGTATATAACAAGAAACTTAGTCGAATACCTCAACAAGCTCAATGTCAAAGTTAAGTGCCTTACCAGCAAGCTCGTGGTTAGCATCAATGGTTACAGCATTCTCGTCGATAGAGATGATAGTTGCAGGAATTGGATAACCAGCAGCGCTCATAAGACCAACCTTGTCACCCTTGCTCATCTCGTCTGCGTTAGGAACCTCCTCGATTGGGAAGGTAATGATAAGGTCTGGGTTAGATACGCCATAAGCATCCTCTGGAGCGAGGTGAACAGTCTTCTTCTCGCCTACCTGCATATCCTCAACAGCCTTGTCGAAGCCCTTGATCATCTGACCAGCGCCGCAAACAAACTCGATTGGCTCATCACGATCGTAAGAGCTATCGAACTTAGTGCCATCGTCAAGCGTGCCACAGTAGTGAGCGCGAACCTTCTTATTCAAGTTAGACATGAAAAACCTCCTGGTACACGAGTAATAACTCGCATATCTAATACAACTACGCTATAGAATAGACGTTTTCTGCTTATACCCAATTTCATTTATAAGAATTGCCAAAGAAATAAGCAAAAATCCAATACCATCAATTATGCGCACATGCTCATGAATGAGCAATACACCAAACAAGAGACCAAAAATAGCCTCAGAAGCAATAAGCAGTGATGCCTGTGTAGCAGGAACATGCTCCTGACAAATATTTTGAAGGAGTGAGCCTACACACGTAGAAAGCAAGACAAGATAACCAAGATCAAATAAAACACTTGGTATCAGCATTTTTTCTACGGGAAAAGCAGCGGTAGAAAAACCAACAACAAAGCCAATCAGTCCGCTTGTCAAGAATTGATAAAACGTCAAGACAAGCATATCGCGATCATCACGAGAGAAGTAGGCAACAGCAACCATATGAAGACCAAGAAATACTGCCGATAAAACAGCAATCATCTCAGAAAAACGTATGGTCAATGCACCATCACTCACATGAAGAGAAATGCATGCAATACCAATCAAACAGATGATGCCTGCAACGATATTGCGCATCTTTGGTGCGCGGCGTGTAAAAGGAAAAGCTAAAAACGGAACGAAGACACAATAGGCTGTTGTCAAAAAAGCATTCTTACCAGGTGTTGTTCCCATGGCAGATACGCTCATAAGTCCAAAACCACAATAGACAAGCGCACCCAATACAATACCGGGAAGTATATGATTTGCATCCATGTGCTGTGCAATACGACGATGAAGTACAATTCCCAAAATAATTGCTGCACCTAAATATCGAATACCTACAACGTAGGTTGCAGGCAACTCAACTGTTGCACTTCTCAATACAACAAACGAAAGACCCCAAATAGCCGCAGCCATAAGAAGTAATAATTCGTAGGCATGAACATCCTTGGTAACCAAGGGAGTTTGAGATATTTCAAACTGCTTCTCACGCACGCGGTTCCCCTTTTAGTTGTTGATTTTCATTACAAGACATGCTCAATCTTAGCGTTAGAAAGCATTGGATCGTCTTCCCACAACACAGCCTCACCACAAGCAAGCGTCTTAGGAATATCAAGAATGCGCTGATTAGATGATCCGCGGAACCTTAATGAAATATCATAGAGTTCCTGAACAAAGGGACCATCAACCATAACATCAAGGGTTGCCAAGATACGATCAGTATCCTTGGTGTGCTCCTTACCACCTTCAAGCATATCCTCAAGCAGACCGCCAGTATAAAGCCAAATGGTCTTATCGGGGTGAGTCCTTTTTACTTCCTCAAGAAAGTCAACAAGTCCCTCTTGATTCTCTGGCTCCATAGGTTCGCCACCAAGCAGCGTTAAGCCAGAAATATAAGAAGCATCAAGACTGTCCAAAATGGACTGACGAGCCTCATCATCAAAAGGCTTTCCAGAGGTAAATGACCATGTTTCATAGTTGAAGCAATTCTTGCAATGACGACGGCAGCCCGAGACAAACAAACTCGTGCGTACACCAACACCATTTGCAATATCACAAAACTTAATCTCAGAATAATTCATGTGTGCTTCTCTCTTAATGCATTCAACATCGTAGGTAGTTTGGAAGTAATGAGCCAAAACAACCGCCCGAGAAGAACTCTGAGCGGTTGTTGTTTGTAAATCTAATAGCTATTAGAGGTGAAGAACTCGATCGCGAATCTCTTCAGTGCGTCCCTGATTCCAGAACTGAGTACCAATGTAGCCGCATGTACGACGAGCGACATTTAAGGTCTCCTGGTTGCGATTACCGCACTTTGGGCACTCCCAAACGAGCTTGCCATCATCCTCGATAATCCTAATCTCGCCGTCATAACCACACTCTTGGCAGTAGTCAGACTTAGTGTTGAGTTCTGCATACATGATGTTGTCATAGATGTAGCCGAGCAAGGACAATACTGCCTGGAGGTTATCCTGCATGTTTGGAACCTCAACGTAGGAAATTGCACCACCTGGGGACAAACGCTGGAACTCAGACTCAAACTTGAGCTTAGTAAATGCGTCAATCTCCTCGCTTACATGTACATGATAGCTGTTGGTGATATAACCACGATCAGTAATGCCATCGATAATGCCAAAACGACGCTGGAGGCTCTTTGCAAACTTGTAGGTCGTAGACTCAAGTGGGGTGCCGTACAAAGAATAATCGATATTCTCTGCAGCCTTCCACTCCTGGCACTTATCGTTCATGTGCTGCATAACCTCAAGAGCAAATGGCGTTGCCTCATCATCAGTGTGACTACGACCAGTCATTGCCTTGCAGCACTCATACAAGCCTGCATAGCCCAAAGAGATGGTGGAGTATCCGCCGTAGAGAAGCTTATCGATTGGCTCACCCTTCTCAAGACGAGCAAGAGCGCCATACTGCCAAAGAATAGGAGCAGCATCGGACAAGGTGCCCTTCAAGCGATCATGGCGGCAACGAAGTGCACGGTGGCACAGCTCAAGGCGCTCATCGAAGATCTTCCAGAACTCCTCTACGTCACCATGAGCAGAAAGAGCTACGTCAACCAAGTTAATGGTTACAACGCCCTGGTTAAAGCGACCATAGTACTGTGGCTTACCCTCATCGTTGACGTAAGTTGTCAAGAAGCTACGGCAACCCATGCAGGTGTAGCACTGACCATCACCATTGGCGTCAACCTTGTTCTGCTTCATAACCTTCTCGGAAATGTAATCAGGAACCATACGCTTTGACGTGCACTTAGCAGCAAGCTTGGTGAGGTAGTAGTACTGAGAATCTGGAGTGACGTTGTCATCCTCAAGAACGTAAATCAACTTAGGGAATGCAGGGGTAACCCATACGCCTGCCTCGTTCTTAACACCCTCATAACGCTGGCGAAGCATCTCTTCAATAATCATTGCAAGATCGTGCTTCTCGGCCTCTGAACGAGCCTCGTTAAGATACATAAATACGGTAACAAATGGTGCCTGGCCATTGGTAGTCATCAAGGTAACAACCTGATACTGGATGGTCTGAACGCCACGACGAATCTCATCACGAAGGCGATTCTCGGCAACCTCAGCGATTTTCTCCTCTGTAGACTCAAGACCAAACTGCTTAAGCTCCTCACGAACCTCGCGCAAAATACGCTGGCGAGAAACCTCAACAAATGGTGCCAAGTGAGTAAGGGAGATTGACTGGCCACCATACTGAGAAGAAGCGACCTGTGCAATAATCTGCGTTGCAATATTGCATGCGGTAGAGAAGCTGTGTGGACGCTCGATTAAGGTACCGGAGATAACCGTACCATTCTGAAGCATATCGTCGAGGTTGACCAAGTCACAGTTGTGCATGTGCTGTGCGTAATAATCTGCATCGTGGAAGTGAATGAGACCCTCATTGTGAGCATCTACAACATCCTGAGGAAGCAACATGCGCATAGTAAGGTCCTTAGAAACCTCTCCTGCCATGTAGTCACGCTGTACCGAGTTAACGGTAGGATTCTTATTGGAATTCTCCTGCTTAACTTCCTCGTTATTGCACTCGATCAAGGACAAAATCTTGTCATCAGTCGTATTGTGCTGACGCTTTATGCTCTGAACATAGCGATAAATAATGTAGCGACGAGCGACCTCATAACGGTCAAGCGCCATAATCTCGTCCTCTACCATATCCTGAATCTCTTCTACAGATACGGTGTGACCAGCATTCTCGCATGTCTCATAAACATTCTCAGCCGCATAGATGATCTGACGATCGCTCAAGCGCTGATTCTCAAGCACCTCATCATTAGCTGCAGAAATGGCTGCGATGATCTTGTCTATATCAAATGTAACCTCTGCGCCGTTGCGCTTAATAATCTTCATGTGCGGCTCCTCGAATTACGTTTACTATTTTTAAGCTCTTACATAGTAAACTATCAATACCCAAATAGTTCCAATAAAATCTTTTGCAAATACACAACATGTAGTGTAGTTTGTCGTTGACAAAAACTATATTTTGAGAACGTGCAGGTAGAACATAACGCCCCGTTAGGACATATCTAGGTTTGGTAAACGTAAATATTTTTTTACCAACCTTTTTCTTCTCACTTGCTCACAAAATTCTTACCAATTGTCCGTGTAATATCCTATAGTTGAATTAAAGAACGTATGTTCGTATACTATTCTACCCACTTAGACAAAAAACGAACACGCATCTAACCAACTGGAGGAGAATTTCGTGTCAACAGTAACAGGTAAACGAAGAAGATACGTCGGTGTCTATCTTTATGTTGCCACCGATGGCACACAAACTCCCGCCGCCATTAGATGGAGCCCAACGCGGCTCTACCCTATTGATGATGTATTAGATATGCGTCTTACCCATGGATCAAAATCTGGAGAAGATGGCGTGCGCTACGTTATCAAAATTGGCAACGTCACCACCTATTTGTGGCGCACAGGCAAATGGTGGTATGTCGAAGAGAAAATTATCGATTCAGATAACACCGTTGCGTAAGACAAAAAATGCCACGCGAAAAATCACGTGGCATTTAAGCAGAGCGTATAAAGCAACTAGAGAATTGCTGCGGCCAAACTAAAAAGGATTGGCATACTTATAACAGATAAAACCGTAGTAAACGCAACAACACCTGCCGCATAACGATAGTCCTTATCAAAAAGCTGCGCATACATTGCAACAATAGCACCAGTAGGAGCAGCCATAGCAATTACCAAGACCAACTTAACATCGGTAGACAAAAACGGAATCAAATAGATAATTCCCAAGCAGATAAGTGGCAGGATAATAAGACGAACAAAGGTAATCTTATAGATTGACCTATCGCGAACAAGAGAACGCAAATCTGTCATACCTAAATAAGAGCCGAGAATAACCATAGCAAGACCGGTATTGATATCTGCCAATGCATTCATAGATATCTCGATAAGCGGCGGCATCTTAATTGAGAAGAAGAACAAAATCATACCTACGCCTACTGCAATAACAGCAGGATTAGTTAAAACCTTCTCGAAAGAAATCTCGCTTCTGTCGCCAGATACAAGTAAAACACCGTAGGTCCAAGTAAGCAAAACATTGCCAGCAATAAACATTGAAATATAAATAATGCAGTCAGGACCCAAAACAGTCAAAACAAGCGCAATACTAATGAATCCAACGTTAGTGAAAATTACCGATGCACGCGCAAGTGTCTGATCTGGCGTAAAGAAGAAACGTGAAATAACGACGCACACGTAGGTTAGAACAAAAGCAAACACAAAGCAGGCTAAACCACCAACAAGCATCTCTGTGTTGAAATCGACAGCAAATGAACGAATCGTAATGGCAGGGCCTGCAACATAAAGAACTACCTTACTCATTTGCGCGACACCTTCGTCGTCAATTAAGTGCGTGCGAATAAGTGCAAAGCCTACCATCATCATAAGAAGCATAGCTACAATTTGCTCTGTAAGCATGCCTGCAATACCTGACATACAACTCCTTTCAAACCTATCTAGATAAAAAAAGAGCACCGGAGACTTCTCCGGTGCTCTGAAAAGATTGGTGGGCGTTACAAGATTTGAACTTGTGGCCTCTTCCGTGTCAGGGAAGCGCTCTCCCCCTGAGCTAAACGCCCTTATTTGCTTGAATCTGCTTCAAGCGCAAGGAGTAATATACGTGACTTAATCGCATGCGTCAACAAAAATCTTTAAAAAGTTTTTTGAACACATTTCTCTACAAAACCCCTACTATTTTTTAATCTAAATGTTCGAATCATCCGGGTTATCAATAGTGAGGTTCTCAAATCGGTTTGCAATGAACTCATCATCATAGTGAATGTCAACATATTGTTCGAACGCATTAGCCGGAGCAATACCCTCAATACGCTCGTTAGCACGCCTAAAACAAGCAAGCGTCATAATAATATCGGCAATAAAGAAAATCGTTAGCAGCGCAACCATCGTAGTCTGACGACGATTCGTAGGTGTACCTATACGGTATATAAGTTCAGGCATAATAACTTTGCACCAAACGATGCCCAATACTCCCCATGCAGCAAGAAAACGCCAAGCAATCCATTGCGTAATAGCATCTGGTAAATGAGCGTACGTCCAACTAGTTGCGTTCATGAAGTATTCCATACCCCAACCAGTTAACTGTTCAAGAGCACCACCGATAAGTGCAGAAGTTATAAAGATCACAAAGGGAGAACTTTTGCGAAGCTTCCACAATGCAAGAGTAAAGAAAACTGCTCCAAAGCCATAGAGTGGAGAAAATGGACCCCAGACAAGGCCAACTCGACTTTCCCAAAATCCTTTCGAAACAAGGGTAAAGATAGTCTCGAGAATTAATCCCAGGATCGATGCGATAAGAAAAATGATTATGTAGTGATAGAAACCAGGCTCAATATCGTCTAAGACCTCTTCACGCATCCTATGCTTTGCTGCTCTAATAGATCTTCGTTGATGCTTCGAGATTTTAGAAATGAGCTTGTGGTGACCAAAGAAGCCGAACTCTTTCCAAACTGCATCATCATAAACGGATACATCTAATTTTTTCTCGCTCAACAAGCGTTTGAACGTTCTACCCGAACCCAACATGTCATTAATGCGCGAGCCAAGAACGCAAATTAATTTAAATAAGAGAAATACCATTAAGATTAATAGAAAGATTTGAAACATCTACGACTCCTGCTACCTGCACTTTTCTAAAATTTCTTATATACCCAAAAAATTAATTGTAAAAAGTGCTTGAAAAGCAATCTTAAAGGGTGTATAAATATTCCTTGTTAAGCGGACATGGCTCAGTTGGTAGAGCATAACCTTGCCAAGGTTGGGGTCGCGGGTTCGAGTCCCGTTGTCCGCTCCATTGAATTTTTAAGGCATCTCGTAAGAGGTGCCTTTTTTGTTATCGAGCTTACCCTGCTCACCATCGCATTACCTGGTCTTTTCATAGCTTCTTCATACCATACAATTATTTTTAAATAATGCTTGCAATGTAAGACAATCATGCGTATATTAGTAACCCGTCAAGCGGACATGGCTCAGTTGGTAGAGCATAACCTTGCCAAGGTTGGGGTCGCGGGTTCGAGTCCCGTTGTCCGCTCCATTGAATTTTTAAGGCATCTCGTAAGAGGTGCCTTTTTTGTTATC
>SAMEA104404100__coassemble_4330_pt1 | contig 8456 bp, 6 predicted proteins | sample SAMEA104404100__metabat2_low_PE_008 | metagenome-assembled genome bin SAMEA104404100 (sample SAMEA104404100) | Balaenoptera acutorostrata
AGCGACATAAGCTTTGAATGATTTACCTCGAAGCCCATGTGCAAATCAACTTTACCTGCTGCATAAGGCAACAATTGATAGTAAGCATCCCACATTCTGTCAAAGTCAAACCAAGGGTCACGACAATGCGGGGTACATACAATGCTTGTAATACCAGCAGCTTGGGCTGCAGCTAACATATCAAGACTGGTATCCAAATCCTGAGATCCATCATCTACGCCAGGTAAAATATGGCAATGAATATCGCGCATACTCAGAAGCCTTATTTAAAACGAGGCTTAGAGTGCCTGCTCTGCTCTGATGAACCGGCAGAAATAACCTGGAATGGTTGTGCTGAATTTGGCTGAGCAACACCTGCATTGCGGCTATAAGCAGAAGTTGCAGGCTCGGACGTCATAGCAGGTTTATAGTCGGAAGCAAAATTCTGCTTAGCAGAAGAATTTGAAATCGTTGGAGCAGGATAAGAGGTCGATCCCTTGCTCCTCTTACCCTTCTTCTTGCGAGTCTTACCATCCTTTGTGTAGTAATCAGAATAATAGTTGGTAGCCTCGACCTCGCAGTCATTCATACATACGCCAAGAACATTAACATCTGCCTTCTTAAGCTGATCATATGCAGCAGTAAGTTCATTGCGCTTAGTGTGGTTTTCGCGCACAACCAAAACAGTACCATCAACTACACGACCAACAATTGCTGCATCAACAAATGCACCCAGTGGAGGGGTGTCTACAATGACATACTTATACTGCTCTGATGCATCCTTAATAAACTTCTCAAAACGGTGAGAAGACAAGATAGCCTGAGGGTTAGGAATATGTGGTTCATTATCCAAAAAATCAAGCATTGAAGTACTGGTGTGAACTGCAGCATCAGACAAAGCAACATTGCCAGAAAGTACCGAGAAAATACCGGAAGTAGTCCTCACGCCAATACGGTCAGCCAAGGAACGACGACGCAAATCGCAGTCAATAAGCAAGGTTCTGCTACCAGTTTTTGCAAAAGCCATTGCGAGCTCATATGCAATAGTAGATTTACCCTCATTAGGTACAGAAGAAGTAATGCAGACTGAACGAATTGGATCGTCAATACTTGAAAACTGAATGTTTGCCATCAATGTATGAATAGCCTCTTGAGCTGCCGCATAAGAAGCAGTCTTCTTCTTTTTACCAAACATAACCTTGCAAATCTCCTAAAGAAATTAATTAAAGGATAAGCTAATCAACAGATACAACCGCATCGGTAGTTAAACCAGAATTCGCAACAGCAGATTCATAATCACGAGTAGAAGCACCATTAGATGCACTGCCCAACTTCTTATCATTAAGCTGCTCTTGTGGAATAGGCTCTGTACTTAATGGATCCATACCAGCGTCCACATAGCACATCATCGAATGCCACTCGTCATACATAACGCCAACATAGCTTACGCCATTCTCATTAAATGCATAGCTTGGGCAAATAGCTGAATAAATAGAATAATCACTACCCTGGAACTCCAAAGCAAGATTCAAAATATCTTCCACTTTAAGATCCGTGCTAAAGCAGGAAGCAACAGATGTAATAGTAGAAGGCATATCGAGTGGACTTTGGCTCAATACCTTATTAATAATAGCCTCAACAACAATACGCTGTGCCTGTGCACGGCCAAAGTCACCGGCTACAGACTGATAACGATTGCGCGTAAATGCAAGTGCATCTTCTCCGCTAAGTGTTTGCACGCCAGAATAAATCCTGTGGCCAGATGTATTAAAGCCTTCAGGTACGTTAACCTCAACACCACCAAGCTTATCAATCAAATCAACAAGCTCATCAAAGTGAATCTCTGCATAGTGAGAAATCTCGACGCCAGCAAAATCTTGAAGTGCAGTAACAGCACCAACTGGACCATTGTAAGCATATGCAGCATTAATCTTACATACGCCTTGTCCCGCAAAATTAATTTGCATATCACGAGGAACAGAAACAAGCGAAATTGTCTTTGTCTCAGTATCAACTCGCATGAGCATGTTTACATCTGCACGGCTTGAGAAGTCTCCCTCGCGGGCATCACTACCAAGCAACGCAACATAGAAAACACTGTCATCTTCTGCATTATGCAAGGTGTCCTTAAGATCCTTGATGACCTGCTCATCCTCAAAACCAAGAGAGTTATTCAAGGAATGTATGAAGTATGCACCATAAGCAAATAAGCCAACCATAATGGCAATACTTACGCCAAGTACGCCAAAAATGACACGCATTGCAATTTGCTTTTGGGTTAATGGTTGCTTACCACCCTGAGTGGAACCAAAGGCTTCAAGAGATTTTGCCTGACGAGCCTCACGCACATTAGTATCGTTGAGAACAGGCATAGGATTATATGCGTTATCAACCTTTGGAACATTAATCGAATTATCATTGGAATTTTTAAAATGTTTTGCCATAGTTATCAAATCTCATTAATAAATAGTTGTATCTGACTAGCATTATAATAACAGTAAAATCTTACCAGGGTCATGCCACGTTTATTCCGTATTTAACATACAAATAAAGTTAACAATTGAAAGTACAAAAGTCTCTTGTATAACGTCAATAAACAGGAGTATCGTATCGTTGATAAATCGTTTTCATAAGGAGGAATCGAATGAAGACAATCAATATGAGTGACTACACCGTAGGTGTCGACGCCTATGATGCAATACCCGAGATTTGCCATCGCCATGGTGCTCAGTCTATTTGCTTAGCATCCGATCAGTTCGCGCTCAAAGCTGCAAAACCAGCCTTGATGAAGGGCCTTGAAGGCTCAAACATCTCAATCACTGGCGAGATTGACTACGTTACCGCCCCTACCCGTTCCATGATGGAGCGCCTCGCAAGTGATCCTTGCTTTATGGAAGCAGATGTCATCATGGCAATTGGTGGCGGTGGTGCAATTGACATCATTAAAGCAGCTGCCGATAAGCTCAACAAAACAGTATTTACTGTTCCTACCATCTGCTCCAACTGTGCTGCTGCAACCGCTATTGCTGTTGTCTACACCGAAGATGGCAAGCCAGACGGCTATGTTCACCCAAAGGCTCCTGCACACATCTTTATTAACCCTGAGGTTATCGCCCAAGCCCCTTCCATCTTTATGTGGGCAGGCATAGGCGATGCCCTTTCGAAGCAGCCTGAGGTTGAGTATTCTTCTTCAAAAGCCACCCTCGACCACACAGGACAGCTAGGCGTGGCTCTGGCACACACCTGCACCGAAAATCTTATGAAGTATGGTGAACAGGCAATCATTGATTGTGAAAACCACGTAGCCTCTGAAGCTGTTGAGCAGGTAGCGCTCACAATTCTTATCTCTACTGGATATGTTTCTAATCTCACTAACCAGCCTGAGTACTACTACAATTCTTCTTTGGCTCATGCCTTCTTCAATGCATCCTTGAGCATTGAGCGTGAAGGCAAAAAGCATCTTCACGGCGAAGTTGTTTCTTTTGGAGTACTCTGTCTCTTTGCTTATATGGGCAACGACGCCGAGCTTGAGCGTTATGCACGCTTCAATAAGAAGGTACACCTTCCTGTAACGCTTGCAGAGCTCGATTTAGATGAGTCTCATCTTCCAGCACTTGCTCATGCTGCAACTAAGACCAATGAGTGGAAATGGGGCAATCCAGATCCATTTGACGAACAAAAGTTTATTGATGCAATTCTTAAAGCAGATGCATTTGGTCGAAGCCTTTAACTAAAACGTAAATACCTTCCTTAGCATGCGCTGAGGAAGGTATTTTTTTATGATCGCATAATAAAAAACGCAGCATGGAAAATCCAAGCTGCGTTTTTGAATTTAAAGCTACTCTACATGTGTAGAAGGATTTGGAATCAAAGGATTCTCACGCTCAAGCAAAGTCATGAACTCCTCGCCAGTAATGGTCTCCTTCTTCTGGAGGTAACGAGCAAGCTCATGAAGCTTGAACTTATTCTCGCGCAAGATTTGCATTGCACGAGCATGTGCCTCTTCCATCATCTTGATAACTTCAGCATCTACGTCCTCTGCAGTGCCAGGAGCACAAGTTAGAGAAGTGTCCTGGTTAAGGTACTGGTTTTGTACGGTACCCAAAGCAACCATACCAAACTTATCAGACATACCAAAGCGGGTAATCATATTGCGTGCAAGCTTAGTGGCCTGCTCAATATCATTAGAAGCACCTGTGGTCATCTCACCAAAAATAAGCTCCTCGGCGCAACGACCACCGCAGTAAACTGCAAGCTTATCTAAAGCTTCCTGACGAGTAGTTAAGAAACGCTCGTCCTCTTCTACCTGCATGGTGTAACCCAAAGCACCGTTTGTGCGAGGAACAATCGTAATCTTAGTAACAGGAGCAGAGCCCTTTTGGCGTGCAGCAACGAGAGCATGACCAATCTCATGATAAGAGACAACCTGCTTTTCGTGCTCAGACAAAACAGTGGTCTTGCGCTGCATACCAGCAATTACCGTCTCTACAGACTCCTCAAAATCATCCTGGGTAACACGCTTGCGACCCATACGAACAGCACGCAATGCACCCTCGTTAATGATATTTGCAAGGTCTGCACCAGAAGCACCAGGAGTAGCACGAGCAATAGGAGCCAAATCTACACCGGGCTCACACTTAACATCCTTTACATGAAGCTTAAGAATTGCAGTACGGCCCGTAAGATCTGGAAGCTCAACTGGGATGCGACGGTCAAAACGACCAGGACGCAACAATGCAGGATCCAAAGAATCTGGACGGTTGGTAGCTGCCAAAACAACAATACCCTTATGGTTATCAAAACCGTCCATCTCGGTAAGCAACTGATTCAAGGTCTGCTCACGCTCGTCGTTACCAGAGAAACCGCCACCATCACGCTTCTTACCGATGGTATCAATCTCGTCGATAAAGACAATACAAGGGGCCTTCTCGTTAGCCTGCTTAAAAAGGTCACGAACCTTAGCAGCACCGCGGCCTACAAACATCTCAACAAACTCAGAACCAGAAATCTGGAAGAAAGGAACCTTAGCCTCACCTGCAGCTGCCTTAGCAAGCAAGGTCTTACCAGTTCCTGGAGGGCCCACAAGCAAAGCACCTCGAGGGAGCTTAGCGCCAATCTCTTCGTAGCGCTTTGGATTCTCAAGGAAGTCTACAACCTCATGCAGTGCTTCCTTTGCCTCTTCCTGACCGGCAACATCTGCAAACGAGACATTCATGTCCTTCTGAGCAACAATACGTGCACCAGACTTACCCATAGCACCAGGACCAAAGCCACCAGCAGAGAAGTCCATAGCATCATCGCCCATAGCCTTCTTCAAGCGGCGGTTTAAGAACCAGCCCATAAGCATAAACAAACCAATAGGAAGTACAACCGTCAACAAGAAGTACGTCATAAACGACGTGTCTTTAGGAATAACCGTAGTAAGGTTTGCTCCCGCCTCTAGGACACGATTAGTAAGATCGGTGTCTGTAGGCATTGCAGTAGTTACATAACGCTGATCGACTTCACCCTTCTTGGTGTAAATTACCTCAGCATTGTCTGCGTTAAATTGAACGTCTTCAACCTTTTTGTCTTCGAGCTCAGAAATGAATTGAGAATACGTGGTCTCAATTACCTGAGTCTTGCCCATCTGTGGGAACAGCACGGTAGACATAAGGAGGTAGACAACGAATGCTATCGCAATGTAGATAAGCATTGTCTTGCGACGTTTTTGATCGTTCATCTCCATACGTGAATCCTAAAACTAGAATATTTTTACCTTTTATTACACTACCCCATCAGTGCAAGGTTAGACATACCAAACGCAAACATACATTAGATAACGATTTCTGCGCGACGCTCCTCACGCTTTTTTGCACTTGCAAGCCAGCCACCAAAGTGATGATAAACAAGGAACATAACAGCCGTTAAAGCCCACGTTACAGGATAGGTAACCAATACCATCTCAAGTGTGTGATGCAAAGGAACGATAAAGAGCAACCATACAATGCGGAAGATGCAGGTACCCAAAATGGTAAGTACCATTGGCTTGAAGCTCTCGCCAGAACCACGAATTGCACCAGACGTATTATCAACAACAGAATACAACCAGTAAAATGGAGCAATAAATTGAATCATCGTTGTGGTGTACTTAATTACCTGAGGATCATCGATGAAGATAGATGCCAATGGAGTAACAAACAACGTAAGGAATGCAGACATGGAACCAACAACGGTTACCGTCAATGCCATAGAAACGTGATATCCCTTACGCATACGCTCGTAATTGCCCGCACCAAAGTTTTGTGCCGAGAAGGCCGTAACAGCTACACCCAAAGCCTCAACCGTCATCCAAACAAAGGCGTCAAGACGGCCTGCTAAGCCCCAACCGGTAACTGCATCAGTACCAAATGAGTTAATAGTGGACTGAACAATAATATTGGAAATAGCATATACCGAAGACTGAATTCCCAAAGGAAGACCAGTTGCCAGCATTACACGCGCAAGACGAGCATCAAAAATAGGATTAGAAAAATCTAGACGCCATTCAGGATTTAGGCGCGCAAGCTCACGACACATTAAGAACGACGAAAATGCAATAGAGCAAGCAGTAGCAATACCACAGCCCAGTGCTTCCATCTTGAAACCTGCAACAAAAATGAGGTCCAAGATAATATTGAGAATGCAGCCCTTACCAATAACAATGGAAGGAATCTTTGCCGCACCAACAGCGCGCAAAATTGCAGCACCCATATTCATAACAAGAGAAAACACCATAGCGCCAAAGTACCAACGGCTATAGTCGAGCGACTCCTGCATAATTTCTGAAGGAGTTCCCATCATCAGCAAGATGTCATCAATAAAAAAGAAACTTGCTAATGAAAGAGCAATGCCGCCCACGACAGCCATATACATTGCGGTGTGAACGCTCTTATTAAGGTGAGCATGATCTTTACGACCAAAATACTGACCAATAATAACCGCACAACCAGCACCAACGCCTACACAAAAACCAATGCAGAGCTCATTTAACGATGCAGTAGCTTGAATACCACCCAGTGCAAGTTTTCCGCCAAAGCGACCAACAATAAAGGTGTTAATTAATGCATACGACTGCTGAAAAAACGACGTCAATACAATTGGAATACATAGAATGAGCAACTGCTTCCAAATACAACCCTCAGTTACGTCAACTGTTTCGGTCATTTCTTGATTTGTCATACACACCTCTTTACATAGTGCAGCCTATCCCCTCGCCTCTAATGTAAAAGGAAAAAACGAATATGAAAAGGGGTGATGTTTATGTCACAAATACTTAACAAAGCAAGCGCGAGAACCTCTCAATTTCATCAACAGAAAAGCTCTCGCGCCTTAAATAACGCTTTAATATTCAATTCCTTTTCGCGCAAGCAAACCTTCGTCAAAATAGTGCTTGTGACATACCATTTCTGTAACTAGGTCAGCCAAATCTGCAAGGGGTAATAACCCTCGACCCGTAAATACAATCTCTGTATGATCTGGCTTGAGAGCAAGTAGATCTTCAACATCTGCGCGGGTAATAAACCCACGGCGCATAGCCTCACCAAGCTCGTCTACTATCAATACATCGACACCACGCTCAAGCTCTGCCTGAGCGCGATCCCAAATTTGAGCTGCACAAGCCTCAGGCGTATGTGCATCTGCTTGAATAATAGGCAACTCTAGTTTTTGTGCAGCAACGTGTTCCGAACAAATGAGCTTCTTTACAAATTGAAGCATCACAACATCAAGGCCATAGCCTTTCGCACGCAAAGCTAAGCCCAAAGCTGCCGTAGTTTTTCCTTTACCATCGCCGGTATAAATTTGCACCATACCAGTTTGGAGCTGATTGTGATCTGTCATATAAGGCCGCCTTATGCGTAAATACCCTTGTTGTAGTGATAATCATTATCGACATGCTTACACAGCTGCCAAAATGCAACAGAAGATGCAGCAGCAACATTGAGTGAATCCACTCCGTTTGCCATAGGAATACGAATGGTCATATCACAGTTGTTTACAACCTTATCGGACAACCCATGACCTTCTGTTCCCATAAATAAAGCGAGCTTATCGATAGAAGCAAGTAAGGGATCATCCAAAGAAACAGAATCATCTGTCAAAGCCATAGCAGCACAGGTAAAGCCAGCATTATGCAGAGTTTCGATACCGTTGTAAGGCCAGCGACGCACATCATCATCCAAGCGTGTCCAAGGAACCTGAAATACCGTTCCCATAGAAACACGGACCGCACGTCTGTAGAGCGGATCACAACAGGTGGGGCTTACCAGCAGCGCATCAACGTTTAATGCAGCAGCACTTCTAAAAATTGCGCCAACGTTGGTGTGGTCGACAATGCCATCGAGCACACAGATGCGAGAAACATCCTCAGAAAGTAACTCATGAGGACTCAACAGACGAGGACGTCTCATAGCACACAGCGCTCCGCGCGTGACGTTATAGCCCGTTAGCTGCTCCAT
>SAMEA104404100__coassemble_4419_pt1 | contig 8326 bp, 4 predicted proteins | sample SAMEA104404100__metabat2_low_PE_008 | metagenome-assembled genome bin SAMEA104404100 (sample SAMEA104404100) | Balaenoptera acutorostrata
AGTTTTCATACACAAGCACCCCTTGCACATAGATGTAAGGGGTGCTTTTTTGTTAGCTTGTTTACTATTTCTTAAGACTTTATTTTTTCTTGGCCTTCTTTCTTTTCATCACGTAAAATGTGGTTGAACATGAAAGTAGGTTATATGTCTGAATCATTCTTTGATACTGATAAATTTAATACACTCGAATCTCTTCCTCAGGTTAATGAGGAAGACGTAAATACGTCTACAGATTCTTATGATGCATATTTGCATGATTTGGCTATTTGCTGTGAGGAATGTGCCCTGGCGCTTGAGGACGAGCTTGATCATCGTCTAGCACTTGACGCTCTTGCTAATGAGACTGTTGTTATGGCATCCATTCCAGCATCGCCTGCTCAACCTCAAATGGATTTTAATTCGCAATTGGCGGGAAATACCCAGGTATTTTCAACCAGTGTTCTTAATGCGGTTGATTCTTCATCTCTTACTCCTCAAAAGGAACTTTCAGAAGAAGAGAAAGCCAAAAAGGCTCACGTTAAGCGTCGTAGAATTATCGTTTCTGTGGTTGCTCTTTGTCTGATTCTGGGTTCAATTGTTGCGTATGATTTCTTCCAGCGTGGTGGATTTGCTCTATTTGAAAAGGTCACCCACGAGATGATTGTCTCCGCACTCGAGCAATCTTCAGATGTTTTAGCTGGTTTTGCTTCAAATGACTATGTTGAAGAAGATCCATACACCGTTTCCAGTGTTGAGATTCTCAGCGAAACTGAGCATGAAGATGGCTCAGTTGCTGTAGATGTTTCATACAAGCTTGATAATAAATTCTTCTCAAGTGATGCGGAAGCGACGGTCTTTTTTGTACGCGTGAAAGATGTTCAATTCCATGAGGATTTTCAGGGCATAGCTATTCCTCACGATGCTCAAGATATGGATTGGATTTCACGCGTTGAAATCACGGATAATAAGACGCGTGCAATCGCTGCTATCACCCATGATGATGACGCTTTAGGTGAGTTTGATCCTTCTTTTGATGAAGAGGCACAAACCTGTGCTTACTCTCATAGCGAATCTTCTGAAACATGGTTGTCTGAAACGACGGATACGTATAACTATACATATACCTTTGACGGTACTCGTTGGGCACGTGATAAGTTCGAAGGTCCTCAGACCGCTGTTTCCTATCGCGGTATTGAAGGCCCTTATACACCTGGTATAGCTGATGCGAGCCAGTTCAATTCCTTTAGAATTTCTAATCTTGATAAGCAGGCAGGTACCTTTACCATTTCCTATAACAAAAATGCGTCTTCTTTAAACAATGATGCAATCTACGGCGAAATCTACTGCACAATTTCCCGAGAAGTGCCAACGTCAAATTATGCTGACTACAAGCAGAAGGACGGATTTGTTTATTCCTTTACGGGAACAGGCACGAGTAGTTCTGGTGCTGGTACGTCTTCAATCTATGGTTTGTTTACAACTGATAATGGTTTCATTTTTGATTTCAACGGTGACTATACGTACAAGCCTTTTATCTTCGGAGAAGAGAAGAACGACTCAATTGCCTTGAGCGGTTCATTTATTCTTGGTGCCTAAGCTTTTTAAATTCTTGACCCCTGTGATTCTTAAGTGAATTGCAGGGGTATTTTCTTACCGGAGAAAATATCTTTAAAGTCCTTATCGGAAAAGTGAAAATATTTCTACTGATAAAACCTTTTACCATGGTAAAATAACTACAGATTAATTTTTAAGAGAGTAGATTACGCCACGATTGTTTGAGCGTACAAAGACCGATGGGGGCTGCAAAGGGTATGGCTAAGCGCACTAAAATTGTTTGCACGATGGGACCAGCTTGCGATGATGAGGCAATTCTTCGCGAAATGATATTGAGCGGCATGAATGTTGCTCGTTTTAATTTCTCTCATGGTTCCCACGAGGAGCATCATGAGCGTATGGCACGCGTTCGCCGCGTTGCTGCAGAGCTTGGTATGCCGGTGGCTATTTTGCTTGACACTAAGGGTCCTGAGGTTCGCACCGGCTTGCTCAAGGATCACAAGCCAGTAACGCTTGTTTCTGGTTCTGAGGTTGTTGTTGCCGCAGAAGAGACTTCCGAGAAGAACGAGGGCACTGCTGAGCGCTTTACGCTCGATTACCTTAACCTGCCTTCAGAGGTTGAGGTTGGCTCTTCAATTCTTGTTGACGATGGCTTGATTGAGCTTGAGGTTGTATCTGTTGCTGGTCAGGAAATGACTTGTAAGGTTCTCAACGGCGGTGAGCTTGGTGAGCGCAAGGGCATCAATCTTCCTAATGTCAATGTTGGTCTGCCAGCGTTGACCGAGCAGGATAAGGCTGACATCCTCTTTGGTATTGAAGAAGATATTGACTTTATTGCAGCTTCTTTCATTCGTGATGCTCAGGCTGTACGCACAATTCGCGAGCTTTGCTTGGAGCACGGCGCAGATCATATCTCCATTATGCCTAAGATTGAGTCTGCTCAAGGTGTTGCAAACTTCGACGAAATTCTCGAGGAGTCCGATGGTGTCATGGTTGCTCGTGGCGACTTGGGCGTAGAGGTTCCTGCCGAGCATGTTCCTCACATTCAGAAGAAGATTATTCGCAAGTGCAATGAGGCATACAAGCCAGTAATCACTGCAACTCAGATGCTCGATTCTATGATCCGCAACCCTCGTCCAACGCGTGCTGAGGTAACTGACGTAGCAAATGCTATCTATGATGGTACCGATGCAATCATGCTGTCAGGCGAAACTGCTGCAGGTAAGTACCCTGTAGAGGCAGTAAAGATGCAGGCTTCCATTGCAGAGCAGACCGAGAAGTACCTTGATTCTACGGTAGATCTTGCTTCTGGTGCTATTTCTGGTGTTGCTGCTATTAATCAGTCTGTTGGCATGGCTGCTGTTACGACGGCTATGAATGTTGGCGCTAAGGCAATTCTTATCCCAACTCAGACTGGTCGTTCTGCACGTCTCGTTTCTCATTTCCGTCCAAATCTTCCTATCTTTGCTGTTTCTCGCAACGAGTGGGCAGTACGTAAGATGTGCATGTGCTGGGGTGTAGAGCCTTGGACTGGAACCGAGACTGGCGACGTTCACTTTGTTATCACCAATGCAATTGATGAGGCAAAGAAGCATGGCGTAGTTAATACGGGTGATATTACGGTTGTTACCGCTGGTGACCCTTCTACCTCCATTACGCTTTCGGATCAGATTACGTCTACTAATGTTGTATATGTAGCTCAGGTTCGCTAACTAAAAAGTTGTTTTCCTCCTGTAGGTCGCCTATGACGTACAGGAGGTTTTTTATTGAGACGATTACTGGTTGGGAGGTACTTATCGGCAGATTGAGGTGTAGAAGTAGGTTTAACAAATAAATAGTTACGGCGAACATCTGGCAAAAATCTGTAAAAGGTATGCATAGTTCTTAAACGAAATGTAATCGGGTAGTATAGGTTAAGTCATATTGGCTGTTCAACATGGCAGCCTTTGGTGAGCCCTTGCCCCTCCTGGGGGAGTTATAATCGGGCATCAAACCTGTTGAACAAAATAATTCCAGGAGGGAATAGATGAAAGAGTATCTTTCCTCAGTTGAGGACGTACTCGAGGCTCAGGGTGCACATCCAAAAGATGGCCTTGATGCTCAGGTCGCAGATGAGCGACTAAAGACCGTGGGTCTTAACAAGCTTGATGAGGAAGAAAAGGAGCCACTGTGGAAGCGTTTCTTCGCACAGATGGCAGATCCTATGATCATCATGCTTCTTGTAGCAGCAGTAATTTCTGCAATTACTGGTGCTGTTTCTGGCGAGGCTGATATTGCTGACGTCGTTATTATTTTGACTGTTGTTATCATCAATGCTGTTTTGGGCGTTGTACAGGAGTCAAAGGCAGAGGCTGCGCTCGAGGCACTTCAGGAGATGAGCGCTGCTCAGTCTAAGGTAATGCGTGGTGGCAAGCTTGTAATGCTTCCATCTTCTGAGCTTGTTCCTGGCGACGTAATCATGCTTGAGGCTGGCGATTCTGTTCCAGCTGACTGCCGCGTGCTTGAGTCTGCTTCCATGAAGATTGAGGAAGCTGCACTTACTGGTGAGAGCTTGCCTGTTGTAAAGCATGCAAACAAACTTGAGCTTGCAGAGGGCATTGAGGATATTCCTCTGGGCGACCGTAAGAACATGGCATACATGGGTTCTACGGTAGTATTTGGTCGCGGTAGCGCTGTTGTTGTAGCTACCGGTATGAAGACCGAGATGGGCAAGATTGCTAATGCACTTACTACTGCTAAGAAGGAGCAGACTCCTTTGCAGATTAAGCTTGCTCAGCTTTCTCGTATCCTTACCGTTATGGTTTTGGTTATCTGTGCAGTTATCTTTGGCGTTGACTTCTTGCGTCACGGTGCAGAGATGATGCAGGATCCTTCTATGATTTTGAACACCTTCATGGTTGCAGTTTCCTTGGCTGTAGCTGCAATTCCTGAGGGTCTTGTTGCTGTTGTAACTATCGTTCTTTCTATGGGCGTTACCAAGATGAGCAACCGTCAGGCTATTATCCGCAAGCTTACTGCGGTAGAGACGCTTGGCTGCACTCAGATTATTTGCTCCGATAAGACCGGTACCTTGACTCAGAATAAGATGACCGTTGTCGAGCACCACGTTGCATCTTCTGAGGAGAAGTTCTTGAGCGGTATGGCACTTTGCTGTGACGCTCGTTGGGACGCAGAGGCTGGCGAGGCAATTGGCGAGCCTACTGAGTGTGCTTTGGTTAACGATGCTGCTAAGAATAACCTCTTGAAGGGTGATCTTGAGCAGGCTACCCCTCGTGTTGGCGAGGCTCCATTCGACTCTGGTCGTAAGATGATGTCTGTTGTTGTTCGCATGGCAGACGGCTCTTTTGAGCAGTACACCAAGGGTGCTCCAGATGAGATCTTGAAGCGCTGCACCCACATTATGAAGGGTGAGACGGTTTGCGAGCTTACCGATGCAGACCGTGAGCAGATCGCAGCTCAGAACAAGGCAATGGCAGATAATGCATTGCGCGTACTTGCATGCTCTATGCGTATGTACAACGAGCTTCCTGCTGACATGAGCGCAGAGGCTCTCGAGACCGAGCTCGTATTCTTGGGTCTTTCCGGCATGATCGATCCAGTTCGTCCTGAGGTAAAGCAGGCTATTAATGAAGCTCGTGCTGCTGGTATCCGTCCAGTAATGATTACTGGTGACCACATTGATACTGCAGTTGCTATTGCTCGTGACTTGGGCATTATTGAGGATAAGTCCCAGGCTTTGACTGGTCTTGAGCTCGATAAGATTTCTGATGAGGACTTCAAGGCACAGGTTGCAAACTATTCTGTATACGCACGTGTACAGCCTGAGCACAAGAGCCGCATTGTTGAGGCTTGGAAGAGCCAGGGCAAGGTTGTTGCTATGACGGGCGACGGCGTAAATGACGCTCCTTCCATCAAGCGCGCTGACATTGGTATTGGTATGGGTATTACCGGTACTGACGTTACGAAAAACGTTGCAGACATGGTTTTGGCTGACGACAACTTCGCAACCATCATCCACGCAGTAGAAGAGGGTCGTCGTATTTACGACAACATCCGCAAGGCAATTCAGTTCTTGCTTTCTTCTAACTTGGCAGAGGTTCTTGCGGTCTTCGTAGCATCTTTGCTTGGCTTCACCATTTTGCAGCCAGTTCACTTGCTGTGGATCAATCTCATTACCGACTGCTTCCCAGCATTGGCTTTGGGCATGGAAATTGCCGAGAATGACATTATGAAGCGTAAGCCTCGTGAGTCTACTGATGGCATCTTTGCAGGCGGTCTTGGCATCGACTGCGTATTCCAGGGCATCATCATTGGTATTCTTACCTTGGTTTCCTATATGATCGGTTTCCACTTCGACACCGGTTCTATCTCTATTGCAGCGCTTGCTACCACCAGCGCTGAGGGCATCACCATGGCATTCCTTACCTTGTCTATGGTTGAGATGTTCCACTCCTTCAATATGCGTTCCCGTCGCGGTTCTGTCTTTAGCATGAAGCACCAGAACAAGTGGCTTTGGGCTTCCTTCGCATTGTCTTTGCTCCTCACCTTTGTAGTTATCGAGACTCCATTGGCAGTTGCATTTGACTTTGTACAGCTCTCTGCTTCTCACTACGCTATTGCATTCTTGCTTGCATTCTCCATTATTCCTATCATGGAGGTCTACAAGGCAATTATGCGTTCTGTCGAGAAAGACGCTTAAATCAACCTTTGGCGCAGGCTCCTTATCAAGGGGTCTGCGTTTTTTATTGCCGATAAGTACTTTGAAGTGGTTCTTCTCGGCAGGGGAAATATTGAGTTAGACGTTGTACCTGTAATAAGGTAAGCTCTATGCTAGTAAGACAAAATTGGCGTCCAAGATAAGGACTAGGTATGGCTAAGCGTTCGTCCAAGAAAAAGAAGATTAATCCAACGGCTCAGGCAACCCTCGAGGCAGATATTGCTGCGCTTCCTAAGGTTGATATGCTGCAAGATCTTCCTTCGTTTGAGGATTTGCGCGTGCGTGATAGCCAGGTAGAAGCCTTTAATGCATACGTTGCTTCTGCTGAGGAAGCCATCCCTTATGAGCTGGGTTGTGTTATTCGTCTCGATCGCGGTTTTCCGCTTGTTGCTACGGCAAATAGAACGGTTCGCGCAGAGCATGCGCATGCACTTGCTAAGGGAGACCACTTGCTTCCTGCAATTGGTGACTGGGTAGTGCTCGCATGTCCTTTGGGCCATGACATGGGCCGCATTGATGCGGTCTTGCCTCGTGCAACGGCGTTTGAACGCTGGCGTGGTAAAAATCGTGGCGAGAAACAAACGCTTGCAGCAAATGTTGACACGGTTTTGATTGTTCAGGCACTTAATACAGATCCTCTTCGTTGCGGAAGGCTTGCGCGTTCACTTGTTTTAGTTAACGACTGTGGTGCTCGTCCAGTTATTTTGCTGACTAAGGCAGATCGTAAGGCCTCTCCTCAAGATTTGCAGGCAGATATTGATATGGTTCGCAGTGTATGTGGTGACGTAGAAATATTGGTTACCTCTGCATTTGCAAACGAGGGTCTCGATGATGTACGTCGCGTGATTCCTGCTGGAACAATTGCCATGATTTTGGGTGAGTCTGGTGCAGGTAAATCAACCTTGCTCAACGGTCTTTTGGGTCATGAGGCAGCAGCTACGCAATGTGTTCGTGAGAAGGACGATATGGGCAGACACACAACGGTTGCGCGCGTTATGTATGCGCTTGAGGGCTGTGGTGTTATGGCAGATGCGCCAGGACTTCGCAGCTTGCCACTTGTTGGACACGAGCGTGGTTTGGCAATTACCTTCCCCGAGATCGTTCGCGCTGCTCATGGTTGTAAGTTTAGGGACTGTACGCATACGCATGAGCCAGGATGTGAGGTATTGGCTCAGTGCGAGCAGGGCAACATTTCTGCAGAGCGTCTCGAGGTATTCTTGACGCTTGCATCCGAGATGCGCGTAAGTGCTCAAAGTCTCGATCCTGATATCGTTTTATAAAGAAGTGGTCTAAATCCACCATCTAGGTTACTAGGTGGTGGATTTTTTTGTTGAGCTTTTTGCTTGTAAATGTGTTGGTTGGGCTGGTGTAAGCAGTTGGTTTGACGAGAAGAAACTTCTTATAAAAGCACCCTTGTCTGTCTCAATAAGCTCTCACAATGAAGACATCAACAGGTAAAGACCTACAAGAGCGGGGGCAGGTTATGCATAAGCGATTCATGCGCGCTGCTATAAGTGTAGGCTCCGGCTTATTTGCAGGGCTTCTCGGCATTATGGGTATCCACAATGCTCAGCTTGCGGCACAAAAACAAATTGCTGCTATGGAGCAGGAGTTTGGTGGTGAGCGCGTCGAGGTGTGTGTTGCAGTGAGAGATATCGCAGCTGGCAGTCAAATTACGGTGGACGATATCGATATACAGCAGGTACTCAAATCGTATGTGCCCGCACATGCTTGTAAAAATGCAGATGAGTTGATAGGAAAGCTTGCAACGTCAAATGTTCCTCAGGGTGCTGTGATGGCAGAGGTGTATGTGCAACAAAATACCGATAGCTTGGATGTGCCAACGGGATACGTTGCCGTGTCGATTCCTTCGACCGATCAGTTTGCGGTAGGAGGAGCGCTTATGCGCGGAGACTATGTCGATGTCTATGTGTCGTCAGATGGTTTGACTCAGCAGCTTATTACGCGTGCCTACGTGATTGATACGAGTGTGTTGTCGACAAAGTCAAGTTCGCACCTAGATTGGGTAACGATTGCGGTTGAGCCTCAAAACGTACATGAGGTTCTTACTGCAAG
>SAMEA104404100__coassemble_4437_pt1 | contig 8298 bp, 8 predicted proteins | sample SAMEA104404100__metabat2_low_PE_008 | metagenome-assembled genome bin SAMEA104404100 (sample SAMEA104404100) | Balaenoptera acutorostrata
ATATTCATTGAGGAATATGCTCCCCAACTATGCCCAATAAGGCGTACCCCTGTTGATGATATATAGCCGCTGTTTTGCAATGAGGTAAGTACGCAATCAAGATCTGCTATTCCCTGAGCAAATCCCAAGATACCCTCACCATCACTTGCAGCACATCCCGTATGATCATATGCATATACCGTAAAGCCTGCAGATACGAGCTGATATATGGATGGCAAGTAAGGCGTATGACCAGAACCAACACCATGATCAAAAATAATCAGTTTGTCCATATTGGGCTCGCTGTGATAATAAAAGTAACCACGCAAGCACCCATGAGGCCCATCAATATCCAACTGAGAAGCCTTAAGACCATCGAAATCCTGAACCTTATAGGTATAAACCGCCTCATCAACGTCATAGCGGCCTAAAACAGCATCAAAACGACGTTTAATAATTGAACTGAACAGCATATAAACCACCAATCTAGTAGGTAGACGCTTATCGGTTAGTCTTATCTAACTTGATAGTAACGCCAAGGTGATAGCTATTCAAGATTTAAATAAAAAATGGGAACACCCAAGAAGGGCATTCCCATTAGTTTAAGCAAATAATTACTCAGCAAACTCCTGAGCATTTTCAAGACGGGCCTTCTCGGCCTCGCGCTCTTGACGGCGACGACGAGCGGTTACTACCTCCTCGAGGTGGCCAATAATCTCTTGTGCAGACTCCTCGATTGCCTTGCCATCAGTGCGAACAACAAAGCAGCCAAGCTTCTTCATAAGGGAGCGAGCCTCTTCCATCTCGCGCTCAACGTTCTCTGGATCTGCATAAGAACCAGCAACGGCACGACTCATCTCATCGCCCAAGCGTGAGTTGCGAATCTCTGCAACGACGTCAGTAGTAGAAAGCAAGCCAAACAAGTGCATTGGATCTACCTCATACAAAGAAGCAGGAGGCGTGGTACCCAAAGCCAAAGGTACGTTAGCTACACGATAACCTTGGAATGCAAGATACATTGACAAAGGAGTCTTGGAAGTACGAGAAACGCCAACCAAAACAATATCAGCATCAGACAAATCGTCGCAATTGCGTCCGTCATCATGGGTAACAAAGTACTCCATCGCATCAATACGGTGGAAATAGCGCTCGTCTGTACGGTGAATAACACCAGATACGCCCTTAGGAGTCTCACCAGTCAAGGTTGCAATTACATTAATTGCAGGGCCCAACAAGTCGATAGAAGGAACTCCAAAGCTATCCAAAACATCGCGAACTGCAGCGCGCAAACGAGAGTCTGCAATGGTGTGGAAAACAGCCATAATCTGACCAGAATCAATGCGCTTTTTAATATATTCGCGTACCTGATTTGCGTCAGTAACCTTAGGGAGACGACAGATATTAATAGCACCCTCGTTAAATTGACCAGCAGCAGCCAATACAACCTCACAAGCGGTGTCACCTAATGCATCTGAAATAACATGAATAGTAGGAACTGATACGTGTGCAGCATCAACCTGATAGGTTTCCTTCATCAATTACTCCTCCCCATCAATCAAAGTATCTCGCAATAGTATACCAGTTTTAAAAGAAAAGACTGCGAAAACCAACACAGTACGTTGATAATCGCAGCCTAATATTTCAATTATTTTTTGCGAGCAAGAGCGCCCATATCTGCAATACCAGAGAAAATTGCGCAGAAGCGATTAAGCAAACGCAAGTGATTCTCACGTACAGCAATATCGTCGTCCATAACGAGAACCTCGTCAAAGAACTTATCGATAGGACCACGCAAACCTGCCAAAGAAGCAAATACGCAATCGTAATCCTGCTGTGCCAATGCAGCGTCTACAACGTGAGCAGTCTTAGTAATTGCAGCAAGAAGCTCTGCCTCAACAGGAGCAAACATGCTCTCATCACAGTCAACACCCAAGGAAGCATCGGTGATGTGAGAAGCACGAGCAAATGCAATACCCAAGTCCTCGAAGGTCTCTGCATCGTTTGCACGAGCGTGATCGAGTGCAGCGATGCGAGCGAAGAATACATGAGGAGCCAAAACGCCTGCAGCAGATACAGCAGCAATGGTATCAGGCTGAGCGCCATCGCGCTTAGCGATAGCTACAAGACGACCCATAATAAAGTCGAGAACAGCAGCCTTAACTGCAGCCTTGTCAAACTCAATACCCTGCTGAGCATAAGAGTCAAGCGCAGCATCTACCAAAGGAGCAACATCCTGTGGAAGAACATCGCGCAAGATTGCAATGATACCAATAGCAGCACGACGAAGTGCAAATGGATCAGAAGAGCCAGTTGGTGCCTCGTCAATTGCGAAAATACCGCAGATGGTGTCGAGCTTATCGGCAACTGCAACTACGCTACCAGCAACGTTGCGTGGAAGCTCATCGCCTGCAAAGCGTGGACGATAGTGATCGGTGATTGCAATAGCGCAATCCTCGCTCTCGCCAGCAGCCTTTGCATAATAGCCACCCATAACGCCCTGCTGAGAAGTGAACTCAACTACAGCAGAGGATACGAGGTCTGCCTTGCACAGGTGAGCTGCACGAGCAGCATCACAAGCTACGGTCTCATCTACCTTGCCACCAGCACAAATTGCTGGAACGAGCTTCTCGATACGCTCAACCTTCTGAAGAACAGAGCCGAGCTTCTCCTGGAAGCCAACCTTCTCAAGACGGGAACGGAACGTCTCCATAGAAACCTTGAGGTCCTCGTCGTAGAAGAATTTTGCATCATACAAACGAGCACGAACAACACGCTCGTTACCATCGATAACAGTTGGAGCAACGTCGAGTGGAGTGTTTGCAACAATAATGAAGTCTCGTGTGAGCTTACCTTGCGCATCATAGAGTGGGAAATAGCGCTGGTTGGTGAGCATGGACTCAACGATAATCTCCTGTGGAACGTTCAAGAAGATCTCGTCGAAGGAGCCCTTCATAGGACGAGGATACTCAACAAGATTTACTACCTCATCAAATACCTTCTGAGGAGTGTCTGCGGTGCAGCCGGTCTCCTGCTCAATCTGAGCAATGCCCTCGCGAATAATCGCACGACGACGATCAGTGTCTACAATAACGCCAGCATCCTCAAGGGTCTTCTCGTAAGATGCAACATCTGCAATAGAAGGATCATTGTTGAGAACACGAAGACCACGAGAAGCGCGATCAGACTCAAGGCCAGCAAAGGTAACAGGAACAATCTCGTCACCAAACAGAGCAACAATCCAACGAACAGCACGACCAAAGCGCTCGGAAGTACGGCCCCAACGCTGGGAACGAACCCAAGAAACCTTAGAGATAGAAGCAGTGCAAATCTCAGAAAGAATATCCTGAGCGCTGCGAGCTGCAGTGACAGTCTCCAAGAAGACATACTCTACGCCGTTGTCCTCACGAACAACCAAATCCTCAGCACAAGCACCCTTACCACGAGCAAAGCCAGAAGCTGCCTTAGTAGGATTGCCGTCTGCATCAAATGCGATCTGTACAGAAGGACCGCGGAAGGTATTGTGAACCTCTTCGGTCTGCTCTGCTACATCAGCAATAATGACAGAGATACGACGAGGAGTGCTCATGGTCTTTACAGCACCGTGGGACAAGCCAGCAGCATCGAGACCATCAACAATAAGCTTACCGAACTGCTCGGTAGCCTTATAAAGCTGCAATGCAGGAAGCTCTTCGCAGCCAAGCTCGATCAAGAAATCACGCGTAAGCATTAGTTAGCCTCCTTAGCAGACTCAGTCTTTGCAAGATAAGATTCGCAGCAAAGCTTAGCAATGGTGCGAACACGAAGAATGAAAGCAGTACGCTCAGTAGCAGAAAGAGCACCACGAGCATCCAAGATGTTGAATGCATGAGAGCACTTAAGAACACAGTCATATGCAGGCAAAGGAAGGTTTGCTTCCAGGCAGCTGTGACACTCCTGCTCATACTCATCAAACTTAGCGCGCATCATCTCGATGTTTGCAGTCTCAAAGTTGTAAGCAGAGAACTCACGCTCGTTCTCCAAGAAGACGTCGCCGTACGTTACGACAGAGCCATCCTCCTGACGAGCCCAAACAAGATCATAGACGGAGTCAACGCCCTGAATATACATTGCAAGACGCTCAAGACCATAGGTGATCTCTACTGGAACAGTATTTACCTCAATACCGCCAACCTGCTGGAAGTAGGTAAACTGAGTAACCTCCATGCCGTTGAGCCAAACTTCCCAACCAAGACCCCATGCGCCAAGGGTTGGAGACTCCCAGTCGTCCTCTACAAAGCGAATATCGTGGTCCTCAGGATTGATGCCAATAGACTTCAAAGACTCAAGATAGAGCTCCTGAGCGTTAGAAGGAGAAGGCTTAATGAGCACCTGGAACTGATAATAGTGCTGCATACGATTTGGATTCTCGCCATAGCGACCATCTGCTGGACGACGGCAAGGCTGTGCGTAGCATGCACGCCAATCAGAAGAACCCAAGCTGCGCAAAATAGTAGCAGTATGGAAGGTACCGGCTCCTACCTCAGAGTCGTATGGCTGCATAACAACGCAGCCTTTTGAAGCCCAGAAGTGCTGGAGCTGCAAAATAATGTCCTGAAAAGACAAAGCGTTAGGATCCATGTTTGGAGCCACCCCTTGATGTGTCGTAGAACTGTTAATAATTAACCCTATATATGGTATACGAAATAACGCTTATATGGGCAATAAAACACCGTTGTAAAGAAAAAGAATAAAAGCTAGCCGATAAGCCCCGCATGGTCAAGCGGCCAGTAGCAAACAAATGGCTTTGAGGTAACTTGATCTGTGCCAACAGGTCCAAAATAGCGACTGTCAGCAGAGTTTTGACGATTATCACCCATAACCCAGATGCAGCCTTCAGGGACAACAAAAGGATACTCAAGGTGTACTGAAGGAGCGGTCGCCGCAAGAGGATACGATGCGCCAATTGCATATGGCTCATCAAGCACTACCCCATCGACGACTACCTGACCATCAATCAAATCAACGGTTTGACCTTCAGTAGCAATAACGCGCTTTACCAGCAGACCATGTTCGCTCGTCGCATCATTGTTGGTAAACGTTACAATATCGCCCTGCTCTATAGGAGAACCAAAACGAATTGAGAGCTTCTCGCCAAGCAATAAATCTCCCGGCATAATGGTTGCTTCCATTGAGCCGGTTGGAACGTTGAAAGGCTCGACGACATATGCGCGAACGAAAAAAGCCAAGCCTAAAGCCACAAAAAACATCGCAATGTTGGCAGCCACATGATGAGAGTTGTCAGGCACATCATCCTCATCTAGTTGCTGCTGCTTATGGTATGCCATGGCCTTAACGACCTTCTTTCTCAACAGATTGCTCAGCGGCTGCATACTCCTGCGCAAGCTTTTTTGCGTACGCGCGCTCTTCGTCGGTAATGTCTGCGGTATCAAGCAAGTCTGGACGCCAGCGTGCAGTGCGCTCAAGTGCGTTTTTGCGACGCCAAGCGTCTACCTTACCGTGGTCTCCCGAGCGCAAAATCTCAGGGACTTCCATGTCGCGAAATACAGCAGGACGCGTGTACTGTTCGTACTCAAGTAAGCCACATGCCGAGAAGGACTCGTCGACATTACTCATGTCGTCGCCCAAAACACCCGGAAGCAAACGAACAACTGCATCGGTAACAACCATTGCAGGAAGCTCACCGCCGGTAAGTACATAGTCGCCCAAGGAGATACGCTCATCTGCTAACTCATAGCAGCGCTCATCAATACCCTCGTAGCGGCCACAAACCATAAGCAGACGATCCTGCTTAGATAAGCGCTCTGCACATGCTTGGTCAAACGGACGACCGCAAGGAGTAAAGAAGATTACGTAAGGACGATCTCCCTCAGATGCCAAATCCTCAATTGCCTCGTAGATGGGCTCTGGCTTCATAAGCATACCCTGACCCCTGCCAAAAGGCTCGTCGTCGACGGTATTGTGCTTATCGTGAGTCCAATCACGCAGATTATGAGCACGAAACTCAAACTGTCCACGCGAGGCTGCACGACCCAATATAGAGGTAGACATTACATTGTCGAACATTTCAGGAAATACTGAAAGCGTCTCAATGAGCATGGCAATCTCCTAGTACCTATATAGCAATAACAAACTGTTGACAAAAAAGGCCGCACGACGGCGGCCTTAAATAATTATTGTTACTCGTCAATCATGCCGTCTAAAAGTGAAACTGAAATCTGACCATCATCAGGCACGTCTACAACTACCTGCTCAATAACAGGTAGCAAGATTTCACCAAACGGTCCCTCGACAACCCAGACATCATTTGCTGGACCAACCATTACCTCGGTAATAGTGCCGATAAAACCACGATCCAAATCACGAACTTCACGATTTAACAAATTGTCGATAGCAACATCGAGTGATCCAAGCTCAATATCTTCTTCATGAGCAAGGACAAACGTATTTTCAAGCTTTTCTGATTCAGATAAGTTGTTAACACCCTCAAATTTGACAAGAGCGCCTTCACCTGACGGCGTCAGCGACTCAACGCGAACAAAGCGATCGCGATCAAGTGCTGGTGGAGTCAGGGCAACTTCCATACCAGGTTGTAGTAAAAAAGGAAGGCCGTGTAGTGGAACTACGACGACCTCACCTTTAATCCCGTGAGCTTTAAGAACACGGGCAATATTTTTATATGAAGTGCTCAAGGACCAATCCTTAGTCTAATACCTCAACCTCAACGGAGGTCTCGAGACGTGCAGCAAGTGCACGAGCCAAGGTACGAATAGACTTAATAGTACGGCCGTGACGACCGATGACCTTAGCGATATCATCACTAGCAACAGAAACCTCAATACGAGATGCATCGTTGCTATCGATAACATCAAGCGTTACCTCGTCCGGATCATCGACAAGCTGTACAACAAGATACTCTACAAGGTCAGCGATCTGATCGGAGACCTCAATATCAATGTCGTCCTCGAACTCTACCGTCTGCTCATCGGACACAGGAATGCCTTACTCCTCGGAGCCCTCTGCCTCAGCAGCAGCCTCAGCAGCAGCCTTTGCAGCAGCAGCATCCTTAGCAATCTGCTTCTTAGACTTCTTAACTACGGTGTCGGTCTTCTCGCCAGCCTCTGCAGCACGAACGAGTGCAGCAACAGCGTCGGTAACCTGAGCACCCTTAGCCTGCCAATCAGCAATCTTCTCGAGGTCGAGATCAATTACCTTTGGGGTAGCTACTGGATTGTAACGGCCAACTTCCTCGATGAGGCGGCCGTCACGTGGGGAACGGCTATCTGCTACAACTACGCGATAATATGGGCGCTTCTTAGAACCGTGACGAGCAAGGCGAATCTTGACTGCCAATGGAAACTCCTCCAACCAAGCAGAGTGTTCTTATTACACTTCTGCAATTACAAACATACAGTTACTTATGATACGTCAACGATAGGAGCAGGTGAAGTAAAAATTTACTTCTTCGAAAAATAATCGTCAACAGTTGAATAATATAGCATTAATAACTACTTTTGTGCAGTATATATGCACTAAGTCACGACCTGCGCAGAAACTACACTCTTCGCAAGCCGTACGTTAAAATTATTCAAGGTAAAGTAACCTAAACTAGTTTAATTTTCTTTAGCTAAATGTCAAACAGTTTTTGTTATATTTTCACAGATAACTAATAGGAAACGGGCACTATATGGCTTCTTCTACATCGCCACATACGACACCTACCAATGATGCCTTTAATGCCCTTCTCGGCACGTGGACAGGACCTGCTATTGGACTGCTTGATCTCGACTGCTTCTTTGCAAGTGTAGAGGCTCTTGACCACCCTCAATGGCGTGGCAAGCCCATCATTGTCGGAGGACCTTCCTCTCAGCGTGGCGTGGTGTCTACTGCAAACTACGAAGCGCGCAAATTTGGCGTTCATTCAGCTATGCCGTCTGTCCAAGCAGAGCAGCTTTGTCCCGGTGCCATCTGGGTAAGCCCTCACATGAAGCGCTATCAGGAGCTTTCAGCGCAGGTAATGGACATCATTTCTCAAGAAACGCCCTATGTCGATCAAGTCTCTATTGATGAGGCGTTTTTTGACATTACGCCAGGAAGATACTCTAAAGAACACCCCATTCAAATTATCGAGCGCATATCAACCAATGTCCAAGCGCTCGGAATCACCTGTTCGATTGGACTCGGATGTAATAAAACTATCGCAAAAATTGCGTCAGAGGCCGAGAAGCCCTGTGGGCTTACCGTTGTTCCACCGGGAACAGAAGAGCAATTTCTCGCACCACTTCCCGTTAATGCCATCAGTGGTATTGGAGCTAAAGCCAC
>SAMEA104404100__coassemble_4596_pt1 | contig 8050 bp, 5 predicted proteins | sample SAMEA104404100__metabat2_low_PE_008 | metagenome-assembled genome bin SAMEA104404100 (sample SAMEA104404100) | Balaenoptera acutorostrata
AGCCTCCTCGCTTCTTTTAAAATTGCATTGTCCAGCCTAAGCCAATAGTTCTCGTCTACAACCCAATAATAGGATTTAAATTGTAGATGCTTAGCAATGACATTCTTTTTAATTCAAAATCATATTCGCAGTTTACTTTTAGTAACAAACAGCTCTTCATCACCTTCAGCCTTATAACGTCGAATTTAAATCTCAATATTTAATTTTGTAATCCCATTTTTCTTAGACAATACATCGAAACTCATATTGTTCTCACTATGTTCAAGAACTACTTTTTAAGCTCATACGTACCTCTTGTCATAAAAAATGACCCCCTACTCATTGGACTCGGTCCAACTTTCAGGGGTCAAACTAATACAAGATGCCAGCATCAATTTACTCATTTGAAAGAACATCATCAAGTGTAATAGCAACATCATGCTTCGTTGGAACCCACTCAACCTTCTTAAACAATGCAGCTACGGTAATAGGTACGTAGGTAAACATGAACAAAGGGAAGGTGAATAGATTAGTAAACCAACGGTACTTATCCTTACAGTGAATATGCTTACGCTCAGTAACTGTTGTCAAAATACCCAAGATAAAGAAGACAACATACATTGACAAGAAGGTCATAATAAGCGAGCCAAAGCACATGGTAAGCTCTGCCTTAGTTGCTAAGAAACCCTGCGAGATACTACCAACAAACAAGAAGGTAAGATTAATTACACAGGAAAGCAAAGACAGCAGCATACCCGGAGCAATAGTCATAAGCAAGTCATAGGCTGCAAAACGGTGGTACTTAAAAATGGACTTAATAAGGTCTGAACCATAGGTAAAGAATACCTGATAGAAGCCCTTAGTCCAGCGCATACGCTGATGCCAGGAAGCACTAAAGGTCAAAGGCTGCTCATCATAAAACTCTGCAGGAGCATAACCAATACGAATGCCATGTACAGCACAGAACGTAGAGAATTGAATATCCTCAGTAAGCGTATGGAAATGCCAGCCTTGCATAGCCTTAACAAGCTTAGTTGCGACCATAAAACCAGAACCAGATACAGCGCAAGAAGTACCGCAGATCATACGAGCATTGTTAAGATAACGTGCCTCACGCAAGAACCACGTTGCATATGCTGCAGAAATCCAAGAAGAATCAAAGTTCTTAGAGTTACGATAGCTCGTACATGCCAAGAAACCCTGATCAAACGCCTTGTTCATCTCGGTAACGTAACCAGGAGAGAGCAAGTTATCTGCGTCGAAAATGAAAAAAGCCTCATGCTCGTCTGGATACTCTTTAAGGATGCGCTTAAAGCCATAATCCATAACCCAAGACTTACCCTTTTTAGCAAGATCGTTGCGCTCATAAACAATAGCGCCAGCCTCACGAGCACGTGCAGCAGTCTCATCGGTACAGCAGTCCGCAACAACAAAGACATCAATAAGCTCTGATGGATAGTCTTGATTCTTAATAGACTTTACTAAGTTAGCAATAACAACTTCCTCATTATGAGCTGCAATAAAGAAGCCATATTTGTGCTGTTTGCTTGCCTCTGGAAGAACTACTTCGCCCTTGAAGAGACCAACAAAAACAAAGAATACCTGATACAAAAAGCATACGGTAAAGATCACAAAGAGTGACATGTTGAACACAACAATAGGTGTAATGGTCACAACATTCTCCTTGGTTCATTCTAACTAACAATAATGTGTATACACACGCTATCTATTTTAGCCTAGAAAGCAGCACTTTACACATATGCACATCAACTACAGACCTTGCTCAGTGCTGTAGAGACCAACAAGGCTTTCCAAAACATCTACCATGGCCTCAAGCTCAGGTACGGGAACAAATTCTTTCACACCATGAGCGTTGTAGTAACAAGCAGACAAATTAGGGCAAGGCAAACCACGATAAGAAAGCTGTGCTCCGTCAGTACCACCACGCATAGGGATAATCTTCATATCGATACCCTGTGCCACATATGCACGACGCGCATTATCTACCAAGTGCTTATGGTCTTTGACAACCTCGGCCATATTAAGATACTGATCGTGCATCTCATAGGTAATAACCTCAGAACCATACTGAGCATTTACGTATGCAATAGCATCAACAATCAACTGCTTACGATGAGCAAACTGCGCAGCATCATGGTCTCGAATAATATAGGCGGTCGTAGCCTCTTCGCAGCCACCTTCCATGCGCTCTAAATAATAGAATCCCTCATAGTCTTGAGTGAATTCGGGACGATCTTGGGCAGGCAATAAAGCATTGACCTTCATAAGGCTTTCTGCAGCGTTGATCATCAATCCTTTAGCAGTGCCAGTATGTACCGAGAAGCCCTTTGCATGCAGCGTAATTTCTGCAGCATTGAAGCACTCGTAACAAAACTCACCAATCGGACCACCATCGACGGTATAGCCCCAGGTAGCACCCCATGCATCTAAATCGAGCAAAGAAGCACCATGGCCAATTTCCTCATCAGGAACAAAGGCAATGGCCAGGCGAGGATGAGCGATTGTTGGATCATCTTTTAGACGCTTAAGCAATGACATAATGGCTGCAACACCAGCCTTATCGTCACCACCCAACAATGAAGTACCGTCGGTACAAACAATATCCCAACCAACCATGTGATCTAAAGCAGGATTGTCTTCAGGAGTGGTAAAGACAGATACCCCGTCTACCTCACCCATAACAAGATTGCCGCCCTCGTAGTGAACCACACGAGGATGAACAGGTGAACCATTTGCCTGCCAAGCAGTATCTAAATGAGCACACAGTCCCAAGCAAGGCAAGTCTTCACAGCCTTGAGATGCAGGCCATGAGGCACAAACGTAGCAGGTGTCATTAACAACGACATTATCTGCACCAAGCTCTAACAGCTCTTGTTCAAGCACCTGTGCCATATCAAACTGCGCAGGAGTTGAAGGTACGTTTGTAGCAGTCAGAGGATTTGACTGAGAAGGAACAGCACAGTACTTCAAAAACCTATCAAGAACATCACTCATATGAATACACCTTCTACAGACCTAATAATGGAACAATTTGTTCTCCAGCCTCGGTTCTACCCATAGACAAAGGCTGAATCTCTTCAAGCATATCAAGCAAATCATACGGAAGCTCATCGTGAATCAAGATGTGTTCACCCGTTATTGGATGATCAAATTCAACGCGCCACGAATGCAAGAACTGACGCGTCAATCCCCTATCTGCACGATCATTATTGCGACCATAGAGCGGATCGCCAACACAAGGGTGATGAATGTGCTGCATATGAACACGAATCTGATGCGTACGTCCCGTATACAAATGACATTCAAGCAATGAATAGCCATCGTCATGAGGGCCCGCCTCAAAGCGCTCAAGTGTCGTAAAGGTAGTGATTGCCTGACGCGCAAACAAATCGTCAGACACACCCATACGCAAACGGTCCTTCGGAGAACGGGTAATAGGAGCATCAATCATGCCAGTATCTGGTGCAATGTAGCCATGAACGAGCGTAATGTAGCGACGATCCAGCGTGCGAAGACGAATTAGATCTTGCAGAGCACCTTGGGTCTTATCGTCCTTTGCAGCTAACATCAAACCAGAAGTATCGCGATCAAGTCGATGAACGATACCAGGACGATCATCGCCTTGAAGACGACCAACGTGATCTGGGCCACAGTGATAGACAAGTGCATTAGCCAAGGTACCATCATCGTGACCAGGAGCCGGATGACATACTAAGCCCTTCTGCTTGTTTAAAACGAGCAGATAATCGTCTTCAAAGCGAATGTCGAGCGGAATGTTTTGACCAACCAACGTAGGAGCAGCACCCTTGTGGGCGTCAATCTCTGCCTGAATGGAGTCTCCGTCATAGACCATGGTCTTTTTGGATGTAACAACCTCACCATTAACTGCAACCTTGCCTTCCTCAATCATGTGAGCACATGCGCTGCGAGAAGGACAAGCGTCCAAAGAGCCCAGATAAGCATCAAGACGCGCGCCGGCAAAGTCGGTAGATACAATATGTGAGAAGTTTGCATTCATGAAAGAGATCTCCTCTAGAGACAAATACTCCCTAGTCAACTAGTGCTTTTTCTTGTTCTTTTTACCCTGAGCTTTTTGTTGCTTGAGCGGAACAAAATCGTCGTTGTCATGCTGGTGTTTATTGGCTGGGCTCAAAAATGCAAAGCCGATAAATGCCATAAAGACACCGACGCAAATACCAATATCTGCAATATTAAAGACAGGAAAATCAATAAACGTTGTAGCAATAAAGTCGATAACAAAACCGTGAAGGATACGATCAATTGCATTACCAACCGCACCGCCTACAACGAGTGCCAAACCAACAACCTCGGTCTTTGCAACATATGGTGCACGAATGAGGTAAGCGAGCGACGTAGAAATTACCAGGGCAGCAATAACAACAAAACCCCAGGCATATCCCTGTGCAATACCAAATGCAGCACCAAAGTTTTGCACGTAAGTAAAGTCGATAAGCCCCGGAATTACCGTCATGGACTTAAAGCCGTTTGCTACGGCAGCCAATAACATTGATTTGGAAATACGATCAAAACACAATACCGTGATTGCGATAACCGCAAGAACGCCCAAACGCCATCCAACAGTTGGCTCAATTGCAACCGTCTTTTGACGACGAGACTTTTTGTTCTTATCGGCAGAATTATTTACATCTGAAGTATGAGTAACTCCGGCCGTGTTACCACAACCGGAGTTAGCACGCTTCTTGTTAGAAGAAGTAGATGACATACGTCGACCTAGTTCTCAAGTACACTTGCGCAACGTGCGCAAAGGTGTGGGTGCTCAGCGTTTACGCCAAGCTCACGATAGTTCCAGCAACGCTCACAGCGCTCGCCTGCTGCAGGCTTTACGACTACTGCAAGCTCGTCGCCAGAAACGAGCTCAACATCAGAGACGATGCAGAACTCTGCAAGATCGCAGCCATACTCGCCACAAAGCAGCTCGTACATATCTGCAGGAACAGTAACCTCAATTGCTACCTGCTGGGACTTAGAGAAGGTGTCCTCGCCGCGCTCTTCCTCGAGCTTCTTGGTTACCGCAGCACGCATCTCGAGTGCAGCATTGTAAGCTGGCAAGTACTCAGCAGCCTTGTCCATAGAGATAGGAGCCTTGTACCAATCGAGCAATGCAGCATAGGTCTGGTTGTCACGAAGACCTGCTGGAGTGTATGCCATAACCTCGTCGGTGGTGTAAGCCAAGATAGGCTGAAGGTCGCGAAGGAGCATGGAAAGAATCTCTGCCCATACGGTCAAAGCAGACATACGGGAGTGAGACTTAGCAGCGTCACAGTAGACACGATCCTTGGTTGCATCCAGATATACAGAGGAAAGCTCGGTTACAACAAAGTCATAAACCGTACGGTAGACCTGGTTGAAGCGATAACCCTCATAAGATGCAGTAATGGACTCGTGAACCTCAGTCAAACGAGCAAGCATAAGCTTGTCGAGTGGCTCAAGCTCGTCAAATGCAACAGCATCAACGCTAGGATCAAACTGACCCTCAAGCTCACCAAGAAGGAAGCGGAAGGTATTGCGGAGACGACGATAAGCATCTGCAGTACGAGCAAGAATCTGATCGTCAAGTGCTACGTCGTTGGAAGTATCGGTAGAAGCAACCCAAAGGCGAAGAATGTCTGCGCCCATCTTGTCACATACCTTATTAGGATCAATAACATTGCCCAAAGACTTGGACATCTTACGACCCTGACCATCGAGCGTGAAGCCCTGAGAAATAACTGCCTTGTATGGAGCAATGTCATTTGCACCCATGGAGGTCAACAAAGAAGACTGGAACCAGCCACGGTGCTGGTCGGAACCCTCGAGGTAAAGGTCTGCTGGGTAGCGAAGCTCTGGACGGAACTCGCAAACTGCCTTCCAGGAAACGCCAGAATCCCACCATACGTCGAGAATGTCCTTATCGGCCTTAAGGTGGTGACCGCCGCACTTAGGGCATACGCAAGCGTCGCCAAGATAGCTTGCTGGGTCATCGATAAACCAAGCGTCAGAGCCCTTCTCGTTAAAGAGATCAACTACTGCCTGCAAGGTATCATCATTCATTACCTTCTCGCCGCAATCTGCGCAGGTGAAGGAAGGAATTGGAACGCCCCAGTTACGCTGACGAGAAATACACCAGTCTGGGCGACCCTCGATCATAGCGCCAATGCGGTTAGATGCATGAGCTGGGTACCAGGTAACGTTATTGCGTACAGCCTCAAGAGCCTGCTCGCGGAGCTGGGTCTTGTCCATGGAAACGAACCACTGATCGGTTGCACGGAAGATTACAGGCTCCTTGCAGCGCCAGCAGTGTGGGTAGCTGTGGGTAATCTTCTTCTCGGCAATAAGGGTACCGTGCTCACGAAGGTAATTGATTACGTGTGGGTTAGCCTCATCGGTGTCCATACCAGAGAATGGGCCACCAGTGCCAAAGGTGTCACCTACATAGAACTTGCCATCGTCGTCAACAGGCATGCATACGTCCAAGCCAGCCTTGGTGCATACATAGTAGTCGTCAACACCGTGACCAGGAGAGTTGTGAACGATACCAGTACCATCCTCAACACCAACGTAGTCAGCTGCCAAAGATACGCCCAAAACGCCGTCAAAGACAGGCTGCTTGTAGTGAAGGTTGGTGAGCTGCTCGCCCAAGCGGAACCACTGCTCGCCGTCAATCTCTACCAGCGTTGGCTCCCAGTCTGCAATAGCGCAAACGCGATCAACAAGCTCGCGAACCATAATCTCTGCGCGACCATCGTGAAGGACAGCTACATATTCTGCATCTGGCTTCAAAGAAACTGCCTGGTCGGAAGGGATGGTCCAAGGGGTGGTAGTCCAGATTGCAAAGTCTACTGGACCGTCAAAGTTCTCAAGACCTGGAACTGCATCGACGATCTCAAAGCGAACGTAGATGGATGGAGAGGTCTCGTCTGCATATTCAATCTCTGCCTCTGCAAGAGCGGTGTGGCAGTGCTTGCACCAGTGGACAGGCTTGCGGCCACGATAAATCATGCCCTTATCAAACATTGCCTTAAATACCGCAACGTCTGCTGCGTCATGCTGGTGATACAAGGTAAGGTATGGGTTCTCCCAATCTGCGAGAACACCCAAGCGGCGGAAGCCATTGCGCTGAAGGTCAAGATTTTCAACAGCGAACTCGTTGCACATCTCACGAATCTTGGTAACGTCAGTCTCGTTGAACTTCTTGGTACCAAGCTTCTCTTCTACCTTGTGCTCAATAGGCTGGCCATGACAATCCCAACCAGGAACAAATGGAGTCTGGAAGCCCTGCATGGACTTATAGCGATTAATCATGTCCTTAGAGATCTTATTCATAGCGTGACCTGCGTGAATAGGACCATTTGCATATGGAGGACCATCATGAAGAACAAACTGGTCATGACCTTCGTTCTTCTTCATCATGAGACCGTAAACGTCATTCTCCTCCCACATAGCAAGACGCTGAGGCTCTGCCTTAGCAAGGTTGCCACGCATAGGAAAACCGGTCTTTGGCAAGTTAGTTGAGTTTTTATACTCGTTAGCCACGGTTAGCTCCTTCTCGAACTCGAGGGCATCTAAAACAAAAAAGACGCCCGTCCCTACTAGCTGGGACGAAGCGTCTTCATACAGTATGAATTATGAGCACAGCTTATGTGCGCTATGACGATTCGCTATACCACCCAGCTTAGATGCTTAGTGCACCTGTTACTCGGCCGACTTGTAACGACAGTCGATCCGGCGACGTCTACTAAAGCGCAAAGGCTCGTTTGGGTCGCGGCTCTGGGGTGATATTCGCACGGGTAAGCACGGAGGTTTTACAGCCTAGAACCTCTTCTCTTGAGTGCTCGGAAACCGACTACTTGTCCCCTTCACAGCCTGTGATTAGATATGATACAACAAATTGCAAACAATGGGACAAAATTAACACTTTATTTAAAATGTCTGCCAAGCGGATACTTCTCACGAACCTGCGCGAGCTTCTCGTAGTGGCCAACATAATGAGCATCGCTTGCTATATAGGTATATGCTCTCATCTCAAACA
>SAMEA104404100__coassemble_5363_pt1 | contig 7002 bp, 4 predicted proteins | sample SAMEA104404100__metabat2_low_PE_008 | metagenome-assembled genome bin SAMEA104404100 (sample SAMEA104404100) | Balaenoptera acutorostrata
GAAGTGCAGCTCACCTGTGTGGTTTGCGCCGCAATAGCTCGGGTAAAGTTTCTCTAGGCGATTGTTTGTCGCTCGATGAGCTTTCGGCCGATGTTGCACTTGAGCATGCTCTAGATCCTGTTAAGGCGCTTGACTTAGATGTTATCGAGCTTGGCATGGACGCCTTAGAAGATATTCGTTGTGGACGCACTATCTCTAAGCGTAAGTTTAGTGCGGCTGCCGAGCATCTTTTGGAGAAAGATTCGAGCTACATTGATGAGCCAAAGCGCGTTGCACTGCTTATTAACCGCAGGTTATATGCCTTGGCTTACTTTGATGGCTTCTGCTTAAAGATGAAGGAAGTTTTCCCTTCTGGTATTGAAGGCGTTGTAAGTGAGTAAGTTGTTAGATATAGCTTCGCTGCAACGTGATTTTATGTTGGATGCTCCAACTGCGCTGGTTGTGTATTTGTCTGATGACGCTCAGCTTTCGGTTAGATATGTTCCGCAAGATGAGCGTTTGCAGCGTGTTGCAAAGCAACTCGAGGGCAAATCGCTCCAGCGAGCGTGTGTTGCACTTGGTGCGTTTGATGGTGTGCATGTGGGACATCGTCGTTTGCTTGATGCATGCGTCAGGCAGGCAAACGATATGGGTGCTTTAAGTGTTGCATGCACCTTTAACCCTGATCCAGATGTCGTAGTAAGTGCGCATCCTGCGAGCAAGATTACTACCACGCGCGATCGTATTCACCTGCTTGCTTCAAGCGGTGTTGACGTTGTTGTGGTTGTAGAGTTTACGCCAGCTGTGGCAACGCTGTCTCATGAAGAGTTCTTTGAGGGGCTTCTCGGTAGATATTTTGATATTGCAGCGATTCATGTGGGAGAAAACTTTCGCATGGGTTCACGTGGTGTCTGCGATGTTTCGTGCTTGGCAGCTTGGGGCGCACAACGCTCTATTGAAGTTGTGGGACATGCCCTGGCTCGCTACAAGGGTGCGCCTATTTCTTCTTCGCGTATTCGCGGCGAGCTTGAGGTGGGAAACCTTGAGGATGCCCACGCGATGTTGGGCCGTCACTTTTGTATGAGTGGCTGCGTTGAGAGCGGTCGTGGCTATGGTCATGAGGTAGGAATTCCTACGGCAAATGTCGACTTGGACGAGGCGCTAGTAAATTGCAGTGATGGAGTTTATGGCTGTGTCGTTTTAGTTGACGGCTGGGTGTATCCAGCAGCAACAAATGTGGGCGTTCCACCTACCTTTGCCCATGAGTCTCGTTTATCAAAGCTTGAGCCTCACTTACTTGGCTTTGATGAGAACATTTACGGAAAGTATATTTCTGTTGCATTTATTGAGCGTTATCGCGATCCGGTTGTTTTTCGCAACGACGCCCATTTAATTGAAGTTATTGGTGCAGACATTGCCCGTACCGAGCAGCTTTTTGGAGCTTTTGGGGTATGTCTTAGTGCATAAATAGGGGTGAGTACATGATTTCTGATGAGGACCGCGAGCGTGTTCGTGCAGCTACCGACCTTGTTGCATTGATTTCTGAAACCGTTGTACTTAAGCCTCGTGGTAGCGAGTTTTGGGGTTGTTGTCCGTTCCATGGCGAGAAGACCGCCTCGTTCCACGTTATTCCGGCAACTCAGGTTTGGCATTGCTTTGGCTGTGGCCAGGGTGGTGACTGCTTCACCTACATTATGAAGCGCGAGAATTTGAGTTTTCCGGAGTCAATTCAATATCTAGCTGACCGTGCAAACATTGAGATTCATGACACGTATGAGGGTAAGGCAAAAAAGCCTCGTACGCGTCGTAATCGATTGATTGAGTGCTGCGAAGCTTCACAGGAGTTCTTCCAGACTATGCTTATGCGTGGTCGCGATGCACGTCCTCGTGAGTACTTTGCTTCTCGTGGCTTTGGCGTCGATGTTTGTAAACGCTATGGCTTAGGATATGCTCCCGGTCACGGCAGCCTTGTGGCGCATTTACGCTCAAAGGGCTTCTCGGCATCTGAGATGATAGATGCAAATGTCGCCTATATGTCTAAGTCCAACCGGTTGGTTGATCGCTTTTATGAGCGCGTTATGTTTCCTATTTTTGATGAGCAGGGACGCTGTATTGCATTTGGCGGTCGCATTATGGGGTCTGGTCAGCCTAAGTATTTGAATACGGCAGAGACCTCACTGTTCCATAAAAAGAAGAATCTCTATGCGTTTAATTGGGCAAAGGAACATATTGTTGCTCAGGGCGAAGCGATTGTAGTTGAGGGATACACCGACGTTATTGCGCTGCATGAAGCGGGCATTCAAAATGTTGTAGCTACGTTGGGCACCGCGCTTACCTCCAATCATGTAAAGACGCTCACGCGTTTTGCGAACCGCATCATTTATCTGTTCGATGGTGATGAGGCTGGTCAGAAGGCTGCAGAGCGTGCGTTGCAATTTGTAGAGGATGCAGCAGTTGATATTCGCTGTGTCACCTTGCCTGACAATGCCGACCCTATGGAGTACGTAACTGCGCATGGTGCGCAGGCTATGCGTGCGGTATTGGGGGAGTCTCGTCCGCTGATGGACTTTGTTTTTGAGCGTCTTTCTGCACGCTCTGATACGACGACACCGGGTGGTCGAGTTCAAGCAATTAATGATGCGGTTGGTCTGTTGTATACACTGCGCAATTCCATGCTGGTAGATAGCTACTACATGCAGGTTGCAGATCTTCTGAGTGTCGATGTCGAGATGATTCGCAAGGCAGCATCTGTGGTCCATGCACAAATGGCCCAAGATGCAGAGCGCAATCACCGTCGAGAGCAGCAGTATGCAACGCAGATGCAACAACGTGGGTCGCAGTCGGGAAGTGATGCGGCCTACGAGGGAGCTTCGTCTCACGTTTCTGCAGCTTACTCAGGGTCCTTCTCGGCACCTGGCGCCTCGGGTGCTTTAGAGCCTGCGCATGCTGCGTCTTCATCGTCGCTGCCAGATGATATGCCTCCCTACGACGACTTTGTTGTAGAGGATGAGGGCTATGCGGGCTACGACGACTACGTACCTTACGACGAGGTGGAGGCGGCAGTGCCTTCTGCGGCGTCCAACTACAAACAGCAGCAGGCTAGCGTGTTTGCGGCCATGACGGCATCGGAAAAGCAGTCGTTTAGTACTGAGCAAGAGTTGTTGACACTTATGGCAGCATCCCCCGATACGTTCCGTCCTTATGCTGATCGTATTGCCGAGCTTGAGTTTGTTGTACCTGAGCACCAAACTATTGCATTTGCCATTCTTGCAACGCCGGATGGCACAGCAGCTTCAGATGTAATGGTTTCTGTTCGTGCGGCTTGCCCCAATGTGTCGTTGATTGTGAGTATGGGCACTATTGAGGCGACAAGTTCTCATCCTACGGCTACTAATATTGAGTTTTTGCTTAATTCGTTGGAGTTATTCTCGGCACAGCGCGCTATGCAGCGCGCCCAGTCGCGTTTGCGTACATCGATGACGCTAACCGATGAAGAAAGAAAAAACTTGACAATTGAAGTTAAAGACACTGTTTTGCGCGTTCAAAAGTTGCAAAAAAGCCTCGGTGACGTGGCTGATCCGTTCAAAACTTTGTAGGAATAGCTAAGATTATGCATAGTCATGCTCTTTATGGGTATAAATGCAAAAAATTATGCTAAACTTTTGAATGTGTTTCTGTATGAAAGGGGTATACGTGCCAAAGAATAGTAATGCAATGCCAGAGCAGACTCAAGAGTGCATTAATAAGCTTTTAAAACTGGCTTCGCAAAGCGGCACTGTTACCGAAGATGAGATTCAAGTCGTTCTCAAAGATGTTGAAGTCTCAGATGCTCAGCTTAATCAAATTTATACCTTCCTTCGCAGCAAGAATGTAGAGATTGACTCTGCTGCTCCTCACACTCAGGACGACGATCTTGATGACGTTCTTCTTGAGTCTGACGGTGACGAAGATGAAGAAGACGAAGACGTTCGTGCTGCAAAGCATATCGAAGTCGAGATGGCTCCTGCTAAGAAGGCAAAGAAGGGTGCTCGTAAGCGCACTCGTTCTACGCGCAAGACCGTAGATCCATCTACTGTTATGCTCACCGGTGACCCAGTTCGTATGTACCTTAAGGAGATTGGTAAGGTAGACCTTCTTACCGCTTCTGATGAGGTCGATCTTGCAATGAAGATTGAGGCTGGCGAGGAAGCTACCGATAAACTCGAGCAGCATCGTCTTGGTGAGCTTGAGCTTACCCGTCAAGAGGTTCGTCGTCTTACCCGCATTGAGAACGTTGGCTTGGATGCAAAGCAGTCTTTGATTTCTGCAAACCTTCGTCTTGTTGTTTCTATTGCAAAGCGCTATGTTGGCCGCGGCATGTTGTTCTTGGATCTTATTCAGGAAGGCAACTTGGGTCTTATTCGTGCTGTCGAGAAGTTCGACTACACCAAGGGCTTTAAGTTCTCCACCTATGCTACTTGGTGGATTCGCCAGGCAATTACGCGTGCAATTGCAGATCAGGCTCGTACCATTCGTATTCCAGTACACATGGTAGAGACTATCAATAAGCTCGTTCGTGTTCAGCGTCAGCTTTTGCAGGATTTGGGTCGTGAACCAACTCCTGAGGAGATTGGTGCAGAGATGGACATGCCTGCAGATCGTGTTCGTGAGATTCAGAAGATTTCTCAGGAGCCTGTATCCTTGGAGACTCCAATTGGTGAGGAAGAGGATTCTCAGCTTGGCGACTTTATTGAGGACTCTGCAGCAATTGTTCCACCAGATGCTGCATCCTTTACTATGCTTCAGGAGCAGCTTGGTCAGGTATTGGACGGCCTTGCAGATCGTGAGCGTAAAGTTATTGAGCTGCGCTTTGGTCTTGTTGATGGTCACCCTCGCACCTTGGAAGAGGTTGGCAAGGAGTTTGGTGTTACGCGTGAGCGTATTCGTCAGATCGAGTCCAAGACGTTGGCAAAGCTTCGTCATCCTTCTCGCTCGAGCAAGCTTAAGGATTATCTCGAGAACTAAGTTAGACTTATTTAAGGGCTACCCGCTTGGGTGGCCCTTTTTTGTTGGCTTTAAGCAATGTCAAATCCGCGTCATTTTTTTTTCTAAGATTTTAAACATCTTTACTGAGGCATTACAATGAGTGCAATGCTGATTATGATCTGAGATGAGTGGGGAGTGTGTCCAGCCCTTTAAAAATTGCTTTGTGTTCAAGTTCGCAAGGGGAGACTAACCTACTTGCGGATATGTTACGCACGAGTTTAACTGCAAATGAATATGACTGTTTTGTCTCTGGAGTAGAGCTTTTGAGAGTATTTCAAGCAGGAATCTACGATTTGATTCTGCTTGATGATTTCATGGATGGCATCTGCGGAGTGGAGACGGTACGCAAGATTCGTGAGCTTGACCATCACGTACCCCTTGCGCTGTTGTACACCGCGCACCCTTCTCATATTCACAGTCCTTCTCGGTCTGAGGATTTTGATGCACTTTCCTATATTGAAAAGCCTCTGTCGAGAGAAGATCTTGATTGTTTGCTGAGGCAAGCCAGCATTTCTAAAGAGCAGGAGCCTTGCTTGCATCTGATGCAGCAGACCGGCGTCTTAGACATTCCATTTTCTCAGATTTTGTATATTGAGCAGCAAAAACGCCAGCTCTTTATTCATTTAGATCAGGGCAAGATTGAAGTTGTATTTGGTAAGCTCTCCCAGCTCATGTATCAATTTGATCCGTCGACCTTTTTGTATTGCGAACCTAATTACTTAGTTAATCTGTCGTTTGTTAGTAGCTTTGATTATGTGTCAGGTCGTCTTTTTGTGGCAAATGGAAAGTCTATTGAGCTGAACGATACAAATACCGATAAGACCCGGCGTGCGTTGAAAAACTTCTTGTTCAATCGTACGAGGAGTTTGTTGTCATGAAAAAGTCCACGGTTATACATCGCTTCTCACTGGTCTTTCTTACCCTGCTTATTGTTTTGCTTACCGTAGGCACTTTTGGCTTTAAGCGTGAAAGCCCTTCGGTTTCCAATGCGCAGATTATCAACCAGGTACAAATTAAGATTGATGATGGGGATTGGCATGAGGCTGCGCTGCCGTTGCATCTTATCGACCTGCCTGTGCCCAGTACCATCTCTATTCAGTTTGATATTCATCCAACAGCAGGACAGGGGCTGTTTATTCAGTCCAACTATGTTCATGCTCAGGCGTTTTTTGATAATGATGCCGTGTTTGAATTTGGTAAGCAGTCTAACTATCCATCCTTTATGACAACCCCTGGTAAAGAGGTTCACATTATTGAGACCGATGGTTTTGGCGACTCAATTTGTGCGCGCGTTGACTATTACGTGTCTTCTGATAATGAGCTGCTTGTAGATACTCCGCTGCTTGGCACTTCTAAAGAGTTGCTTATGTTGCGTACTCAGCAATTTGGCGCGTCAATGATTTTGGCCATTGGTCAAATTATCACGGGTGTCACCTTGGTACTCATTGGCTGCTCTATTGCTCTGGCTGACAAAAAGGGACAGCTGTTTTTGTGGTTGGGCTTGTTCGTGCTGTTTTCTGGAGTATGGTCCTTTGGCAACAACAATACGGCAATTGCTTTGATTCCTTTACCGGCGTTGCTCTATATAACGTCGTATTTAGCGTTGCTTGTTTTGCCTATTCCGTTCTTTGAGTTTGTAAAGCTTTGCATTAGTTTTGATAAGCCTACCTGCATTTTTACGCTTGAGTCGATCTTTATCGCTATGGGTATTTGCTTTGCAGGCTTGCAATTGTTTGGTCTGTTGCCTCTGCATAATGCGTTGCTTATTTACTTCTTTGTTCTCATTTTGGGCATGATTGCACTCATCTCGTGCGTAGTCTATGAGTATCGTGTCATGAGAAACATTGATGCAAAGTATTTCATTTTGCCTATCTGCATTCTAACCGTCTCGTGCCTATTTGGTTATGTTGGCTATCTGTTCCCCTTGTGTGAGTCAATGCTCTTTCTCCAACAGATTGGCGTGTATGCAGTTATTCTCATTGTTGAGGTGCTCGTGGG
>SAMEA104404100__coassemble_6187_pt1 | contig 6120 bp, 4 predicted proteins | sample SAMEA104404100__metabat2_low_PE_008 | metagenome-assembled genome bin SAMEA104404100 (sample SAMEA104404100) | Balaenoptera acutorostrata
CTCCGCCTCCTTGATCTTCCTGAAGAAGTTCAAGACATGCTCTTTGACAGAAAGCTTACTGCAGGTCACGCTCGAGCAATCTTAGTTGTTCCTTTTGATGATGCACGTATTAAGTTGGCTGAAAAAGTAATTGCTGAAGGTTTGTCTGTAAGAGCGACTGAAAGACTTGCTCCATTGTTTTCAGTCGGAGAACAGGAACCGGTAAAGAGAACTGTTACCCCACAGTCATTTAAGAAAGCTGCTCGTGCTTTGCGTCAAGCGTTTGATACAAATGTAAGAGTTAAATCTGTTAGGGGTAAGAATAAGATTGAGATTGAGTTTAAGGATGAGGAAGATCTTAAGCGCATTCTTGATCTAATGGCTTCCGAAGCTGAGTAGGAGTTAGATATGGATAGCAACACTTTTAAAAAGATTGCATCTGTAACAGTGTTCTCAGGTGCTGCGATTGCAGCAGCATTCTTTGCATACCGAGTTGTAACCGATGAAGATTTGCAAGCTTCGCTTAGGTCACACTTTCATTCTGCAGTTGATTCAACAATCAATAAGACTGCAATGATGAGTGAAGAGGCTGCTGCGAAAACTGCTGAGGTAACAAAGAACCCAGAGATCAATAAAAACTGGGTTGCTAATCAGTGGGAGCAAGTAGGATATTAGTGAAATGCTAATAATGTTACTAAGCTAGTAACATATATATGAATAAGAAAAGGGTACAGGATTTTTCCTGTACCCTTTTCTTGTTAAATGATGGTGCGCTTTGATGGATGCTCAATGGTACGCATTTTTTGCGTGAGCTGACCACATGCGGCATCAATATCGTTGCCACGAGAATTACGAACAGTAGCCTCTACACCGTGCTGAGCAAGGCGATTGATAATCTTGGTTGCCTTAGCTTCAGTTGAAGGTTTGAGAGGACTTCCAGGAGTGTCGTTAAGCTGGATAAGATTTACGTGAGAGAGTGTACCCTCAGCAAAAGAAACGAGTGCGTCAATTTCTGGCTCAGTATCATTCATGCCAGCGATCAATGCAAACTCATAGCTTGGACGACGACCGGTCTTCTCGGTATATGCTTCCATGGTTTCGTGCAAACGCTCAAGCGTATATTTCTTAACACCAGGCATAATCTGATTACGAGTTTCCTGGACAGCTGAGTGAAGCGAAATTGCAAGGGTGAACTGCTCAGGCTCTTCTGCAAACTTTCGAATTGCAGGAAGAATGCCACAAGTAGATACAGTGAGGTGACGAGCACCAATACCTGCTGCGTCCTCAGCATTGAGCCAACGAAGCGCGCAAAGTACGTTGTCGTAATTTGCAAAAGGTTCACCCTGTCCCATAAATACAACGCTCGTTACACGGCTACCAAAGTCCTCGGCAACATGCATAACCTGATCGTAGATCTCGCCAGCAGATAAAGAACGAGTGAAGCCTGCCTGACCAGTAGCACAGAAAACACAGCCCATGCGACAGCCAGCTTGAGTAGAGACGCATACAGAAAGCTTTGAGCCATTTGGCATACCAACGGTCTCTACGCAGATTCCGTCTTCAAATTCCAAAAGATACTTGCGGGAGCCATCTTTGGAAACCTGCTTAACTTTTTCAGTAGGAATGTTGAGCGTGTAGTTATCTTTAAGGCTTTCACGCATTGCAGCAGGAAGGTTGGTCATCTCGTCAAAGTCGTGAACGTGCTTCTCGAACAACCAGCTGATGAGCTGCTTAACGCGAAACTTTGGCTGTCCCATTTCTAGTACAGCCTTAGTAAGCTCATCGCGCGTCAGCGCTTTGATTTCTCGCTTACGTTTAATTGCTTCCATTTATTCCCTCCAAGTAATAATGGCTAAAAATTGCGGTATCCTGTTTATATTTAGGTATACTTTACCTTAGCTTGTTGAATTCTGTCTTTAGGACAAAGTTTAACTTAATTTATGTATAACCAGACCGAGAGGTGTTTGTATATGTCGAACTTTCAGCCAGAATTACTCAAGGTAGCTGTATTGGCTGGCGGTATTTCATCAGAGCGTGAGATTTCCCGTAACTCTGGTGCAGCTGTAGCTCGTGCTCTTGGTGAAGCTGGATTTAATCACGTTGACTTAATGGACCCTGCAGAGCCTGATACCTTTAAGAAGTTGCTTGAGGGTAATTACGATGTTTGTTTCCCTGCACTTCATGGTGAGGGCGGCGAAGACGGTTGCATTCAGGGTATGCTCGAGTGGCTTAAGATTCCATATGCGGGTTCTAATGTTACCGCCTCAGCTTGTGCTGCCGATAAGGACATCTCTAAGCTTTTGTATGCTCGCGCAGGAATTCCTTTGGCTCCAGGTGTCATGCTTGAGGCTGGTCAGGATTATGACATTGACGAAATTCTGTCAGTAGTTGGTCAGAATAGTTTTGTAAAGCCTGCTGTAAATGGTTCGAGCTACGGTGTTACCCCGGTAAATGACCCTGCAAAGCTTCCAGAGGCTATTGAAGAGGCATTTAAGTATGACGACAAGGTATTAGTCGAAAAATGCATTAAGGGCGTTGAGATTACAGTTGGTGTTATTGGTAACGAGAATCCAGAAGCCCTTCCAATTATCGAGATTGTTCCAGGTGACGGCGCAGAATTTTATGATCTTGAGGTAAAGTACGACGACCCAGAGAAGCATCACGTCTGTCCTGCTCGTTTGTCCGAGAAGGACTATGCTCGTGCGCAGGAGCTTGCCTGTGCTGCTCACTGCGCGCTTGGTTGTTCGGGCATGTCTCGTTCTGACTTTATTGTCTCTGAGAATGAGGGTCCGGTAATTTTGGAGACCAATACCATTCCAGGTATGACTGAGACCTCCTTATTCCCAGATGCTGGTCGTCATGCAGGCATGACGTTCCCACAGGAGTGCGCTCGCTTGATTGAGCTTGCTCTTGAGCGTGCTTAGTTTTTGAGAGAAGTAGTTATGACTTCCCCTAAATTTATTTCATTTGCTGACGCGGTGCTCCCAGGAACACCGCGTTCAGTGTTAGAACAGTATCAAACACTTGCTGATCGTGCCTTAACACAAGAGTTCGGTCTTATTGAAGATGACGTTATTGTTTTAGATACCGAGACGACGGGTCTCGACTTTAAGAACAGTGAAGTTATCGAAATTGCTGCAGCTCGACTTCGTGGTCGCGAGATCGTTGATACATTCCAGACGTTTTGTAAGCCAAAGTGCGGCATCATTCCAGAGAACATCACACAGCTTACTTCAATTACGAGCGGTGACGTTGTAGATGCACCAAGTGCAGTTGAGGCTGTTCGTGAGCTGCGTGACTTTGTCGATGGAAGCCCAATCATCGCTCATAACGCAACCTTTGATCGTCATTTTATCGAGAAGGTTCGTGGTGGCGTTTTTGTCTCTCCAACATGGATTGATTCGCTCGCGCTTTCACGCATTGCACTTCCGCGTCTTAAGTCGCACAAGCTTGAAGACATGGCAAATCTATTTGGTTGTCCTTCTGTCTCTCATCGTGCAATGGCAGATGTTGAAGCGCTTTGTGGTGTTTGGAGAATCTTATTGGTAGGTTTGTCCGACTTACCATCTCCCCTTATTTCTCTGTTAGCACAGATGCATCCAGATAATGAGTGGTCTTATCGGCAGATATTTACTCAATTGAGTTTGGCACATCCAGATGCTGGGCGCTTTCATCTTGATGCTCATCGAAATCGTATGATTGCTCAAGAAAATCTCCCACATCATATGGATGCTGATGAATTATTGCGTCTTGAGATGCCAACACGTGAGCAAATTGATACAGAGTTTTCTTCTCAGGGCCTCATGGGTTCAATGTATGAGAACTATGAACGCCGAGAAGCTCAGGTTGCTATGGCACAAGAGGTTCGCGATGCGTTGGCAACAAGTACTCATCGCATCATTGAGGCGGGCACCGGTGTTGGTAAGTCGATGGCATATCTGTTGCCGTTTGCGTATGCTGCAAAAATGAACAACATCACCTTAGGTGTTGCAACTAAAACTAATTCTCTTACCGATCAGCTTATGTATTCAGACTTGCCTAAAATTGCGCAGGCAATTCCAGGTGGTTTGAGCTACACAGCGTTGAAGGGATATACGCACTATCCATGCTTGCGTAAGCTTGAGCATATGGCTCGTAGTAACCGCGTATTCGATCCTCGACAAGGGGAAGATACTCTTACAGCAATTGCGGTCATGTACGCATATGCAACGCAGTCGGTAGACGGAGATCTTGACTCGCTGGGAATTCGTTGGAAGTCTGTTGGTCGCGAGAATTTTACCTGCTCTTCTAAGGAATGTACGAAAGCACAATGTCCATTCTTTAATGGTCAGGCTTGCTTCGTTCACGGAGCTCGTCGTCGTGCAGATTCCGCAGACATTGTTGTTACTAATCATTCACTTTTGTTTGCAGATGTTGCGGTTGATAATGCTATTTTGCCTCCAATTCGAAACTGGGTAGTAGACGAGGCTCATTCTGCCGAAAATGAGGCACGCCGTCAGTGGGCTATTAAGCTTGACGGTGGCGAGATGCAAGTTTTGTTTGAGGCGCTTGGTGGTGCTCGATCTGGTGCTTTGGGTCGCCTGTCAGTCGAATGTGCTCGCAGTGATGCTGCAGCTCTTCATTTAGGACTTATAGGAAAAGCCGCTTCAGCAGCTCCTGAGGCCAGCATTGCATTGTCGACGGTCTTCTCGGCAATTAGAGAATGCATTGCCGCACAGCCTAATAATCCTCACTATTCAAATGTTGTTGTATGGGTTGATCAAAATCTCCGCGCATCAGAATCGTTTGCTCCCGTGGCGCAGGCATTGTTGTTGGCACTTGATCGCACAGAAACGCTCGCGTCGCGCTTGAGTGACATTGCAGCAGCACTTACACCTCAAGAGCCCGAGAAGGTCATTGAGCTTAATGAGATTTATGGTCGTGTATTACAGCTGCAAAAGAACTTAAAGATTTTGTCTGACGGTAGCGATACATCTCACGTTTTTGCGATTTCGGCCAATATGCGCGAAGATGCCGGTGGCGAGGCTATGACAGCCGAGCTCTATGACATTGGTTGTGCTTTTGCCGATAAGTGGCTACCCAATATGCATAGTGTAATTTTCACATCGGCGACAATGAGTGTATCTGATTCGTTTGATCATATGAAAAAGTCTGTTGGCTTGGATTTAATTGATCCTTCTGCAACTAAAACTGCCCAGATGACTTCGGACTATGATTACGATTCGCATATGAGTATTTTGGTGCCAACTAATCTTGCAGCGCCAACTTCTCCAGCTTATCTATCGCAACTTGAAGAGTTGTTGTATCAGGTTCATGTTGCAATGGATGGATCTACCCTTACGCTCTTTACCAATCGCCGCGAGATGGAAGAGATGTATCGTAGGCTTCGTCCACGGTTGCTCGAGAAAAACTTGTCTTTGAGTTGTCAGCAAACAGGTGTTGCTCCTAAGCGCTTGCGCGATGATTTTATTAAAGACGAGAAGCGCTCGTTGTTTGCATTGAAAGCATTTTGGGAAGGTTTTGATGCTCCGGGCAATACATTGCGCTGCGTAGTAATTCCAAAGCTTCCTTTTGGTAATCCTAATGAGCCACTTGCTCGAGAGCGCGATGTGCGTGATAAGGCGGCATGGGCACATTATTCTTTGCCCGATGCGGTTATTTCTTTAAAACAAGCTGCTGGTCGATTAATTCGTACATCCACTGATACGGGTGTTTTGGTTTTAGCAGACAATCGTTTGGTTTCTAAGGGATATGGAAAGAAATTCCTTAACTCCATGCCAACTCAGCATACTGAGATTTCGGTAGATCATATAGGTATGTATCTTGAGGCTTGGCGTAAAAATCACGAATAACGTAAGAGGGGTAGACAATGTATTGTTGTCTACCCCTCTTTTATTGCTCGCTTTGGTATAGAGCATATTGTTGCTGGAAATCTAGAGCCTGTTGTTTGATTGAGCGAGCCCAGGATGCATATCCTCGTTTAAGCTCATCACAACCTTCGAATATCAGATTATTCTCATGCTCATACTGCGCGAGATATGAGAAGAACCAAAGTTTATTAGTTGGATCATCCTGAATCGCAAGGCGAATACGATAAGGATTATTGATTGAAGACGAACTCAAGTGAACACGCTTTGCAAA
>SAMEA104404100__coassemble_6751_pt1 | contig 5690 bp, 4 predicted proteins | sample SAMEA104404100__metabat2_low_PE_008 | metagenome-assembled genome bin SAMEA104404100 (sample SAMEA104404100) | Balaenoptera acutorostrata
CCGCCATCAACGGTGAAGGCGTACTTGCAGTTGAACTCTTCGATGTCGAGAAGCTCGGCACCGTGGCCAATCTCCTCATCTGGTGCAAAGCAGATGCCCAAGGTTGGGTGTGCAATCTGTGGGTGCTCGTTGAGGTAGACAATCATGGACATGATCTCTGCAACGCCAGCCTTGTCGTCGCCACCAAGCAAGGTAGTACCATCGGTGACTACGAGTTCTTGACCAACAAGATCATGTAAGGCAGGGAGCTTCTCGGCAGACATAGAAACAGGCTTGCCATCTACAACGCCTGCTACAAGATCGCCGCCTTCGTAGGTAATAACGCGAGGGCAAACGTTGTCAGCTGGAGCATCCTGAGTCGTATCAATGTGTGCAATAAGGCCCAAGGCTGGAGCATCTTCGTGACCAGGAGTTGCTGGAACGTGAGCTACAACGTAGGCGTTGTCAGTAACGTGGGCATCTGCAGCACCGAGCTCAAGGAGTTCTTGTGCAAGCATGTTTGCCAAATCAAACTGACAAGGGGTTGATGGGGTAACATCACAGTTGTCTTCGTTAGACTGGGTGCTTACCTGAACGTAGCGCATGAAGCGGGTCAATACATCAGACACGTTTTTTCTCCAATCGTTGTAATTGTGTACACCATTGTATGTACCACGTGGTAGGGTAAATCCAATGGGAAAATCTATGAAAGGTATCGAGCGTATGGATACGTTTAATACTTCCGACATTATTAATAAGTATGACACGACCAACTACAATTTTGAGCTTGGTGCAGAATTTTTAACGCGTTTGAACCATACGTCCCAAACGCTTGTTGCACAAGGTCCTACGGGCACCCTGCTTATGGCAGAGACATCGGGTGAGAATATTCCGGCTGCGTTTTGGAATATGGCAGAGCCTTCGACTATTGAATACATCCATCGTCTCTATTGCGCTGCAGGTGCTGAGGTTTTGATCACTAATACCTTCCAGGCAAATAGGCGCAGCTTGGATGAGGATGATATTTTCGCTTCGGTTGACTCTGTGTGCGACTACGCTGTTCGCAGCGCTCTGTTGCCTGAAGCAAGCTATATATTGGGATCGGTGGGTCCGGTTGCCAACCTCGAGGTTGGCTATCGCGATGATAGCGAGGAGTATGCGTTGGCGCATGCGCTGTATTGCGAACAGATTCACGCGCTGCTCAACGCTGGTGCTCATGGCATTTTGCTTGAGACCTTCTCGTCAATCAATCAACTTGCACCTGCTTTGCGTGCAGCCAACGACATGGCTGCAGGTATGCCTGTCCTGGTAAGCTTTGCTATCAATGAGGAAGGCAATTTGTTAGACGATGTTATGAATATCGAAGGTGCAATCATTTGGGCCGAGAAGCACGGTGCTCACTCGGTAGGAATTAATTGCTGCTCTGTTGAGACGGCCGAGGCTGTGGTGCCACGCATGCTGGCTGCAGCGCGTACTCCGGTGACCGTTCGCCCAAGTGCTGGTGTGCCTGAGCGTACGGGTGATGGTAATCTGGAATGGGCTAACATTGATGAGGAGATGAGCCGCTTGGCACCTCTTTGGCGTGACGCAGGTGTCTCGATGATTGGTTCTTGTTGTGGTACAAATCAGGCTACCACGTGCTCTATTGTTGATGCTTTGCAGTAAGGGATAGCCGCAGGCAACAGCAGATGCACTTATAAATTGAATAAACGCTGCATATGGGGAAAGGGGAAGATATGACAGACGTTGTACAAAGTGAACACGAGGATGTTTTTGTTCGCATGGGAACTGAGCACACGACCAAGCTTTTGCTGGAGTATTCTCTCCCTGCGCTTGCAGGTTTGATGGTGCAGGTTCTCTATAGTGTTGTAGATGCAATCTTTATTGGCAACGGTGTAGGCCAGATTGGCCTGGCAGTTACCACCGTTGCATTTCCTATGCTTACGCTTATGACGGCGCTTTCCATGCTGGTTGGTACAGGTGGCAACGCTTTGGCAGCTATCCGTTTGGGTGAGAATAACAAGCAAGAAGCTGAGGTTATTCTCGGCCACTGCTTTACGATGCTGCTGGTTACCTCTGCTGTTGTGTTTGGTATCTCCGTGTTGGCCATGGAGCCTATTTTGAGGATTTCGGGCGCAATTGATGAGGTTGTACCGCTCGCTTCTTCGTTTTTGACTATTTTGACCGGTGGCTTTATTTTTCAGGCTGCTGGCTTTGGTATGAACAACTTTATTCGTACCACAGGTGCTCCTATGCGCGCCTTTTTAACCATGGTCGTAGGCGCTGTTTGTAATATTGTGCTCGACTACTTATTTGTTATTCGTTTTGGCTGGGGTATCGACGGTGCTGCATGGGCTACGGTCATTGCATGGGCAGTATCTGCGGCTACCGTTTTGATGTACTTTGTTTCTGCAAAGGCTCCTTTGCGTTTGCGTGCTTGCAATTTGCGCTTAGGCTTCCATTTGGACATGCGCATTTTGGCTCTTGGTATGCCTGCTGCTATTTTGCAGCTGGGCACCATGGTTGTTGTTCTGTTTGAGAATCATCTGCTTACGTTTTATGGTGCAAGTGATCCATTATTTGGTGTCGATGGTGCTTTGGCTGTAATGTCAGTTTTGGGTCGTGTGGGTGGCTTTGTTATTTTGCCTGCAACGGCATTCGCATTGGGTTCTCAGCCAATTATTGGCTTTTGCTATGGCGCACGCATGTATGACCGTATGCACTCTACGCTCAAGCAGGCAATTGCTATGGGCATTGCGGTAACCACGCCTCTGTGGGCAGTTACCCTTCTATTCCCCGATGCAATCTCGATGCTCTTTGGCCTCGATCAAGCCTATTGGGACAGCACCGCGCGCTTTATGATCTACTACTTGGCGTTGTGCCCAATCATCCCAATTCAAATTATTGGCTCTAACTACTTTGAAGCAACCGGACAAGCTACGAAAGCTTCGCTGCTTACCCTGACGCGTCAGTTCATCTTCTTGATTCCGCTGCTGCTATGGTGTCCAGCACACTTACCTTCGCTGTTCCCTATAAGCTCGCTTGAATCAATTTTCTTATCGGCAACGATCTCTGACGTCACCTCTTGCCTTGTTGTATTAGCGGCGCTTGTTCCAGAGATTCACCGCCTTAAGGCAAGGCAGGCGGGCGAAGGCTGCGAGCATGAGGATTTGCATCCCGAGGCATGTGTGTAGCGCAATTTGGTACACTACCAATCAATGACACTGTGTAACTCACAGGTTCTATCGAAAGGTTATTTACTATGAAGGCAATTATTCCAGCTGCCGGTTTGGGCACGCGCTTTCTCCCAGCAACTAAGTGCACTCCAAAAGAGATGCTTCCTGTTTTAGACAAGCCTGTCATTCAGTACGTTGTCGAGGAGGCTTTGGCACCAGAGTCTGTTGACGAGGTTGTAATCGTAAACAGCCACGACAAGCCACAGATCGAGGCTTACTTCTCCCGCGATGAGGCATTCGAAGAGATGTTGCGCGGCCGTGGCAAGGCTAAGTATGCTGACGCCGTAGCTGAGGCTGCTGCATTGCCTGTTTCTTATGTCTATCAAGAGGAGGCATTGGGCTTAGGCCATGCAGTACGTTGCGCTGCCGAGAAGTGCGGTGAAGAGCCTTTCTTGGTATTGCTTGGCGACTACGTTGTTCCTGACAAGCAGATTTGCCTTGATATGATTGAGGTTTCTCGTGCTCACAACAATGCATCTGTTATTGCAGTAGCTCCTGTTTCTCCAGACGAGGTTGATCGCTATGGCATTATTGCTGGCGACCACATTGGTTCTCTTTCTGGCGAGCCAGTAGACGCAGAGCAGCCAGGTGCTGTTTGGAACGTTACTGGTATGGTAGAGAAGCCATCTGCAGATGAGGCTCCAAGCCACTTGTTTATCGTTGGCCGTTATCTGCTCTCTCCTCGCGTTATGGAGCTTTTGAGCGACCAGACTCCAGGCGCTGGCAACGAGATCCAGCTTACCGACGCTATGGAGCGCGCTTTGGCAGACGAGGAAATGTACGCTGTAGTTATCGATCCTGCTCAGGGTTTTGATACGGGCACTCCAGCTGGTTGGATTGCAACCAATGCTAAGCTTGCTGCACGTGATGTGCGTTTCTCGTCAGCTTTCGAAGAGGCAATGGCTAATTAATTGAATTTGGGTACACAGTAATTACTGTTACTTGTTTATGTAGGCAGGCACCGCGCAAGTGGTGCCTGTTTTTGTGGAGGAATTAGTTAAGGTATGGGGAATCTCATTCGATTCGGTACTGATGGATGGCGAGCGTGCGTTGGTTCTGAATTTAATGAAACTAACGTGGCCCGCGTTGCCGAGGCGTTGGGTAGGATTTGGGAAGGCCGCAATCCAGGGTCAGTAGTATACGTAGGCTTTGACTCCGAGGGTCCTGCTCAGGAGTTTGCGCAATATGCTGCCGGCTCTTTGGCAGCATATAACTTGCGCATTAAGTTATTCGAGCTTCCTGCACCAACACCCGCGCTTGGCTGGACAATCAATCAAGATGAACAATGCTGTGGCGGCATTATGATTACGGCCTCTTCACGACGACGAGAAACCCTGTGTTTGAAGGTTCGTCTGTCTGACGGTGCAATCTCAAACGAGGATTTCACAAAGGAGCTCGAGATAGAAATCGCCCCTCAGCCTCACGGCTTGCAGGATTCCTATGAGGTTGTACGTGCTGTTCCTGCATACCTAGACAGCTTGTTGCAGATGGTAGATGCAGATGTCATCCGCGCAGCACATCTTCGTGTTGTTCACGATTCTATGTATGGAGCATCTGCACCGTACGTACAGCAGTTGCTTGAGAGCATGGGCGTTGAATGCATCTCGATCCACAATCCTTCTTCTCTTGACCGAGAAGAACTGGAACCTGATCCAGTAGAACCTTGGGTTGATGAGTGCGAGCAGGTTGTCGTAGCGACCAAAGCAAGTGCGGGTTTTGTCAACGATGGCGATGGTGACCGAGTAGGTGCAGTTGATGAGCATGGACGCTTTGTGAGCCCACAAAAGATTGTTGCGTTGCTCATGGGTCATTTGGCTATTAATAAAAACCTTGCAGGACGAGTTGTCCTGTCGAGTTCAAGCTCGATACAAGCAAAGCGCGTAGCGCAAAAGCTTGGGCTTCCTGTACGTATTACTACTATTGGCTTTACACAGATTCATAAAATTGTTCGAGCTGGTGGTGTATTGATAGCAGGTGAGGAGTCTGGAGGCATTTGTATTCCAGCTCACATGACCGAGCGTGATGGTTTGCTCGTTCATCTTCTTCTCTGTGAACTCATGGCAATTTCTGGCAAGACGTTAGGCCAGCTCGTAGAAGAGCTTGACGAGAATACCGGTAAGGTTTGTTATGCGCGTCGTGATGTTGAATCATCTCCTGCACGCATTGAGAGCCTGCGCAATGTATTGCCCGGTTTAAATCCTGCAGATATTAACGGGTTAGAACCTGTAGACGTAAGCCACCGTGATGGCATGTGGCTTGAATTTGCAGATGAGTCTTGGTTGTTAGTGCGTATATCTGGCACAAAAGATATTGTGCGTGTATATGCAGAAGCACCAACGGTGGAGAAGCGCGATGCGCTTCTTAAAGCCGGAATTGATATTGCAAAGGGTAATAACTGAGATATATAGCTATCTACCTGCTACTTCACGAGGCATCCACATTTGTGGGTGCCTCTTTTTTGTACCCTTATAAAGA
>SAMEA104404100__coassemble_6997_pt1 | contig 5536 bp, 3 predicted proteins | sample SAMEA104404100__metabat2_low_PE_008 | metagenome-assembled genome bin SAMEA104404100 (sample SAMEA104404100) | Balaenoptera acutorostrata
CCAGCACAAATCCGGTACAAGCACCACTCAGATCAATCATGACATCCATAAGTGCGCCGCATCTGCCTGGCACAAACAACTGAATCGTCTCATCAATACAAGGAACACTTACCAACAAAAGAATCTGAAGTGCAAGCGCCACATTACGATTCTTCCAGTCTGTCTTAAACGCCAAGCAAGAAAGAATTCCCAACACCGCATACTCACTAAAATGAGCGCACTTGCGAATAAGAAAATTTGTCACCCACGCATAGGGCAAACCAAGACGCATCAAACCGCCCTGAATCCACTCAACGACGCCCAGCGACAACGAGCCACTTCCCTCACCCGGCATCAACGAGTTGCCCCAAATAATTAAAATCCAAGCAACTAAGACAACGCTCCACCCATGTTGTTTTATCCATGACATCAAGGTATGCAAAACGTCTCTCCTCTCACCTCAATAAAAAATGCCGAGAAGAACTCATTCCCTTTATGAAAATGAGCTTCTCGGCATAGACGAAAATCAATTACGTATCCTACGCATTGCGCGAGGAAACAGTCTTGCTCGATTTAGATTCGCCATCAATGATCTCCAACGATGCACGACGAACGTTGACAGAAGAACACTTAGCAAGCTCTTCTTTTACAAGCTCATCTACATGATTGTTAATGGAGATTTGCGACATCTTCTCTCGAGGAATAGCCGCCGTCTGATAAGCGACAGGAACAGCGTAGGTAGGTACTGCAGGAACATACATAACAGGCTGTGCCATCATGACGCCAGACAGCGCAGGCGAGCTTACAAATGCATGCTGTGGCATTGCAGGAACCGCAACGGGTGCAGGTGCTGCATAAGGCGCAGGCTCGATCTCAGTCTCTTCGAGAACCGCCAAGGCCTGTGCCCACATGTCCTCGTTGCCGGAGTAATCGTGGACCTCAACCTCTACGTCTTGCTCTACAGCAGGAAGCTGAGCCAAAGAAGGCTCCTCAGGCATCTCTTGATCGGTCGACTGGTCCTGCTGGTCTTGCTGCTCACGTGCGGCATACATCTCTTCTGCCTCATGAGCGAGCTGAATGAACGCTATCTCATGCAAATCACGCGAAGTGGTAGGATCGCAAGAAATCGATGGGTCATCATCGAGGCCTTCTGCGAAGTTACCCCAATCATCAACGCCATCTGCGGCCTCGGCGCGAGCAATTACTGGAACGCCACGAGCCTCACGCTGCTCAAAGAAGGAGCGATGAGCCACCTGAGCAGGCTCAGGAACATCTTCGACTACAACGTCGTTATGTGCATCCTCTGCAGGCACGTCTTCTTCTACAACCTCTTGCTCTGCTTCATCTTGTACTGCTGCAGCCTGCAAAACCTCATCGGTGCATACGCAGGTCTTATCTGCATCCAAAACATCCTCTGCGTCTTGAACATCTGCAGTAGATAAAGCTGGGAGGTCCTTATCTAATGCGTCGTCTACAACGCTCAGAAGATCAGACTGTGTGTATTCATTTTTAAGAGCAAAGTGAGCAGGTTGAGCCTGAGCTTGCAATGCAAGCTGTTCACGAGCGGTCTCAACCGCCTTAGAACAAGCAAGATGCTGAGCTTGCGCAAATGCCTTTTCTTGTGCACGCATCTCAAAGAAGGAGACAATAGACGTTACTGCAATGCCTGCTGCAGCGCCAGCCAAAAAGGTGGTGCCACCAGCAGCACTAAACTGATCAAAGGCCTGCTGAGCAGAAATTGTTGTAGCAAAAGCCTGACTAGGCACCATCAATGATGCACAGCCCAAACCAGCAACGGTTGCAATATGGCTTGATTTAATATGAGCCATAGATACTCTCCTCCCAAAAGCGTGCGCCATCAAGGACACGCAACGTATCTACGCGCAAGGAATGAGATGAAGTTGGCAAAGGTGGTATGGTATGCGCCAAAATAGCGGGCGCCTTAAATACTTCCCTCGCAACGGATGTTTGTAGTTCGTTTCATCTGCGTTTGTTCCGCCGCGGTAGTAATTGGTATAAAACCAGTTACCGTTTATTATCATGAAAACGAACGTATTTATCAAGGGCTACCAGCACAATGTTACATAAATGAACAAATTGCGAATTAAAAACCACTTGCCGAGAAATACCGCTGCGCAGTTTCATTACACACCCAATGAGGGAACAATACCTACATTCGCTTTAATTGATTGATTTTCTAGGAGAGCCCATGTCTAATATTGCAATTGTTACCGGAGCATCTTCGGGTCTGGGACGTGAGATTTGCCGCCAGATTGACGCAGGAGAATTTGGTCCTATTGACGAAATTTGGGCAATCGCTCGTCGCAGTGAGCGTCTTGACGCACTTGTACGCATTAGCAACATCAAGGTTCGCCCTTTCGCACTCAACCTGTTAGATCCCGTTACTTTTGACATTATTGAAAACTGTCTTGCAGAGACCCCTCATACGCACGTTAAGCTGCTTGTAAACTGTGCAGGCATCATGCGCTTTGGCAAGTTTAGTGCCATTGACCCTCAAGACACGCGCCAGATGTTGAGCCTGTTATGTCTGGCTCCTATTGAGCTTACTTATCGCGCTCTTCCATTCATGCGTCCTGGTTCACGCATCTTAAATGTCTCAAGCGTTGCAGCGTTTATGCCAATGCCAGAGCTTTCAATCTATTCTGCATGCAAGCGCTTTATCCTTGACTGGTCTCAATCGCTGAATGCAGAGCTTGCAAGCGTAGATATTCACACCTGTGCCCTCTGCCCTAAGTACATGCACACCGAGCTTCTTGATAATGTTGGCAGCCGTCGTGCACTAGAAGACACAACCTTCATTGGCTTTGAATCTGTCGAGACCGTTGTAAAGAAAGCAGCAGATGCACTGCGTGCAGGCAAGGCCATTTGCATTCCATCGCCTGAAATGAAGGCCTTCTACGCACTTGCCAAGGTTCTTCCCTACCCTGTTGCTCTTCGCGTAAAAGATACCCTTCGCGATTTTGCTGCAGAATACCCTGCAGCCTTTGAGTGGCTCAATCACTAACAATAAAGCCGTCGCAGACGCGTGTCTACGACGGCTTTTTCATGCCTAAATTATGTTAGTGGAACATGTTGTTCTTCTTGAAGAACACTACCGCAAAGCCCATTAAGATCAACGCGATAAGTGTTGGATGTAGCCAGGTGGCTGGGAAAGGCAAAACGCCTACGTTCATGCCATAGAAACCAAAGATGATATTTGGAATCTCCATTACGATGGTGATTACCGTCAAGGCCTTCATAACAATGTTCAAGTTGTTAGAAATAACGGAACCAAACGTATCCATCATGCTCGTCAAAATGTTTGAGTAAATAGCGCACATCTCTTGTGCCTGGTGAATCTCAATCAAAACGTCTTCAAGCAACTCTTGATCTTCTTCATACAAGCGAATGATACGACCATGCATGATCTTATTCAGCGTAACCTCATCCGACTTCAAAGAAGTTGAGAAGTAAACCAACGACTTCTCCAAAGCGAGCAGCTGTACAATCTCGTCGTTTTTCATGGAGCTGTACAGGCTATTCTCGGTCTTTGTAGACAAGTTATCGATACGACGCAGGTAAATCAAGAATCGCTGAGAAACGCGGAGCAACAACAGCAACAAAAAGCGCGTACGAAGGCGCGTATCCAAGTTACGAACGCGTCCACGAGCCAAATCTTCAATAACATAGTTTGCATTTGCAGAAATGGTTACAACCATGTTCTGCTCCTGCAAAAAGATGACAGACAAAGGCAGCGTGCGGTACTGCAACATATTTGGATCGGTCATATCCTCGACGTCTTCTGCAGAAGGATAGTCGACAATGATGAACGTCTGATCTTCTTCGTCGTCAAAGTCGATATGCGACGTCTCTTCCTCATCCAAAGAAGCTCTAACAAACTCTGGCAAAACGCCAAGATCTTCTTCGAGCCAGGTACGTTCAGAAGAGGTAGGCTCAACAACATTAATCCAGCATCCCGGCTCTGGCTCCTCGATTTGTACGGTTCCGTCAGCGCCAGTCTTGTAGCACTCGATCATGGGTTCCCACCTCGCTTTACTGCTAAGCATGAAGACATGCTATAAACACACTTGAACTTACATGATACCGTACTTTCATTATTAAATGGATGATAGATATGGTAAGCGCACACAGAATACCAAACGAAAAAAATCCTGCCCGAAAAAGTATCGGACAGGATTTTAGCTATTAATTAGAGGCTATCCTCGTGGTCTGCAGCTTTCTTTGCAGAACGGAACAAGAATTCCTCGTTATTATCGGTCTGCTTCAAACCCTTGATGAAGGATGCAGCAGAACGCTCGGTATTGTTCATATTTGCAAGAATACGACGGATACCCCAAACAAATGGACGGAGCTTCTCGTCAACAAGCAAATCTTCGTTACGCGTACCCGATGCAACAGGGTCGATAGCTGGGAAAATACGCCTATCTGCCAGGTCACGATCGAGCTTGAGCTCCATGTTGCCGGTACCCTTGAACTCCTCAAAGATAACCTCATCCATCTTAGAACCCGTATCAATCAACGCAGATGCCAAAATGGTAAGTGAGCCGCCGTTCTCAATGTTTCGAGCAGCACCCAAGAAGCGCTTTGGTGGGTACAGCGATGCAGAATCAACACCACCAGACAAAATACGACCGGATGCAGGTGCAGCCAAGTTGTATGCACGTGCAAGACGCGTGATGGAGTCAAGCACAACTACAACGTCCTCGCCCATCTCAACCAAACGCTTTGCGCGCTCAATAACAAGCTCTGCAATACGCGTGTGGTTCTCAGGTGGCATATCAAAGGTTGATGCAACAACCTCGCCGGCAATCGAACGCTGCATATCGGTAACTTCCTCTGGACGCTCGTCTACGAGCAGGCAGATAAGATGTACCTCAGGGTTGTTAACGGCAATAGACTGGCAAATGTGCTTCAAAACGGTTGTCTTACCAGCCTTTGGAGGCGATACGATAAGACCACGCTGACCCTTGCCAACTGGAGAAACAATATCAATTGCACGGCCCGTAATAGAATCACGACCATGCTCCATTACAAGCTGCTCGTCTGGATAAATTGGCGTTAAGTCCGCAAATTTAGGACGACGACCAAGCTCGGTCACGTCAACACCATTGATGGTCTTAATGCGTCCAATAGCAGGAGAACGATCACCTGGACGAGAAGGACGCAGTGAAGCCTGGATCCAGTCGCCCTGACGCAAATGTACGCCACGGACGATATTAACTGGAACGAACGCATCTTCACGCGAAGCAACATAGCTCTTAGGGCGAATATAACCGTGGCCCTCACGCGTAATCTCGAGCATACCCTCGATCTCGCGGAAGCCTTCGGCACGAGCTGCAGCCTTATACACTGCCTCGACAAGCTCTGCCTTGCGCATACCCTTAACATCAAGTTTGAGCTCTTCTGCCTTTGCACGAAGCTCGACAACCTTCATTGCCTGGCAGTCTTCCTGAGAAAGTGTAGGCTCGGTTAAGATCTTGCGCTTAGGGCGCTCATGACGAGAAGAACGCTCGTCAGAAGACTCAGCTGGCTTCAA
>SAMEA104404100__coassemble_7502_pt1 | contig 5210 bp, 5 predicted proteins | sample SAMEA104404100__metabat2_low_PE_008 | metagenome-assembled genome bin SAMEA104404100 (sample SAMEA104404100) | Balaenoptera acutorostrata
ATGCTGTCGCGCCTCATGAACAAGCGTATGATTTTAACGTTTGATAAAGACGGACACTTAGACTTTGCTTTTAAGGGTATTGATTTGCGCGATACGTGCGCTGCTCTTGCACGTATGTTGGCTGATTATTCCCGAGAAACCCCGCTGAAGTATTTTAAGTTGCAGGTCTTTGGAGCTCGCGAGCTTAAGCTTCTCGAAAAACCACTTCGTAGTAACGAAATTAATGCTCAGTGTTTAGGTATTGGTACTTCTTCGTCGGTTGTATCACTCTATATTGGCCCTGGCACCGTTGGTGTTTATTGCTATCCTGAGTCATTATCTACTGAAGCTGTAAATTGCTTACTTCACGAGTAAAATAGAAGTGTTTTGATACTTTTCTGACATAGTTCAAGCCATTCCTTGAGGAGGAATAATGTCTGCTATCAACATTCTTTTGTTGGGTTCTGGTGGCCGCGAGCACGCTCTTGCCGTAAAGTTGGCAGAGTCTTCTAATTGCTCTAAATTGTTTATCGCTCCAGGTAACGGTGGTACCGCTCAGGTTGGCGAGAATGTTTCTGTAGATATGAATTGCGGCGAGGCAGTTGTTGAGTTCGCTCGTGAGCACAACGTTTCTCTTGTTGTAATTGGCCCTGAGGCTCCTTTGGTATCTGGCGTTGCAGATGCTGTTCGCGCAGCAGACATTGCATGCTTTGGTCCTGGTGAGCAGGCAGCACAAATGGAAGGCTCCAAGCGCTTCTCCAAGGAATTGATGGATCGCGCGGGTATTCCAACTGCTGCTTATGGCAGCTTTACGTGCGAAGAGGATGCTTTGGCATACGTTCGCGAGCAGGGTGCGCCTTTGGTTGTTAAGGCAGATGGCCTTGCAGCTGGTAAGGGTGTAATCGTTGCAACTGAGCTTGATGAAGCGCTTGAGGCAGTTCACGAGTGCTTCTCGGGTACGTTTGGTAGCGCTGGCTCCACTGTTGTTATCGAAGAGATGCTCAAGGGTCCTGAGTGCTCCTTGCTTGCATTTGTAGATGGCAAGACTGTTTGTCCAATGGCTACCGCTCAAGATCACAAGCGTGCTCTTGAGGGCGATATGGGTCCTAACACTGGTGGCATGGGTGTTTACAGCCCTGTTCCTTTTGTTACTCCAGCAGAGCACGAGCAGATGTGTGAGATCCTCAACCGTACTGTCGCACAGCTTGTAGAAGAGGGTATCGATTATCGCGGTTGTCTCTATGGTGGCTTCATGCTTACTAAGGATGGTCCAAAGGTTCTCGAGTACAACGCTCGTTTTGGTGATCCTGAGACTCAGGTATTGCTCCCTCGTCTTGACAGCGATTTGGTCGAAATTATGCTTGCTTGTGCAAATGGCACGCTCGATCAGATTGATGTTGCATGGAAGGACAACTGGGCAGTTTCTGTTGTATTGACCTCTGCCGGCTATCCTGCTTCTTACGAGAAGGGTAAGGTTATCACCGGTATCGATGAGGCTAATGCCTTGGAGAATGTAACTGTTTACCATGCAGGTACTCGCATGGAGGACGGCCAGGTGCTCACCAATGGCGGACGTGTTTTAAACGTTACTGCTTTGGCAGATTCTTTCGAGGCTGCACGCGATTTGGCTTATAAGGCATGTGATCTTATCGACTTTGAAGGCAAGACGCTGCGCCACGATATTGGCCTTCGCGCATTGCGCGGCCGTGATGCTTGGGAAATTTAGAGCGTCACGCTAACTAAAAATGTTTCACGGGTAACACAGGGGTTATGCCTTGTGTTACCCGTCTGGTTATAAGTAGGTTTTAATGCAAGATATTAATAATGCTACCGAGAAGGACTTGGTTGAAGAGTGCACCGATCTTATGTGTGATGAGACGAGCACGTGCGATATGTGTACAACAACCTCAGTCGATGAGTCAGATGCGCTGTCCGAAAAGATCTTCAATGAGCGTTGCGTGTTTGAAGGAAAAATCTTTAACGTAAATCGCTTGGATGTTGAGCTTCCAGATGGCCGTCATGCTGTTCGTGATGTTGTGCGTCATCCAGGTGCTGTCGGTGTTATTGCGCTTACCAACAATGGCAAGATTGTACTGGTTCGTCAATATCGTGCAGCACTTGACCGTATTACGTTGGAAATTCCTGCGGGCAAGCTTGAGCTCGGGGAGGACCCTTTGCTTGCTGCCCATCGCGAGCTTACTGAAGAAACAGGTTTTGTTGCAAAAAACATGGCATTTTTAACTTCAATCGTTTCTTCTGTTGGCTTTTGTGATGAGCGCATCTCACTATATCTTGCTACCGAGTTGAGCTTTGAGGGCGCAGACCCAGATGATGATGAGTTCATTAATGTTGACTTGCTCGAGGTTGGCGAGCTTATCGATGCAGTGCTTGACGGTAAGATTGAGGATGCTAAGACAATCACGGGTGCACTTTTATGCGACGCAATTGCACATCGTCTTGATTCAGAAATACCTAACGAGCAGTAAGGCGTATAGTCGTTCACTCTTTATGCACAAGTATTAGGTATAATCATGCGGTTGAAACTTGAAAAAGTTTATTAAATTGTCAATATGAACAAAGGTTGTTTATGGAATCTAAAAACGACGTTACCGATGCAGAGGTAGACGAGATTTTCTCGGCACTCGATGAACGTGGTGTAGTCGATCCCAATCCTGTTGTCCGCGAGCGTGAACGTTCTAAGCGTGAGCAGCAAGAAGAAATCGATCCTCTTTCTGCAAAGGATCCTTCGGGCTCAAATGTTGGTCAAACGATTGCGCGTGCAGCAGTTACATTTGTACTCGTTGTTTTGATTGCAATTGTTGGAAGCCAGATTGCTTTTGGCATTGCTCGTCGTTTGAATACCGCGAACTTGAGCCAGCGTGTTGATATGGAAAGTGTAGAGCGCGCTCTCGAGGGTGGCGTATCTTGGGGTGATGGTTTCACTCAGTTCCCAGATCAGTATCGCATTAATCGTGCAGATGAAGAGCTTGGCGTTATTGATATTACGGTAATCGATACCGGTGCAGAGAATGAGACCGAGCTTCTTGCAGGCTCTCAGATTCAGGCAACTGCTTTGGCTACCAATGCGCTTCTCAATGAGAACATCGATAAGGTTGTATATCACGTTTGCGTCTATGTAGACGAAAACGGTGAGTATAAGCAAGATCGTGTCTTTGGTTTCTTGCCTCCAACAGGCGAGGTAAAGTCTGTCTTTACCTTCATTTGGACTAAGAATGTGTCTGAGAATCCATTTGCTCTTGACTGGGATTGTCGCATTATTGGTGCTGATAATCAGATTATTGGTAACATCCAAGATCAGATTAATTCTGCATCAACCCCTTTGGCTCCAAAGAATGATGCAAATGAGGATCAGCAGTCTATTGATGGTGGATCAGCCGCAGAGAGTGTTGAGACTCAAGAGTAACAATAAAGATAAGTAAACCACCTACGCAAGTAGGTGGTTTTTTGTTAAAGAGAAGTTGTATGTAAGAGCTCTGCTACACGCCAGAGTTGTGTTTCAAATGAGACGCCGCGCATTTCAAATTCTGGCTGATCACCCGTGATTTTCATTGATTCAATAACGAACATACTGGCAAATTCTACTGATTCAAGCAAAGTTTTTCCCGCCATAACTGCAGCGGTCAAACAAGATGCAAAGAGATCTCCGGTTCCATGAAGCATGTAAGGGAGAAGCTCAGATTCAACTGATGAGCGATTACCATCAGCGCTTGAAATAATATTGGTGATAGAACAGGGCTTCTCGGCAGAGAGAATTCCTTTGAGGCAGACGTGCTGGGCGCCCATAGCATGAAGCTCATGTAAGATTTTATCGATGGTCGAGTCGCTTACCTGCTGACCTTCGTAAGGAATTCCCGTAAGGATGGATGCCTCGGTGAGGTTTGGAGTCAGGATGGTTGAATCTGCAACGAGTGACTTCATGGCCTCGCAAAGTTCAGGCGTGTAAGTAGGGTACATAACACCTGCATCGCCCATCACGGGATCGACCACGCGAAGTGCGTGAGGATACTCGTTCCAAACGCGCTTAATGATATCTACTTGCTCTGCAGATCCCAAAAATCCAGAGTAGACGGCATCAAGATCGACGGGGCAAGATTGCCAAGCGTCTAAGAACTCTGGCAAGAAATTAGTAGTGTCATGCATGGCAAACACAGGATACTTAGTGTGAGAAGAGAACAGTGCGGTTGGCACGGAGCATACATCACAACCTGCTGCCGATAAGACCGGGATGGCTACTCCAAGAGAACATTTTCCGTAGCCGCACAAATCATGAATTGCTGCAACACGCGGAATGTAATTGCCGTGGCGCTGGTAAAGCGTGGTATGAGTATTCATCATATATTTCCTTTCCATCATGTTAACAAGCATAAGATGTACCATAACAAATAGGTCTATGGTGTATCGTTTGTTCTGTTTTTGATACGAGAGATTTTATCAATTCTGGTAAGTCGGTGTATATACATTGTGCCAGAATGGATAAATATACGTATGAGTACATCTATCCTGAGTCTATGGAGGCACGTATGGATAAGAAGCCAGTTGTTGGCATTATTATGGGTTCAAAGTCGGATATGCCAACTATGGAGGCATGCACCGCAGAGCTTGATCGCCTTGGTGTTCCATATGAGTTAGTTATTGCATCTGCTCATCGTACTCCAGACAAGGTTCATGAGTGGGCTGCAACTGCAGCGGATCGTGGCCTTAAGGTAATCATTGCTGCTGCTGGCAAGGCTGCTCACTTGGGCGGTGTTGTTGCTGCATATACTCCACTTCCTGTTATTGGCGTTCCAATGAAGACGTCAGATTTGGGTGGTCTTGATTCATTATTGTCAATGGTTCAGATGCCTTCTGGTGTTCCTGTAGCATGCGTTGCTATTAATGGCTCTAAGAATGCAGCAATCTTTGCTTTGCAGATTCTTGGTGCAAGCATGCCAGAGTATCGCCAGATTATGGTTGATTTGAAAGAAGAAATGGCAAACGCTTAGCAGCCCCTATGTTCGATATGCATACTGATACACGATATCTTTTTCAAAGGATGTAGATTGTTTAATCGTTCTAAAAAACCCAACGATAGACAACCACAGGACACATCTGTATCTAAACATGCTCCAGGTGGGCATTTTGCACATAACAATCAGCAGGCTAGGTCTCAGAGCACATCAACTCAAAACAATTCTATAGGTTCTCATTTTGCAAAGACGGCTGGCGCTCAT
>SAMEA104404100__coassemble_9855_pt1 | contig 4118 bp, 3 predicted proteins | sample SAMEA104404100__metabat2_low_PE_008 | metagenome-assembled genome bin SAMEA104404100 (sample SAMEA104404100) | Balaenoptera acutorostrata
CTTCACCCTCAAGCAACCTATCTTCATCGCGCACAATGCCGGTAGCTTTTAAGATATTCTCGGCAGAATCACCCACAAGAAGATAGCTCTTACGAGCTGCATCCATAGTTGCAATCTGTGCACACAATTCTTCTTCAGTCCACGACATAGAGCTATCTTCCATCCTTGTTATAGTAAAAAATCCGCACTTCCCCGAAAGGAAGTACGGATTAATATCATACGTTTAAACGCGAGCATCCTCAATGATCTTAACAAATGCATCAAGATCCATCATGCCCTTATCGCCCTCAGAGTGTTCACGAACAGAAACCTGCTTGTTCTCAGCTTCCTTATCGCCAACAACGAGCATGTAAGGAACCTTACGTGCCTCTGCGCGAGCAATCTTTGCACGCATTGGCTCAGACTGAGTTGCAACCTCAACGCGGCCACCAGCTGCACGAAGCTGTGCTGCAACCTCGTTTGCATACTCAAGGTGACGATCAGCAATTGGAATAATCTCAACCTGAGTTGGAGCCAACCACAAAGGAAGGTTACCAGCGGTGTGCTCAATCAAGATGCCCAAGAAGCGCTCGATAGAACCGAAGATTGCACGGTGAAGCATCCAAGGACGAGCCTCAGAGTTCTCTGCAGTACGGTAGGTGATATCAAAACGCTCTGGGAGGTTAAAGTCAACCTGAATGGTGGAGCACTGCCAGGTACGACCAAGAGAGTCCTTAACCTTAACGTCAATCTTAGGACCGTAGAAAGCGCCATCCTTAGGATTGATCTCGTAGTCTACGCCACGACGCTCAAGAGCCTGACGAAGGAAGCTCTCTGCCTTCTCCCACATCTCATCGGTACCAATGGACTCGTCTGGACGAGTAGAAATCTCGCAGTGATACTCAAGATCAAAGGTACCCATAATAAGATCGACAACGTCCATGATGGACTCGATCTCGTCGATTACCTGATCCTCACGGCAGAATACGTGAGCATCGTCCTGAGTAAAGCCACGTGCACGGAACAAACCATGTACAGCGCCAGAAAGCTCATGACGGTAAACAGTACCAAACTCAAAGAAACGAATTGGCATCTCACGGTAGGAGTGGATGTCATTCTTATACAAAAGAACGTGGCCAGGGCAGTTCATTGGCTTTACGCCAAACTCAGACAAACGTGGCTCTTCCTCAGTACCCTCATTGATATTGAAGAAGTACATGTTGTCCTTGTAGAAGCCGTAGTGACCAGAAGTCTTCCAAACGTCAGACTTGTAGATGTGAGGGGTGATTACCTCCTCATAGCCACGGCGATAAAGCTCTTTGCGGAGCCACTCCTGCATAAGGCGAATAACACGAGCGCCTGCAGGCAAGTACAAAGGAAGGCCTGGGCCTGCCTCTTCAAACATGGTGTAGATACCCAAGTCACGACCAAGCTTACGGTGATCGCGCTTCTCAGCCTCTTCAATACGGAAGAGATACTGCTCAAGATCCTTCTTTGCAAACCATGCAGTGCCGTAAAGACGGGTAAGCATCTCGTTTTCTGCGTCACCACGCCAGTAAGCACCAGCGGTCTTCATAATCTTGAAGGAAGCAATCTTGCCAGCAGAAGGAATGTGTGGACCTGCGCAAAGGTCGCAGAAGTCGCCAAGGCGATAAATTGAAAGATCGCGGCCCTCTGCAGCATACTCTTCAATAAGCTCAAGCTTGAGTGGCTGTGCAGCAAAGATCTCACGAGCCTGATCGAGCGTTACGCCCTCACGTACAAACTGCTCATCTGCAGCAATAATCTTTGCCATCTCAGCTTCGATGGTCTCAAAGTCATCTGGAGAGATAGCGCGTGGGAGCTTCATATCATAGTAGAAACCATCCTCAATGGAAGGTCCAATGCCAAACTCAACCTCACCAAAGACATGCTGTACAGCAGCAGCCATAACGTGAGCGCAAGAGTGGCGCAAGATATCAAGTGCCTCTGCAGACTTCTTGGTGATAATTTCTACCTCAGCGCCATCTTCAAGCGCACAAGAAAGATCAACGAGTACACCGTTAACCTTACCTGCGAGCGCAGCACGAGCAAGGCCTGCACCAATAGAAGATGCGAGGTCTGCTACGGTAGCGCCAGCTTCAAGCTCGCGAGCAGAACCATCAGGGAGTTTTACAGAAATGTTGGACATGCCAAAATCCTTTCGTGACCGTCGAGGATACAAACCTCGGCTCGGTTACCATTTTTAACAACAACAGCCGCTCCCCCATTTTGCAATGAGGAAGACCGGCTGTACTGTATACCTAAATAATAAAATGCCCTACTGAATGTGAGTGCGGCAATATGGGCAAACCTTCCAGTTTGCATCCAATGGGCGATGGCAAGAAGGGCAGACATTACGAACCTGAGTATTGCAAACAGGGCAAACTACAAAGTCCTTCTCGATAGCGGTGCCACAATTTGGGCAGCTACCATAAGCTGCGAGCTGGTGCTCACGCAAAGCAACGTCGAGCTTCTGCTCTTCGCGATCTGATGCGTACGTATTTGGACGCATAACAACATATGCCAACAAACCAACAAATGGAATGAAGGAAAGAACACACCAAAGTGCGTATGGCTCTGCCTCACGGCGACGAGCGTCAATCATTACGTATGCAACGCAAAGTAAATAAACAACAGCAACAAAGCCAATAAATGCAAAGATAACAACCTTGAGCTGTGGGCTCATAATCTCAGCAAGCATTTCAGACATACAAAAACCTTTCAGTTTCTTGGGTACAAATCAAGGTAAACTTCAACCTATTCTATACCTATATATGCAAAACGTCTTGAGAAACCTCGTTTTACACAACAAGCCGAGAAGTAATTTTATCCTTAAGCCTTCCTAGTCCCAACATTCTTGGAAGAATCTCTCCAAATAGAATAAAAAATAATGTTGGCAAGATAAGATAGACGCAATAAACAATGAGCGTAATGACGATCTCATTAAGTCCGCCGAATATAAAGGCGAACAGAGGAAGCTGTCCCCTAAAGAACATATAGTCGCAGTCAAACATATAGTTCATAACATTTGCTGGTATAGAAAGCATCAATACCGGGATGCATGGAACGAGCACACTCTTGAAATTCTCGATCTTATAGGTGAACAATCCTGCATTCATAATAGTGAGATATACAAATACCATGGCTCCGTGGAAGAAAAACGTATGAAAGCCTGCAAAACTAATGCACGAATATGAAGCTAGACGAATACCAGGGTAGATAAAGTTAACAAAGCCACCAAGTGCTCCTACCGTGCACATATAGCCATATGCCATATCTTTCCAAATACCGCGACCCCAAATAATAAAGGGCAAGCAATACAAAAAGAGACTGCAAGGATACAGTGACAGACTCGTCTGAAAATCAAATGTTGTAGAGGTACCAGCAAGATTGTCATAAGCAATAATTACAATCTCAAAGATTACTGCCACGATCCAAATGCGCGTAAATACTGGTTTGATTTTATGCGGATTACTGGCAAGGCCCGAAGACAACACTGCAATCATCATGAGCAAAGCGGCACTAAACGCAAAGTGCAGTGGCGTAAACAGTGTGCCGGGAATCTGGCTGGCAGGAGGCAAAAAATCTTTATGCGTAAAGAAATTGGCCAATAAGAAATGAAGGTCCGTATCCATCACACCAACCGCCACCTTTCTTATCAAGTGAAAATAAATAACGAACAAGTACCAGAAGCAGTACTGCATAACGACAAAATTCAGATTATGTTGCATACCTGCGGGAATGAAAGAGTAACAGTGCTCTTTATTAAAATAGAGTGACGCACGAAGACTTTACCGTGTCTTGACAAAAGAGCAACTGTACGACCCCTATAGTTATGTTGTTTCCTCATAAGTAGACACAGGAGATTTGGTAAAAATGCTTGTTTTCTACGTTGAAGATGACGTTGATATTCGTAATCTTACGTTGTATGCCCTCAATCAAACAAATATAGAAACACAGGGATTTACTACTGGCACGGAACTTTTTATTGCCTTACAAAAGACCACGCCAGATCTAATTCTGCTCGACGTTATGCTTCCACATATGGATGGCATAAGCATCTTGCAGCAGCTTAAAAGCAATCCAACAACTACAGACATTCCCGTTATCATGCTCAC
>SAMEA104404100__coassemble_13351_pt1 | contig 3168 bp, 2 predicted proteins | sample SAMEA104404100__metabat2_low_PE_008 | metagenome-assembled genome bin SAMEA104404100 (sample SAMEA104404100) | Balaenoptera acutorostrata
AATCCATAGGGCCTTCAGTATTCAAGATTTTAGAACGATCTAGCTAAATTAGACCAGATGGTTTGCAACGTTTCGTCATCATAGTAACTTTCCTTAGTGGTTGGATCGCAGAAAGGAAATACATAGGTACCTGTGTTGCGTGCTAAGGAAGATTCGCAGAACTTCTCGAACTGCATGCTAATGAGTTCGGTGTTGTTTTCAACAGGACCTTGGCATGAAACAACAAGGCTGACAGGTTTGTTTTCTATAGCAGAAAGAATTGTCATCTCATCAACGGACTTATCGGCATTATCTACAAACTTAAAGAGGGGAACATGGCGGTCAAGAAAAATCTTGAGTTGTCCGGAATAGGAATGTCCGTAGAGTGGAGTGCCATAGATAATTGCGTCGGCATCGATAATCTTTTGGAGTAGCTCGTTTGCGTCGTCGTGTTGGACACATTTGAACGTCTCGAGATCATGCTGGCAGTGCGAACACCCCTGGCATCCGTTGATGTTGTATTTGGAAAGATCAATGACTTCTGCTGTGTATCCGGCAGGTGCAGTATTTTGCAGAGCATTCAAAATGTGGGCGGTGTTTCCGTGCGCGCGTGGGCTTCCTAAAATTTCTAATACGGTCTTCATGGGTAGTGCTTCTTTCGTACTTTCTCATTAGATGAGTAAGTATAGGGGTTGTTATAACGTCAAAGTATTTCTACTGGATATCTCCTAAGCATGCACAAGAATACAGCGAGCGTCTGGAAGAGGAGCATATTGATCTGCACGATGAGCTTAAGACTGCTAAACGTAATATGAAGAAGTATCAATAACATAATGCCAGCTATAAGGCCCCTATGGAACATTCCGTAGGGGCCTTTAGTTTGTTGCTGTACAGGCAGCAGCCACTATTTTGTCCGCACGGAATTTTAAAATTACTAGCAAGTACATCAAGGGGAGAGGCTACTTACTTACGCTGAAAGCAGCATAAAACGCAGGGCGTCTCAGCGTACGTACAATTCGTTCGTTGTGTTGTAAGGGGAGGATTGATTGGCTGGTTGTTTACAGTAAATTTTGCTCTTCTAAATAAGAAGTAGGTAGTTGATTTAGGGAAACTATAAAGAGGTGTATTTCATGTATAAGAAAGCTCTTTGCTTGCTGGCTTGTGTAGCACTTGCTTTTGGTTTGACTGCTTGTGCTGAGCCTGAGCCAGAAGGCCCAGATTATGCTGACGACGAAGCAATGGAAATCCTTGCAGAAGGTTATGAGAAACTACTTGAGGTAGTAGAAACGCAGCCTTATGCCGAGGATGATGCAATGCTTAAGAAGAACTTTGTTGAGGCATATGAGGCTGAGGTTGCAATTATTGACCAGCTTAAGGATCGTCAGTTTGAGGATTCAAAACTTCAAGAAAAGGTTATTGCTTACATCAATACCATTCATGAGTATCTCAACATTCTTGATACGTATCCAATTTCGAGCATTGAGTTCTATGAGGCCTGGGAGGCTAATTACGACAAGAGTGCTTCCATGATCAAGGATTTTGTAGATAACTACGGCTTTACTATCGACGAGAAATATCAAGACAAGCTGGACGAAGTTCTCGTACACGGTAAAGCTGCTACAGAAAAGGCTCAGATTAAGGAAGATCTCGACGGACTTATTGCAGGCGCTTCTTGGGAGCTCGTCGATCAAGGCTATGGTTCCTACGTATACTCTGCAGTTATCGAGAATACAACCGACTACACGTTTGAAAACGTCGGATTAATCTTCTCCCTCTATGATGCTGAAGGTGTAAAGACTGAAGACTCTTATGCTAGTACTCAGAATTGGGCACCAGGCCAGAAGGTTCGCTTTGAGGCTTATGTATTCACTGAGGTATCAGACATGGAAGTCGCAGTTGATTATTACTCGGTAGCAAAGTAGTACAAGTTTGCGCTGTCAATAACATAATGCCAGTTATAAGGCCCCTATGGAGCATTCCGTAGGGGCCTTTAGTTTAGAGAAATTGGCTCTTGTAGAGTTGAGCATACTTGCCATTTTTGCCGAGAAGCTCTGTATGGGTACCAACTTCTTTGATGTCGCCGTGTTCCATATACAGGATTACATCGGCATCAATAATAGTTGAGAGTCGATGGGCAATAACAAAGCTCGTGCGGCCTTCCATAAGTTTGGCAAGCGCTTTTTGAATCAACACTTCTGTGTATGTATCAACGTTGCTGGTTGCTTCGTCCAAGATCATGATTTCTGGCTGTGCTGCCATGGCACGCGCAATAGTAATGAGCTGGCGCTCACCTTGGGAGATGTTCTCGGCGCCCTTGCTCAAAATCATGTCATAGCCACCCGGTAGGGTCTTAATAAAGTCGTGAGCACAGGCTGCCTTTGCAGCGGCGATGATCTCTTTGCGTGAGAGATTCTCATTTGCATAGGCAATGTTGTCTGCAATAGAGCCTTCAAACAACCAAGTGTCTTGCAAGACCATACCAAAGTGGCGGCGCAGTTCTTGGCGTGTCATAGAGGTAGTTGGAACACCATCGATAGAGATATGTCCGCCATCAAGCTCATAGAAACGCAAAAGCAAGTTAATGAGGGTAGTTTTTCCTGCTCCGGTAGGACCTACAATGGCAACCTTTTGGCCCGGTTTGATGTGCAGGTTGATATCGTGCATGAGGGGCTTATCGGCAGAATAGCCGAAGGCTACGTGGGCGAAATCGACAGAACCATGGCAGGGGGTGAGGGTGGTGGTAGTTGCTGGATCGGCAGATTCTTCTGGAGTGTCTAGCAGCTCGAACACGCGCTTGGCCGCCGCAGCGGTTGCTCCAAAGCGGCCGATCATGCTTGCGATGGTAGAGAACGGGTCGGCAAAACGCCACGTGTACTCAAGCATTGCTTGGACGTTGCCAATGGTAATTGAGCCAGCAATTGCCATGGTGCATCCAATGCCTGCAGCGAGTGCGTAGCCAAGGTCGCCGACGGTGTCAGTGATAGGCGTGACGTAACCGGAGGTAATTTCTGCCTTGCGGGAGCTCTCTTTGAGCTGCTCGTTGAGGTTGCAAAACTTGTTGTGGGCGCGCTTTTGGTAATTGAAAGATTGGACGACGGATTGTCCGTTGTACATTTCTTCGATGTAGCCGTTGAGCTGACCCAAGAGATTCTGCTGGTCGTTGTAGTGCTTCTCGCTTTTTACAAGCAC
>SAMEA104404100__coassemble_15020_pt1 | contig 2871 bp, 2 predicted proteins | sample SAMEA104404100__metabat2_low_PE_008 | metagenome-assembled genome bin SAMEA104404100 (sample SAMEA104404100) | Balaenoptera acutorostrata
ACCGCCCATGACCTTCTTGAGTATGTTTGAGTTTTATTGAACGTCATAGTGACTCATCCTAGTTATAGCGAGGAACATCAAACGTTGCGCTTATGTTGCCAAACTGCCTATACATTTGCGCAAGATAGTAACCTTGAGCATTTGCCCAATTAACATCTGTTGCGTAACGATGCCACAAATTACCTGGGCTTTTAGCTGCCGCCTCTGGATTCCACAGCATCTTATATAACGTGTCTTGGCCACTCATAGAAGCGCCACCCGGAGCAATATAATTTGCTCCTACATAACGCGCACCACCAGCAATAGCCTTTTGCGGAGAAGTCCAGCCATTGTTATAAGCCGTACGAGCGCCACCACGAATAACATCTGAATCAACAGCGCCAATGCCATACATGTTGTAGACCTTAACAGCACCGTCGCCAGCTGAATCTTGAACACTATTAGTTGTTGGGTTATACCAAACACCTTGAGCAAGACGAGAAGAACCATTGCCTGTCTCATGAACTGCATGAGCTACCAAGTACAACTCATTAAGACCTGCAGCCCGCGCTCCATCCTTAAAGGCAGCACCCTGTCCGTCTAAGGTACCCTTTCCCGCAAGGTAAGAATTAAGCTGGGAGGTAGTAACTGTTGTAGGAACATCCAAACACATGAACTGGAAGAAGCCCGTAGTGTTCTGTGGGAAGTTGTTTGGATCGAGATGCTCACGAATATCATCGCTTGTTGCAGTTTGCCAGCGACCATCGCGTACAACCATGCGATCGCCCGTATTAGATAGAGCTACCATACGAGAAAGCGAAATATTGTAGTCGGTGTAGTTAATAATGAAACCTACCTGCGTTGTGCTCACCTGCGAAGCAGGCACATAGACCGTCTTGCCGCTCATGCGGGCAACATACCAGTCATCGCTAAAAGGGCGCAGTGTCAAGGCAGTGTTTGCATCAAATTGAGCAACGACAGCTGAGGACGTAGTAGGTGCAGCATAAATCTTGACACCAGACTCGCCAGCATACATTACAACCGTTGTGGTGTTTGTAGCAGTGTAGAGTTCGAGCTTATCGGCAGGAACATAGACAGTCTTGCCGCGATAACTTGCCATAAAGAAGTCTTTGTTGAAGGACTTAAAACGCATGCCCGTTCCCTCTGGGAACGAATCTACGACCGCCGCACTCGTTGAAGGAGCAGCGTAAATAGAAATGGTTTTTGCAACTACCGCACCTTCATGCTCGTTCGTATCAATTGGATCATACTGAACAAAGTTTTTTGCGTTAAGCTGCAAATACACCGTCTTGCCCTGCAAGCTTGCGGTATACCACGTATCACGATATGGCGACACGCGAATGGATGTACCGCTACTCAAGGTCATAACCTGAGCCGAAGACGTAGATGGTTGCTCATAGACCACAACAGAATCGATCGTGCTGCCCTGAATGGTCGTTGCTGCAAACATCACGCCATCATCGCTTAAGACCTCTGCTGTCTCGGCGTTTGCTACCTCATCTGCCCATGCCACACCTGGACACAAGCTCACAAGGCATACATACACAAAAAGTGCACCCACCACACGGGTGAGTACACTTTTGTTATTTGTTACATATTGAGTATTCAAAGCTGCTCCAAGGTTGCGTTTAAGTGGTTTGAATAATTTGAAGCTACTTACCTATTGTACGTTACAATATGGCGTTCTCACAACCTTTTTGCTGGTATTTTATGTCTTAGCGACGAGCTTTTAAGGTAGCAAAGAGACGCGTATTGTGACTCTTAACATGGCTGATAATGTCACCCATGGTCTTGCAGACAAAAACATTTTGATGCTTGATAGGAATAAGCATTACCTGCATCATCTTTGAACGAGGCTTGGTTATCTTGCCTGCATACACTGCATGATCAGACGTAATCATCTCACGAATGTGCTCGTTCTTTTCACGAGAAGAAAGCGTGCAAGCCTTATTGCAAACATTCTCGATGCATCCAACAAGTCGCTCAATGTAGCGACGCTGAACCATCTCATTGCTCTTGGGATCGTCAAGATAGCCCCAGTGCTTATACAAGTCGCACATCCACGTGTGCTCTTCTTCGCGCTTTTGGTACATCTCTGGACGATACTTTGCAGTCTCAGATTCCTTACGCTCACGAATAAAGTGATAGTACGGGGTTTCTAAGACGCCAACCTTTTGTACGTCATAAATAAAATCGAGAACATAGGGGAAATCATCCCAGAAGGTGTCTCTAAAACGCAGCTGCATCTCTTCAATGCGAGCACGCAAGAACAACTTATTCCAAGGGCTATAGAGCAAGTTTTGATCAAACAAGCGATATGCCTCACGATGGAATTCATCGGCAGTTTCAAAAATCTGCGTAGGCACACTTTTAATCTCTGACAAGTGCTCGCCGTTATCGCTGTAGTAGGTATCAATGTAGAAACCACTAATAGCGAGCTCCAACTTATGAGCATCTGCAAACTCATACAATTCACCAAACATATTTGGTGCAATCCAGTCGTCAGAATCACAGAAGAAAACGTACTCACCGCGTGCGCGGTCCAATGCGTAATTTCTTGCTGCTGGAGCACCACCATTTGGGGTGTGAAATACCTCTACACGATAATCGCGCTCAGCGTACTTATCGCAAATATCACCAGAGCGATCAGTAGATCCATCGTCAACAATCAACAACTCAAGGTCATTAAATTCCTGATTAAGAACGCTCTCAATTGCGCGTGCAACATACTTTTCTACATTATAAACAGGCATAATGACAGAAATGCGTGGCTGTTTAGCGACCATTCACCCCTCCAAATAATCGGCGGACTTGCCTTACGAATAATACCGAACAAATGTGGTCAAAATTCGCATAAGAGACGCTTTACCA
>SAMEA104404100__coassemble_15317_pt1 | contig 2817 bp, 2 predicted proteins | sample SAMEA104404100__metabat2_low_PE_008 | metagenome-assembled genome bin SAMEA104404100 (sample SAMEA104404100) | Balaenoptera acutorostrata
TATATCGTCAAGCTCTTTGCACCGCATCTAACAGATGATATATGCGAGCTTCTCGGTCGCCATAATTTACCAACCAGTGCGCCTTACACCGCAAAGCAGCTCATGCGCCACATTAAGCACGACAAAAAGTGCCACGATGCTCACGTAAATTTGATTGTCCCGCAAGAAATTGGTTCGTGTCATATAACCGAGATTACCCTCGACGAACTCTCTGCCCAGCTGGACGCATTTCTATAAAGAAAGTTTTCTATGAACGTAACGATTAAACCATCCACCATTGGCGGTACCGTCCAGGCCATTGCCTCAAAATCTGTCGCACATCGCGCTATTATCTGCGCTGCATTTGCCGATAAGCCCACTCATGTTATCTGCAACACTACCTGCGAAGATATTGAGTCAACCATTGCCTGCCTCGTTTCACTTGGTGTACAAATTGATACGTGCTGTGATGGCTTTATTGTTACTCCTATCGATATTACTCAGCCGCTCAACACGCCTGTCACGCTTGACTGCCATGAGTCTGGCTCTACCCTGCGCTTCCTTTTGCCGGTATGTGCAGCGCTGAACAATAACACCACCTTTACTGGTGCCGATCAGCTTATTGCCCGTCCACTGGATGCGCTTGTCCAAGAAATGTATATCGCAGGTTGCATGTTTACTAACATCTCAACCTTCCCCTTTACGTGTACCGGACAACTTCGTTCAGGTAAATTTGAGCTTCCAGGTAACACAAGCTCTCAGTACATTTCTGGCTTGCTCTTGGCTGCCCCTCTCATGAATGCGCAGTGCCACGGCACCACGTCAATTCTGGTGCACGGAGCTATTCAGAGCCTTCCGTATGTTCAACTCACCATCAATATCCTGAAAGAATTTGGTGTCGAGGTTTCCCTCACCCATGATGACGAGAAGGACACTACGCTCTACGAGATTTCTTCTCGCTCACTTATCTCTCCAGAAACTATTGCTGTTGAAGGCGATTGGTCTAATGCTGCAGCCCTTCTTAGTATGGGAGCTTTAAGTAAGAACACCGTCGAAGTTGAAGGACTTAACTTGCTTTCTGCCCAAGGCGATCGCACCATTATGGCAATTCTTTCTCGCTTTGGCGCTGTCTGCAGGCGTAAATCTCGCTGTGCTTCTGTCCACTTTCAGAAGCTTCAGTCATTCGAAATTGATATGTCAGACTACCCCGATTTGGTTCCAGCACTTGCCGCAGTAGCATCTGTTGCAGCCGGCACCACCGTCTTTAAGAACTGCGGACGTCTTCGTTACAAAGAGTCCAATCGCCTTGAAACAATTGCTGCAACTATCAACGCTCTTGGTGGCCAGGCAACAATTTTTGACGACGAGCTACATATTACCGGTGTAGACAAGCTTCGTGGTGGAAGTGTTTCAAGCTATCACGACCATCGCATTGTTATGCTTGCCTCTATTGCTTCTCTTGTATGTGATAATCCAGTTGTAATTACAGAAGCTGAGGCTATCAACAAGAGTTACCCCTCATTCTTTGATGATTTTGCTGCTTTAGGTGCAACCATTTCTTTCGACTAATACCAACCCTGCTGCTTAAAGGAAGACACTATGGCCTCCCATATTGGTCAAACGCTACAACTATCTATTTTTGGAGAATCCCATGGTCAAGCCATTGGATGCGTTCTTGAAGGTCTTCCTGCAGGCTTTTCAATTGATTTAGATGCTTTACAGGAGTTTATGGATAGACGAGCTCCTGGTCATTCTCGTATTTCAACCTCACGCAAAGAAGCAGATCAGCCATTCTTTTTGAGTGGCACAACCTATGATGAGGCTCAGCATTGTGAAGTAACCACGGGAAGTCCCATCTGCGTTCTTATTCAAAATCAAAATGCACATTCTCAAGACTACCAAGCTCTTACCTGCACGCCTCGACCGGGACATGCAGATCTAACGGCATATTTGAAGTATCACGGATATGCAAATATGTCTGGCGGCGGTCATTTTTCTGGCCGCCTCACAGCCCCTCTTTGTGTAGCAGGTGGCATTGCCTTGCAATTTCTTGAGCAACGCGACATCACGATTGTCGGTCACATCAAACGTATTCACTCAGTTGAAGACGAGCGTCTTGATTGGTTAAATCTTTCTCAAACCCAACTTTGTTGCATTGCCGATAATCCCTTGCCTACTATTTCTCTTCAGGCATCTTTAGATATGCAATCAACAATAAAGCAAGCGCAACATCAGGGTGACTCTGTTGGCGGCATTATTGAATGTGTCGCTTATGGCGTTCCTGCTGGTTTGGGCACCCCTATGTTCGGAGGAATCGAAAACCGTGTAGCTCAAGCTATGTTTGGCATTCCCGCAGTTAAGGGTATTGAATTTGGTGCTGGCTTTGATGCTGCAAACCTGTATGGTTCTCAAAATAATGACAGCTTTACTGCAGGTGATTCTTGCAATTCCATATCAAGCCGCTCCAATAATGCAGGAGGTATTCTCGGAGGAATTACCACGGGCATGCCGCTTGTAACATCAATTGCCATCAAGCCAACCCCATCAATTGCAACTGAACAACAAACAGTTGAGATCGACAGCTCTAAAAACACCGAGCGCTTTACTAACACAACGATTTGCGTTCATGGACGTCATGATCCTTGTATTGTGCCGCGTGCCGTACCGGTTTGTGAGGCTACCCTTGCATTCACGTTGCTTGATATCATGCTTTCAGAAGCATCTCTCAACTAACCGCTCCTATAACTACCCCACTCATTGGAACCAGCCATGACAGACAATCAGCCTACAATCGAACAGCTCCGCGCCCAAATCGATACCATCGACGCGCAAATTGCT